>Ga0315278_10005690_pt1 | contig 11306 bp, 9 predicted proteins | sample YL17G06_0_MG_FD_203880 | JGI IMG/M metagenome (GOLD analysis project Ga0315278, IMG submission 203880) | Sediment microbial communities from Yellowstone Lake, YNP, Wyoming, USA - YL17G06_0 | ecosystem: Environmental > Aquatic > Freshwater > Lake > Sediment | place: USA: Wyoming | collected... | reverse complement strand
CTGTTTCGGCGTCGCCTCCACCTTGGCCGGAAACGCCCAGATCGATTTCACCGGTGTCGAAATGGCGAGCGCCTCGCCGAAGCGGTCGACGATGCGGCCGCGGTGCGCCGGCAGCTCGATCTCGCGGCTGTAACGCGAGCTTCCCTGTTCCTGCAGGAATTCGTTGTCGATCCACTGCAGGTAGAGCGAGCGGACGGCGAGCCCGACGAAGAGCAGCACCATGAACGCGAACACCAGCGGCGCCCGGAAGCGCGGGAACGCGGGCAGCGGGGCCGATCCGCGCCGCGCGCCCGCCATCGCACCGGTCGCGACGGCTCTCATCGCGCGCCGCCCGGCACCATCTCGACCCGACCCGGGCCCGGCAGTTGCATCTTCAGCTGCTCGCGCGCGATGTTCTCGGTTCGTGCCGGCATTGCCCAGGTCGACTGCTCGAGCTGCAGCTGGCCATATTCGGTTTCATAGCCGCGTGCGGCCGCCCGTTCGCGCTCCAGCTCGACGAACAGCTTGCGCGCCTGGTGCCGCGAGGTGACCAGCGACAGCGCGCAGGCGACGAGCACGGCAAGCAGAAGGAGATTGAGGCGCACCATCGCGGATTCAGTGCCTGGTCATGCCAACGGCGGCGGGCAGCGCGAACTCCGGCGGAACCGGATGCCCGGTGCGCTCGGCGACGCGCAGTGTCGCGCTGCGGGCGCGGGGATTGGCCGCGATTTCCCGTTCGGAGGGCCGGATCGCACGGCCGGCGAGCCGGAGCGGCGGGCCCGGCAGCGCGTCGGCGCGGATGGCGAAACGCGCGAGCCGCGGCTCGCCGCCCCAGGGCTGCGAGCCGTGCCGGAAAAAGCGCTTCACGATCCGGTCCTCGAGCGAATGGAAGCTGATCACCGCAAGGCGGCCGCCGGCATTCATCAGTGGCACGATCCGCGGCAGCGTCAGCGCGAGCTCCGCGAGCTCCCGATTGACGAAAATGCGGAGAGCCTGGAAGGTCCGCGTGGCCGGATCCTGACCCCAATCACCCCGCGGGCGCGTGCGGACGGCTTGGGCCACGAGCGCCGCCAGCTGCCGGGTCCGGAGGATGGGTGCGAGCGCGCGAGCCGCAACAATCGCTCTTGCAATCGATTGAGCAAACCGTTCTTCACCATAGTCGCGTATCACCTCCGTCAGTTCGCGTGCGTCGGCACGCGCGAGAAACGCGGCGGCCGACTCGCCACGCGTGGGATCCATCCGCATGTCGAGCGGCCCGTCGACGCGAAAAGAAAATCCGCGCGCCGGGTCGTCGATCTGGGGCGACGAGAAACCGAGGTCGAGCAGGACGCCATCGACATGTGCGATCGCAAGCTCCGCGAGCGCCGACGGAAGCTCCGAGAACCACGCACGCCGAAAGGTGAAACGCGAATCGGCGACGCCCTGCGCCGCCGCCTCGGCCGCAGGATCGCGGTCGAGCGCAACGAGGCGGCCGGCCGGACCAAGCGCGGCAAGAATCGCGCGGCTGTGGCCACCGCGGCCGTACGTGCCATCGACATAGACACCGCCCGGCCGGATGGAGAGTGCCGCAACGGCTTCTTCGAGAAGGACGGGGACGTGGCCACCTTCGTCCATCAAAGCGAAAAGCCATCGAGCTCCGGCGGCAGATTGCCGGCGGAAAACGTGATCGCCTGCGTGGTCTGCTCCTGCCACCGCACCTCGTCCCAGAGTTCGAACTTGTTCCCCTGGCCCACGAGCACGACGCGGTGGTCGAGCCCCGCATACTGGCGCAGGGCCGGGGACACGAGAATGCGCCCGGCGCTGTCCATGTCGACGTCGTCGGCGTGACCGACGAGCAGCCGCTGCAGGCGGCGGATCTCGCCATTGAACGACGACAGCGCCATCAGGCGCGCCTGGATCGGCTCCCACGCCAGACGCGGATAGAGGAGCAGGCAGCCGCTCGGATCGACGGTGAAGACCAGCCTGCTGCCGCTGGCTTCGGCCGGCGCACCCCCGTTCGACGTCAGCGTGTCGCGGTAGCGGGCGGGAACCGCCAGACGGCCTTTGGCGTCGAGGGCGAGATGCGTCACGCCCCGGAACACCGAACCACTGGCCATAGAACCCGCCGCTCCCTGCGCCACTGCCATCCCCTCCGCGCCGCGGGCAAAGGTGAGCGCTCATCCGCCGGATCCGTCAGCCGGAAACAAGCGCCCGCTCAATCACCCACTTTTACCCACTTCTTACCACCCCCGCGGACTATAAGGGAATCCCCTGCCGTTGGTCAACGCTTTTCCGCTGTTCCATCAAGGACTTAGCTTCAATGTTGCAGAAAACTTTTCTACGATTATAAACAAATACTTAGCAAGGAATTAGAAAGTAAAACACTAGGATTGCCGCGATTTATGTGCCTGCTTCGTACGATCGTTCGATAGGGCAGGGAAAGACGTCGTTGGAAGGCCGCCGACCGACGATAATGGCGTCTGTGCCCATCGCTGCATCCCTGCTTCGCCGACCCTCGTTCCGCAAGTTCGCATGGATCCTCGCGCTGAGCGCTGCGGCCGCCACGCCAGTCGCGGCCGGCGCGGCCACGGACAGCGCGCCGGCGGCACCGCAGGCCGGCGTCCGGTATCGCGTGATCGTCGACGCGCCGTCGTCCATCAGCGAAACAGTCGCGAACGGCGTCGACCTGATCCGCTGGCAGAATTACGCCGACATGACGCGGGATCTGCTTGACCGGTTGATCGCCGAATCGATCGAGCAGGCGCGCGAGACCGCGGCGGCCGAGGGCTATTTTTCTGCCGCCGTGAAGGTCGGCCTCGGGGAGGCCACCGCGGACGACGATGGCCGCCTGATCGTGCGCATGACCGTGGATCCGGGAGAGCCGACGCGTGTCACCGCCATGCAGCTGAAGGTCACCGGCCCCGCGGCGAGCGATGTGCCGGACGGGACGGCCGCCATCGCCAAGGCGGAGAGCGAATGGCTGCTTCCCGTCGGCAGCATCTTCCGGCAGGCCGCGTGGGAGGCGGCGAAGCAGCGGGCCGTCGCCACCGTCGCGGCCAGTGCGTTCGCTGGCGCGAAACTCGCGCGGAGCGAGGCCCGCATCGACCCGGAGACACGCGCGGCCGTGCTCGCGGTCGAGATCGCGAGCGGCCCGGCGTTCCGGGTCGGCGCGATCGACGTCCGCGGTCTCGCGAAATACGACGCCGAGCTGGTCCGCCATTTCAGCACCCTCGCACCCGGGGACGCCTATTCGGAGGCGCGCCTCGACCAGTTTGTCCGCCGCCTGACGATCGCCGGGTATTTTTCGAGCGTGCAGGCGCGCATCGAACCCGATCCGGCCGCCGCCGACGCCGCAACGATCGCAGTCAGCGTGATCGAGGCGCCGCCGAAGCGCCTGGAGGGCGGCATCAGCTACTCGACCGACACCCAGATCCGCGGCAGTTTTCGCTACTCCGACATGAACTTCGACCACCGCGCGCTGCAGATGTCAGTGGAAGGCGGCGCCGACGTCAAGGTCCAGAACCTGTCGCTGCGCTTCGTTCGCCCGCCGACGGCCGACGGGCATCTCGATGCGTTCGGCGCGAAGATCGAGCGCACCGACATCGAAGGCCTCGAAACCCGCACCGGCGTCCTCGGCGTTCGCCGGCAGACGCTCGATGAGCGCGACCACACGGCGTACGGCGTCGCATTCTACGAAGACGACCAGCACCCCGACGGCGCACCGGCGCAGCGGTCGCGCGCGCTTTATTTCGATTTCGCGCGGACATGGCGGATCGTCGATGATCTCATCGACCCGACCCGCGGCTACGTGCTGAACGCGCAATTGGGCGCCGCGCCGCCGGGAGTCTCGACCCGGTCGTTTGGCCGGGCCATCGCCAAGTTCGCGGCGTGGGTTCCGCTCGATCCGGCAAGTTCGATCGAATTCCGCGCCGAAGCGGGCGCGGTGATCGCGCCATCGAGAAACGGCATTCCCTCCGTGCTCCTGTTCCGCACCGGCGGCGATACGACGGTGCGCGGCTACGCGTTCGACAGCCTCGGCGTACAGCAAGGCGACGCCACGGTCGGCGGCCGGTACTACGCGCTGGCGAGCATCGAGGCGGTCCGCTGGTTCACGGAGAGCTGGGGCTTGGCCGCGTTCGTCGATACGGGCAACGCCAACGACGATCTCGCGCAATTCCGACCCGTGTACGGCTACGGCGCCGGATTGCGGGTGAAGAGCCCGATCGGGCCGTTCCGCATGGACGTGGCCTACGGACAGGAAACGCAACAGGTGCGCGTGCATCTCTCCGTCGGTCTTTCCTTCTGAATCCGCCGAACGTCATGCCTGATCCGATCCCCGTGCGCGATCCGTCTGCCGCCGGCGCCCACGCGCCTCCGGTTCGCCGCCGCCGGCTGCGCCGAGCGGTGTTCGCCGCCGTGGCGGTGCTGGCTCTCGCGCTGGCCGCTGGCGGCGCATGGCTCGGAACCCCGGCGGCGCTCGAGTTCGGCGTCGCCGCGCTCGCGGTACGCAGCGGCGGCCGCATCGTGGTCACGGGCGTCTCCGGCTCGCTGCTGTCGACGATGCAGGCGCAAAGAATCGTCTATCGCGCCGACGACCTCGTCGTCACCGCCGACGACGTTGCGCTGACGTGGTCGCCGGCGGCCCTCTGGTCGCGCGCGATTGAAATCGGAGAGCTGCGGGCACGGCGCGTGTTGATCGAAGTCAGGACCGCCACGGCGACCGCGTTGCCCGCATCGCTCGCGCTGCCGATCGCGGTCGCCGTGAATCGCGCCGCCGTCGCGGAGTTTGCGATCGGTGACAGCGACACGGCACGCGCGCTGACGGACATTGCATTCGGTTACCGAGGGGGCGCCGCTTCCCACAAGTTCTCGGACATCGCGCTGGCCGGCCCGATGGGCCGGTTGTCCGGCGGCGTCACGCTCTCCGCGTTGCCACCGTACGCAGTGGACGGCACGCTGGCATTGGCCGGCAGTGATCTCGTCCGGCAGGCGACCGCCAATGTCACGCTCTCCGGCAGCCTCGCCGCATTGGACGTCAAGGCGCAGGGTCGGGCCGTCGGCGCCGCGCTGGATGCCGCCGCCACGATCGCGCCGTTTTCCGCGCGACCACTTTCCCGCGTCGTGCTCGCCGCGCGCGGGCTTGACCTTGCGGCATTCGAGCCCGCGCTGCCGGCGACCGCGCTCGACGTCGCGCTGACCGCAACCACGCGTGCCGACGGGCCCCTCGAAGGCAATGTCGTCGCCAGGAACGCGATACCCGGACCGATGGACGCCAGCCGGCTTCCCGTCGTGACGTTGGCCACCGAATTCGTCGTCGGTGGCGCGACGGTTGAACTCTCCGGGTTTGTCGCCGACCTCGGTGCCGCAGGAAAGGCCCACGGCGGCGGACGCCTGTCGATCGCCGGCAACGGGGTACCTGATCTGGCGGGCAGCGAATGGCAGCTGGCGGTCCGCGATCTCGATCTCGCGCTGGTGCACCGCCAACTCGTGCCGACGCGCCTTTCCGGGAACATCCGCGCGACGCTCGCCGCGGCCAAACAGCGCGTCGACGCCGAACTCACGCAAAGCGGAATCGCGCTCAACGCGGTCGCGGAAATCGCCGGCGACACCGTCGACATCCGCCAGTTCCGCGCGCGCGCCGAGGGTGGCGAACTCAACGGCCGCGGACACCTGCAACTCGATGGCGCGCGCCATTTCGACGTCACCGCCACCGCCGCAAGGCTCGACCCGTCGCGCTTCGGCGCGTTTCCAGAAGCCTCCCTCGATGGCGACATCGCGGTCACCGGTCAACTCCTTCCCGCGTGGACGGCGAACGTCACGCTCGTGGTCGCGCCGACTGCGCGGCTCGCCGGTGCGCCGATCGCCGGTACCGCGCGCTTCGCGCTCGACGCACGGACCGTGCGCGATGCGGTCGTCGAGGCTACGCTCGCCGGCGCGAGGCTGCGGGCGACGGGAAGCTACGGGCGCGCCGGCGACCGCCTCGATTTTTCCGTTGACGTGCCCAGGGTTGCGGACGTCGTCGCCGTTGCCGGCAACAGGGTGCCCGCGTCGCTCCGCGGAGCGACGGGCCGCCTGCAGGCGCGCGGCCATCTCGACGGCGAGCCGGCGCGTCCGGGCCTGGCCTTCGTTGCGCACGGTGACGCGCTGAAACTCGCCGCCTATGCGCTGGGCACGGCGGACGTGCGCGGCGAACTCGCGCCGGCACGCGCTGCAACGGATGTCGCGACCGCCCTGCTCGACCGCGCGGTCACGCTCGAGGTCGCCGCCACCCGGCTGACGACGCCCGCGGGCAAGTATGCAGGCGCCGGCATGCGCGTCGCCGGGACGCTCGCCCGGCACGAGGCGACGTTCACGCTTGCCGGTGACGAAATCGATCTCCACGCAAAGCTCGGCGGAGGACTCGTCGCCGGGCACGAAACCACTGCCCTGTCGGCGTGGACCTGGTCGGGCGCCCTGCTGGAATTCGAGAATCGCGGCACCAATGCGGTGCGCCTCGCCGCGCCGGCGAGCGTGGATATCGGCCGCGAAACGCTCCGCGTCGGCGCCGCCGTGCTGAGGCTGGCCGAAGGCTCGTTTCGCGTCGACGCGCTGGCGTGGGAACAGGGTCGCGTGACTACGCAAGGCGCGTTTGCCGACCTGCCGCTCGAGACCGTTGCGCGACTTGCCGGAACCGCCCTGCCGCTGCGCTCGACCGTCATGCTCTCGGGCGCGTGGAACGTCGCCGCCGCGCCACGGCTCAATGGCAAGCTCATGGTCCGGCGCGAGCGCGGAGACCTCTACGTGTCGGCGCCGGGCGCACGGGATGCGGGTGAGATCGCGCTCGGGGTCGAGGGCTTCGAGGCGACCGCCCTGTTCGACGACGACGCGGTGTCGGCGCGCCTCATGTTCGCCGCGGGTCGCCTGGGGCGCACGGAGGCAACGCTTGCACTCGGCGTCGCCGCCGGCGCCGAACCCGGGCGCATTGCCGCGGACGCTCCGCTCAAGGCGACTGTCAACGCCGACCTTGCATCCCTGCGAGCGCTGCAACCGTGGATCGGCACCGTCGCATCTCTCGATGGCCGCGTCCGGGTTGATCTCGCCGCCAGCGGCACCCGCGCCCGCGCGCCGATCACCGGCACCATCACGGCGGAAAACCTGACGCTTGATGCTCCTCAGTACGGCATGCACTGGAGCGGCGGAACAGTGCGCGCACGCGTCGTCGACAACGTGGTCACGCTCGACGAATTCGCGTTTGCCTCCGGTGCCGGCCGCTTCACCGTCTCAGGCACTTTGCAGGCGCCGCGACCCGGCGCCGACGGCACCGCGAGCGGCGACCCCGGTGCACGTCTCGCCTGGCGCGCCGAAAATTTCCGCGCGTTCAACCAGCCCGACCTGCGGCTCGTCGTCGATGGCCAGGGGACGATCGCCTTCGCGGGGCGCACGCTCGCGTTGTCGGGTTCCCTCCGGGCGGTCGAAGGCCACATCGAATTCGCGAAGAGCAGGGCGGGGCGACTCGGTGACGACGTGATCGTCGCGGGTCGCCCCAAACCCGGCGCCGGCAAGAACGGCACGGCGGCGCCCATTGGGTTCGCCCTCGACCTCGAACTCGATGCCGGCACCAACCTGAGCGTGCTGGCGCAGGGACTCGAGACGGTCATCGAAGGCCGCGTGCGCATCACGACCGCTGCCGACGGCGCGCTGATCGCCAAAGGTTCAATCGTGACCGTACGCGGAATCTACCAGGCATTCGGGCAACGGCTCGTGATCACCCGGGGCCGGCTGATTTTCGACGGGCCGGTCGACAATCCGGCGCTCGATTTTGTCGCGCTGCGCCAGAATCTCGCCGTCGAAGCCGGCGTGGAGGTTACGGGAACGGTCAAATTGCCGCACGTGCGCCTCACCTCGGAGCCACCGGTACCGGACAACGAGAAGCTCGCCTGGCTGGTGCTGGGTCGCGGCCTCGATCGTACCTCAGGCGGGGATGTGGCCGCCCTGCAGGCGGCGGCCGCCGCGGTGTTCGGGCAGGGGGGCGCGCCGCTGGGATCGACCGTCGCGCAACGCGTCGGCCTCGACGATCTCGCGTTCAGGACCGGCACTGCGACGGGAGCGACCACCGGCGGCAGCGGAACGTTTGGCGGGGTCAGCGGGGGCGTCGTCGCATTCGGCAAACGGATCTCGGACAAGGTCTACCTCGTCTACGAACAAGGGCTCACCGTCGCCAACAACGCGCTCAAGATCGAGTATGCGCTGACGCGCAACGTCAGGTTGCGCGCCGAAGCGGGCGTCGTCAGCGGCTTCGGCATCTACTACACGCGCTCGTTCGAATGAGTGCGGCGGCACGCCGCCGCCGGCCGGCCGGCCGGCCGTTCAGCGCGACAGGCCGAAAAATGCCTGGATGCGTCGAACGAGATCCGCCGCGCGGCCGGACGTCTGCCGCGCGCGCGCTTCTTCCGACAGCGCGCGCAGCGTAGCGTCGTTGGCGGCCAGCCTTTCGGCCACCGTTTGCGATATCGCGCCCGCCAATTCGGGACGCGCGCGCAGGATCGCGTCAAAGCCGGCACGCTCGAGGCGGTAGCACAGCACGTCGCCCTGCGCGATGATGGTCGCGGTGCGCGCCTGGCCGGTGAGCAAGCCCATCTCGCCGAAATAGTCGGGCGCCGGAAGTGCCGCAAGGCGGGTGCGTTGCGGCGCCTCGGGCGTGCCGCCGCGAAAGACCGTGACTTCGCCGCGGGCGAGGATGTACATCGAATCGGATACTTCGCCCTCGCGCGAGATGATGTCGCCCGCGAGGTATGCCATTTCGGCGAGTTCGGCGGCGAGGGCACGGCGCTCGCTCTCGGTCATCGTGGCGAAGAGCGGCAGTTGCGCAAGCACGTCGACACGCGCGGCGAACTCGCGCCCGGCCGTCGCCGCCCGCGTGGCTTCGAGCGAGCGCGGGGTCAGCAGCACCCGCTGCGGCAGCGGGATCGTCATGCCGTGCCGCGCGAGCGCTGCGAAGACGTGCGCGAGGACCTCCGAGTCCGTCACCTGGTCGTACGCGGGGTCGGTGAGCCAATACAGCACGCCGTAGGTGATGCTGGATTCGCCGAAATCCATGCACGTGCAGCGCGCGGCTGGGTCCCTCCCGACGCAGGGGATCTCCGCCCGCGCGAGCGCCGCCTCCACCGCCGCGATAACGTTCGACGGTGGGGTGTCGTAGGCAACGGAGAATTGGATCCGCCGCCGCCACGGAATCTTGGCGTCGCCCCGGCGCCCGAGGACCGTCACCTGATGCTTGATGAGCTGCGCATTCGGGATGATGACCGTCTCGCCGTTGTTGGTGGCGACCGCGAGGCAACGCCAGCGGATGCTGACGATCTGGCCGGTGACGCCTTCGATGCGGATCCAGTCGCCGAGCCGGCAGGTGTTGTCGAGCTGCAGCGCGATCCCGCCCCAGAGATTGCCGAGCGTCTCCTGCAGCGAAAAGGCGATCACGCCGGTGATCACCGCGGAGGTCGTGATGATGCCCGCGAGGTTGACTCCCGACGCGTTCATCCGGTAGAGCGCGAAGCCGATCAGCAGCAGCACGAGCAGCACGTCGGCGAGGATGCGCGGGACCGCCTTCTTGGCGAGCACCGCCTGGAACAGGAGATTGAGGAGCACGAGCCCGATGCCGACCGCCACCAGCAGCAGCGCGAGTTCGCGCAGGACTCCCACGATCGCCGTCTCGCCGAGCGCCTCGCTGAACTGGCCGAGCGCGTAGAGGCCGACCACCCCGATGACCATGACCAGCGTCATGTAGAGCATGGCCTTGCGCCGCTCCGGCGCGAGCCGACCCGTGATGAGCGCCATCGCCATGCCCACCGCGGCGAACAGCGCGGCGCTCAGGATCAGGTCAGGAGTGGGCATGGGGGATAAAGTTCACCAACTCGACGCCACGACAAACGGGAAACCGGGTCGGAAAGCCCGAACTCGGGGCCGCGCCCACGGAGAAAAGGCCGGCCCACGGCCTCGAAGATATTGGCGCGCCCTTCGGAAAGTAACGCGGTTGTGTGTGCTAACTGCGCACAAATTGTTGCCTTTAGATATTGATTGGGGTTATGGCGATGTATCTATATGATTACTATAGGAGCAAACCGACCGCCTAATGTCGATTAACGACGACCAGTACCGGCTCTAGCTCTCTCCAGGTTGCAATCGTCGTATACAGAAGCGTCAGAACCTTTGGCCGCTCAATGGGAAAATTCTGACCCTTGGCCTGCGCCAGCCCCATTGATTGCTTGCCTCGATCATCATGCGCATCCCCGTCATGAACGGTTGTGCCACACACTAGGATCACGGCGCGCATGAAACACGGCAAGCACGACGATTCGTTGGGCCTCCACACGAAAAAAGACAGAATATGGGAAGCGACGCACTCGAACGCAGCGAATCTCGCGGTGCTTGATGGGAAAGCGTTGTGGATTTTCCAGCACCAACTCAATGGCGTAGTTAATCTCCGAGACGAATTGTGAACCAAGGCCAGCTCGCCGCTCCTCGTACCACAATGCCGCCTCATCGAACTCGCGGCGCGCCGCGCGTCGAAAGACGACCGGTAAGGTCATCTCTTGAGGCGTTCAGTAATCGAATCTCTAACCTCTTCCCAAGGAACGACATCGTGGGGATTGGTTTCATGCTCGGCGAGTCGGCGATCAAGCTCGGCGCGCTGGGCATCGGTCAGCGGCAGTGCGGCACTTTCGGCCGCGATGCTGTCCCAGATATCCTCTACCAAGGCTAGACGCTCCTCAACCGGAAGGCGGTCGATGCCCAATGACTTGAGGGATGCACCCATAGTATTAAACTCATCGAGTAGGTCCAAAGAGTTCATGCTACCAGACGCGCGCGGCCAGAGAAAATATCTTGGCCCGTCCCCGCCTTGCGACGCGATCCGAATCTGCGTTTCGGAGGCGTTCGAGTGAAAGAACAGCCGCGGAATGGCCCGGCCCCCGCACCCTCGTGACCCGCTCGTCACCGACATTGCGAAGGCAGAGTCGGACCTCGAGCGGATCGAAGCGCAGCGTACCGCGGCGAAAGCCCGAATCGCTACGCTTCGAAACGAGCTCACGGCGCTAGATGCGGTTCCTCGGCCCGTAGCTGCCGAGCCGCTGCCGGCGCTCGCCCCCCGCACACCGGCCGACAAGGTAAAGCTGTTCCGTGGGCTCTTCCGCGGTCGTCCGGACCTCTACCCGACGCGCTTCGTCAGCAAGAAGAGCGGCAAGGCAGGGTATGCCCCGGCCTGCTCGAACAAATTCGTGCCCGGTGTCTGCGAGCTCCCGAAAGTGAAGTGCGGCGACTGCACCAGGCAGGCGTTCAAACCCGTCGATGACGCCGCCGTGATTGCCCACCTGAAG
>Ga0315278_10005689_pt1 | contig 11307 bp, 10 predicted proteins | sample YL17G06_0_MG_FD_203880 | JGI IMG/M metagenome (GOLD analysis project Ga0315278, IMG submission 203880) | Sediment microbial communities from Yellowstone Lake, YNP, Wyoming, USA - YL17G06_0 | ecosystem: Environmental > Aquatic > Freshwater > Lake > Sediment | place: USA: Wyoming | collected... | reverse complement strand
ATGTTGCGTACGATCTACCGGGACCCGGAGCGCTACGTCAGCCAGTACTGGAGCAAGTTTCCGGGAAAATATCTCACCGGAGATTCCGCCAAGCGTGACAAGGATGGCTACTTCTGGATTATCGGCAGGGTGGATGATGTGATCAAGGTCTCCGGACACCGGCTTGGGACGGCTGAGATCGAATCAGCTTTGGTCAGCCATCCAGCAGTGACCGAGGCAGCTGCGATCGGTCTTCCCCATGAGGTCAAGGGACAGGGCATCTTCTGCTTTGTCATCCTGCGCAGCGGTTTCATCGGCTCCCCTGAACTGGCCGAGGAATTACGCCAACATGTTGCCACCCATTTGAGTCCCATTGCCCGACCCGAGGAGATCAAGTTTCTGGATAAACTTCCCAAGACCCGTTCCGGCAAGATCATGCGCCGTGTCCTTAAGGCTCGCGCCCAAGGATTGCCTGAAGGGGATATCAGTACGCTTGAGGAGTGATTTCGATTCCAACTGTCGCAGCGAAACAATCCCTGACTTGCAGGTTAGTGGTTTGCCACAGTGCTTTCATTTCAGTATTTCAGGGATTGCCAGCCATTCACCCGACTCCCGGGGATGGCTGCTCCGCATCAGGATCCCTTTTTTCTCCATTGCATCCATCGTGCGTCGGGTGAGTTCGGGGGACCAACCGAAGAGTTTACTCACATTCCGGAGCGGGGCTGCCCCAACCGAGGCATAATACAATCCTGCCAGTTTCTGGCGGGCTTCCGCTTCTCCAATCTTGCGAGCCTGCTCCGGTAATCCAGGCATGTGCCTGGCGGTGATATCATAGCGGAAGGCATATTTCCAGGCTCCCGCTGCAGCAATCCCCACCGGCATGATCTTGAAATCATTTTGCAGGTCTTCCAGAGCCCGGTTGAACTGCGATTCTTTGGCATTCAGCAAGCGCGCTTCTTTACGCAGCGAGATGGTATCCAGGATGCCCTTCTCAAGCAAGGTTTCATAAATCTTCTTGGCGGTCTGGGTCAGTCTTCCTTCTTCATAAGCCAGGAGATAATCCTCTTCGATTGAGCCGTAATTCTCGGAAAGAGCGTAGAAATATGGTGCGGTTTCCAACGAGATGATGGTGGCTTTTCTCCTCAACACCTTTCCGTAATACCATATCTTTTTTGAAAGAGAATCATCTTTCCATCCCCAGGTGACATGACCGGGGTCATCATGGTTTTCCGCCACGGATCGCTCGCCAGCTACAGCCATCCAGAGCGATGGCAGGTCGATCCCCTTGATCGGCCAGAAATATACAAAACCGCGTTCGTTGACGAATTCCAGCGCCTGCTGGGGCGTTTTCAAACGCAGGCGTTGAAGCAGTCGGAAAGTCTGCCTGCGGTATGCCCTTAAGGTCCCGAGGTCAATGATCAGCATGAGGTGATTTTACCAAAACTCCAGTGGGGATTCATGTGTTAAACTGGGTAAGGAGAAATGATGGATGCAGATATCCGGAATTTGAGCAATGCGGTAATCGGTGAAATATTCCTTGCACTGGGATTCTCGAAAACTGGAACTGCTTTCCAGACCTTTGGCTGGTTGTTCCGAAAAGCAGCCGACCGCTTATCCACTATTTGCGTGACTGCCGATCGCATGATTGCTACAGATGGATTCCCCAAAGCGGCAGCCTGGATGCTGACCAACTGGTGCAACCGAGTCACCAGCCGGGGTGCGGACACCATCCCTACAAAGGGACCTCTGCTCGTTATCTCCAACCATGCCGGGACATACGATACATTCGTTATCACCTCCCAGCTGGGAAGGGAAGACTTGAAACTGATCTCCAGCGATGTGCCCTTCCTGAAAAACCTCCCCAATGCAAATTCGCACCTTTTCTTTCTCTCCGATAAAACCCAGGATCGAATGACAGCTGCACGGTCCGGGATGCGCCACTTGAAAGAAGGTGGAGCGTTATTGCTTTACGGGACAGGTCTGATAGACCCTGATCCTGAAATCTATCCGGACGCCGAGGCCTGGATCGAAAAATGGCTGCCCTCCATCGACCTGTTCCTGCGCACAACACCGGACACCAAAGTGGTTCTATCCATTGTAAGCGGGGTTGTATCCGATCGCTGGGCGCGCCATCCTGTCACCTGGTTGAAACGCATTGACTGGCAGAAGCGTCGCCTGGCTGAGTTCAGCCAGGTGCTCCAGCAGTTGTTCTTCCCCGGCAGTTTTTTTCTCCAGCCGCACATCTCCTTCGCCCCGCCTGTGGCGGTCGAGGTATTGCTTCGGGAAAGCGGTAGTGACCGGGTCCTGCCTGCTGTCATTGCGCGCGGCAAAGCCCTTCTGGCGGGGCATATTGCCTGGGTTCATACTGACCGGAAGGAGTAGGATGTGGATTCAGAGATGATCTCCTTGAGCCGGTCGCTCATAGTTGAACTGGCCGGTTCCATCGGTCTTCGCAATTCTGCTCTTGCGAACCGGATCATCTGGCCACTTTTTAGACCGGTCACCGACAGGCTGGCGAATGTTGGTCTTACATTCGACCGGAATCTCATTCAATTTGGCTTCTCCAGGGCGATGGGAATAACCCTGGAAGATTTCGTGACTTCGGTGACTGCCGGAGGGATGGAAGATATCCCTTCCAAAGGAGCGCTGCTCGTTGTATCAAATCACCCGGGGACGTATGACAGCCTGATCCTTGCCTCCCAGCTTCAACGGGACGACCTGTGCATCATCAGTGGTGACATCCCCTTCCTGAGAAACCTGCCGCATGCCAGCGAACATTTCTTCTGCATTTCCGACGATCAGAACATGCGCATGGTGGCAACCCGAAAGGCCATCCGTCACCTGAAATCCGACGGGGCTGTGCTCCTCTATGGATATGGGCACATCGATCCCGATCCGTCGGTTTATGATGACGCCCTCGCTCATATTGACCAGTGGAGTCCCAGCATTGACCTGTTCCTTAAGACCGTTCCCGAGGCACGCCTTCTGCCAGCGATCGTCAGCCACGTGGTATCCCCGAGGTGGCGCAACAGCCTGCTCTACCATTTGAGATCAAAACCGGTTGACCGGCGCCGGCTGGTTGAGTTTGGGCAGGTGATCTCGCAGCTGCTTTTTCCCCACCGGCTGATGCTTTCCCCCTTTATTTCTTTCGCCCGGTCTGCCACGCGGGATGATCTGCGCCGGGAAACCGATTCCGAACAAGTGCTGCCATCCGTAATCCGGCGGGCGAAATCCTTGCTGATGGAGCATATGGAATGGGTGCGAAATCTCAGGAACCAGTGATCTTTTCCAGCATTGTCCTGTAGTAAATGTAATTTTCGAGCGGAATATCCTTGCGCACCCGCCCATCCGCCAATGGCACATAGCCGCCCTGTGCCAGCAAGGTCGGCACCTTCCCCTCCACCTCAGCCCGGATGGCTTCCTTGCCTTCCCGCAGCACATCCAGGTCGATGCCCCCGATCAAACGCAGGCCGCGGCCAAACTGATCCCTCAATGAGCGGTAATCCATGGCTTCCGTGTTGACCTCGCAAGCCCACAGGCAGTCAAAACCATTTTCCATCAGCTCCGGTATCAATAATCGGGCATTAGCGTACGTGCGCAGGATGATCGTACCGACATGATGCCTGCTCAGCACATCCAGCACCGGGCGGTAACTGGAAAGTACAATATCTGCATACATTTTTGGCGAGATCAACGGTCCGTGGTTGTCACCGATCGGTTCGCTGAAGATTACCGCATCAATTTCAACGTCCTGCAGAGCACGTTCTGTGAGGGCGGCAACGAATTCCGCCTGAAGGCGCATCATTTCACGTACAAATCCGGGATCATCATGCAGCAACTTCATTAACTCGTGAAACCGTTTCCACCCTTCCACTCCCATGGTTAGAAAGAAGCCGTTATGGACGCGCATCATGAGCACATGCTCCCGCTTCTTCCATGCCCGGACGCGCTTTTTCCAGTTCACCGGCAGGCGAAAGGGGTCGTCGGGATTGAGCCGGCGTGAGAAGGTTTTCAGGTCCTCCTTCGTGACCGGCCAGAGCCTGGGCCAGGGACGCGGGTCCACATCCAGGTCGATTTCTTCCCGCCTGTCTGCGGAGAACATCGTTAACAGCTGGGTATCCGTTGACAATCCCTGTCTTCGCCAGGCTCTGAGGACATCCTTGCGCAGGCCGTCCTCGAAATAAGGGACGTGGTCGGGTTTGCCAAAGCTCATCGTCTCTAGAAAACGTTCACGGCTGTTCATTTTCTGCCAGCCATCCTTTCCTGGCGGCCACCGCGATCGCAGCAGCACGCGAATCCACCCCCAATTTGTTAAAGATGCCTGCCAGGTGCGCTTTGACCGTCCGTTCACTGATACCGAGTCGGATGGCGATCTCCTTGCTGCGTTCCCCTTGCGCCACCCGCTGCAACACTTCCATTTCCCGCTCGGTAAGACCGGAGTGCGAGATTGCTGCTGAATTCACCACACCTGCCTTGACAAGCAGCCGGGTCATCATTTCCGGCTTGAGCAGGGTCTCGCCACGCGCTGCTGCTCGAATGGAGTTGAAAAGGGTTTCCCGGTCAGTATCCTTGAGCAGGTAACCTTTCGCTCCCGCCTGCATGCCGCGCAGCATATGGTCATCTTCGTTGAATGTTGTCAGGATGATCACGGCAACCTGAGGCTGCTCAGCCTGGAGGTGTTCGATGGCTGTCAGCCCGTCCATCCCCGGCATGCGCAGATCCATCAGGACCACAGCCGGGTTGAGGCTGGCGCACAGGCGCACTGCTTCTGCCCCGTCCGAGGCTTCACCCACCAGTTCAAAACCGGGTTCTGTCTCCAGGATCAAGCGCAGACCCTGGCGGATGATCAGGTGGTCATCAGCCACCAGGATGCGAATGGGATCATCCATCTTCATATCCATTTAAAGGGAAATGGATCACCAGTGTTGTCCCGCTCCCCGCTTTCGACCTGATCTCCAGGATGCCCCCCGCCAGGCGGACACGTTCTCGCATTCCCAGCAGGCCGTAATGGCCGGCTTCGACAAGGTCCGGATCAAAACCGATGCCGTCGTCCGCGATCTCAATGACCATTTCGTTCAATCCTTCGCTGGCAGCGGCCCGCAAGGTTGCCTTTTTTGCCCGGGCGTGCCGGGCGATGTTGGTCAGCCCCTCGCTGACCGCACGGATCGCGGCTTCCTTGATGGGCTCCGGGAGCAAGTCCGGGCAAGAAATATCCGCCTCACATGGAATGCCGGTGGCAACCGTAAAGTGCTCAGCTTCCAGGCGGATCGCCTCCCGCAGGCTTGAGAGGTCTGTTTTTCGCAGGTCATCTATCACCCGGCGGGCATCCGCCAGGGTGGCACGCGCCCGCTCCATCGTCTCGCGAACGATATTGTGCGCCCGTTCGGAACGGTTGCCTTGCAGGTGGGCATCCACGGCTTCCAGCTGAAGGATCAGACCAGCCAGACCCTGCGAAAGCGTATCGTGCAGTTCACGCGCCATGCGCTGGCGCTCGCTGGCAATGGTCAGGTCTTCCACGCGGGTGGCATACTCGCTCAACTGCTGGTTGGCGGCTTCGAGCTTTTTCAGCAATTCCTGCGCCCTCTCGCGCGCGTTTGCCTGGCGAGTGTACATGGTTGTATACAGGATCGTGAAGAACGCCGCAGGGATGATCGCCAATGCCCACCAGCCAACGGTAACCACACCTGGTACTTGTGATAAGTTGACGATCGAAAGCACCAGGTAATAGACGATCCCCAGTGCTCCTTTGCGGTTCAATCCCAGCAGCCCTGCCACCTCCCCCATCAAACACATGTACAGGCCGAAGATCATCGGGATGGTGTTTGCTATTAGGACAATTGATAATGTCAGGACGCCCTGTACGAGGACATAAGCAAGCGTCCAACCCCGGATGGCGATCTTCTCAAGGAACCAGTGCAGGATGATATGGATAATGATCAACAGGGTGAAAACAGCCAGGCGCCACGGCTCGCGCAATCCCGGCACGGTCATCAATGAGGAGACGTACATGGCCGCAATGACGAGGGTCATGAAGATGTAAAAAATGCGGTAATCCCGGTCGGGGTTTGAAAAGGCAGTTCCATTCGCTTTCATAATTACCTAGATTGTAACCCAGCCTGCCTGTTTTGTAATTGACCCGGCGTACACTGTCCTTAAGTACAGGGATGAACTATCCATAAGACGGATGGCAATAGAAGCCGCAGCACGTATACTGGGGGCATCAATTTCAGGAGGCGCTAATTATGGACAAAAAAATCAGCAAGATCGTGGACCTGGTTTTCAAAGGTGTGGCACTGGCAATGGGGGTTGCCGTGGTGGTCACGAATATCATGGGAGTCATGCAATCAAATGGACAGATCCTTTTGCTCGGGATCGGCCTCTTTTGCCTGGCGATCACAACTCTGGACAAGGAGTGAACCTTTATGAATGCGATCAGTGTGAAAAACCTGCATAAGAATTACGGTGACCTGAAAGCGGTGGACGGGGTCTCGTTCGAAGTTCAACCCGGCGAGATCTTCAGCCTGCTCGGCCCGAACGGCGCCGGGAAAACCACCACCATTTCAATGCTCTCCTGTCTGCTGCGACCGGATGAAGGCGATGCCCATGTGATCGGGCATTCCATCCGCACCGACCAGATGGGTGTCAAAGGGGTGCTGGGTGTTGTCCCCCAGGAGATCGCACTCTATAACGACCTCTCAGCCCGCGAGAATCTCACCTTCTGGGGCAAGATGTACGGTTTGCGCGGTGCAGCCTTGCGCGCCCGCGTGGATGAAGTGCTGGAAATCATCGGTCTGACGGAACGCGCCAGGGACCGGGTGGGAAAGTACTCGGGGGGGATGAAACGGCGCGTGAACATCGCGGTTGCGCTCCTGCATAAGCCGCAGGTCATATTCATGGATGAACCCACAGTGGGAATCGATCCACAATCCCGGCGCAATATTCTCGACAGCGTGGTGGCACTCAAGAATGAGGGCATGACCGTACTTTATACAACCCATTATATGGAAGAAGCCCAGGAACTCTCCGACCACATCGCCATCATGGATAGCGGCAAGATCATCGCCTTTGGCACAAATAGTGACCTGGTGAGGATCGTTGGCCAGTTGGACCGCATCACCCTGACCATCAATGTGGAAAGCAGCTTTGTGATGGAGGCATGGAAACAAGCTCAGGGAGTGAAACAGGTCTCCGCGGAAGATGGCACGCTTACCGTACTGGCTGATGACAGCAACCTGGTGCTGCCGCGCTTGTTCGAAACGGCGACCGCACAGGGTGCACGCATCACTTCGGTGGATATCCAGGAACCAAACCTGGAAACGGTATTCTTGCATCTGACCGGAAAGGCCTTGCGGGAGTAGAAAAAATGAAAATCCTGGATATCGCCTTCAAAGACCTGACCCGTTCCTTCCGCAGCGTGTTTGCCGTGCTCTTCATGTTCGGTATCCCGCTGCTGGTCACGGGCATGTTTTATCTGATGTTCGGCGGCATGAAAGATGAGGGCGGCGGTTTCGCCCTGCCTCAAACAAAGGTGATCATCGCCAACCTGGACGCGGGTGATCCCAGCCTGGAAACGGTCATCAGCCAGTTCCCTGCTGATTCTGGAGTCCAGTCCATCGGCGACATGATCGTGGCCGGGCTCCAGCAAGGGGATCTCGCGGCCCTGATATCGGTCACGCTTGTGGAGGATGCCGGTGCAGCCCGTGCGGCAGTCGATCGCCAGGAGGCGGGCGTGAGCGTCATCATCCCGGCAGATTTCTCAGCCCGGTTTGCCAGCCTCAGTGGTCAGGCTGTTCTCGAAATCTATCAGGATTCAGCATTGACTCTCGGCCCTGCGATCGTCCGATCCATTCTCAACCAGTTCATGGACGGGCTCTCCTCAACAAAGATCGCGGTCAATACTGCCATTTCTCAAACCGGTTCCTCCGACCCGGTTTTCATTGGGCAGGTGGTGGAAGCATTTCTGACCGCCTCCCTGCAGACCCGGGACCCAGCTGCCCTGATCGAGGTTCGCAATCCTGTGGCTTCGCAGGGAGAAGAAATCCCGTTTGTCAAGCGCATCATCGGGGTGATCATGGGTGGGATGATGGTCTTTTATGCCTTCTATACCGGCACTGCTTCTGCTGAGACCCTCCTTCAGGAGGACGAGATGGGCACCCTGCCGCGCCTGTTCACAACACCCACCTCACAAGCCACCATCCTGGGCGGCAAACTGCTGGCTGTGCTGCTGACCGTCATCATCCAGCTTGTCGTCCTGCTGACGCTTGGCGCGCTCATTTTCAAGATCAATTGGGGCAGCCTTGGGTCCATCCTGCTCTTCTCACTTGGCACAGTGATCATCGCCTCCACGTTCGGTGTGTTCGTCAACTCACTGATGAAGAACACCAAACAGGGTGGCATTGTGTTCGGCGGTGTATTGACCTTCAGCGGCATGATCGGGATGTTGCCCGTTTTTGTCTTTAGCAGCCCGTCCGCGCTGTTGGAAACCATCTCGCTGGTCGTGCCGCAAGGCTGGGCGATCCACGCTCTTTTCCAGTCAATGCAGGGCGCTTCAACAGGCGATCTGATGATCACCTTGCTGGTGATGCTTGCCTGGTCAATAGCGTTCTTTGGGATCGGGGTGTGGAGATTCCAGAAGAGGTACGCCTAGTTCTGGTGAAAGCGGGTAGCATCTCGCCCAACCTGGAACTATAAGACCACCATTCAGAAGGAGACCGTATGATCAGAATTCTAGATATTACCGCCAAAGACCTGACCCAGATCCTGCGTGATCGCAAAACTTTCCTTTTCCTACTGATCATGCCAGTGGCTTTCACTATCCTGTTCGGCTTTGCGTTTGGTGGCTTCAACAAGACTGAGCCTGATCCACGCCTGCCGGTGGCAGTCATCGATGAGGATCAAGGCAGCCTGAGTCTTCGCCTGGTGGGCCTGCTGGAGAAATCAGAAGTGGTGAAGATCTCCCAGAATGAAACCCAGACCCAGGAAGAGTACGAAATATCCCTCAACAAGGGCAAGATCGCCGGCATCCTCATCATCCCTGCGGGTTATTCTGAAATGCTGCTTTCCGGGAACCTGCCGCGGCTGATCCTTGAGGTCGACTCGTCGCAAGCCTCCGGGACCACCATCCAGAGCGAACTGCTGGCGATCGAAAACCGGCTGGTCAGTGCAGTCCAGACAGCCCGCATCATTGCCGGGGAAACCCCGGCGTTCAATTCCGCGTTCGAACAGGCGCTAAATGCTTGGGGCGACCCGCCCATACGGATCAAAAACGAATCCGCAACCATCGTCAACCGGCAGGCTACCGGCAGCGCATTCGCCTCATTGGCGCACACTTCGCCTGGAATGATGCTTCAGTTCGGCATAGCCGGCCTGCTCACCTGTGCCACAGTCATCCTCAACGAACGAAAGACACGATCCCTCCAGCGATTATTGACCACCGCCACAAGGCGATCGCACATCCTGCTCGGGCATTACCTTGCCATTTTCGTGCTGCTCTTCGCCCAGTTCCTGGTCCTGATCACCTTCGGGCAACTCATCCTGAAAGTGGATTACTTTCGCCTTCCAGGTGCAACCCTGCTGGTCGCGTTCACATCCAGTCTGTGCATCGCAGCCCTGGGTTTGCTGATCGGTGTTTTCTCCAACAGCGAAGAACAGGTCATCGCCTTCTCGCTCGTGCCAATGTTCCTCTTTGCCGGGCTGGGCGGCGCGTGGACACCGCTCGAATATACCAGCAAGACCTTTCAGGCAATCGGACATATCACTCCTGTCGCCTGGGCAATGGACGGATTCAAGAACATTACTGTGCGATTGTTGGGATTTGACTCCGTATTGATACCATCTGCCGCCCTTGGCGGGTATGCCCTCCTGTTCTTCCTGCTGGCCGCCTGGAGGTTCCGCACAGCCAGCGAGTGACAATCCCTGCATCACATCAATCTCCCATTTTTTAACAATCGATTCTCAGACGGGTGAGCATTCCCTCACCCGTCTGATTTTCCCTTCAAAATTCGCCTGATTACAACACTGAGAATCAAGAACAACCTCGCCCAAGGAATGGGGTTTTACTGATTAATGATTCCTGACCACCCTATGCTTCCATACATTCCAACCCTGCAAAGGAAACTTCATGACCACCGCCATCCAGGATAAACTTTCCAGACGCACGAAATTCCTCTACGGGATCAGCGACTTCGGATTCGCCTGCACCGATACCACCATGCAGGTTCTTTTTGCTATATTCATGACCGATGTGGTCGGGATAAAACCCGCCTATGCCGCCCTGGCGATCTTCATCGGTCGCACCTGGGACTACTTTAACGATCCACTGGTCGGCTTCCTCTCTGACCGGTTGCGCAGCCGTTGGGGCAGACGGCGCCCCTTCCTGCTCTTCGGCTTCATCCCCTTTGGATTGATGTTCGCCATGATGTGGTTTCGTCCCGCAACCGAAAACCAGTTTTTACTGTGCACCTACTATGCCATCGCCTATTTCCTGTTCGATACTTCCTACACCTTCGTATCGATGCCGTATTCTGCCCTGACCCCCGAATTGACCCAGGATTACGACGAACGCACTTCGCTCACCTCTTATCGAATGGCTTTTTCCATCATCGGAAGCCTGGTCGCGTTCATTGTGCCTTTGATGATGATCGGCAGCATGCGCCCGGAAAATACGGGGCGGGTATTTACCATGGGGATCGTCTTTGGTGTTGCTTGCGCCATCCCGCTCTTGTTTACCTTCTTCGGGACGCGCGAAAGACCGGAATATACCGCCCAATCCCAGCCAAGCCTGCGCCAATCTTTGAGGGCTGTATGGAAGAACCGACCATTCCTGTTTGCAGCAGGGATTTTCCTCTTCACCTGGACCGCGGTAGACATCATCCAGGCATTCCTGCTCTACTTTTTGAAGTATCGCATGAACCTGGAATCACAGAGCGATGTCATCCTTGGGGCGATCTTTATCACCGCCCTGCTTGTGCTGCCCTTCTGGGGATGGGTGTCAAGAAAAACGGATAAACGCAAAGCCTATATAGCCGGGATGCTATTCCTCTCGGTGATCATGGTTGCGCTTACCTTCCTTGGCCCATCGGCTGGCATGCCGGTGGTCTTACTGATGGCAGTCCTGGCCGGGATCGGTGTATCCGCGATCCATGTACTCACCTGGGCCATCATCCCCGACGCGGTCGAAGTGGATGAACTGGCAACCGGTCAGCGCCACGAGGGCATCTTTTACAGCCTGGTCTCCCTCTTCAAAAAGGTTGCCTCCTCCATTGCCATCCCATTGACCTTGCTGGTCCTGGATTGGAGCGGGTATGTCTCCAATGTTGCCGTCCAGAA
>Ga0315278_10005688_pt1 | contig 11310 bp, 7 predicted proteins | sample YL17G06_0_MG_FD_203880 | JGI IMG/M metagenome (GOLD analysis project Ga0315278, IMG submission 203880) | Sediment microbial communities from Yellowstone Lake, YNP, Wyoming, USA - YL17G06_0 | ecosystem: Environmental > Aquatic > Freshwater > Lake > Sediment | place: USA: Wyoming | collected... | reverse complement strand
GGGGGCCGTGACCGCGCACCCGCCGGTGCCGGACCGGTCGGCCGCGGCCGTGGGCGGGGACCGATAGATTTCGTCGCCCGGCGGGTGGCGCAGGTCGCACTTGGCCGCGTGGCGCAGCAGGGTGGACCGCTTGGCGAAGTACTTTAGGCAGAACTCGCACAGGTGGAGCTTGGAGAGGCGGCCGTACGGGTCCGGGTACGGCGAAAAGTACCAGGCGTCCATCTCGTACCGCCCCAGCTCGACTGCCTGGATATTTTTTAGCCGGGTCTTGGCCTGGTGCGCCCGCTCCAGGTCGCGGTCCAGGGGCGCCATGTCGGCCATGTCGGGCGCGACGTGGTGCGTCTCCGCGAACCGGCGCTTCAGGCGGCGGGTGAGCTTGGTGGGGGCGGCGTCCGCGGAGGCGCCGCCCGCCGTGGTGGCCGCGCCGGCGGCCGGCCCGCCGGCGCCGCCCCGGGCGGCCGGGCCGCCGCCGTCGGCGGCGGCGGCGGCCAGGCCGGCGGGGAGGGGGGCCAGCTTGGTGAGGGGGACCCACTCGTCCAGGCGCTTGTCGCCTGTGATGGAGGGATGGGGAAGGGAGGGGAGAGAAAGGAGGGGAGGGGGGGCGTGAGTGCTTCTTTTTTTTTGGTGGGTGGGTCGTGCAGGGTCGAGGCCGCCGCCGCCGCGCCCTGGCCCCTTCCCTCGATCCCTTTCCCTTTCTTGTTCGAAAAACTCACAGTGCGCGTAGTGGACGTAACACTCCTCGCCATCCTCGCCGGTGCGCCGCTCCACGACTTGGGCCAGGTCTGAACGGGGGTTTACGTGTGGAGAGAGAGTGGAGGGTGTGAGGCGCGGGGCGGAGAGAGAGAGAGAGCAGCCGAGGGGAGGGACGGGCATGGGAGAGAGGTTTTGCCTCGCCCCCGGAGGGCGGCGACCGATCTGTCCCCTCAAAAGACCCGCCGGGCCACCCCCCTTGTAGCCCGCCCCCACAGCCGGTTCGCGGCCCGCTAGACGCAGGTCCTGATGCGCGTGCGTTCAGGCCGGGTTGGGAGGAGTAGATGCGCCCTCATTAAGCAGGCGCGCCCCCCTCGCGCGCACGCTCGGCGGTGGCTAGGTGCCCGCAACACAAAAACCAGCAGGGCGCTGGCGCCCGCCGCCGAAATTAGCGTCGGGGGGGGGGGGGGGTGGCAGCGCCGGCGCGCCCCTCGTCAACCCGCCGCGCTCAACGCCACGGCCCGCTCTCTCGTCAACCCTTTCCCCCACACTCACGTTGTTCGCCGTCAAAGGAGGCCAAGGCCAGGACGCGGGAGCCGACCTCGAAGGGAGCGCCGCCTGCGGCGGCTGCAGCGGCTGCAGCCGCTGCAGCCGCGGCCGCCGCACCGGCGCCGTTGGCCCGCCCCGACGGCCCCGCCCCACCGGACGACGCGGCGCGCCCGTCGGCCGCCCCGCCACCGCCAGACGGGCCGGCCCGGGTCGTGGTGGGCGACGTTTGAAGGGTGTGTGGCGTGTGCCCGCTGAAAGGGAGGAGCCGGGCGAAGCCGACGCGGGAGTGAGCGGGAATGCAGGGCGCCACTCCCAACCCCCCACTCTATGTCTCCCCTCACAAAAATAAAAACGCTCTTTCCTCTCTTACACAACGCACGCACTCACACACAGACACCGCTCTCCCACACAATCACAGCCGCACCGTGTACGCCGCGGACAGCGTCACATAGCGCACCCACCGATAGGGCGAGGCGGCCGAGCCCGCGGCCCCGCTGCCGCCCCCACCCCCGCCGCCCAGGCGCGAGGTGGTCGACAGGGCGCCGGCGCCACTCCCTCCGCCGCCCCTCGCCACGTGCAGGTAGCGCACCGCCAGCCCGCTGACGCAGAGCTGGGGGATGGCGAAGCCGATGGAGAGCGGGCCGACCGCGGCCCGCAGGCCGGCCGTGAAGGGCCCGGAGGCCGGGCCTGCCAGGGACGCGCGCGCGCGCAGGGTCAGCTCGCACCCGCCCGCCAGCCGGGGCACGCGCCACGTCAGCACCCGCCGCCCCTCATCCCAGTCCGTCGTGCCGGCGGGCGGGGTGCCGGCACCCCCAGGCGGTGGCGGGGCGGAGAGGCCGCCCCGCCCCGCACCCCCCCGCCTGGAGGCCGGGCCCCCGGGCGAGGCGGCCGCCACCTCGGCCGTCACCCGCACCACGCCGGGCGGGAACGGCAGGCTCGCCTCCCACGCCGCCGCCGCCCGGTCGGGCGGGAAGTCCGCCCGCACCCGGATCGTCACGACCGCCTTTCCCGGCGCGTCCGGGTCGGGCTCCACGCCCGCCCGCACCGCGAAGGGCGGGCGGGGCGGCGGGGGCGCCCGGTAGGACATGGCCGTGAATTCGCCGTCCGGCGGGGACGGCAGGTCCAGCGTGCGGGCGCTCTCGAACCGGGCCAGCGAGACCGCGTCGTGGAAGAGGGCGTCCTCGAGGAGGACGAGGGGGTCGTCGCCGCCGCCGCCGTCGGAGTATGAGGGCGGGCGGGCGCCGCCGCCGCCGCCCGAGACGCTGCCCGGCCCGCCCCCCGAGATGACGAGCGCGTCCGACAGCGCCAGCGACAGGGCGGGCGAGCCGGACAGGAAGGACCGCACCTGGACCGCGCCGTCGATGGCGCCGGTCACCAGGTGGGCGCCCCCCGCCGCGAACGTGGCGGACAGGCGCTCCACGACGTCCACGAAGATTTCGTCCCGCCTCCCGGCCGACCCGCCGCCGCCACCTGCGTGCGAGGCCGCCGAGGCGCCCGCGGCCGCGGACACGGCCGCCGCGGCCAGGCTGCCGGCGCCCAGGCCGCCCCCGCCCCCCCCCGCCGAGTCGGGGCGGGCGGTGTCCAGGACGGACTTGACGACCGCGGCAGGCGTGCGGGCGGTGGTGCCGACGCCGCCGCCGCCCAGGGAGGCGGCCGCGGCCGCGGTCGCGCCGGCCGGCCCCGGGATGCGCCGGGGCGCGACGACGACGGGGTCAGACCGCACGAAATCCTTGACGGCCTCCGAGGACGTCGCGACGGGCAGGCCCCCGTCGATGGCCTCGTCCAAAAGCTCGTACACGAGCACGGCGTTGCGGCGGACGGCCTCCTCGGAGAGCGTGCCACAGCAGTCGCGCACGATCCCCGCGACGCGCGCGAGCAGCTCCAGGACGAGGGAGGGGGAGACGTTGGTGCGCGTGGTGGCCAGCAGGGTCAGCCCGCCCGCGGCCAGGTGCAGGTAGTGGACGCCATCGACGGCAAAGGCGGGCGGGGCGGGCGAGCGGGCCGGGTCGGCCAGGGAGGCCGGGCGCGCGGGCGGAGCGGCCCGGGCGGCCGCGACGGCGTCCGCCCCGTCCACGTCCGGGTCTGGGGCGGGCGGGACGCCCCACTCCCCGGCCCGGCGCAAGAAGATTTCGGCCGAGTTCTGAGAGAGGGGCGAGGGCGAGAGCGGTGCGCAAGTGTGAGGTGCGGGGGGGCGGGCGCGCGAGGAAAAGCATGAAGCGCTCGCCGCGCGCGGTCTCGCCCCATCGGCTGCGCGTGCGTTTGTTTTGTTGTGTTCCCCCGTTCTCTCTCTCTCCCTCTCTCCTCTTCGACACGCACCTTCGACACGTTGCCCAGGTAGTCCCGGGTCACGATGGTGTCCCCGCGCGGGGACAGGATGAAAAACTGGGAGATCATCATTAGTCTTTTTTTTTGTATATGTTGATGTTCAAGCAGCGTGCGCCTTGTTCACCAGCGCCTTGAGCAGCCAGGACAGGGTGCGGTGGACGGCGATGACGACGGGCAGGAAGAGGGCGACTGTGCCGAGGGCGGTGAGGAGCTCGCTGGTGGAGAGAGAAGGGGGCAGCGGGGTGGACATTCGACCGTGGGGAAGAGAACAAGAGAGAAGAGAAGACTGGAGCATGAGTCCACACCCTCTTTTTTCCTTCTTCTCCAACACACACCGACAGGACGCACACACGAGAGGACATGTTTGTCCTCGGCGGCCTGGGCGCGACGGCTGCCTCCTGCCTGGGCTCTCTGGCCGCGACGTGCGCTTGCCACGCAGCCGGCGCAGCTGGGCGGGCCCTGGCCTCGCGGTCCGCCCGCCTCGCCTACTGCGTTTTCTTCTTGGCCTCCACGCTGCTGGCCTACATCCTGCGTGAGGGGGCGGCGCCTGTGGTCAGCCACCTGCCTTGTGAGTGGAGGTGGTGGGGTGCGCATGGAAAGGGGATGGGCGGAGTGGCAAGGGTAGGGAGCGCTGGCGCCGGCGCCACCATTGCCGGCGCCATCCTCTCTTCGCCCCTCCTTCCCGGGCCCAGACCTAGACCCGCCCCGCGGGACCCGGCCTTGCCTGCGAACCGCTAGGCGAGGACCAAAAGCTTGTCCCGGCGGGGTGACCGCGGGGAATGGAAGGCACCGCACGCATCTTCTCACGCTTTTTGTCAAAAAAGGGGACGAGGGTGCCCGCCCTTGCAGCTCATCTCTCAACGTCGGCCTCACCTCCATCACTCTCTCCATCACTCTCCTCACCCCTCATCAGGGATTGCCCGCGCCGCGGCCGCCCACGCCGCGCCCGACGCCTTCTACGGCGCCCAAGCCGTCCTGCGCGTCTCCCTGGCCTCCGCCACCTTTTTCGGGGGCCTGGCCCTCGCCCTTACGGGCGTGGCCTCCCGCTCGGACGCCCGGGACGCCGCCCTCCAGCATGGGGCCTGGGGCGCGAAGCTGGCCGCCTGGCTCTTTTTGAACTGCGCGGCCTTCTTCCTGCCCGTCGCCCTGGTCAACGCCTACGGCGTCCTCGCCCGCTTCCTCAGCGCCGCCTTTCTGGGCGTGCAGGTCCTGCTCCTCCTGGACGGGACGGCCGCCTGGAACGACGCGGCCGTCGACTGCGGCGATGGCCGCGCGCTCTGGCTGTTGCTGGCCGCGACGGGGGGGGCCTACCTCGGGGCGGCCGCCCTGCTGGGGGTGGGCGCCCACTTCTTCACCCACCCGGCGGCGGGCAGCGCGTCCGGCTGCGGCTTCAATGCCACCATCCTCGCGGCCGCCGCGTGCGCGGGCCTCGCCCTGTCGGCCCTCTCCATCTCGGGCATCGCGCGCCGGGGCTCCCTCTTCCCCGCGTCCGCAGTCAGCCTGTACGTCGTCTACTGCGCCTACTCGGCCCTGGTATCCGAGCCGCACGCCTATGCCTGCAATGCCCTGGGCGTCCGGGTGGACGCCGCGTCCGCGGGCGCGATGGGCGCGGGCGTCGGCCTGGCCCTGGTGTCGGTCGTCTACTCCGCCCTGCGGGCGGGGAGCGCGTCGGGTCTGCTGGGCCTGGGGCCGGGCGCGGAGGAGGACGGCGGCGGGGGCGGGGCGGGGCACACGCCCAGTGCCTGGGACGCCTCACCCCTTCTGGGCGATGCAGAGCTGACGTCCGCGGGCCTGGACGGGCTCGGCGGCGACCACGGGATTGCGGGCGCACGCGCGCTGGGGGCGGACGCATCCCCCCCGCCGCCACAGGGCGCGCCGGCCGCGGCCGCCGTGTCTGCCGCTGCTCCGCCGCCTGCCGCCCGTCCCGCCTACTCGTACGCCTTCTTCCACGCCGTCTTTGCCCTCGCCTCCGCCTACCTGTCCATGGTGCTGACGGGGTGGGGCAGCGGCGCGGCGGAGCGGCGCCTGGTGGACGTGGGCTGGGCGTCTGTGGGGGTGAAGCTGGCGACGGGCGCCGCGACGGCCGCCCTGTACGGGTGGACGCTGGTCGCGCCCGCGCTGATGCCGGACCGGTTCCCGGAGTGCTAGCGCGTTGAGGGGAGAGGGAGCGAGAGAGAGCGTGCGTGTGTGTGTAGGCAAGCGAAAAAGCCAAAACTATTCTTCAACCCCCTCCCTCATCCCTTCACCACACAAATCGGCCGCAACCGCACGCACTTGCGCGAGATGCCGGCCTCGTGGCAGGTGTCCACGACCGCGGACACGTCCTTGTAACTCTCTGGCGCCTCCTCCATGACAAGCTTGGGGGACGCCACCCGGATGGCAATCCCCTTTGTCTTGAGCGCAGTCAGCACGCTCTGGCAGTCGAGCGTCTTGCGGGCGGCGTTGCGGGAGCACGCCCGCCCCGCGCCGTGGCAGGTCGACCCGAACGTCTCCGCCATCCCGGTCGCCGTCCCCGTCAGCACATAGGAGCAGGTGCCCATGGTGCCGCCGATGAGGACGGGCTGGCCGGTCCACTGGTAATCGACCGGCAGCAGGGGGTGGTGCGGCGGGAACGCGCGCGTCGCGCCCTTGCGGTGGACCAGGAGCTGTTTGACGACCCCGCCGACCACGTGCTCCTCCACCTTGGCGATGTTGTGGGAGACGTCGTAGACGACGTGCATGTCCATCTCGTCGGCGGGCCGGCCAAAGACGCGCGAGAAGGCGGCCCGGGCCAGGAAGGTCATGGCCGACCGGTTGACCCAGGCAAAGTTGGCGGCGGCCGCCATGCCCGCCAGGTAGGCCTGGCCCTCGGGCGACGAGATCCGCGCGCACGCCAGCTGCCTGTCATTCACGGGGATGCCGTCCCGGGCCATGGCGGCCTCCATGGCCACCAGGGCGTCCGTGGCGACCTGGTGGCCCAGGCCCCGGGAGCCGGAATGGATCATGACCACCACCGTGCCGACCGTCCCAATGCCCATGCGCCGGGCGGACGGCGCGTCGTACACCTCGTCCACGACCTGGACCTCCGCGTAATGGTTGCCCGCGCCCAGGGTGCCCAGCTGGGGGAGGCCCCGTTTCTTGGCCCGGGCCGACACTTGCGTGGGGTCCGCGCCCAGCATGCGGCCGGACTCCTCGCAGTGCTCCTTGTCCTCCGCCCAGGCGTAGCCCTCCCGCAGGGACCAGTCCATGCCGAGCTCGAGCGCGGCCTCCAGGTCGGCGGCGGTCGTGGGGATGATGCCTTGCGACCCCACGCCGACGGGGATGTGGTCAAACAGGGCCTGGGCGAGCTGCTCCTTCAGGGGCGCCACGTCCGCCTCCGTCAGGTTGGTGCGCACCAGGCGGACGCCGCAGTTGATGTCAAAGCCCACGCCGCCTGGCGAGACGACGGCCTCCGGGTCGGCCATGTCAAAGGCGGCCACGTTGCCGATGGCAAAGCCGTACCCGGAGTGCAGGTCGGGCATTGCCAGGGACGCGCCGACGATGCCGGGCAGGGCGGCGACGTTGGCAACCTGCTTGACGGCCGGGAGGAAGCCGCCCCCGCCGGAGGAGGAAGCCCGGGCGACGGCGTCCGCCAGCTCATCCCACACCAGCGGCCGCAGCGCGTCGTTGACGTAGAAGACGCCGGGCACGCGCATGCCGGGAACAAAGCCGGGGGCGATGGCGTACTTGACGGGGGAGAGCTGGGTGATGTAGGACAGTTCCTGGGAGGGGGGAAGGGGAATGAACGGAAAAAAAAAAATGATTTTGATTGACGAGAAGGGGGTTGTGTTGGCCAGGCGCGGCCGGGCGTGTGTTTCGCTTCATCGGCGCTCTCCCTTCCCTCCACGCACCTCCTCCAGCGTGCGGGGCTTCTGCTGCTGTTCGGGTATGGTGGGCGTCATGGCTCGTGCGTGTGTGATGGCGCGCGATCCTGCGCGCGTGGCGTGTGGTGCGCTCTGGGCGTGTGCGCGGCCGCGCGAAAGGAAGAGCGGCGGCGGCCAGCCTGCAAAAGTGAACGCCGTCTCTTTCCGTCTCTTTCCGTTTTTTTTTTTTTTCATTCTTCCCACTCCATCCGCTCCGCGCCCACCCATCGGCGGCCGCGCGCGCCACCGCTACGACCATGCCCGCCTCCCAAGTGGCCACTCAGACGCCCGTGGCCATGAGCGGGGTGGCCATGAGCGGGGCGACGCCTGGCGGGGCGAGTGAGGGGCAGGTAAGAGAGAGCGCAAATGCTGCTAAGAGGGACGGCGCGCTCTTTCCGAGCCGCGCCCGGGCCGGTGGACCGCCGGCCCGATGCCTCACTCCCTGGCTAGCCAGAGACTAAGCTAAAGACCCTGGCGTGACGATCTTGCATCCAAAGGAGCCTTAGCACCCCCCCCCCAGCCCCTCGCATCTGGTCCCCGCCCCGACGCGCACGGTTTGCTCTTTCTTCACTCAACCCCCCCTTTCAAAAACAACAACAACAACAACTCCCGTTCAGGCCCCGTTGTCCGCCGCCGCCGCCCTTCTGCCCAGCACCCTCCACCCGGCCGGCACCCCACCCGCCGCCCTCCTCGATCCCACACAATGCCTGCCCTGCCCCGGGTCTCCCGAAGGAGGGGGGAGGGGGGGCGTTGCCGACGGCGACGACCGCCCGCCGCCGCGGCTGTCCAGCCCCGCCATCGCCGGCCTGTGCGAGTCTTTGTACGCCCGCCTGGCCGCGGGCGACGCGGCCGGCGGCGTCCACGTCTGCACCTCCAACGCCGACCTGGCCGCCGCCGCGGCCGCGGTGGGCCTGAGGTACAGCGCGGCCGCGACGCCGACGACGGTCGGGTGGGAGCGCGCCCTGCTGGCAGCGCGCGCGGCGGCCGGGCTGGTGTGCCTCGAGGTGGACTGCAGTGAGGGGGGAGGCGGCGCAGGCGTGGGGGCGGGGGGCGCCCCTCCCTCCCCGACCCCGCCCTCCCAGGCCGGGAGTGTCGACGATGCGGCCCTGGCCTCCCCGCGCACGGTGGTCGCCCGGGCGGCCACGCTGGCGGCGCACGGGGCGCTGGGAGCGGACGCTGCGGCAGCGCGGGCGCCCCTTGCCCCTCAGTCCCGCTTGGGCCGCCGCCCGCCGCCCCCGCTCCCGCCGCCCGCCCCGCCCCCGCCGCCCGCGCTGCGCAGCCTGGAGGATAGCTCGGACGACAATGAGGGGGGAGAGGGTGAGGGGTGCGCGGCTGCGCCGCGCCCGCCCCTCTCGCCGTCCTCGCCTGCTCGACCACAGCCTGCCGCGGCCCCCCCCCCCATCATGGGCGGCGCCGCCCGCCAGCGCGCCGCCGCAGGCGTGGTCTCCTGCTCCGCGCCGCCCGCCCCCGGCGCTGCCGCGGTTGCTGGCGTCCCCCTGCTCGTCACCCCCGCCCGGGCGGCCGCCCCGCGGGCGGCGTCGCAGCCGGACTCGGGTGGTGGTCCCGGGCTGCGCGCGCGCGCCACGGCGGCCGCGGGCGGCGTGGGCGCGGCGTGGGCGGTACCGCCCCCCCCACCCGCCCAGCCCTCCGCCTCACGCGCGCCCGCCGTCCGGGGGCGCCTGGCGCACGGCCACCACCACCCCCCACCCGACCCCCCCCCCCCCCCCGGCTCCCAGCCCCCGGACTCCCCGCCCGCCCACGGCCCGGGCTCCGGCGGGCCCGGCCCGTCCGGGTGGGCGTCCAGTGCGCCGCCACCGCCTGGCGCGCGGGAGGGGAGCGTGCTGCCGGACTCTGAGGGGGAAGGGGGCGGCGGAGGGGAGGGGGGGCGGGCTGCCTCTGGCGCGCGCGCCCGCCGCTCGCCGCCCGCCCCGCCCCACCACCGCACCCCACCCCCCGCCCCACCCCCCCCCCCCCCCCCCCCCCCCCCCCCCCCGAAGCGGGGTCGGGGGCTCCTGTCCCGCCTGCTGCCGCCGGCGCTGCCGCAGGGCGAGGGCGGGCGGGCGCTGGCGGGGACTCCTCCGGCCATGGCGCCTGCTGCGCCTGCTGCGCCTGCTGTGCCTGCTGTGCCTGCTGCGCCCGGTGGTGCGCCCGCCCGCAAGCCCACCTCCCCGCTGACGGACGTGTCGTGCGTCGCGGATACGATTGACGAAGGGCATGGGCAGGGTGGCGGGGCGGCGGCGGCTGCGGCGGCGGCGGCTGCGGCTGCTGCTGCGGCGGCGGCCGTCTCGTCGCCGCCGCACCAGTCGTCACAGCAGGCTGCGGGGGCGGCGGGGGGGCTGCCACCCGCGCCTCCCCCTCCCCCCCCACCGCGTGCTGCAGCGGGAGTGCCTTCCCTTGGGATCATGCCGACGGCACTGCACGCCCGGCGCCTGTCCCGGCTGCAACAGCAGGCACGCCCGCGCCCGCCGCCGCCGCCGCCCCGGGCGCCCTTGGTCTCCTCCTTCCCCCCGCCGCCGCCGCCCACCGCCTCCACCGACGGCGCCGGCGCCGCGCCCTGGCGCCCGGCGGCCAGCCCGGCGGCCGCCCGGCGCGATGACGCGGGTGCCCTCCCGACCGCGGAGCAGCTGCCGGGCCAGGAGGGGCGGGTGGGGTGTGTGGCGGCGCCGCCGCAACCGCCACCACCCCGCCGCGCGCGCGCGCGGGCGGCCGCGCCCCGCCGCCCGCCACCCCCGCCACCCCCGCCGCCCGCCTCCCCACGCTCCCGCCGCCGGCCCTGGGACGAGTACGCCTATCCCAGTGGCAGCGGGAGTGATGGGTGGGCGGCGGCCGCGGCGGGCGGCCCCGCGCCGCCGCCGCCGGCGCGGGCGGCCGCCCCGAAACGGCGGCGCCGGGGCAGTTTGCCCGGGGGTGCGCCGCCGCCGCCACCGCCGCCCCCGCCGCTGCCCGCGCGCCGGGGCTGCCGCGCCTGCCGCTACTCGGCGACCGGGTGCCGGGCCTGCCGGGCGGCGGGGCGGTCGGCCGTGGCGCCGCCGCCCGCGGCCGCGCCCGCCCCACTGCCGCAGACGCCGCCCCCTCCCCCGCCCGTCACCTGGGTCGGCCCGCCCCTGCCCCCGCCGCCCGGCCTGCCGCCCTCCGCCCACCGGACGTACTATGGCGCCGCCCGCCTGCCCGGGGGGCGGGGGGTGGTGGCGGTGGGCGGGGCGGCGGCCTTCGCGGCGGCGCCGGGCGAGGGCGCCCGCCCCCGCCTGCTCCTGTTGGACGGGCTGTGGTCTGCGGCCGGCGGGGGCGGCGGCGCCTGGGCCCGGGGGCGGCGCCTGTACTGGCCCGCGGACACTCCCTTCGGCACCCTGGTGGTGCCGCCGTGCGCGCAACAACGCGGTGGCGGCGGCGGCGGCGGGCCGCCCGCGGGCGTGGTCTTTGACAGCGCGCACGCGGAGGAGCGGGTCGCGCTCGCGGCGTCGACCGGCCCCGTGGCCGTCTCCTTTGCGGGTTGTGGTGGCCGGCCGCGCCTGCCGCCGCGCCGGGCGGCTGCCGCGCCGCCGTCGCCGCCGCCGGACTATGTGGTGTCCTTCTTTTACGACCACGCCACGGACACGCTGCGGCCGTTGTAGCGGGGAAGGGGGGGCGTGGGGGGAGGGGGATGCGTTTTTGTGCAAACATTGTTTTTCCTTTTGGGGAGGTTGTTCACTCCGCTCAAAAGAGGTGGCGCCCGCCCCGCCGTCGGGAAGACAAGACAGTGTCACGCGTTTCCCCACCTCTACGTGCGCTCCCTCGCTCGCCCCCACCCCCACCTACCCCTACCCCCACTCCCTCTCCAGCCGCCTGACTCCTGGGCGCGCGCGTGGCCCCCGCAGCCTCCCCGCCA
>Ga0315278_10005687_pt1 | contig 11310 bp, 12 predicted proteins | sample YL17G06_0_MG_FD_203880 | JGI IMG/M metagenome (GOLD analysis project Ga0315278, IMG submission 203880) | Sediment microbial communities from Yellowstone Lake, YNP, Wyoming, USA - YL17G06_0 | ecosystem: Environmental > Aquatic > Freshwater > Lake > Sediment | place: USA: Wyoming | collected... | reverse complement strand
GGCTCTCGTGAACGTGCAGGTCCGCGACCCCCAGGCGCTGTCGGAAGCGGGGGCCGTGTGGGACGCCGTGCACGCCGCCGAGGCCGAGCTGGGCGAGGAGGGCCGGGTCTTGGTCCGCCCGTCGGGCACGGAGCCGCTCGTGCGCGTGATGGTGGAGGCGGAATCCGGCGACGTCGCGCTGCACCACGCCGAGACGATCGCCGCGCTCGTCGACTCGTCCCTGTCCTGAGCTGAGGCGGTGCCGGCGGCACCCGCTGCTAGGGTGGTCGCCATGTGCGGGATCGTGGGCTACGTGGGCCCCGACGAGGCGCTCCCCATCGTGATCGAGGGGCTGCGTCGACTCGAGTATCGGGGCTATGACTCGGCGGGTGTGGCCGTGATCGACGGCGGAACCATGGGCATGGTGAAGCGCGCCGGCAAGCTCGCCGAACTCGAAGCGGCCCTCGCCGCGGGCGACCGGCCGGTGGGCAGCGTGGGGATGGGCCATACGCGCTGGGCCACCCACGGCGCCCCCACCGATCGCAACGCGCATCCGCACCTGGACTGCGACGGTCGTGTCGCCGTGATCCACAACGGCATCATCGAGAACTTCCAGGCGTTGCGGACGGCGCTCGAGAAGGACGGCCACATCCTCGCGTCCGAGACCGACACGGAGTGCGTGGCGCACCTGATCGAGGAGCAGCTGCGTGAGCACCCCGCGGGAACGCTCGCCGACGCGGTGCGTGCCGCCGTCCGCCGGCTCGAGGGCGCCTACTCGTTAGTGGTGTGCTCGGTCGAACATCCGGGAACCCTGGTGGGGGTGAAGGTGTCATCGCCGCTCGTGGTGGGTCTGGGCGATGCGGAGACCCTGCTCGCCTCGGACATCCCCGCGCTCCTGGATCGCACCACCACGGTGATCCCGGTGGAGGAGCACCAGGTGGTGGAGATCACTCGCGACGGCGCCACCTTCACGGACCTCGAAGGATCCCTGCTGCACCCTGAGCCCATCACCGTGGACTGGGACGTGACCCGGGCGCAGAAGGGCGGCTACGACTCGTTCATGCGCAAGGAGATCGACGAGCAGCCCGACGCGATCCGCGACACGCTCGCGGGACGCGTGATCGGCGGTCGGCTCTCCTTGGACGAGCTCCACGTGAGCGACGACGTGTTGCGCGAGGTGAGCAAGGTGTTCGTGGTGGCGTGCGGCACGGCGTTCCACTCCGGCCTGGTGGCGAAGTACGCGATCGAGCACTGGACCCGCCTGCCCGTGGAGATCGAGATCGCCTCGGAGTTCCGCTACCGCGACCCCGTGCTCGGTCCCGACACGCTCACGCTCGCCGTGTCCCAGAGCGGCGAGACGATCGACACGCTGGAGGCGGCGCGCCACGCGCGGCGGCAGGGGTCCCAGGTGATCGCGGTCACGAACACGGTGGGCTCCTCGCTCGCGCGTGAGGCCGACGGCGTCTTGTACACCCACGCCGGGCCGGAGATCTGCGTGGCCGCCACCAAGACGTTCTCCACGCAGATGGTTTCGCAATACCTGGTGGCGCTCTACCTCGCGCAGGTGCGCGGCTCGATGTTCCCCGAGGAGATCGCCGAAGTGCTCGAGCGCTTGGACGAGCTCCCGGATCAGGTCCGCTCCGCCATCGCGCTCGACGATCGGTGCCGCGAGCTCGCCGAGCGATACGTGGCGGCGCCGAGCATCCTGTTCATCGGCCGGCACACGGGTTACCCGGCGGCGCTGGAGGGGGCGCTGAAGCTGAAGGAGCTCAGCTACATCCACGCCGAGGGGTTCCCGGCGGGCGAGCTGAAGCACGGCGCGATCGCGTTGGTGGAGGCAGGCGTCCCCGTGGTGGCCGTGGCCACGCAGTGCCACATCTACCCCAAGATGTTGTCCAACATCCAGGAGGTGCGTGCGCGCGGCGCCGAGGTCATCGCGGTGGCCACCCAGGGCGACACGCAGATCGCGGGGATCGCCGACCACGTCCTGGAGGTGCCCGAGACGCCCGAGCTCCTCGCGCCGGTTACCGTGACCGTGCCGCTGCAACTGTTCGCTTACCACGTGGCGAAGCTCCGGGGCTGCGACGTGGACCAGCCGCGGAACCTCGCGAAGAGTGTGACGGTCGAGTAGGCCGTGGTGAGCCCCACCCCCACGCCATTCCCCACCCCGCCCGAGCCCAACGGCGCGATCGTGAGCCTCGTGTTCCTGCTGGTCCTGTTCACGGTCGTGAGCGTGCTGTGGTGGCAGGTTCGCCGCACGCGCCGGGAGGGGCCGGACCTCGAGGGTGGGCCGTGGCCCTCGGAGGATCCGCCAGACGCTCGATAGCCCCCGCACCTTCGCGTAGCCTGTCGCGTGTGGAGATCCTGGGCCTGGGCGTGGATATCTGCGAGATCGCCCGCATGGAGCGAGCGCTCGCGCGGCACGCGACGATGCGCGAGCGGGTGTTCACCCCCGACGAGATCGCCTACTGCGACTCCAAGGCCCGCCCCGCCGAGTCCTACGCGGGCCGGTTCGCCGCGCGCGAGGCAACGATCAAGGCGCTGGGCGGCTACCGCGGCAAGCGCTGGCAGGACATCAGTGTCTCGCGGCATCCCAGCGGCGCGCCGACCATCGCGCTCGCAGGTCACGCGGCGCGCCGCGCCACCTCGCTCGGCATCACGCGCATCCTGATCACGTTCACGCACGAGAAGACCAACGCGGTCGCGTTCGCCGTGGCGGTCCGGGAGTCGTGAGCATCCCGTGATCCCCGTGCTGGACCCGGCCCAGGCCGCGGCGCTCGATGCGGCCACGCAGGCGCGCGGGACGTCGGCCGACGTGCTGATGGAGCGCGCCGGGCGCGCGGTGGCGCGCGGGGCGGTCGACCTGATCGGTGGGGTGTACGGGCGGCGCGCGGTAGTGGTGTGCGGCCGCGGCAACAACGGCGGAGACGGGCTGGTGGCGGCGCGCCATCTGGCGCGATGGGGCGTGCGGGTGGCCGTGAGCTGGGTCGAGGAGCCCGGCGAGCTGCGCGAACCCGCCGCAGGGAACCTCGGGCGGTTGGCCGAGGTCGGCCTCACCGCGACCGTGGCCACCCCGGCCACGCTCGCACGTGAGCTCGCGCGCGCCGACGTCGCGATCGACGCGATCTTCGGCACCGGGTTCAGGGGGGTCCCCGAAGGCCCGTGGGCCGCGGCGATCGCCGAGTTGAACGCCGGGCCCGCCCCCGCGGTGGCGATAGACCTCCCCTCCGGGGTGAACGGGGCCACGGGGGCGGTCGAAGGCCTCGCGGTGGCCTGCGATCTCACGGTCACCTTCGGTGCGCCGAAGATCGGTGCGGTGCTCCTGCCGGGCGCCGAGTTCGCGGGCGCGGTGCGCGTGGTCGACATCGGCTTCCCGGCGGACCTGATCGAGACCGACGTGTTCCTCACCGAGCCCACGGATGTCGCGGCGGCGGTTCCCGTGCGCGCACCCGACACCCACAAGCGAGCCGCGGGCGTGGTGCTGGTGGTGGCGGGCTCTCGCGACATGACGGGCGCCGCGCGCCTGATCGCGGAGGCCGCAGGCCGTGCGGGGGCCGGTCTCGTGATCGCGGCCGTGCCCATCGGCATCCTGCCCGCCGTCCAGGCCGGGGTGACCGAGGCCGTCTTCGTGGGACTGCCCGAAACCGCCGACGGGGGCATCGCGCAGGCCGCGGTCGACCCGGTCCTGGCGGCGCTCGCGGACGCGAACGCCCTCGCGATCGGTCCGGGGCTCACCGCGCAGACCGAGACCGCTCGGTTCGTGCGGGAGGTTGTGGCCGCGTGCCCCGTGCCCGCCGTGATCGACGCCGACGCGTTGAACGCCTTCGCGGGGCGCGCCGAAGATCTGGCCGATCGCAAAGCCGCGGCCGTGCTCACCCCGCACGCGGGCGAGTTCGGCCGACTGAGCGGCGTCTCGGCCGCCGCGCTCGCGGGGGACCGGGTGACGCACGCACGTGCCCTGGCCGCGGAGGCCGACGCCGTGGCCTTGCTCAAGGGCAGCCGAACCGTGATCGCGCACCCCGACGGATCTGTGCGCATCAATCCCACGGGGAGCGCCGTGTTGGCAACGGCCGGCTCGGGCGATGTGCTCACGGGGATCATCGGGGGGCTCCTCGCGCGCGGGACCGAGCCCCTGGAGGCGGCCGCGGCGGGTGCGTACCTGCACGGGCTCGCGGGCATGCTGGCCGGACAGCGATCGGGAGACGGCACGCTCGCGGGCGACCTCCTGCCGCGCATCCCCGACGCCGTGGCCCGGGTGGGCGAAGCGTGAGCGAGGCGTTGCGCCCGACCCGTGTCGAGGTCGACCTCGAGGCGGTGCGCTACAACGTGGGCGTGCTGAAGCCCGCCGATGCCGAGCTGATGGCGGTGGTGAAGGCGAACGCGTACGGGCACGGTGACGTGCCGGTTGCGCGCGCCGCGGTGGAGGGCGGCGCCACCTGGCTGGGCGTGGCGCTCGTCGAGGAGGGACTGCGTTTGCGGGCGGCCGGGATCACTGCGCCGATCCTCGTGCTCTCGGAGTTCCCGCCTGGAGCCGAGGCCGCCGCGCTGGCGGCCAACCTGACGCCCAGCCTGTATTCGGAGGCGGGTCTCAGGGGGCTCGCCGCCGCGGCCGCCGGGCGTCGCGTCGGCGTGCACGTCAAGGTGGACACGGGGATGCATCGCGTCGGGGTGTGGCCTCCCGCGGCCACCGTCGCCTTCGTGGAGGGCCTCGCGGCCGCCGGGCTGGAGTTCGAGGGCCTCTTCACGCACCTCGCGCGCTCGGAAGAGGACGGAGCCACCACGAAGGCGCAGCTCGCGACCTTCCTGAACGTGGCCGGCGAGGTCCGCGCCGCGGGTCATATGCCGCGCCTCGTGCATGCGGCGAACACGGGCGGCACGATCCTGCATCCTGCCGCGCGGCTCGATCTCGTGCGCCCCGGCATCGGGATCTACGGGATCCTCCCCGGGCCCGGCGTCGGTGCCCAGCTGGGCCTGCGGCCCGCGTTGCGTTGGCGCTCGCGCGTGACGTTCGCGAAGCGACTGCCGGCGGGGGAGCGGCTCTCTTATGGGCACCGCTACGAACTCCGCCGGGACGCATGGGTGGCCACCGTGCCGGTGGGCTACGCCGATGGGTACCCTCGCTCCGCGTCATCGCGCTCCGAGGTCCTGATCGGCGGGCTGCGCTGTCGCGTGGCGGGCAACGTCACGATGGATCAACTGGTCGTGGACTGCGGGGACCGGGAGCCGCGCGCCGGCGAGGAGGTCGTGTTGATCGGCCCACAGGGCGACCAGGTGATCACCGCCGAGGAGCTGGGCGGGCTCGCCGGCACCATCGGGTACGAGATCGTCACGAGGATCGGAGAACGGGTGCCGCGGGAGTACGTGGGATGACCAGGAAGCGCACCGCGCTCATCAGCGCCGGGGTGGCCGCCGGCGCCCTCACCGCGGGCGTCGTGGGCGGCGCGCTGGTGCGCCGGCGTCACGACCAGGAGCTCGAGGGCACGTTCTGGGAGCTGCCGCCCGACGACCTGGGGCCGGTCGAGTCGTTCGACGAGACGATGATCGCGGTGCGCGCAGCCGGCCCGCTCGAGGCGCCGGTGCTGCTGTTCGTGCACGGCTTCAGCCTGGACTCGACCACCTGGTACGAGCAGTGGGTCGACCTCTCGGTAGATCATCGGTGCGTGCTGATGGATCACCGTGGGCACGGGCGCTCGGGGCGCGCCGCGCATCAGGACTTCACGGTCCGCGCGATGGGGCGCGATGTGGCCGCGGTCCTGGATCGCGTCGCCGCGGATCGGCCGGCGGTGCTGATCGGGCACTCGATGGGCGCGATGGCGATCCTCGCCATGGCCGAACAGCGGCCGGAGCTCTTCGGCCCGCGCGTGCGCGGCGTGGTTCTCGTGGGCGCCGCGTCCTCGGATCTGATCCAGGGCGCCATGGGCTCCGTGACGGACCTGCTGCGTCCCCGGCTGGGCACGCTCGCCTCGGCGGCCCAACGCGTCGACCGCCTGCGCAAGGCTGTGCTCGCGAGCCCCGCGGATCTCAGCGGCGCGGTGGTCAGGCTCACGCAGTTCGGTCCGGACGCGCCGCGCCACGTCGTGGATCACGTGGTGCGACTCGCGGAGCGCGCTTCATCGGAGGTGTGGACGGACGGGCTCTCCGAGCTGATGGAGATCGATCTTCGCCACGCCCTGCCGCGAGTGAAGGTGCCGGCCCTGGTGGTCGTGGGCGAGCACGATCGCGTCACGCCGCCGGCCGCCGCCGTGGACCTGGCGGGCGCCCTCCCCGACGGCAGGCTGGTGGTCATCGAGGGGGCGGGACACATGACCATGCTGGAGCGCCCGGTCGAGCTCGACCGGGAGATCCGGCTGTTCGCGAAGCGGGTCCTGGCGCCGGTCCCCGCGGCGGCCCCCCGCAAGCGCAAGAAGAAGGTCGCAAGGGAGGAAGCGTGAGGACCCTGCAGGAGGCCGCGGCCGAGGCGGCCGGGTGCACCAGGTGCAAGCTCGCGCAAGGCCGCACCCAGGTGGTGTTCGGCGCCGGCCGGCCCGACGCGGACCTCCTGTTCATCGGCGAGGGGCCGGGGTTCCACGAGGACAAGCAGGGCGTGCCGTTCGTGGGAGCCGCGGGCAACATGCTCAACCGGATGCTCGGCGAGATCGGCCTGGCGCGCGAGGACGTGTACATCGCGAACATCGTCAAGTGCCGGCCCCCGGGCAACCGGGACCCGCAGCCGGACGAGATCGCGGCATGCACCCCGTGGCTCGTAGAGCAGATCTCGCTGATCCAGCCGAAGGTGATCGTGACGCTCGGGAACTTCGCCACGAAGTTCGTGCTGGACACCTCCACGGGGATCACGCGTCTGCGCGGGCAGGTGCACGAGTGGCACGGCCGCACCGTGATCCCGACCTTCCACCCCGCCGCGATCCTCCACGGCGGCGGCGAGAAGTCCCGGCAGTTCCAGCTCCTGCGGGAGGACTTCGGGCTGGTGAAGACCACCCTCGACGGCGCCGCCCCCTCGCAGGACGCGATGTCCGCGCCCACCGTGGTGGTCGGCCTGCCGCCCGCGGCCCCGGGTGAGATCGCGCGCTCGACCGTCGTCCCCGCGCAGCCGGACGAAGACGCCGACCAGATGGAGCTGTTCTGAGGTGGAGCTCACCCTGCGAGCCCCCGCGCCCGAGGACACGCGGGCCGTGGGCGAGGCGCTCGCCCCGCTCCTGCGCCCGCGCGACGCCGTGGCGCTCACCGGGGAGCTCGGCGCGGGCAAGACCGTGTTCGTCCAAGGCGTGGCGCGCGGGCTCGGGATCGAAGAACCGGTCGTCTCACCCACCTTCACCTTGATCAAGGAGTACACAGGTCGCCTGGACGTGGCGCACGTGGACGTCTACCGGCTCGACCGGGTGCAGGACGTGGTGGACCTGGGGCTCGAAGAGCTCGGGGAAGGTGAGGACGTCCTGCTCGTGGAATGGGGCGATGCGGTGGAGGGGCTGCTTCCGCCCGACCGGCTGCGCGTGGAGCTCACGGTCGAGGACCCGAGCGGCGCCTCGGACACCAGACGACTGGTCGTGGAGGGACTGGGCGCGGGCTGGGCCGAGCGCTGGCCCGCCGTGACCGAGGCCCTTGGGCCCTGGGCGGTGATCTGAGTGATCGTGATCGGGATCGAGACCTCGACGCCGCGCACGAGCGTAGCGATCGGGACCGAGCAGGAGATCCTGGGTTCGTTATCGGTGACAGGGCGCGCACGACAGGAGTCGGTGACGCCGGGTCTGCAGCAGCTCCTGGCCTGGACCGGCCTCGAGCTGGCACAGGTGGGTGGCATCGCCGTGGGGATCGGACCGGGCCTGTTCACGGGCCTGCGCGTAGGCGTGGAAACCGCCAAGACGCTCGCGCAGGTCCTGCGTGTCCCCATCGTGGGGATCGTGAGCCTGGACGCGCTCGCGTACGCCCACCGCCACACCCACAAGCGGGTGGCGGCGGTGATCGATGCCCGGCGCCGAGAGGTCTTCGCCGCGCGCTACCGAGCGGTCCCGGGCGGTGTGCTTCGCGAGTCCGAGCCCGCGGTCCTTCCGCCCGATCATCTGGCCGCGGAGCTGGAGGCCGTGGGGGGCGAGGTGTTGGCCGTCGGTAACGGTGCGATGCTGTATCGCCATGAACTGGAGGAACTGGGTCCGAGGATCGAGATCGGCACGTCCATCTCGGCGCATCCCGATGCCGCCGCGCTGGTCGAGCTCGCCGTGCCTCGGTTCCTGCGGGAGGAGCACGACCGTCTGCACGACGTCGTGCCCTTGTACCTGAGGAGATCGGATGCTGAGATCGCGTGGGATCAGCGAGCCCGGGGCACCCAGGCTTGAGATCACCCGGATGCGCCGCCGTCACCTGCGCGGGGTGATGGCCATCGAACGGCAGGTCTACGCACGTCCGTGGAGTCCCAACCTCTTCGCGGCCGAGATGACCGAGCCCAACAACCGCTGCTACCTCGTCGCGCGCGCGGACAAGGTGATCGTGGGCTACGCCGGGATGATCTGTTACGGGGACGAGGCCCATATCACGAACATCGCCGTGGACCCGCAGGAGCATCGACGGGGGATCGGCGCCCGCCTCCTCTACTCGCAGATGCGTCAGGCCATCGAGATGGGGGCCCACGCCGTCTCGCTGGAGGTGCGCGTCACCAACTGGGGTGCGCAGCGCCTCTACGGTCACTTCGGGTTCCGCCCGGTGGGGATCCGCCGCAACTACTACCAGGAGCTGAACGAGGACGCGCTCATCATGTGGACCGACGACGTGCGGACGCCCGCCTACACCCGCCGCCTGGACGCGATCGCGGACGAGCTGCCCGGGGTGAGCAACCCGGCGTGATCACCCTCGGCATCGAGACCTCGTGCGACGAGACCGCTGTCGCGGTGGTGGAGGACGGCTTCACCGTGCGATCGAACCTGATCGCGTCGCAGGTGCACCTGCACGAGCGCTTCGGCGGCGTGGTGCCCGAGGTGGCGGCCCGCGCACACGTCGAGGCCCTCAACCCCTTGCTCGAGGAGGCCCTCGAGGCCGCCGGCGTGGGCTTCGGCGACCTCGACCACGTGGCGGTGACCGTGGGCCCCGGGCTGGTGGGAGCGCTCCTTACCGGGATGGCTGCCGCGAAGGCCGTCTCACTCGCCACGGGTGCGCCCCTGATCGGCGTGAACCATCTGGAGGGCCACGTCTGGGCGAACTTCCTGGCCCATGGGCCGCCGGACCCGCCGTACGTGGCGCTGGTGGTGAGCGGGGGCCACACGATGCTCGTGCACATCCCCGAGATGTTCCACCACGTGGTCCTGGGCCAGACGCTTGACGACGCCGCGGGCGAGGCGTTCGACAAGGTGGCGCGGATGCTGGGCCTGGGATTCCCCGGGGGTCCGGCGCTGGACGCGATGGCCCGAGGCGGCGATCCCGGCGCGATCGCGTTCCCCCGGGCGATGGCGGATTCCGGCGACTACGACTTCTCCTTGAGCGGGCTCAAGACCGCCGTGCTGCGGTTCGTGAAGCGGGAACGCGCTGCCGGGCGCGACCTCAACTTGCCCGACATCGCCGCGAGTTTCCAGGAAGCCATCGTGGACGTGCAGGTGACCAAGACGATCGCCGCGGCCAGGGACGTGCACGCGCCGCGGATCCTCCTGGGCGGCGGCGTGGTGGCAAACACACGCCTGCGCGATCGTCTGCGCGCGGCGGGGGAGGCCGCGGGGCTGGACGTGCTGTATCCACCGCTGGAGCTGTGCACGGACAACGGCGCGATGATCGCGTGCGTGGGCGCCGCGCGGGCCGCCCGAGGCGAGTTCACGTTGCTCGACATCGGGGCCGATCCGCAACTAAGGTTGGCCCCGTGAGCACCGTCCTGGTGACCGGGGGCGCCGGGTTCATCGGCTCGCACCTCGCCGACCGCCTCCTCGCGGAAGGCCATCGCGTGATCAGCGTGGATGACCTGAACACGGGGCGCATCGCCAACCTGGTGGATGCGAGGGGGTACGGCAAGGAGTTCACGTTCTTCAACATGGACGTGCGCGCCGAGGGTCTGCTGCCCCTGTTCGAACGACACCGGCCGGAGGTGGTCTATCACCTCGCGGCGCAATCCGGCGTGCGCCCTTCGCTCGACGATCCTGCGCTCGACGCCAGCATCAACATCATGGGCACGATCAACGTGCTGGAGTGCGCGGCCAAGGTGGAGGTGCGCAAGGTGATCTACGCCGCCAGCGGCGGCACGCTCTACGGCGACCCCAAGCGCATCCCGGCCAAGGAGACCGCGGCGCAGGGTTCGTACCCGCTCAGTCCCTACGGCATCTCCAAGAAGGTCGTGCTGGACTACTTCGGCTTCTACCAGCGCTACCGAGGCTTGGACTTCACCGCATGCGCGCTGGCCAACGTGTACGGGCCCCGCCAGGATCCCCACGGCGAGGCCGGGGTCGTGGCGATCTTCGCCAACCGCATGATCGCGCACGAGCCCATCACGATCTTCGGCGACGGCAACCAGACGCGCGACTTCATCTTCATCGACGACGTGGTGCACGCGTTCGTGCAGGCGTTCGAGCGCGGCTCGGGGAAGCTCGTCAACGTGGGCACCGGGCTGGAGTCCAGCGTGAGCGGCGTCTACAGGCTGCTGGCGGACATCACCGGCTACGACAAGGAGCCCGAGTACGGGGCCCTGCCCCAGGGGGAGCTCCGGCGGATCGCGCTCGACATCTCCCGGGCCCCCAGCGTCATCGCCTGGAAGCCCTGGACCCACCTGGAGGACGGGCTCGCGGAGACGGTCGCCTTCTTGAAGGGGATCTAGCGGGCGGATGGAGGCCTGGTTGGAGGCGTTGCGCCCGCGCCTCGAAGCCCTCGTCGCCCGGTTCGTGGATCGCCACTCGGCTCCCGGCGCCGCTGTGGGCGCGGTGGTGGACGGGGTGCTCGCCTGGCACACGGGCCACGGCTTCGCCGACGCGGCGGCCGCCACGTCGCCCGATGCGCACACCGGGTTCCGCGTCGCCTCGGTCACGAAGACCTTCACGGCCACCGCGCTGCTGCAGCTCCGTGACGAAGGCGTGCTCGGCCTGGACGACCCGCTCACCGCGTACCTGCCCGAGTTCGCGGCGGCGCGCAACCCCTTCGGCCCGCCCGCCGATGTGACGCTGCGCCTGCTGCTCACGCACCGCGGGGGCATCACCGGGCAACCGCCGTTGCAGGATTGGCGCGCGCGCCGGTTCCCGAGCATCGAGGAGACGCTTGCGGCCGCCGAGCTGATCGAGGTGGTGGTGGCGCCGGGAACCCATCGCAAGTATTCGAATCTGGGGTACCAGTTGCTCGGGGAGGTCGTTGCGCGCGCGGACGGCCGCCCTTTTAGAG
>Ga0315278_10005686_pt1 | contig 11310 bp, 4 predicted proteins | sample YL17G06_0_MG_FD_203880 | JGI IMG/M metagenome (GOLD analysis project Ga0315278, IMG submission 203880) | Sediment microbial communities from Yellowstone Lake, YNP, Wyoming, USA - YL17G06_0 | ecosystem: Environmental > Aquatic > Freshwater > Lake > Sediment | place: USA: Wyoming | collected... | reverse complement strand
CCCCTCCAAGGAGAAGTTGGTCGAAGACCTTGCCGCGCAAGCGGGGCCGGTCTTGCGGAACGTCCGACTGATCGAAGATCTCAAGGCCTCGCGCCAGCGCCTGGTCGCCGCCCAGGACGAGGAGCGGCGCAAGATCGAGCGCAACATCCACGACGGCGCGCAGCAGCAGTTGGTCGCGCTCGCGATCCAACTCAAGCTCGCCGAGCAGCTGATGGATCGCGACGCCGACAAGGCCAAGGCGCTGCTGGGCCAGCTGCAGGGCGCCGCCGGCTCGGCCTTGGAGGACCTGCGCGATCTGGCTCGGGGCATCTATCCGCCGTTGCTCGCCGACCAGGGGCTCACGGCCGCGCTGGAGGCTCAGGCCCGCAAGGCCGCGGTGCCGGTCAGCGTCGAGACCGACGGGATCGGGCGGTTCTCCCAAGACGTCGAGGCGACCGTCTACTTCTGCACCCTGGAAGCGCTGAACAACGTCGCGAAGTACGCCGGTGCGACGCGAGCAACCATCCGGCTCGCCGACGGCGACCGGACCCTGCGCTTCGAGGTTCAAGACAACGGGGCCGGGTTCGATCCCGACGCGACCGGATACGGCACGGGGCTGCAGGGCATGGCCGACCGGCTGGCCGCGCTCGGAGGCGAGCTGCACGTCACCAGCTCGCCAGGCTCCGGCACCACGATCGAGGGCCGGCTCCCCGTGGAGGCACGGTCATGAGTCGCTCCAGGAACGCGCGCTCAATCGTCGACTGGGCGACGTTCAGCGCCGCGCTGGTGATCGCCCTTTCCAACGGTGAAGGCACCCTCCGTTTCAGCGTCACCGATGACGGACGGGGCTCGACGCCAACGCTGCGAGCTACGGGACCGGTCTGCAGGGCATCGCCGATCGCCTGGCGGCGATCGGAGGCACCCTCAAGGTCACGAGCACACCAGGAGCCGGCGCGATGATCGCTGGAACGATCCCCGTCGAGGTGGTCTCATGACGGAGCGCACCTCTCGCGCTCTTGCCTGGACGCTCGGTGGCGTCGCGTGGTTGTTCGGGATCGGCTTCGTGCTCGCGCTCCCCTCGGCCCCCGCGTTCCGACTGAGCGACGGCCTGTTCCAGGCCGGAACGGCGCTCACCGGCGTCGCCTTCGCATCGGTGGGCGTGGTGATCGCCACGCGGCAGCGGGCGAACCGCATCGGGTGGCTCTTCCTTGCGATCGGGTGCTGGATGGCGCTCACGGCGCTCATACAGACGTACATCGGTCTGGTCCCCGCCAGCCGCCCCGGTTTCGCCTACGCGAACTGGGCAAGCAACTGGGTTTGGATCCCCGCGTACTTCCTGGCGTTCCCGATGCTGCTGTTGTTGTTCCCCGATGGCCGTCCGCCGACACCACGCTGGCGCTGGCTGGAAGGGGCCATTTGGATCTGCATCGCCGTCGCCGTCCTGACCACCATGCTGCATCCCGACCCGGGTGGCGAGCAGTCCGGCTTCAATCCCTTCGTCGACCTGTCGGCGATCAAGCCGCTCCTCGATGTGTTGCTCGCCTTGTCGAGCGTCATCGGCTTGTTCGGCGGTTTGATCGCCGCCGCGGTCGCTCTGGTCAGGAGATACCGGCGGGCCGCGACAGTCGAACGCGAGCAGCTGAAATGGTTCGTCTACGCCACGGTCGCCACGATCGTCCTCTTGCCGACCCGGTCGATCTACGCTGCGGATCACCCCTTCCTCGCGGTCATCGGCTTGGTCACCGCTGTGCTCCTGCCCGCCGCCTCCCTGGTCGCGATCCTCAAGTACCGGTTGTTCGACATCGACGTGGTGATCCGCAAGACGGTGATCTACGTCGTCACCGCCGCGTTGCTGCTCGGCACGTTCGCCGTCGTCACGTGGGTCGTGACCTCGTGGGTCTCGTCCGCGACCGAGGATCGGTACCGCTTGATCGCGGGGATCGTCGTCGGTGTCCTGGTCTGGCCGATGCGTTCGGTCGCGATCCGCATCTCGAACCGACTGGTGTTCGGGCGTCGAGCGACCCCGTACCAAGTTCTCAGCGAGTTCACGGAACGGGTCGGTGCCACGTACTCGGACGAGGACGTGACTTCACGCATGGCACAGCTCCTGCGCGACGCGACCGGCGCGACCACCGCGCGCATCTGGCTCGCGGTCGGAGACAGCCAGACCAACATCGCGAGTGCACCTGCGGATGTGCCCAGTGCTGAGTGGCCGGACGACGGACTCGACGTGACCTACCGAGGCGAGCGGCTCGGCGGGCTCTCCGTCGAGATGCCCGCGAACGATCCTCTGGACCCCACCAGGGAGCGGCTGATCCACGATCTCGCCGGCCAGGTGGGGCCGGTGCTGGCCAACGTGCGGCTCTTGGAGGAGCTCCGGGCCTCCCGCCGACGGATCGTCGCCGCACAAGATGAGCGCGCCAAGAAGCTCGAGCGGGACATCCACGATGGCGCGCAGCAACAACTCGTCGCGCTCACGATCCAGCTCAAGCTCGCGGCGAGCCTCGTCGGCAAGGACCCGGAGAAGGAACGCGAACTGCTCGAGCAGCTCGGCGGGCAGGCGAACGACGCCCTCGAAGATCTTCGGAACCTGGCCCGCGGGATCTATCCACCGCTGCTCGCAGACAAGGGGCTCGGAGCCGCCCTCAAAGCCCAGGCGCGGAAAGCGATCGTGCCGACGACGGTCCAGGCCGACGAGGTTGGTCGGTTCGCGCAAGACGTCGAATCGGCCGTGTACTTCTCGTGCCTCGAGGCACTGCAGAACATCGCGAAGTACGCCAACGCGACCAGCGCGCGCATCGCGCTCATGGATGGCTCGGGCGAACTCCGATTCTCGGTGACCGACGACGGTGATGGCTTCGACGCGAGCGCCACGAGCTACGGCACCGGCCTGCAGGGCATCGCCGATCGCCTGGCGGCGATCGGCGGCGACCTCACCGTGGTAAGCGCACCGGGCCAGGGCACCTCGATCACCGGAAGCGTCCCCGTCGTCGAGGGGGGCCGGCTCGCATGACCGACCGGGGAGCTGGGCGGTTGGCGTGGACGCTCTTCGCGGTCGCGATCATCACAGGGATCGCCGGGGTCGGGCTCATGCTCGGGAACTCGTCCGCCGGCGGCACCTTCGTACCGTACGCGGTATCGATCGTCGGCTACGCAACCGTCGGGGCGATCGTCGCTTGGAAGAGTCCACGCAACCCGATCGGCTGGCTGTTCCTCGCGATCGGGTTGTCGTCGAGTGCGGTCACGCTCGCGTTCTCGTACGCCGCGCGGGATCTCGTCGTGCACCTCGACTCGCTCCCCGGTAGCCGATACGGCGCCTGGCTCGAGAACTGGCTGTTCCCCGTCAATGCGGCGCTGCTCGCGTTCCTCCTGCTGGTGTTCCCGGACGGTCACCTCCCCTCGCGTCGCTGGCGAGCCGTCGGGCTCACGTTGGCGGTGTCGTGGAGCCTCTTGATCCTCGGCGCGATGTTCACACCACGGCCGATCGACGTGGCGGGGGTGCCCGTGCAGAACCCACTCGGCCTCTCGGTGCTCGCTCGATCGCCGTGGGACGAGCTCCTCCACGTTCCTGCCGCGATCGCCTCTGGTCTGCTGTTCCTGGCCGCCCTCGGATCGCTGCTCGCATCGGCCGCCGCGCCGTTCGTGAAATACCGGGCGGCCGACGCGGATGAGCGCCTGCAGCTCCGGTGGTTCGAATACGCCTGCACCGCGATCGCGGTCGTTGGGCTGCTTGCTGCCGTCGCGAGCACGCGATCACAGGCCATCGCCACGGTGCTCTTCGGCATCGTCGTCCTGGGGATCGCCGTCGGGATCCCGGTGGCGGTCGGCGTCGCGGTCCTCAAGTACCGCCTGTACGACATCGACCTCGTGATCCGCAAGACTGTGGTCGTCGGTCTGTTGGCGGTGTTCATCACGGTGGTCTACGTCGGGATCGTCGTGGGGATCGGGTCGCTGTTCGACGACACCCTCTCGCTGCAGATCGCGGCAACCGCGGTCGTCGCGATCGCGTTCCAGCCCGTCCGCACGCTGGCGAATCGGCTCGCGAACCGGCTGGTGTACGGCAAGCGCGCGACCCCATACGAGGTGCTTGCCCGCTTCGCGGACCGGATCGGCGACACGTACGCGAGCGAGGACGTGGTCGGTCGGATCGCGCACGTGATCGCCGACGGCACCGGGAGCGAGCGCGTCGAGGTCTGGCTCCTCCTCGGCGACCAGCTGCGCCGCACGGGATCATGGCCGACGGAACTCGGCACCCGCGCGATGCCCGTGATGGACGGCGACCTGCCCGCCCTCGACGGCGACCGCGTCGCGCCGGTGCGGCACCTCGGTGAGACCCTCGGCGCGGTCACGATCACTAAGCCGGCCGGGGAGCCACTCACGCCGAACGAGGCAGACCTGCTCGACCGGCTCGCCGACCAGTCCGGGCTCGTGCTCGCGAACGTGCGGCTGACCGCCGACCTGGAGGCCCGCCTGGAGCAGATCGCGCTGCAGGCGGCCGAGCTCCGCTCCTCCCGCCAGCGGATCGTCGCCGCCCAGGACGAAGAACGGCGGCGGCTCGAACGCAACATCCACGACGGCGCCCAGCAGCACCTCGTCGCCCTCGCCGTGAAGCTGCGGCTCGCGCACACGATGCTCGAACGCGATCCCGTGCGCGGCCGCGCGATGCTGCAGGAGATCGCCGTCGAGGTCGAGGCCGCCCAGGAGACGATCCACTCGCTCGCGCTCGGCATCTACCCGCCGCACCTCGAGGCGGAGGGAATCGCCGCCGCGTTGGCGGCGCAGTACGAGCGCGGCACGCTGCCGGTGCACATAGACGCCGACGGCATCGGGCGCTACCCGATCGACATCGAGGCCGCGATCTACTTCTGCGTGCTCGAGGCGCTGCAGAACGCCGCGAAGTACGCGGAAGCCTCGCGGATCGACGTGCGTCTGCGCGAGGCCGACGGTGCGATCGCCTTCGAGGTTCGCGACGACGGCCACGGATTCGACCCGTCCGCCGACGGAACCGGCACCGGCCTGGCCGGGATGCGCGACCGACTCGCGGTGTTCGGCGGCTCGGCCGCGATCCGATCCGCACCCGGCGTGGGTGCGGTCGTCACCGGCGGGGTGCCGCTCCCCACGGGGGTTCCAGCATGAGCCGCGGCGCGATGGCGAAAGTTCGCTCGTGGATCGAGGATCGTCGGCATCGAACCGTCCTCGCGTGGACCTGGTTCGCGCTGATCCTCGCGCTGTCGCTCGAACTCGCCGTCCTCTCCCGGCTCAATCGGGCCGTCTCTGGCGACGCGGGCTTTCTGTTCCTCGCGCTCGCCGCTCCCGCGTGGGGTGCGGTCGGCGCACTGATTGTCGCCAGGACAGGAAACGTGGTGGGGTGGATCCTGATGGCGGTCGCGACCACGATGGTCGGATCGCCGGCGGCGGAGCAGTACATCCTGTTCTCGCTGATCACGTCGCCCGGGTCGCTGCCGCTGATCACGGTGGCCGCCCGGATCGGCTCGCTAACGATGGCGTTCCTGTGGGGCATCGGGCTGCTATTCCTGCTCTACCCGACCGGACGCGCGCTCTCGGCGCGATGGCGACCGGTGATCTGGCTGTTGCTCGTCGGAGCGGCGATCCACGCGCTCGGGTGGCAGGTCCGCCTGGATGACGCGGACCGGGCGGTCCTGATGGGCCCCTGGACGGAGCACGGCGTCTCGTTACAGAACCGCTTTGCCGTGCCCGCGCTCGGCTGGGTCTGGGAGGTCGGCGTCGGGATGGCGCTCGTTGCCTCCGGGCTCGGCATCGCGTCGCTCGTCATCCGGTACCGTCGTGCCCGAGGCGAGGAACGCGCACAGCTCCGGTGGCTCTCGCTCGTCGGCATCCTCGTCGTGATCGCCTTCTTCGCCGGGGTCACGACGCCGCTCGGGGACGGCGACGTCGCGTTCTTCGCGATATTCATGTGCATCGTCTTCGGCATCCCTGCCGCATGTGCCATCGCGATCCTGCGGTACCGCCTGTACGACATCGACGTCGTGATCTCGAAGACGCTCGTGTTCGGCGGACTCGCGCTGTTCATCACGGTCGTGTACGTCGGCCTCGTGGTGGGTGTAGGCGCGCTGCTCGGCAGGTCGGACAACATCGCGCTCTCGATCGGGGCAACCGCCATCGTCGCGGTGCTGTTCGAGCCCGTCCGCGCGCGCGTGCATCGGGGGGCGAACCGGCTCGTCTACGGCGAGCGCGCGACTCCGTACGAGGTCATGGCCGGCTTCTCCGCACGGGTGTCAGACACGGTCTCGATCGACGACGTGCTGCCCGGCATCGCGGCGGCCGCCGGCGAGGGCGTCGGCGCGGGCGACGTCGCCGTGCGAGTCTTCCTGCCCGACGGCACCGAACGAGTGGAGCGATGGGAGCGTGGGGACCGCCGTGTCCGCGCCGAGGCGGCGCGGTTCCTCGTGCGCTACCAGGGAGAGGCGATCGGCGAGATCGACGTTCGCAAGCCGGTCGACGAGCCGATGCGCGACGCCGAGCGAGCGCTTCTCGACGACCTGGCGGGCCAGGCTGGGCTCGCGATGCACAACGTCCGCCTGACCGAGGAGCTGGCGATCCGGCTTCGTGAGCTCGACGAGCAGTCCGCCGCGATCAGGGCTTCGCGCGAGCGGCTCGTGACCGCCCGCGACGCACAGCGCCGCGGCCTCCAACGCGACCTGCACGAGGGGCCGGAGCGACAGCTGAGCCGGATCGGCGAGGCGGTCGCGGTCGCCAGCCGTCCCGATGACCTCGACCCCCTGCTGGAGGACGCGAACGCCACCCTGGAGAGCCTGCGGGATCTGGCGCGTGGGATCTTCCCGCCACTGCTTGCGGATCAGGGCATCGTGCCGGCGCTGGAGGCGCACATCCGCAAGGTCGGCGCGAACGCGACGGTCGAGCCCGAGCCGGGGTTCGCGGCGCGCCGCTTCGACGTCGACACCGAGGCTTGCCTGTACTTCTGCGGTCTGCAGGCGATCCAGAACGTGATCCGACATGCGGGCAACGCCCCATGCGTCGTACGGCTTGGCACCGACGGCGAGGTGCTGACGTTCGAGATCGCCGATGCGGGCCCGGGGTTCAACCCGGATACCACCGAACGCGGTATGGGGCTCGACATCATGCAGGATCGTGTGGACGCACTCGAGGGAGCCCTGCGCGTGATCGGCGGACCCGGAAACGGAACGACGATCGCGATCCGCATCCCTGTGCAGGCGCGCGAGGAGGTCGTCGCATGAGCCCACGGACCCGGGGTCGGCTCGCCTGGACGGTCGCGATCGCCTCAACCATCGCGACCGTGGGGTGCACCATCCTCAACCTCTCACTCGGATGGGGAGGCGGCGACGTCCTCCTGGCGATCACGGTCGTGTTGGCGAGCCTGTCGTGGGGCGCGATCGGCGCCTTGATCGCATCGCGGACGGGCAACCCGATCGGCTGGGCACTCCTGGCCGTGATCGGCGCGCTGTCCCTGACGTTCCTTGCCCAGACGTACGCGACCTTGTCGTACGTCAAACTCGATCGACGGCTCCCGCTCGATGCGATCGCCGGCCTCGTCTCTCAGGTGACGTTCATCCTGTCGCTCTCCCTGATCGTGGCCATCCCGATCCTGTACCCGACCGGGCGAGCGCGGTGGGCGTGGCTCTGGCGCACCTACGTCGGCGCGCTCCTGATCCTCGGGATCGGCTGGATCCTCCTGCCGCAAGAGATCAGCTTGGCGGTGGACGAGACCGTCTTCGTCCCGCCGCAGAATCCACTCGCGATCGAGGCGCTCGGTCCGGCGATCGGCACGCTGCTCGCGATCGCCGGCTTCGCGATCCTCGGTTGTGGAGCCCTTGCCGTGTTCTCGCTCTTCATACGGTATCGCGAGGCGGAAGGGGACGCCCGTCAGCAGGTTCGATGGCTCGCCTACGTCGGCCTGGCCTCGGTCATCGCCTTCGTCGCCGTCTTCATCTCGGTCGGGCTCTGGGGAGACCCTCCGCCCGCGGGCGTGCCGACCGTGATCTCCAACGTGCTGTTCGCGATCTTGGTGTGGACCATCGTCTTCGGCATCCCCATCGCGTGCGGTATCGCGATCTTGAAGTACCGCCTCTACGACCTCGATGTCGTGATCAAGAAGACGCTCGTCGCGCTCGTCCTCGCGGTCATGCTCGCTGCGATCGGACTCGCCGTGGTCGCCCTCATCGGTCAGTTCGCGCTGTGGGAGGGCACGCGCCGCGAGGTCTCGATCGCGATCGGCGTCCTCCTTGGTCTCTCGGTCGTGCCGCTGCTCCGGCTATCGCGGCGGGTGGCCGACCGGATCGTCTACGGCCAACGCGCGACGCCGTACGAGGTGCTCGCCAACTTCTCGGGTCGCGTCGGGGAAGCGTATTCCACCGACGACGTCCTCCCCCGTATGGCGCAGCTGTTGCTCGCGGGCTCGGGCGCCGCCTCCGCCCGCGTGCTCGTACGGGTCGGGGACGAGCTCCGACAGGCCGCGTTCGCCGGCGAACGAGTGGGGACGGAGCACGTCGAGCCGGTCGTCTTCCAGGGCGAAGACGTGGGTGCTCTTGCCGTCTCGTTCCCGGCGAATGACCCGATGGATGCCCAACGACAGCAGCTCATCGCGAACCTCGCGTCGCAGGCCGGACCGGTCGTCCGCAACGTCCGGCTGATCGAGGAGCTCCGCGCCTCTCGACAACGTCTGGTCGCCGCCCAGGACGAGGAGCGTCGCAAGATCGAGCGGAACCTCCACGACGGCGTGCAGCAGCAGCTCGTCGCGCTCAACGTCCAGCTCGGGCTGCTCGCCCGGGTGGCCGAGGCCGATCCCGCCAAGGCCGTCGAGATGGCGATGATGCTGCAGACCCGTTCCACCGAGGCGCTCGATGACCTGCGCGATCTGGCCCGGGGCATCTACCCACCGCTGCTGGCAGACAAGGGGCTCGTCGCCGCGTTGGAGGCGCAGGCACGCAAGGCCGCCGTTCCAACGACGGTGCTGAGCGAGCAGATCGATCGCTACCCGCAAGACATCGAGTCCGCGGTCTACTTCTGCGTGTTGGAGGCGCTGAACAACGTCGCGAAGTACGCCCAGGCCTCCACGGCCGTGATCGAGCTCGCCCAGCACGATGGAGATCTGCGGTTCGTCGTTCGTGATGACGGGGTGGGCTTCGACACGTCGGCCACCGCCTACGGCACCGGGTTGCAGGGCATGGCCGACCGGATGGATGCCATCGGCGGGTCGCTGTCGGTGACGAGCGCACCCGGGTACGGCACCACCATCACGGGCTCGATCGCGACGGAGGTGACCACATGAAGTCGCGTGTCGCCACCGCGATCGTGCGGGTCGCCTTGGTCGTTGCAGGGTTGATGGCGATCGGCGCCTTCGTTTTGCCCGCGTTGTTCTTCGACCGGGTACCTGAAGGTCAGATCGTGGTGATCGGTGACCCGACGGTCGGAGACACGCCTACGGTCATCGATGACCTCGACTGCAGGCGAAGAACCCTCGAAACGATCGATGCTCCAACCTTCATCGTGGTGGCGCCACGGCCGGGAGCGGCGACGCGTGAGATCCCGTGGGTGCGGCAGGCGCCCTGCAAGCCGCAGTTCGCAACCGGGAACTCGCTCCTCCCCGCCGGAGCCGGCATCGGGCTGGTGCCGTTCGTGCTCATCGGCCTGGGATGGTTGGTCACCGGTGCCCTGATCGTGGTTCGCCAGCCGCGCAACACGGCCGGGTGGATCTTTGTGATCTTCGGCTTCGCGTTGGTCGCTGGTGACTTCTCGAGCGTGGCCGTTGCGCTCGGCGCGAAGGCGGACCTCGCGGTGCCGCTTCTCAGCGTATGGGCGCTGTTTGGCGACGGCTCCGCGCTGGCCGTGACCTTGCTCCCGCTCCTGTTCCTCCTCTTCCCCGATGGGAAGCCGCCGTCCCGTCGCTGGCGGTGGGCGGAGTGGGCATTGTTCGCGGGAGTCGTGTGTGTCGTATTGGGGTCGGTCGGGACCGTCGGCCCGCTGAACAACTTCGTGGACGGAGGGATCCTCTTCATCAACCCGGTCGGTATCGCCGCCCTCGGGGACGCCGCCATCTATCTGACCGGGGTTGGCACCATCCTCGCCGTGCTCGCCGGGTTGTCGACCGTCTTTGCGGTTCGCGGTCGGTTCAAGCGCTCGGCGGGCGAGGAGCGGCAGCAGCTTCGATGGCTCGTCATGGTTGCGTCCGTGGCCGCAACGTTCTTCGTGCTCGGGTTCATGCTCGCGCTCCCGCTCGCGGATCATCCCTTGGGCGAGAACGCGCCGGTCTTCGCTACCTTGCTCGTACTGTTCGCGCTCACGATGGCGATCGGTGTTCCCGCTGCCTACCTGGTCGCGATCCTTCGCTACCGACTGTGGGATCTGGATGTCGTGATCAAGAAGGCCGCGCTGGCACTGGTGCTGGCGGTGCTCATCATCACGATCGGCCTAGTGCTGGTGTCGCTACTGGCGCAAACGGCCATCTACCGGGATGCTTCGCCACAGACGTCAGGCCTGATCGGGATCGCGTTCGGACTCCTGTTGATCCCGCTGTACCGACTGTCACGACGGATCTCGGACCGACTCGTCTACGGCAGTCGGGCGACGCCCTATGAAGTACTGACGGCGTTCTCGGGGCGGATCGGTGAAACCTACACATCAGACGACGTCCTCACGCGCATGGCCCAGGTGCTCGCGACAGGCACTGGGGCCACGCGTGCCCGCGTCCTTGTCCACGTCGGCGACCACGAGCGTGAGACAGCATCGTTCGGTGACGGCACCGGCGCCGAGGCACGCACGCCCGTGCACTTTCAGGGTGAGGAGCTCGGCGCACTCGCCTTGACGATGCCCGCGAATGACCCCATGAATCCGGCGAAGGAGCGGCTCGTGCAAGACCTGGCCGCCCAAGCCGGGCCGGTGCTGCACAACGTGCGTCTCCTGGAGGAACTGCGCGCCTCCCGCCAACGGCTGGTCGCTGCGCAGGACGAGGAGCGCCGCAAGCTCGAGCGCAACATCCATGACGGGGTGCAGCAGCAGCTCGTCGCGCTCGCGGTACGGCTGAAGCTCGCCGACACGATGATCGATCGCGATCCCGCGAAGGCGCATGAGGCGCTCGCGACGTTGCAGACCGACGCCGGCACCACGCTGGACGATCTCCGAGACCTCGCACGCGGGATCTACCCGCCGCTGCTGGCGGACAAGGGGCTGGTCAGCGCCCTCGAAGCCCAGGCACGCAAGGCCGCGGTTCCCACGCAGGTCGAAGCGGACGGGGTCGAGCGCTACGCACGTGACGTCGAGTCCACGGTGTACTTCTGCACCCTCGAAGCACTCAACAACATCGCGAAGTACGCG
>Ga0315278_10005684_pt1 | contig 11312 bp, 10 predicted proteins | sample YL17G06_0_MG_FD_203880 | JGI IMG/M metagenome (GOLD analysis project Ga0315278, IMG submission 203880) | Sediment microbial communities from Yellowstone Lake, YNP, Wyoming, USA - YL17G06_0 | ecosystem: Environmental > Aquatic > Freshwater > Lake > Sediment | place: USA: Wyoming | collected... | reverse complement strand
GCCCTGCTCTGCGCCGCACTGTCGTTCGCCGCGCAGCCGGCGTTCGGGCAGGTCGCGATCGGCGGTGGCGCCGGAGTCGTGTACGGCGGTGGCGCCGGAGTCGTGTTCGGCGGGTACGGCCGGTATTTGTACCGCGGGTACGCCCCGTACTTCTATGGCGGGTACGCCCCGTACGTCATCGTCGAGCCCTGGGCGATGGCGCCGCTCGTCCCGCGCATCCCTGACGCGTTGCCGTCCTGCTACCGGTACGGGCGGTGCTCGCCCGCGGACATGGCCATTTACCGATACCGGCCCGAGCGCCTCGACCGGCTCGCGCCGACCTCACCGCCCGACACGGCCGCGCTCGACCGACCCCGACCGCACGCGCCGCCGCCCCCGACGGCGGAGCAGGACATCCGCCCCGAGTTCCGCGGGTCGAGCGTGGTGCGGGAGGAGTACCGCGAGAGCGGTCGCCCGATCGACGGCCGCCAGTGACCGGGTGGCGAGTTACCAGGCGGTTGAAAATCGGTTTCCTGACACTCGGCTCACGCGTATGGCGAACGATCTCCAGAGGGAAACCGAGTTTCAACAGGCACTGACTTAGGGGGCAGGGGGGAGGTATCCCCCGAATTTCAACACCCTGTTAGGCGCTGCGCGCCTGGATCGGACGCGCCGAGCCGGCACCGTCGAAGACCCAGCCGGTTTCGAGCTGGCCGAAGGCGGTCTCGATCTTGAGCGCGCTTGGCCGGTTCGCAGCGGCCAGGCAGCGCGCGTAGCCAATCGCGTCATTCTTGGCGCCGAAATGCAACGGCGAGGCATCGCCCTCGCGCAGCAGCTCCCAGCCGGCGCGCGCGTTCGGGTAGACCACAAAGACGTTCATTGCATCGCAACCTGGAAGTCGGCCGGACCCATCCGGCGGATCCCCTTGTAGGCGCCGTAGGCCCATTCGTCTTCGACGATCCCGTCCTGCCGCAACACCCGGACGAGGCTGGGCCGGTGCGACTGCGCCCAGCGGTGCGCCCACTCGAGCGCGGAATAGCGCTCATCGAAGGTCTGACCCTCGGCGCCGCCCTCGACACCTGCGGCCCACGCGCCACTCACGAAAGACACGACTACCACTGGATGTTGCATGCGTGCGCTCCCCTGTAGGTTTTGGTGTGCGCTGCTTTTCGCCGTCGATCCCTCGAACTTCAACGGCCGGACCGCGATGGCTGAGAAGCGCACCGCGCAAGTGTGTGCACCGGCCGCGCGGCACGCTGTCAACGATTGTCAACGCGTGCGCACTGCGCACGCGCGAAGACACGGTTTGACAGTTCCGCGGCCGCGCCCCGCCGGGGAGGCAGGGGTTGATGCTCCGCAGCGTGGGAGGATCGGCCGATCAGGCCGGCACTGGCACGACCCGCACGGGCTTCTCGCGGATTGGCAGGTGGACCGCGGCGGCGAACAGCGCGAGCGCGATGTCGGCCCACCACATCCAGTCGTAGGACCCGGTCGCGGCGAAGGCCTTGCCGCCGAGATACGCGCCGAGGAAGCCGCCGATCTGGTGCGACAGCATGACGATGCCGAACAGGGTGGCCATGTAACGCGGGCCGTAGAACTTCGCCACGAGGCCCGCTGTCGGCGGCACCGTGGAAAGCCACGTCAGGCCGAGCACCGCCGAGAACAGGACGAAAGTCAGCTCGGTCTTCGGCGCGGCAAGGAAGAGGAAGACCGCAACGGCGCGAGTCGCGTAAACGATCGACAGCAGTGAGCGCGAGCGCCAGCGCCCCATCGCCCAGCCGATGCCGACGCTGCCGACGAGGTTGAACAGGCCGATCACCGCGAGCGACCAGGCGCCCACGGCCGGCGGCAGCTGGCACGACGCCACCACCCCCGGGAGGTGCGTCATGATGAACGCCACGTGGAACCCGCAGGTGAAGAATCCGGCGTTGAGCAGCAGGTAGTTCCGATCGCCTGCCGCGCGCTTGATCGCGCCGGCCAGGGGCTCTTCCTTCGTGTGGCCCGGGGTCGGTGCGTGCTTGCCCTTGAGGACCCACGCGAGGGGAAGCGAGGCCAGCATCAACATCGCGAGCCACCACAGCGCCGGCATCCATCCGCCCCAGGTGATCAGCCCCTGTGCGAGCGGCACGATGGTGAATTGACCGAACGAGGCGCCGGCATTCACGAGGCCGCTCGCCATCGCGCGTTTCTCGACCGGCAGCAGGCGCGCGATCGCCCCGAAGAGGATCGGAAGGCCGGCGGCCCCCGCACCCGCGGCGACGAGCACACCGATCGTGAACGTCAGCGCCATGGCCGTGCCGGCGTACGGGATCAGTGCGATGCCCGCTGCCAACATCAGAATCCCGCCCGCGATCACGCGGCCCGCGCCGTAACGGTCGGCGATCGCGCCGGCGAAGGGCTGTGCAAGGCCCCAGACGAGTTGCGAGACGCCGAACGCGAAGCTGATCGCGACCAGCCCCATGCCGGTCTGCGTGTTGATCGGCCCGATGAAGAGCGAGGTCGCCATGCGAATGCCGAACGTGACCGCGCAGATCGCCCCAGCGGCGCCGAGGATCAGGACGAGGCGGTTCCGGGTCATGCGCGTTTCCTTGCCGCGGCGCGGCCGCGCGTTCGATTCCTGAGCGTCTCGAGCGAGCCGTCGAGCACTCCGTGCAGCGCGACAACCTGCTCGAGCCCGAGCATCTGGTTCACCTCGTCCTGCGCACGACGCCAGTGCTCGCGTGCGGCGCGCCAGACGGTCCGGCCCTGGTCCGAGACGCTCACGACCCGCTCGCGCGCGTCGCGGCCGGCATCCATCGCGACGAGCCCTGCGTCCGCCAGCGGCTTCAGGTTGCGCGTCAGGGTGGTGCGATCCATCTCGAGGAACTCGGCGAGAGCGGACATCGTCGCAGGCCCGCCGCGCATCAGATGGGCGAGCAGCGAGAACTGCGTCAGCCGCAGGCCGGTCGGCGCCAGGTATGCGTCGTAGCGTTGCGTGAGCCGCCGCGCGAGCTTGCGCAGGCGGTCACATGTGCAGCCGGTGATCGGGGCCTTTGCGACGGGCATGCGCGCTACTTTAGTGCATATACACCTATTTGCGCAAGCGCCGGCCGCCGCCGCAGCCAGCAAGCGCACCTAGGAGGAGATACCGAGGCTCTCGGCGAGCGCCCGCGTCGCCTGCGTGAAGCAGGCCATCGGCGCGCGCACGATGCCGGCGCCGATCTGGCCGATGCCGGCCTGTTTGTGGGCAATGCCGGTCGTCATGACCGGGCGGATGCCGGTGTCGACCACCTTGCGCACGTCGATGCCCGCCGGGCCGGCCGCGAACTCGAGGTTCGGCAGCGACATGACCGGGTTGCGCGTCCAGGTCACGTGGTACATCTCGCGCGAGTATTCGACCGCCTGCGCGACGCTGCCGCCGACGAGCTGCACCAGCGCCGGCGACGCCGCGAGCGCCTGCCCGCCATAGCCCGCGGTCTCGCAGATCGCGCTGTCGCCGAGGTCGGGGTTCGCATCCTCCTGCGTGAACCCGGGGAAGAACAGCCCGATCGGCATGTCGGAGGGCGACTCGAACCACCGCGGCCCGAGACCGCTGACCCGGATCGCGGTGGTGACGCCGTTGCGTGCGATCGCCGTCACGATGGACGAGCCCGCGACGCCGTGCGTCGCGTCCATGATCGCCTTCGACGCGACCATCGAGAGATTGAGGAAAAACTGGCTGGTGGCCGCGATGAAGTCGAGCGCCTCGCGCGCGCGGGCGCGATCGAACGCGCTGCCTGCGAGCGCGCCGCCGATCGCCATGTGAAAGAGCGCCGTCGCCGCGGCGTTGCGGCTGTGCACCTCGTCGCCCATCAGCAGCGCCTGCGACTGGATCGACTTGAGGTCCACGCCGTCCGGAAGGCCGGCGAGCGCGGTCTTGAGCGCCGGCGCGATCACGCCCGCGATCCACTTCAGCCGCTCGATCACTGCGGGGCCGTAAGCGCCGAAGCGCAGCACGCGGCCGATGCCCTCGCTGAAGTTGGTGTAGGCCATGTTGCCGTGCGTCGCGTTCTTCACCACGAACACGGGCATCGACGGCGAGATCGCGCCCGACATCGGGCCGACGGCGCGCACGTCGTGATTGGGCAGGAACTCGACCTCGCCGCGCGCGAGGCGGTCGGCCGCCTCCTCCGGCGTCCCGGCCCACCCCTCGTAGAGCATCGCGCCGATCATCGTGCCCTTCATCGGATCGCACATCCGCGCCCACGGGATCGGCGCGCCGGCGTGCGTGAGCGTCTTCTTCCCGTTCGCCCAGAGTTCGGGCCAGATCTCGTCGGCCCGCAGCGCGACGTCGACGAGGACCGGCCGCGCGGCGAGCATGCGCTCGGTGGAAATCTGGTTCGCGCGGTCCACGCGCGTGCCCGGCGACTCCGGATCGTCGGCGTCGCCGGCGAGCTGCGCGAGCACCCACGCGAGCTGCGCGTCGCCGTCGCCGGCCGGCCGCCAATCGAGGTGCACCAGCGGCGCGCCTGCGCGCGCGACGCTTTCGGTGAACATCTCCAGCCCGACGTTCACGACGCCGAGCCGATCGTGCAGCAGGTCGTTCTTCACCCTTCCCCCTTCACTGCGTCGCTCACGCCGCTTCGTCGTTCACGCCGCTTCGTCGTACACGCCGCTTCGTCGCACACGCCGCTTCGTCGTTCACGCCGCTTCGTCGTTCACGCCAATCGCGAATCCGGTGAGCATGTCCCAGCCCGACGAGTGGCCCAGCGCAACCAGCGTCCGTGCCGCCTCCAACGCGGTGGCGGCGTCGTCCGCGACCAGCGCGTCGGCGAGCGCGTGCAGCGGCTCGAATGTCTCGCCGGCCACGAGATCGGCGAGGAGCGCCGCACTGATCGCGTGGCTCGCGGTGTGGGCATCGGCCGCCAGCCGCGCCCCGATCACGCGCCATCGGTCGTTGCGGTCGACGAGCATGCGACCGAAGAGCGCTGCGCCGACGAGGTCGTCGCCCGACGGGGTGAGACCGGTGCCCAGACCCAGCAGCGCCCGCGACGCCGCGTATACCGTTTGCTGGTCGTCGGCCCCGTACGCCGCCGCGAGCGCCCGCACTCGCGGCGCCGCGAGATCGAGCGGGAACCCGGGTAGGCTGCCGGTGAGCAGCGCGCCGAACCCGCGCGGCGGGCCGACACGGACGATCGCGCGGACGAGACGGCGGCAGGCGCCCGCCACCACTGCGGGCTCGACGCGCGCAGGCATCGCGCGCGACCACGACTCGGCCGGCAGTGTGCCGAACGAGACCACCGCGCTGCGCGCGACCGGATGCGCAGTCAGCACCGCGCGCGGATGACGCGCCGGCAGCTTCGACCCGACCCAGACGATCTCGCCCGCCGCCTCGTAGTAGGGCGCGTCGGGAAAAGCCGCGAGCGGCCGCGCGACCCCGCCGCTCGCCTCCAGCGCCGCACGCGCCTTGCGCCCGATCGCGAGCACGTTCACGCGACGATCTCCGTGCCAGCCCGGCCCTCGAGCGCGGCGTCGAGCTTCTCGAGCGAGGTGATCAACGCGCGCGTCCCGCCGCGTTCGAGGTAGCGCAGCGCCGCGGTGATCTTCGGCCCCATGCTTCCCGGCGGGAACTGGCCCTCCGCGAGATGCTGGCGCGCTTCGGCCGCGGTCATGCGATCGAGCACGCGCTGGCCGGGCTTGCCGAAGTCGAGCGCCACGCGCTCCACGCCGGTGAGCATCACCAGCGTCCCGGCACCGACGTCCGTGGCGAGCAGTGCACTCGTCATGTCCTTGTCGATCACCGCCGCCACGCCGCGATAGCGCGACCCGTCACGCACGACCGGGATGCCGCCGCCGCCCGCCGCGATGGGGATCACGCCCGCTCCGAGCAGCGCGTTGATCGCAGGCGCATCGAGAATCTTCAGCGGCACCGGCGAGGGTACGACGCGACGGTAGCCGCGCCCCGAGTCCTCGACGAAGTCCCAGCCGGTCTCGGCGGCGATCCGCCCGGCCTCTTCCTCCGTGAAGAACTTGCCGACCGGCTTGGTCGGATGCGTGAACGCCGGATCGTCCGCCGCGACTTCGACTTCGGTCACGATCGAGGAGACGGACACGTCCATGCCGTGCTTCGCCAGGACGTTCGCGAGGCTCTGCTGCAGCATGTAGCCCATGCCACCCTGCGAGTGCGCGACGCACACGTCCATCGGCATCGGCGCGAGCTCGCGCGAAGTGCGCGCCATCCGGAAGAGGATGTTGCCGACCACCGGACCGTTGCCGTGGGTGATCACCGCGCGATAACCGGCGCGGAACACCGGGACGAGGTGCTCGCACGCCTCCTCCATGATGTCGAGCTGCTCCTGCGCCGTGCCCTTGATGGTCGGCGGATAGACCGCGTTGCCGCCGAACGCGACGACGATCAGCTTGGGGTCGAGCCGCGCGCCCCCACCCTGCCCGCCCCCTGGCAGGGATAGGGTTGGGGAGGGGGTCGGGGTCACGCGCCGCGCCTTTCGCTAGCGGCCCGCAACGACGCGCGCTGCGAGGCGCGCCGCGGCGGTGGAGCCGCCCGCGAGGATCATCCCCGCTGCGCGCAGCTTCGCCGTCTGCGTGGCGAGACCCTGCGGATCGTCGTCGGTGCCGCAGACGAAACCGAGCACGACGAGGTCGCGACCCTCCCGCGCCGCGATCGCGCGCGCCTCGCGCACGGCCGGCGCAAGCTCGCCGGCAGGATCCGCGTTCGCGCCGTAGCCGAGCACCACGTCCAGAACGATGGCCGCCACCGACGGATCGCGCGCCTCGGCGAGAAGTCGCTCGGTGCGTGCGGTGAAGTCGATCATCGGATGTGGCCGTCCGACGGTGAACTCGTCGGCGCCGAGGTCGATTGCGGTGTGATCGCGGCTCGGGGCGCCGTGGGGCAAGGCGTACTTCTTGTCCGCCGGCGCGTTCGACCAGGTCGCGATGCCGGCGTCCTTCCAGACGTACTGCGCTTCGGTGCAGTACGTGCCGCCCGAGTACAGCCCGCGCAGGAATCGCTGCCCCGGCGCGAGCTTCGCGCCGACGGCCTCGCCCGCGCTCGCGTCGGAGCCCCCCCGACCACCGCGCGCCACGGACACGGCCGTAGCGGCCGCGTCCTCGAGCGTCGCGACCGGATGGACGTTGCCGCCGCCGGCGCGTTTCGCGCCGAGGAACAACACGACGACCGGCTTGCCGCACGCGCGCGCTGCGGCGAGCGCGCGATCGGCGACCGCCGGTGCAGGCGGCTTCGAGACGATCACGATCACGCGCGTCCCGGGATCGCGCGCGAGCAGATCCAGGCCCGCGAGCAGCGTCGTCCCGCCGATCTCCGCGTACACATCGCGGCTGCCGGTGCCGATGGCGTGCGAGACGCCCTCGCCGAGCGCGTGGATGCGGCAGGTCACCTCCTGCAGGCCGGTGCCCGATGCGCCGACTACGCCGATCGCGCCGCGTCGCACCGCGTTCGCAAAACCGAGCGGCACGCCGCCGATGATCGCGGTGCCGCAGTCGGGACCCATCACGAGCAGGCCCTTTTTCGCGGCCAGGCGCTTCACCACCTGCTCGTCGGCGAGCGGCACATTGTCGCTGAACAGGAACACGTGCAGGCCGCGCTTGAGCGCCTTCAGCGCCTCCGCCGCGGCGTACGGGCCCGGCACCGAAATCTGCGCGAGCGTCGCGCGCTCGAGCCGGTCGACGCCCATCGCGATCGAGCGCGGCGCAATCTCGGTGCGCTCCCCCGCGGCGGCCGTTTCGCGACCCGCCAGCTGCTCCTCGATCGCGGCGAGCGCGGGGGCGAGCGCATCCTGCTCCCCTTCGACCAGGATCATGAGGTCGGCGGGCGCCGCAGCGACGAGCTCCGGGACGAGCAGGCCGCCCTGCGCGAGGATGTCCTGGTTCGCCGGCGTGCCCATCAGCAGCGATACCCGGGCGAGGCCCGCGCGCGTCCCGACCACTTGGGCGATGCGCATGAGCGCGACGGAGTCCTTGTAGAAGTTCTTCCGGATGGTCGCGGCGATCGGCACGGCAGGCTCCGGCGCTCGAGGCAAATGGGCCCGCGGAAGGGCCGGGCCGGGGGGAGTCTGGTGGAGTGGAGGAGGATCGAACTCCCGACCTCCGCATTGCGAACGCGGCGCTCTACTCCACTGCAGCGTTGACTGCGGGAAACGGCCTGGATGCTAGAGGGCCACGGTAACTCAGTCAAGGAAACAACGGGACGATCCGGGACTCGATTTCCCTGGGCCCTACACCATCGTGTTGTCCGTAGGGGGTGGTTGCAGCGGCAGTGGTGGTGGTCATGGCCATGATGTTCGCGATCATGGTCGTGACGATGATCGCGTTTGTGCCGAGCTATCGGTAGCGGACCAAAGCGAGCCTAGTCGTCGGCGTTATCGGGGTCGTCGTTGGCGGCGTTGTCGTGGGCGTTAGCAGTCCGTTGAAATTCGCTTTCCCGAGCCGCCGGCGCCCCGCTGCAAGCACAAGCTACCCAGGGAAAGCGAGTTTCAACGGGCACTGATTTCGGGGCAGGGGGGCATAGCCCCCGAATTTCAACAAACTGTCAGGGGTCTCATTGGCGGCGCTGGCCGCGGCGGATAGGTCACCGCGCGAGGGCTTTCCCGGCCGCCGCTGCCACCTGGGGCAAGCCGAGGGTGAGGTCCTGGGATAGTTAGTGCTTGCTAACACGATCAGAGCGTAATTTGATTCTTTTCAATAGGTATAAAACGCTCTTGAATATTTCTATTGTATTTTAAGTCTGAATACTCATAATGATTCAAACGCGTTTTTGATCTATTTTTAGACATTAAATGGACCTCGAATTGCACAGCGCACTTCGGCAGCGCCGAGTCGAGTTGGGTTTGACCCAACGCGAGGTGGCAATACGCAGCGGCATTCCGCAAGCGCGAGTCTCTGCGATCGAGCGCGGCAGCGATGTCACAGTCAAGACCCTTCTCAAGCTCGTCGCAGCGCTCGAAATGGAGTTGCTCCCGGTCCCGCGTGAAGCAATCTCGCGAGTCCGAGCCGCGCTGGTCCAGGCTAGCGTCAGGACTTCCTCTCAGCCCCCGCCGTCCCTGCTTGATCTCTACGGTGTGCCGGACGACGAAGAGGAGCAACCCACATGAACGAGGTCCGCGTTCTGAAGATCCGGCTGGGCCCGATCCTCGTCGGCTATATCACCTACTACCGCGACGGGAAGAGCCTCTTCCTCTTCGACGAGAGCTACATTGCGTTGAGGCCCGACCGCCCGGTTCTAAGCCTGTCATTCACGGTCCCTGGCGACGAAGCAGCTACCGAGCAGAAGCTCCGGCAGCACTACACCGCCATGCTCAAGCTCCCACCCTACTTCAGCAACTTGTTGCCAGAGGGCGCGCTGCGGGAATACCTCGTCAAGAAGATGCGCATCCACGCGGACCATGAGTTCTACATGCTCGAGGCCCTCGGCGCCAATCTGCCAGGCGCCGTAATTGCCGCGCCTGCGGATTTGATCCCTGCAGCGGCCCGGCAGATCAGGCCAGGCGCCCATATCGCTGCGGCGCCAGAAAAACCTCTGCCGTTCTCACTTGGCGGTGCCCAGCTTAAGTTTTCTATGATCGAGCACGGAGGTCGCTTCTCACTTACCGATGGCGTTGGGGAGTGGATCATCAAACCACCTCATCCCACTTTCCCGGAGGTTCCTGCCAACGAGTTTGCGATGATGAAGCTCGCCCAGGCTGCGGGTGTCGTGATCCCCGACGTGCGGCTGGTTCCAATCAAAGATCTAGACCTCGGGGACCTCGCAGAGCTCAGCATCCCGCGTGGCGAAGATCTGGCTTATGCGATCAAACGCTTCGACCGAACGCCCGAGGCCCGAATCCATGCCGAAGACTTCGCGCAAGTATTCAGCTTCTACAGCAATCGTGAATATGATGGCACCAACTACGAGTCGATCGGGCGGCTGATCTTCAAGGTCTTCCCTGATCCGTTCGGCCAAATCGAACAGTTCCTGCGACGCCTGGTGGTGAACATCCTTGTGGGCAACTCGGATGCACACCTCAAAAACTGGTCGATACTCTACGAAGACGGTTTCCGGCCAAGGCTCTCGCCTGGCTACGACATTCTCTCGACGATCCAATACGCACGGAGAAACATCAGCGCGGCACTGAACCTCGGCAACGAGAAGCGGTTCTACGCCACCAAGCGCGAGCATTTCGAGCGACTCGCGCGCAAGATCGGGATACCTGCGGACTTCGCCCTCGGGGTAGTCAAGTCCACCGTCTCAACCGCGGCTGAGCGTTGGGAATCGGTATTGTCTGCGGCCCCCATCTCAAGCGATCTAAGGGACGCGCTTCGACAGCACTGGGAGCGGCTTGATCCGTTTCTTCGCCCCACGCTCGCTCGCTCGGGCGAACGCGCCAGTGCCTAGGATCCCGACCGGACGAACGGGAGGCAGGAACTACTTCCGCCTCAGCAAGCCGCTGAAATCTGGTGGAGTGGAGGAGGATCGAACTCCCGACCTCCGCATTGCGAACGCGGCGCTCTCCCAGCTGAGCTACCACCCCACGGAGAGGGCGCGATTTTACCGAATTGAGGTCCCGAACGCTAGAATCTCCACAGGGGCGGCCGCGCGGCGGTTGCGGGAGGCGGGGGCCCGTGGCTAATTTCGGGGTTCAGCCACCGGAGCAGAGCGATGCAGATCAACCCGCCATTCGGCTACCGTGAAATCGTTCCGCTGCAGAAGACGCAGGGGGTCGCGCTGCCTGCGCCCGGGAACCTCCCCGAGTTCTGCGCCCAGACGAATGCGATGCCGGTGAGCTACATCGAGTTCGCACCCGCGGCGCGCGACTTTCCCATCGTGTTCGCGTCGAACGACCAACGCAAGAGCTACGCGGCCGTCGCCGTCCTCGGACTGGCGCAGACCGAGAACCTGTTCGTGCGCAACGGCGCCTGGGAGCAGGGCATCTACGTGCCCGCTTACGTGCGCCGTTTCCCGTTCTGCATGGCGCGCGTCACCTTGGGGGCCGCAGCCCAGGAGAACCGCCTGATCTGCGTCGAGAAGTCGTTCCTCTCCGACGCCGGAGAGAAGATGTTCGACGCCGAGGGCAAGCCCACCCCGCGCTGGTCTCAGATCGAGCAGCTTCTGCGCGAGTACGAGGCCGACCTCGAGCGCACCCGCGAGCTCTGCGCGATCCTCGCCGATTACGATCTCTTCGAGCCGTTCACCATGCAGGCGACGCCCGCGAGCGGCGCCGCGCCGATCAACCTAGCGGGGATGTTCCGCGTGCAGGAGTCGAAGCTCGAGCACCTGAACGCCGCGCAGCACAAGAACCTCTTCAAGAAGGGCATCGTCGGGCGGGTCTACGCCCACCTCCTGTCGCTCGAGAACTTCGGGC
>Ga0315278_10005682_pt1 | contig 11313 bp, 9 predicted proteins | sample YL17G06_0_MG_FD_203880 | JGI IMG/M metagenome (GOLD analysis project Ga0315278, IMG submission 203880) | Sediment microbial communities from Yellowstone Lake, YNP, Wyoming, USA - YL17G06_0 | ecosystem: Environmental > Aquatic > Freshwater > Lake > Sediment | place: USA: Wyoming | collected... | reverse complement strand
GCAAGGTCGTGAAAGGCGTCTCGATCGAAGTCCGCGCCGGTGAGGTCGTGGGTTTGCTGGGACCCAATGGGGCTGGGAAGACCACCATTTTCGACATGATCGTTGGTCTGTGCCAGCCTGATGAAGGGGCGATCTCGCTCGGTGAAGAGGTGATCACGGATCTCCCAATGTACAGACGCGCGCGGAAAGGAATTGGGTATCTTCCGCAAGAATCATCTGTGTTTCGACGCTTGTCGGTTGAAGACAATATTCTGGCAATTCTTGAGATGCTGGACTACTCTCGGGCAGAGCGTCGCGACCGGGTCGATGCCCTTCTCAAGGAATTGGACCTCTCCCATATTCGAACGAGCATGGCGTATGCGTTGTCGGGTGGGGAACGTCGGCGGTTGGAAATTACGAGGGCACTCGCGACGAGCCCGTCATTCATGTTGCTCGACGAACCTTTTGCAGGGATCGACCCGATTGCCGTCGCTGACATCCAACAAATTATTATTCGATTGAAAGAAAAAGAGATCGGCATTTTGATCACCGATCACAATGTCCAGGAGACGCTGTCCATCACGGATCGCGCCTACATCATAAACGAAGGGTTGATTCTTGAGGCCGGGTCTCCCGAATCCATCGTCAAGAGTGAGAGGGCTCGGGCTGTCTACCTAGGTGAACGGTTCAAGCTATGATGCGTAAGGATCTGCGCGTATGAAGCTCAGGCTCGACCTTCGACTGAGTCAAAAGCTGATCATGACTCCCCAATTGCAGCAGGCGATCAAGCTGCTGCAATTGTCGCGACTCGAGCTCCAGCAGAGCCTCACGCAACATTTGATGGAAAACCCGCTCTTGGAGGATCTCCCCACTGAGGCTGAGGACAGCGAGGCCACAAGTGCAGAGGAGAAGGCGGAAGACGCGTCGGCATCAGCGGACAGTGAGCCATCGAATGCGGAAGAGTCGACTCGGGAGGAACGAGATACGCCGGATGAGGCCTCGGCGGCTGGTTGGGAGGAGTACTTTGGGAGCGATCGTCGGATCGGCGGATCCGAGTCTCAGTCGTCCTCACGGGACGAGTTTCCTTCCTATGAACAAACCATGGCGAAAGCGACATCCTTGGAAGACCATCTCCTCTGGCAGCTGTCGTTTTCGGGTTTATCCGAGCGTGAAAAGGGGATCGGGAGGTTGATCATCGGTAACCTTGATGATGATGGGTACCTGCGCATATCTCTTGCAGAGATGGTCGGCGGGACCGACTTCCTCGAGATGGAGGCGGAGTCAGTCCTGAAGGATATTCAGAGCTTTGATCCGACTGGCGTGGCGGCACGAGACCTTGCGGAATGCCTGCTCTTACAAATCGGACATTTGGGGAAGAGTCCCATGGGATCACTAGGGGCGCGGCCCGGCGCCTTGAAGGGATCGATTGTTGAAGCCATTGTTCAGCACCATCTCAAAGACTTGGAGAAGAAACAGTATGCGAAGATCGCGAAAGCCTTAGATGTCACGGTAGAAGAAGTCTTTCAGGCGACCAAGGTCATCGAAGTGCTTGAGCCGAAGCCGGGACGACCGTTTGCGAACACCCAGAACTATGTAATTGTCCCTGACGTGTTTGTCGTCAAGAATGAAGGGGAATGGGTGGTATTACTGAACGACGATGGACTGCCCCGTATGCGGATCAGCCCGTACTATAAGCAATTAATGGGGGCAGGTGAGAACGGGTCGGCGGAGACGAAGGCCTATCTGGACGAAAAGCTGCGGGCGGCGCAGTGGGTCATTCGCAGTATCGAACAGCGGAACAAGACGATCGTAAAGGTGGTCTCGAGTATCGTGAAGTTTCAGGAGCAGTTCTTTGAAAAGGGCGTGCAGCATCTTAAGCCGTTGGTGCTCAAGCAGGTGGCCGAGGATATTGGGATGCACGAGTCGACAATCAGTCGTGTGACGGCGAACAAGTATATGTATTGCCCGCAGGGTATGCTGGATCTAAAATTCTTCTTCAATGCCGGCCTACAGCGAGCGGATCAGCCCTCCGACATGATGTCGTCCGTGACGGTGAGGGAGATGATTCGGAAAATGGTGGCGGAGGAAGATGCGAGCCACCCCCTCAAAGATGAAGAGATCGCGGCGCGATTGCTCACGCAGCAGGTTGTGATCGCGCGACGGACTGTGGCCAAGTATCGAGCGGAAGAGCATATTCCCTCCGCTACTCAGCGCAAGCGGTTCTTTTAGCAGGATGCTGAAAAAGTCCGCCAGCGGCGTTCTCGCATCGCTCAGAAGCTCAACGTACCGAAGCGTACGCCTCTCCTCTTCGCTCGCTGCGGCCTTGCTGGGCGGACTTTTTGAGCATCCTGCGTGCGGTTCTTCCGATGTTCTTGATGTGCGGGCTATTGAATTTCCACTGTGCCACAATAGTTTTCCGCAGCCTGTTAGGCCGTTCCTGTTCAGTTGCGCGCGTACGCACCTCTTATTCGATGTTTCCGCTGTTATCAGGGGGGTGCTCAGAACCAACAAGCATAGCCGAGTGGTAGAGGTGCGGCCGAGGGTATTCAGCTTGAAAGGATGAATGTCCATGAAAATTACAGGGCGACATCTCGTCGTGACGCCGGCGCTCAGACAACATGTTGAGAATCGGTTTGAGCGGCTCACGCGGTATGAAGTGAAACTGAGCCATCTGGAAGTGATTCTGGGTGTGAGCAAGCTTCAGCATTGTGCGGAGGTCGTCTGCACGATGCAAGGGCGACGGATTCAGGCAAAAGGTTCGACGCGGGAAATGTACGCGACGATCGACCAGCTCGTGGACCGCTTGGGCGTCCAGATACGAAAACACAAGGAACGCCAGACTGATCATAAAGAACCGACCAAGAGATCGGTTCGCAAGATTCTGCGCCCGGCTCTTCGTAAAGAAGAGGATGACATTGAAGTCATTCGTCCAGCCCGGGCGGTTCTGACTCTGGAGGATGCGAAGCGCCAGTTAGACACTCTGCCTGGTTCGCTGGTGGTGTTCACCGCCCTGTCCTCGGGGAAATTGCAGATTCTACAGCGCGTCGATCGTGATCGAGTGGTCCTGATTGATCCGTAAGGGGGCAGGCAGGCGTGGCTGCACTCAAGTTGGTCGTGATCAGCGGTCTTTCTGGCTCAGGGAAATCGCATGCACTCAAGTGTTTCGAAGATGTCGGGTATTTCTGCATCGATAATTTGCCGCCGGCTCTTCTGCCGACCTTTGTCGAGTTGTGTCATCAGCAGGGGGGCGAGATCAAAAATGTTGCGCTCGGCATCGATGTCAGGGAGCGCGTATTCTTTTCCGATCTCGTGGGGATTCTTGAGCGGGTTAAGGTTCTTGGTCATTCGGTTGAGTTGATATTCTTTGAAGCTCGTGAGGAGGTGCTGGTTCGCCGATTCTCGGAGTCTCGGAGACCCCACCCGCTCCTGCCGCATCTCCCGGTATTGGAGGGTGTGCGGTTTGAAAAGGAGCGTCTCGCCGATCTGCGGCGCTACGCCGACCGTATTATTGATACATCCGATTTGACGGTGCATGAGTTGCGAGAGTTGTTGGACCGGCAGTTCAGACAGGAGGGCGCGCTTTGCCGGTTGACCATCTCGCTGGTGACATTCGGCTACAAGTTCGGCGTGCCGTACGACATTGACCTCCTGTTCGACGTCCGGTTCTTGCGGAATCCGTTCTTCGTTCCTGACCTCAAACCATTGACCGGGGAAGACCCGCGGGTGCGGAACTATGTGCTGACCGATCCGGACGCCGTCGCGTTCATTGGGCAGCTGGAAGGTCTCTTCAAATTCCTCATTCCTCTCTTCGAACGAGAACGCCGCAGCTATGTGAATGTTGGGATTGGCTGCACCGGCGGACGTCATCGGTCTGTGGCGATTGCCGGCCGACTCCAAGAAAGCTTTTCAGCACTTGGATATCAAGTGACCGTCGCCCATCGCGATCTCAATAGGCAATAATCCCCGAGCCGTTAGGCTCGTCCTCCCACCACCATAGCCCTCGTCTTCGTCTCTCTGCGTGCAGGAAAAGTGATTTGCTTGACAGGTAGAGCATCTGAACTATACTTAGCATGTGCATGAAGCCAATCCGTAGTGTAGATGCACTGTTCAGATGTGTGTCGGACGTGGTTCAGGACTAAACGGCTTCTCATGTAGGGGAATGCGGAGTGGAGGGCAGGACGCAGGTGAGTAGCCAGAATGATCTCGACACACATTCTTTCGTTGGGATGTTGAAGATTGGGGGGGAGGGTCATGATTAACAGTCTGCGCGAAATTCACATAAAGATTTGCTCTGCGCGGATAGTCATGTACAGTCAGAGGCACGTATGCTGAGTTCATTCAAGAGTCTCACCGAAACTGATCTGTTCTCGATGTTCACCCCGAAGCGACAGCTCGTTGGACTGGATATCGGGTCGAGCGGTATCAAGCTTGTCCAGTTGAAGGAAAGCCGAGGGCGGTACATTCTCCAGAAGTTTGGATACAAACCACTCGAGCCGGAAGTCATCGTCGATGGTACGGTGATGGATGAGGGGCGGGTGGTGTCGGCGATTAAGGAATTGTTTGACGAAACGAACATCAAGGTGAGGCAAGTCGCCGTGTCGATTTCTGGTCATGCGGTTATCATTAAAAAGATCAGCCTGCCGCCGATGCCTGATGAGGAGTTGGAGGGGCAGGTGAGGCTTGCCGCGGAGCAGTACATCCCCTTCGATATTAATGAGGTGAACATCGACTTCAGTGTATTGCCATCTGCCGAGGCCGCGGGCGATACCCAGGGAGAGATGTCGATCATTTTGGTAGCGGCCAAGAAAGACAAGATTAATGAGCTGACCGAACTCGTCAAGGGGGCGGGGTTGTTACCGATCGTCATGGATGTGGATGCCTTTGCGATCGAAAACATGCATGCGATCAACTATCCAGTCTCGCAGGAGGATACGACCGCGCTCGTCAATATTGGCGCCAGTGTCATGAATATCAATATTGTTCGAGGCGGCACCTCGCTGTTCACACGTGATATTCCCATCGGGGGGAATCGCTATACGGAAGCCATTCAGCGAGAAATGGGCATGTCCTACGAAGAGGCAGAAGAAACGAAAAAAGGCGCGCGTTCGGCAGGGGGCAATCAGGCCGCGGTGACCACGGTCGTCGACAGTGTCAATGCCGAGGTCGCGTCGGAAATTGCGCGGACCATCGATTATTTCAAGTCAACCATGTCGGATGCGGACGTTCAGCAGGTTCTCTTGTGCGGAGGGGGCGCTCAGGTCAAGGGCCTGGTCACTCAACTGAGAGACCGAATGCAAGCTGTTATCGAGGTGGCTAATCCGTTCGGTGAAATCGATACTTCAGGGAGCGATTTTGATCAGAATACGTTAGCCGAATTGGCTCCGCTGGCTGCCGTGGGGGTTGGATTGGCCCTTAGATCGGTAGGGGATCGATGATTCGCATTAATTTATTGCCAGGGCCCAAGGGGCATAAGGCGAAGCCTCAGTATGATGTCAGAGCACAGGCGCTGTTGGGTATAGGGATGTTGTTCATCACCCTGGCGGGGTGCTGGTGGTACTCGGCGTCACTCGATGAAGAGATAAACGTGCGGCAGACCGAAAAACTCGACAAGGAGAAGCAGGTCGCGCAGCTGAAAGAACAAGTGAAGCAAGTTTCTGATTTTGAAAGCCGGAAGAAAGTGCTGGAAGACAAAAATCGTATTATTGACGAATTGGAAAAGTCACGTGTTGGCCCTGTCAAGGTGCTCGACCATGTCAGTCAAAGTCTGGAACCGCTGAAGGTGTGGCTAGTGAGAGTCGCGGTCAATGGGAAAGAGATCGATCTTGAAGGCCGTGCGGCGACCAACGATGATGTGGTGGAATTCGTGAATAACCTGCGCCGGACCGACTATTTCGCGAATATCAATCTTCAAGAAAGTCGAGCTGCGGTGGAGAGTCAACTCAATATCTATCAGTTTAAACTTGGTTTCCGTCTCAAAGGGTAAGAATCATGAAGCTGCCTGCTATTAATCTTGACCTATTGCGGTCAATCCCATTGGTTCAGAAGGTGGGGCTTCTTCTGATAGTTCTTGCGGGGATTATCGTGGGCTTCTACTACTATGTCGCCGAGCCAAAATCTGCGGAGATTGCAGGGCTCCAGGTAGCAATTGGCACGATCGATAGCGAGATCCAAACGTTGACCATTAAAGTCAAGCATCTTGACGAACTCATTGCTGCGAGTAAGCAACTAGAGATTGAGCTCGCGAAAAAGAAAGAACGATTGCCGCCTGAAGAGGAGGCGGTGATGTTGCTCAAACAGGTGTCAGACTTGGGGATTCGTCTTGGACTTGACATTAAACTGTGGAAGCCGAGTCCCAAGAGTGAGGATCCATCGAAACTCTTTGTGCGGATGCCGGTGAACGTAGAGGTCTCTGGCGGCTACCATACCGCAGCCTTGTTCTTCGATCGAATCAATGCGTTGCCTCGGATTGTGACTGTGTCTGGCCTCAAGATGGGAGCTCCAAAGATTGAGAAGGGACGGGTTGTCACACAGACCGTGTTTGACCTTGTAGCCTATGCGGCACCAGAGGAAACCAAGCTGGCTGCGGTAGTTCCGGCGACTCCTCAGAAGAAATAGGGCACAGAGTTTTGGATGTGTGCGAGGCCATGAGCGATGAATGCCATCTATGAAAACTGGCGGTTGACCATGAAGACAACAAGAATGACTCTAATTGGATGTGCCGGTCTGCTCGTCGCAGTTGGCCTGGGCTTTGCTGAGACAGGCATGAGTTCTCATGTCCGACAAATTAGCACAATGCGGCCGGATTCCTTAAAAGTGCCTTCTCTCAGCGATGTGCCGCGGCACGCACCGTCTCCAACCGTAGCCGTGGCAGCTGGCGATGAGAATGCTCAACCAGTTGCACCCAATTCAATGTTGGAGCCAGCGAGCGCACAGTCCTACGACCCTTCTGGGCGACGCGATCCGTTCGTACCAGTGTTGCAACAGTTGGGACTCGGGCCGATTGACCCCACGTTACCTCCGCTCCAGCGCGTTGGGCTCACCGAGATGAATCTGATCGCTGTAGTATGGGGGGCCTACGGCAATACGGCGATGGTTCAGACGCCGGATGGGAATGGATATACGGTGCGTCGAGGAACGCGAATCGGTCCCAATAATGGTGTAGTGAGTGCCGTGACGGAGAAGGGTATTGTGGTGCAAGAGAGGTTTACAGATGTGTATGGGAGTAAACAGGAGCGGGAGTATGTCAAGCTCCTTCACCCAAAAGAGGGCGCAGAATGACACCTAAGCTGACCATGACAACTACGGCATTTGTTCGTGTGCTCTCGGCGGTGGGAGCGCTCAGTGTCCCGATGGCCATGCCATCGATGGGGGCGTCACCCGACATACCCAATGTCGATTCAGGCATGCCTGCGAGCATCGAGGGAGGTCTGGCGCAGACCCTGACTCGCATAGATGTTCAGCGCGGCACGGACGATATCCGTGTTGTCATCTCAGGGGATGGCAGGTTGGCCCACGAGGTGACACGTCTTGATGAGCGACGTCTCATGATCGACATTCCAGGCGTGGTTTCCGCCATACACAAGCCAGTCATATCTGTGAATCACCAGATATTGAAGCAAGTGCGTCTGGGTTATCATGCGGATAAAGTACGGCTGGTATTGGATCTTGCCGGTAAGGCTGCCTACTCGGTTGAACCGCAAGGGACGAATCTTATTGTGACTCTTCGGGAAGGCGCCGGTACGGATATCGGTGCAGACACACACCCTAACCGCGGCGAGGCGGTCGAAACCATCGAGTCGGTATATTCTGTAATGCCGCCGGCCCAGGCGGATGCCGCCTCTCGGGTGGCTCACCGGACAATGGCCACGGTTCTGCGGTCTTCAACGAAATTTCATGTGCGACCTGTCCAGATGACCTCCGAGCCAGACGGTGGTGAGAAAACCACGCCAAAGGACGACCTGGTTGTTGGAGAAACGCGTTATATCGGCCGGCGCATTTCGCTGGATTTCCAGCAGGCCGACATCAGTAATGTGCTGCGCCTCATTGCCGAAGTGAGTGGGTTTAACATGGTCGTCGGTGAAGGGGTCAAGAGCAAGGTCACGATGAAGCTCGTGAGTGTGCCCTGGGATCAGGCGCTCGATATGATCTTGAAGATGAATGGGTTAGGCAAGATCAGGCAGAGCAATATCCTCTGGATCGATTCGCTGGCGAACATCGCTAAACAGCAGAATGAAGAAGCGTCGGCGAAGGATGCCAAGGTGAAAGCAGAAGAACTGGTCGATCGGGTGTTCTATATTAGGAATCTGCCAGCGATGGAGCTCATGACGTCTCTTCGGCAGTATTTGGGCCCTAGAGGGTTGATGCAAATGAGTCCGGGGTCTAATGCCTTAATCGTCCGGGATACGGAAAGCAAGATCGGGGTGATGAAACAGCTGGTTGATGGGCTCGACCTCGAAGTACCTCAAGTCCAGATCGAAGCTAGGATCGTGCAGGCTGATACGACCTATTCCCGTTCGCTGGGTGTTCAGTGGGGTATTCAGAATGTGAACCAGACCTCGGCTACTGGGGTGGCGAACTTCAAGTCGGGTGTTGTCGGAGGATTTGGAAGTCAAGTATCTGATTTTCTGGTAAATCTTCCCGCCACAGTCGGTGGTTTGACGTCGACTCCTGGTGTCGGATTCACGATTGGGAAAACTGATGGAACGCTGTTAGATATGCGGTTGTCGGCAGGTGAGTTGCTCGGTCTGAGTAAAGTCATTGCCGCGCCGAAGGTCACGACCTTGGACAAGCGGGAAGCCAAGATCTCACAGGGGGAATCGATCCCGTTCCAGACGACCTCCCTCCAGGGGACTCAGACAACCTTTGTGGATGCGAACTTGGAACTGAATGTGACTCCTCAGATTACCTCGCGAGATCCCAAGGAAGTCGGTAAGCAGATCATGATGAAGGTTCGCGCAACCAGAAACGCCGTCGGTGCGCGAAGCAATCCGGCTGGTCCAAGTATCGACCGTCGCGAAACCAATACCCAGGTCATTATCCGCGATGGCGAGACCATGGTGGTCGGCGGGGTCTTTATCGATTCGCAGAACAACAGCGTGGCTGGTATCCCTTATCTCTCTCGCGTGCCTGTTGTGGGATGGCTCTTCAAGCAAAAGACCGAGTCTGTAGCGAAACAAGAGCTGCTCATCTTCTTGACGCCCAATATCGTGAAGAGCTAGACGCGAACGTTCTAGCTCTTCATTGATGGGCATCTCAAGGGTGGTGAGCCTTCGCGGGTAGTGCTTCATCTCGATCCTCCAAGGCGTACTCTCCAGTTCTCTGCTTATTTCTGACATACTCAATGCTGACACCGCCCGGCGCAAGATAATGCGACGGGCGATCCGTCGCGTGCGCATGCAAGACGATCGGCAATCGAATTGATATCATGGCCTGGGAAGTGATGAGGACCATGTGAAATGACCAATGTGATGCTCAATACGTCTAAAGAGGGTACTCCTGAGGCCGTAATACGCGATCGTTCGGCTTGGAGGCGGATCTGAAAACCTTCTAGTTTCCCAACCGTTGTGGTACCATCCCCCCCCGATGTCAGCCATTGCAATTCATCATCACCACAGACGAAGTGGTTCGTGAATCCAGGCTTTCCTATCCAAGAAGAATCGGATGGGCGACTGGTATATTGGGGTCAGGAGAGACCGTCGTTGGGCATGGCCGGTGTGGCAGAACAGATTGTACCAGTGACGTTGGGGGAGCGGAGCTACGACATCGTCCTTCATCCTGGGTTACTTGCGACAGTGGGTGACAGGCTCAGCGCCCTTACGACTTCACCGAAGATCGGGGTTGTGACAGATAGGCATGTGGCAAGCCGGTATCTTCAAGGGACTCTCCGCTCGCTTAGCAAGGCGGGATACGACCCGACTCCGATTATCTTGCCGCCGGGAGAGCGAACAAAGACGCTCGGCACAATCGCCAAGATTCTCGACGCGTTAGCCAAGCACAAATTCGAACGTCAGTCCCTGTTGCTGGCCCTCGGTGGTGGAGTCATCGGTGATGTCACCGGTTTTGCAGCCGCGATCTATCAACGAGGAATCCCATTCGTACAAGTGCCGACCACGCTTGTGGCTCAAGTAGATTCCAGTGTCGGGGGCAAGACCGGCGTGGACCATCGGTTGGGGAAGAATCTCATCGGGGCGTTTTACCAGCCACGCGCGGTATTGATCGACCCCCTTACGCTGCGTACTCTGCCACGCCGCGAATGGATTGCAGGTTTAGCTGAAGTGATCAAATACGGCATTATCGCCGACGAGGAGTTCTTCGCCTTTCTGGAGCAGGAGATGCCTGCGCTGTTGAAACTCGACGAAGAGCCGGTTATCCATGCGATCAAACGATCCTGCGAGATCAAAGCGCAGGTGGTTGCCGCGGACGAGCGGGAATCGGATCGCCGACGCATTCTCAATTACGGCCACACGATCGGACATGCACTGGAGTCACTCGCAGGCTATCGTGGGTTGATCCATGGTGAAGCGGTGGGGATCGGATTGGTGCAAGAAGCGGAATTGGCATGTTATATGGGTCTGTGCGGGCGAGAAGTTGTCGACCGGATCAGAAGTCTGGTGCAGCGTGCTGGGTTGTCCGAACAGGTCTCGCAGGCATCCTTTACGTCCCTCTGGGGTGCCATGCAACATGACAAGAAGGTGGTCGGGGGGCGGGTCATCGGGGTATGGCCAGTGCGGATTGGAGAAGTGGTCATTCGGCCAATCGAGCAGCAGGTCTGTGCAGCGTGGTTTCAGCGCAAGCACGGCCGTGGGAGCCGACCGTCGAGTGGCCGTCAGCCAGGCAAGCATTCTGCCAGTCGAAAGGCCCGTGCACGAAGGTAAAACTCTATGACGACCGAACGCACGCCATCCGTGGCTCACCTCCAACAGGCTTTGCGGGAAAAAACACGCGAACTCGATGTGCTCCATCGGATCTCTGAATCAATCAGCAACCAACTGGATCTCGAAGCAATTCTCAAACATATCGTCGAAGTTGTTGTCGAAGTCACCAAGGCGGATGCCTGCCTCCTCTACCTATTGTCCGATGGCCAAGACGAACTCATTCTTCGAGCCTCGAAGAACCCTCATCCGAAATTGATTGGCCGCATCACGATCGGTTTGGGAGAGGGCATCACCGGGTGGGTCGCTCAGGAACGAACGCGCGTCGTGATTCCGAGTAATGCGAACGACGATCCACGTTTCAAGTTTTTTCATAATCTTCCAGAAGACCGCCATCAAGCCTTTGTCTCCGTACCGATCATGGCCAAAAAAGAAGTGGTCGGCGTGATCAATGTCCAACATA
>Ga0315278_10005681_pt1 | contig 11314 bp, 6 predicted proteins | sample YL17G06_0_MG_FD_203880 | JGI IMG/M metagenome (GOLD analysis project Ga0315278, IMG submission 203880) | Sediment microbial communities from Yellowstone Lake, YNP, Wyoming, USA - YL17G06_0 | ecosystem: Environmental > Aquatic > Freshwater > Lake > Sediment | place: USA: Wyoming | collected... | reverse complement strand
GTCGGTCCGCGCGGCCTCCTCCAGCTCGGGCGAGAGGGTCGTGTAGTAATGCGCCATGAAGAGGACGCCGAACGGATCGGCCAGGTGCGGGAGGATGAGCGCCGGGTAAGTATCGAGAAGCCCCGCGTTCGCGAAGAGAAGATAGAGCGGCACGAGCAGAACCTGCTTCGGCAGGATGAGAAAGGCCGTGGCCAGGGCGAGAAGGGTTCCGCGGCCGAAGAAGCGCGACCGCGCGAGGGCGTGCCCCGCCGCGGCCGAGAGGAAGATCTGAAGCGGCACGGCGATCCCCGTCACGAGGAGCGAGTTGAACGCGAACCGGGCCATCGGCCCTCCGCTCCAGAGGGCGCGGTAGTGCTCGAACGAGAAAGGGCGTCCCCACCAGTCGGACGGCGCGATGGGGAGGTCGCCTCCCGCGCCGAGGGAGACGCGGGCCATGTAGAGGAGCGGCGCCAGCGAGAGGAGGGCGATGGCGCCGAGCGCGGCGTAGACGCCGATGCCGGCGGAGCCGGCGCCGCGAGGACGCGCGTTCGAAGTCATGGACGCGCCTCCGTCCGCTCGCCCAGGAGGCGTCGCTGAATGAGAAGGAGCGCCCCGACCAGGAGGAGCAGGAGGAACGCCAGCGCCGACGCGTAGCCCATCTCGAAGTGATAGAAGGCGCGCTCGTAGAGGTGGTAGACGAGCGTCAGCGTGCTCTCGAGCGGCCCGCCCCGCGTCAGGACGAAGACCTCGATGAAGATCTGGAACGAGCGGATCGTGTTGAGGAGGACGACGAAGAGGAGCACCGGCCTCAGGTGCGGGAAGACGATTCTACGCTCCACCTCCCACGCCGAGAGCCCTTCGAGCCGCGCCGCCTCCAGCTGATCGTCGGGGAGCGTCTTCCGTCCCGCGAGAAGCAGGATCGCGTAGTAGCCGACGCTCGACCAGACGTCCATGAGCATGATCGAGGGGAGCGCTAGGCGAGGGTCCTGGAGCCAGTGGACGCGCGCGAGCCCCGCCGCGGCGAGCCATCCGTTGAAGAGCCCCTCCTCGGCGTAGAGCGATTTGAAGACGAGCGAGATGACGACCATCGAGAGGGTGGCCGGAAAGAAGATGGCGGCCCGGAAGAACGACTCGGCCCGCCGCGCCCGAGCGAGGAGCGACGCCACGCCGTAGGCGAAAGTGAGCGTCACGGGGAGCGTTCCCACCACGAAGATCGCGGTCGTCCGGAGCGAACGCCAGAACGAGGGTGAGTGGAGCGCGGCGGCGTAATTCGCGAGGCCGATCCAGTGCGTGCGGTCGGGGCGAAGGGGGTTGTAGTCCTGGAAGCCGAGCGCGAGCGAGTAGAGAAGCGGCGCCACGCCGAATACGAGGAACGCGAGCGCCCAGGGGAAGATGCCCGCGGGTAGAGGGCGCGCGCCCGGCTTCACTAGGCGCTCGGCTTCAGGGGGCGCTCGTCCGGTTCATGGCGCCCGGTTCAGGACCGCCGCGATCCGCTGGTCCGCCGAGACCAGGGCCGCCTCCGGCGTCTTCGTGCCGTAGATGGCCTCCTCCAGCTCCGCGTTCACGATCTCCTCGATCTCCACCCACTTCGGATGGAGCGGCGGAGCCACGGCGGTGCGGAGCTGGTCCAGGAATACGCGATCGTTCGGATGCGAGATGAAGTAGGTGTCCGAGGCGGCGCTCGTCGCCGCCGGGAAGGCGTTCCCCGTCGCGAGGAAGAGCGGCATGGCGTTCTCGGGGCGGACGAGGAACTCGGCCAATTTCAGCGCATCCTCCTGGTGCTTTGCGCGGCGGAAGATCCCGAGGACTTCGGCCCCCGCGAAAGAGGCGTGCGTCCCCTTCCCCGCGGCGGGGCGCGGCATGAGCGTCACCGACGCGTGGAGATCGGGCGCCGTGGTGGGGAGCGCGCGGAGGAGCCACGGCCCGCTGATCACCATCCCGAGCCGCCCCTTTCCGAACGCCTGCTCGTGCATCTCCTGGCGATCGAGGAGCGAGTAGGGCTTGAGCGAGAGATAGAAGCGGAGGGCGGCCAGGTTCTCCGAACTCGCCATGACGCTCTTCGTCCCCGTCGCGTCGAGGATGTTCCCGCCGTTTCCCCAGGCGAAGGGCATGAACTTCTTGAAGAGGACTTCGCGCTCCCCCGCGTTCATCCCGAAGCCCTTCGTGTCGGGAACCTTCTCGGCGATCGCGCGCGCGGCGCGGAACAGGTCGTCCCACGTGTCGAGCGGCTTCGCGGGGTCGAGCCCGGCGCGGCGGAAGAGGTCGTCGTTCTTGTAGAGGGCTCGGGTCCCCACCATCCACGGAAACGCGTACGCGCGCCCCCGGTAGGTGACGCTCTCCCACCCGACGAGGCTGTCTCGAAGCGCGGCCGCGCGGTCGGTGAGGTCGAGGAGCGTGCTGTCGGCCACGAGACCCGGGAGGAACGTGGAGCCGAGCTCGCAGAGATCGGGCGGCCGTCCCGCCGCGATGGAGGCCACGATCTTCTCGCGGCCGCTCTGCCAGGTGAGCTGCTCCACCTGGACCTTCACGCCCGGATTCTCGGCCTCGAAGCGGGCGAGGATCGGCTGGATGGCGGTGAGCGGGGAGAACTGCCAGAAGACGACGACGCGGGATTCGGGCGCGCGCTTGCCGCAGCCGGAGGCGGCGAAGGCCAGCGCGAGGGCTAGCCCGCACGCGAGCACGGCCGCGAACGCCGGTGCGACGCGCCCGAGCCGCGCGGCTACCCTTGAATGGCTTTTCGCACCCATCCTTGGGCCTTCTTCAATCGCCGCTCCGCTTCCGCGCGCGAGACCTTCGCGCGCCGCATCACGATCGCAACCTTGAGGGATCCGCCCGCTCTCTTCAGGGCGGGCTTCGCGTCGGCGTATCGCGCGTCGGTCGCCTCCATGAAAACGAGCTTCGTCCGCTCCTCCAGCTTTCGGCTGGCGGTGCGGAGGTCGACCATGAGGTTTTCGTACGCCTTCCCCATCCGGATCATGGTCGCGGTGGAGAGCATGTTGAGGACCATCTTCTGCGCGGATCCGGCCTTGAGCCGCGTCGACCCGGTGAGGACCTCGGGTCCGACCCGGGGCGCGATCACGACGTCGCAGGCGAGCGAGGAGGCGCCCGACGGGTTCGCGGTCACCGCGATCGTGACGGCGCCGACCTTCCGCCCGTACTCGATGGCGCCGAGCGCGTAGGGCGTCCGGCGGCTCGCCATGATCCCAACGACGACGTCCTTCTCGCTCACGCGCTTCTTCTTGAGCGCGACGACCGAGGCCTTCGCGTCGTCCTCCGCCCCTTCCACGGAGCGGACGAGGGCGCGGCGCCCGCCGGCGATGACACCCTGCACGAGCGTGCGCGGCGTCCCAAACGTGGGCGGGCACTCGGCCGCGTCGAGGACGCCGAGGCGGCCGCTCGTCCCCGCGCCGACGTAGAAGATCCGTCCGCCCCGTTCCAGCCGGCCGACGATCAGATCGACGGCCTGGGCGATCTTGGGAAGTTCGCCGCGGATGGCGCGCGGAACTCCTGCGTCCTCCCGGTTCATGAGCCGGAGGACCTGGGGTGTGCTCATGCGGTCGAGGCGGCGCGAGCGGGGGTTCCGCTGCTCCGTCACGAGCGACGAGAGTTCTCGGAAAATGGTCTTGCCGCTTCGGCGGTCGGTCACCTGGTTCGAATCATCCGTCCATCGTGGTCGGCGGTGCGTCCGGTGGTGTCGGTCGCGCGAATCCTGAATAAGTAGACGCCGTTCGCGGTCTCGTGACCCTGCGAATCGCGCCCGTCCCAGCAGTATACGTTGAAGCCCGCCGCACCCGGCAAGGGGATCGACGCCACGCGGCGGCCGGCCACGGTATAGAGCTGAAGATCGACCTTGGACGCCGGAGCGCTCAGTTCGTACTGGAAGATCGAGCCGTCGCAGCCGGCCCCCTGCATGCGCGGGTCGACCACCGCCACGCCCCGCAGCGTGAACTGCGAGGAGATCTGGAACGTGGCGCTCGCCAGTCCCGCCGTTTGTCCGCCCACGGCGACCTGGACCGTGTGGGTCGCCGGACCCCTATCGCCGCCGAGGCTCTCCAACCTCCAGACCCGCCGCGTTGTGCCGTCGAGCACGGTCGGCTGCGCCCCCACGAGCACTCCGTCCACCAGGAGCGAGAGCGAATCGGCGGTGAGCGGGATCGGCGAGGTGATCTCGGCGCGGAGCATCGCGCTCGATTCCACGAAGACGCCGTTCACGATCTCGACTCCGTTCGCGAAGTAGCGGATCGGGGTCCGAACCGAGAGCGGAAATTCCTGGACGCGCCCGTTGTAGTCGGTGGCGAGCGCCAGAAGATCGTAATTCCCCACGTGCGGCCGAACCTTTCCGGTCAGCACGGCCTGCCGCGACGTGTCGGAGAAGACGACGGTGAACTGCGTCGAATCGAGGAGCGTGGGGTTGGCGGCGCCGACGGCGCGCTCGCCCATCAGGAGTCGCGTCACCGCCACCTCGTCGCGCGCCTTCACCTGGATCGTGAGGCTGTCGGTCGGCGTCGGCGAGTCGATCGTGACGGGCGCGCCCGCGGGGACGATGGTTCCTTCCAGCGTGACCTCGAAGAGGCGCGGCGGAAGCGCGTCCATCTGGGTCATGGGATCGCCCAGGAGGAGGACGGTTCGCGTCATGACCGACTGGAGGAATCCCGCCGAGGCGTTCTCGATGGCCGCCTGCATCAGCACCTCGCCGAGGACCCACCGTGCCCGGCGCGTGCCCCCGACATCCAGCACCGACGGCGGCGTGGTGAAGAAAGCTTTCGCGACGAGGCCGTTGTAGGCCGCGTTCGTCTCCAGGACCTCGTAGGCGCTGCTGCCGAGCGTGGCGATGGAACCCCGGTCGGAGAGTGTCTGCCAGATCTCGCCGATCGCGTCCGTGCTGTCTGGATAACCGGCGGCGGTCGGACCGTCCGCGAATTGATTCGCGTGGCATCCCCACACCATGAGGAACGGAGGGCGGCCTACGTTCGAGATATTGCCGGTGTCCTCCGGGAAATTGCAGCGCGCCAGCCCGCAGAAGAGCTGTTCGTGCGCGATGAGATACCGATTGGCGTGGGCCTCGACGTTCATGATCAGAGCGCCGTTCGCGACTTGGTTCTGGAAGCTCGTGATCGCGCCCGAAGCGCCCCGAAGTCCGCTCGTGATGCACGAGATATCCCGGCAGGTCGCCCCGCCGCCGCCGGGACAGATGGGGGCGAGCGCGTCCGTGTAGGCGGAAAGTTTGTATGGCACGGACTGGAGTTCCGCCGTTCCCGCGTTCGCGGCCGCGGCATCGGCGAGGGCCTGATTCGCTCCCTCGAACGCATCCTCCGCCGGCTCCTCGCAATAGCCCTGCGTCCCGAACAGCCCGATGGAATACGAGTCGTCCGAGACCAGGAGGAGCCGTCCGCGCCACTGATCAGTGGGCTGATAGGTCTCGTACTGGATGATCTTCGTCACGGCCTGGTCGAACTCTGCGGGGTTGCTCGAGGGGATGCGGCCGAGCGCGAGACGCGGCGCGAGATCGCCGTCGGAGGGTACGATGTGCTCGAGCCCGAGCGAGTAGTACGAGTCGTTCGCCACGAGCTCACGCCCTTGCGGGCCCACGATCTCCTCGAATTTGAGATAGGTCGGAATCCAGTCGGCGCTCGCCGTGCCGGTGCGTCCCTTGTGGTCCATGCTCGCGTCCCCCGCCAGGACGACGAAGAGCGGGGCCGGCGTCCACGTGAGGTACGCATGACGCAAATAACGGCGAATGGCCTGCGCCGACTTGATGCCCCCGTTGAACTCGTCGTAGACGTCCTGAACGTCGGCGACTTCAACCACGTAGCCCTGCGAGCGCCGGTAGTCGGCCAGACGGTTCGCGGAAGCCGCGAAGGCCGCCGGCGTGACGATGATCGCGCGCGCCGACTTCCCGCTCGTGAACGGGCCGGGAGTACCGAGCATCGACGGCGTGTCGGCCACGATGTCGCTCTGCGCCAGCGCCGGATCGCCGCCGGTCGCGAACGCGACGAACGATCGGGCGCCCCCCGTCGCGTCGGTGCGGAAGATCGCCTGGTAGCCCCCGCCCGACGGGGAGACCTGCACGCCGGTCACGCGGACGGGCGAGGTCGCGATCGTGACGTCGTAGACGCTGACGATCGAATTCGTGAAGCCCGTCACGGTCAGCTCGCAGATTCCGGGGGACGCACCGGAATTGAAGGCGAGGTAGTTCGACCGGGCCACGAATTTCCTAGGATAGGTCACCTCGAGGACGTCGAGCCAGGCCGCGCTTCCGGCAATGTAGGTATTCCCCGAGAACGGCTGCCTCGTTCCGACGTGGCGGTAGGTGTTGCTCCCGCCTCCCGCCAGGTGGTCGCTCGGCAGGTTGATGTCGTAGATGCGAACTTCCTGCCCGACGAAGATGTCTCCGTTCGCGATCGTGTCCGTGACGCCGGCGGCGCCGTTCACGAACATCTGGAGGCGGTGATACGAGCCGGTCTGTCCCTGGTAGCGCGCGCGGAATCGGTACGTCTGGCCGGGCTGCACGTCGAAGAGCGGGAGCGGCGTCGTGAAGTCGTCGTTGTTCACGTCGGAGGTGCCGTTCGTCCAGAACATGTACGGCACATTCTCGGGGGGCGTGCCGCCGTACGGATCGGGCGCCGCGAGGAGGTAGTGATCCTCCTCGAGGCGCGTGACGTCGTAGAACCAGGCCGGCTGAAGGGGCGAAGGATCGGCGACGACGCCGCTCACCGAATCGGGGGCCGCGGCGTCGGCCGAGATCCAGGTGAGCCAGTAGACGTTGGCGTCGGCGTAGCGGTTCTCGATCGATCCGATCCCCACGCGGTCGAGGAGTTTTCGCCCGTAGAACGAGACCGCGTCCCCCGGGTCGAAGAGGCCGTTCGAGTTCGCGTCGCGCCGTACGACCGGAATGGCCGTGGCGATCGTGCTGTCCCCCGCGTCGCTGTAGCCGCGCTCCCATACGCCGACCTTGGCGATTCCGATTCCCGCCGGGAATCCGGCCGCCGCGAGCGAGGCGTACGAGACCGTGGTCCACCCCGTGCGGCTCACCGAGAGCCGGAACTCGGGATTTCCGTCGAGGAGACGCCGCACGAAGAGCGCGCGGGACATAACCCCGGTCTCGCGCGGACGCCGCGGGAAGCGCTGCGCGGAGACGTGATTCGCGAGGAGCCGGTCCTGCATTCGTCGCATCGCGCCGGTGTCGCTCCCGGGGCGCGCCGGCGCGCGTAGCGACAGGTCGCGCTCGGTGGCGGGCGTGAAATCGACGCGCACCACGAGCCGGCGAAGAACTCGATAGGAGCGCGTGGCCGGATTCCATCGAACGGGCGAGACGCGAATCGGGACGCTCCAGAGCTCGCCGAGCGGGATCCCGGTCCCGAGCGACGCAGCGGCCTCCGGGTAGGGCTGGACGCCGGCGTAGATGGCGGACTCGGGAACGTAGCGGAATTCGCTGACGGGGCCGTTCGCCGGATCGTCGGAGACGAAGCGCTGGGTGACGGCCGGAGCGGGCGGGAGGCCCGGGCGATCGTCCGATTCTTCCGTCTCGATCCGAATCACCGGCGACATCCCGTCGGGAACGCCGATCTGGACGAGGTCGGTCGGCAGCGCGGGACGCCCGGGAGGCTCGATCATGACCGCCCCCTCGACCCGCACGCGCTCGTAGCGGGCATCGCTCACCGCGAGCGTGTCCCAGCGCGCACGGCCCATCACGTATTCAACGCGAACGCTTCGTGCGTCTTCGGATAGGACTCGCACGGCGCGAGGGGCCGACGCGGCCGCTCCCACGCCAAGGAGTGCCGCGAGCCCGATTCCGAAAGCGACCCCCGCGGCGAGGCGAACGAGTCGTACGGGTCGGCATGGCAAGTATCCTGTGACTCGGATGGCGGCCCTCCTTCGCGGGTCCGGGGCGCTCGTGAGCGGGATCGGGTGACTCGGGGGATTGTAGAAACCGGCTCCCTGGGGCGTCAAGGCAACTCCTCCGGAAATCCAAGGGGCAGCGAGGTTTGACACGACTTCTCGGCGGGTGCTACGCTTTCCGGACCCCGATGCGTTCGTCACCCGAAACTGCCACCTTCCCGCGAGGAGCCGACCGATGAGGATGAGAGGATCGGTCCGCCTGGGCGCGCTCGTCGTTCTCTTCGCCCTCGCCACCGCGGCGCTCATTCCCTCTGACCACGTCGTGCGTGCCGCGCCGAGGGAGCGGATCTACATCCTCGGCTTCGACGGCATGGACTTCCATTTCACCGAGCGGCTCCTGGCCGAGGGCAAACTGCCGAACCTCGCGTGGATGAAAGAGCACGGCTCCATGCGCCGGCTCGAGACGACCAATCCGGCGCAGTCGCCCGTCGCCTGGTCCACCTTCTCGACCGGCATGAATCCCGGCAAGACGCGCATCTACGACTTCCTCCGCCGGAATCCAAATACCTACTTCCCCGACTTCTCGACCGTGACGGTTCAGCGGGGGCGCTTCGCGTTCGGGTTCTTTCCGACCCGGGCACCCAAGGTTATCAACAACCGGAAAGGAACGACGTTCTGGTCGATCGCCGCCGGCAGGGGGATCAAGGCGACGATCCTTGAAGCCCCGATCAACTTCCCACCCGAGGCCCTGCCTAACGGCGTACTCCTTTCCGGCCTCGGGGTTCCCGACATTCGCGGCACCATGGGGACCTTTTCCTACTGGGCCACCGATGCCGTCAACGCCGGCGACACCGAAATGGGCGGGAAGGTCGCCCGCCTGAAACTCGACTCGCAGGGACGAACCAGGTCGGTGGTCCACGGGCCCCGGAACCCCCTCGCCGAACGGGACGCCGAGGGCCGCATCCCCGATCTGACGATCCCGATCGAGTTCCAGCGCGTGAAGGGACGCGTCCCCGCGGTTCGGATCGCCCTCCAGGGGAAGGTGAGCGTGGTGCGCCAGGGGGACTGGAGCGACTGGTACTCCGTCCGGTTCGCCGTCGCGCCGCTCATCACGGTTCGAGGGATCGCGCGCTTCCACGTTATGGAGGCCGCCCCCGAGATGCGCGTCTACCTCTCGCCGATCTCGCTCGACCCGCGGAGGCCGCCGATTCCCATCAGCCAGCCGCCGGCCTACAGCGCGCAGGTGGCGCGACGCATCGGCCTCTACAAGACGCTCGGCTGGCCCGAGGACACGTGGGCGCTGAACGAGGAGAAGATCGACGAGAAGGTCTTCCTCGAGGATCTCCACGAGACTTTCAATCGCCAGCGCGAGGTCGTCTTCGACGCGCTCCGCCAGACCGACCCCGAACTCTTCGTCACGGTCTTTCAGTCGACCGACAAGATCCAGCACATGTTCTGGCGCCTCATCGATCCGAAGCATCCGATGTACAACCGGCGCCTGGCCGACAAGTACGGCGGCGAGATCGAGCGCGTCTACATGCGCGCCGACTCCCTCGCCGGCGATTTCCTCGCGCGCGCGCGGCGCGACGGCGGAACCGTGATCGTCATGTCCGATCACGGCTTTTCCTCGTTCCGGAAGGCTGTGAACATCAACACCTGGCTCGTCCGAAACGGGTTCATGACCCTGACGAAAGTGGACCCCGTCCGCGACCGGAACCTGGAAGACCTCTTCGGGCGCGGCAACTTCTGGCCGAACGTCGACTGGTCGAGGACGCGCGCCTACGCGCTCGCGCTCGGGCAGATCTACGTGAACGTGAAGGGGCGCGAAAAACTCGGCGCGGTGGCGCCGGGAGCCGAGTACGAGGTCGTGCGGAACGAGATCATCGCGAAATTCTCGGCGCTCCGCGATCCCGACACCGGGGAGCCGGTCGTGCGCCGGATGTTCAAGCGTGAGGATATATTCAACGGGCCCTATTTCGACGAGGCGCCCGACATCGTGGTCGGTTTCCACGAGGGATATCGCGTCTCGTGGCAAACCTCGCTCGGCGGGATCCCCCCCGAAATTCTGACGCCGAACGAGCGGCGCTGGAGCGCCGATCATTGCTCGGTCGATCCCGAGCTCGTGCCGGGCATCTTCTTCTGCAATCGCCCCATCGCGAGCGAGGCGGCCAGGATCGAGGACATCGCTCCGACCGTGCTTCGCCGCCTCGGCATCGCGCCGCCCGCCGACATGGACGGCCACGACCTCGGCCTCCGGTGAGCGACCCGGCTCCGTGAACGCGTCCCCTTCCCGCCGTAGCCTCGCCTGGGAACTTGCGCGCCCCTTCACCCTCATCGCACCGGCCCTCGGCATCTTCACGGGGAGCGTCATCGCGCTCGGCGCTCCGCCCGCCGTTCCCCTCACGCTTCACGTGGCCGCCAAGATCGCTCTCGGGACGCTCATGGCGGCGGTCTTGAATGCGGCCTCCAACACGCTGAACCAGGTCACCGACCTCGAGGCCGACCGGATCAACAAGCCGGCCCGTCCCGTCCCGTCGGGACGAATCGCCCCCGCGGAGGCGATCGGGATGGCGGGCCTCCTCTACGCGGCGGCCTTCGTGCTGGCGGCCCTCGTCGGCCCACAATGCGTCTGGCTGGCCGGCATCGCGGCCATCCTGACGGTCCTCTATTCCGCGCCGCCGTTCCGTCTGAAGGCGGTCCCCTACCTGGCGAACGTGGTGATCGCCGTGCCGCGCGGCGTGCTTCTGAAAGTAGCCGGGTGGTCCTGCGTGCGGGACTTCGGGCGGGCCGAGCCGTGGTACATCGGGCTCGTCTTCGGCCTCTTCCTCCTGGGCGCCACGACGACGAAGGACTTCGCCGACGCCAAGGGGGACGCGGCCGCCGGATTCCGGACGCTTCCCGTCGTCCTCGGCCCGAAGCGGGCGGCGTGGCTCATCGCGCCCTTCCTGGTCCTTCCATTCCTCCTCATCCCCTACGGCGTCCGCGCCGGGCTCCTGACGGGCAACGCCGCAGTGCTCTACTCGCTGACGGCGGTGCTCTGTCTCTGGGGGGCATATGTCGTCTACCTCATGGTTCGCCGCCCGGACGATCTGGCGCGGACGGAGAACCACCCCTCCTGGACCCACATGTACGTGATGATGTTCGTCGCGCAGATCGGATTCGCGCTGGCCTACGTGGGACGCCTGAGACCGTAGAGGCGGGGAACGCGAGAAGGGCGCGACGGGATTCCGCCGCGCCCTTCCGCTATCTACTTCGCCCCTGGCTACGAGGCGATTCGCTTCATGCGCCCCTGGATTTCGCTACGTCAACGCGGTTCGTCCACGCGCCGGAGAGGACGCGAGACGACTCGCACGATCTGCGGCCGGTGGAGGGGGGGACCCGAGCCGCGCATGACGTACTACGTTTACGGGTTGTTGGGCGTTCCGCAGTTGTGGCTGACGTGACCCACCATCGCATTGAAGTCAGACGACGTCACGCTGCCACTAGAGTCGAAATC
>Ga0315278_10005680_pt1 | contig 11315 bp, 9 predicted proteins | sample YL17G06_0_MG_FD_203880 | JGI IMG/M metagenome (GOLD analysis project Ga0315278, IMG submission 203880) | Sediment microbial communities from Yellowstone Lake, YNP, Wyoming, USA - YL17G06_0 | ecosystem: Environmental > Aquatic > Freshwater > Lake > Sediment | place: USA: Wyoming | collected... | reverse complement strand
GGTCCTGGTCGCGGGAACGCGCACGCGGACCGTGGGCCGCGTCTCGATGGACCTGCTCGCCGTGAATCTTGACGGAGTCCCCGAGGCGGGAATCGGAACGCCGGTCACGCTCTGGGGCGGTGGGCTATCGTGCGACGAGGTGGCGGCCGCTGCGGGGACCGTGAGCTACGAGTTGCTGTGCGCGCTCGCCGCTCGAGTTCCTCAGACCGAGCGTCCATAGGCGATGGCCAAAGCGAAGTCCGTCTACCTCTGCGGCGAGTGCGGCGGGGCGTCGACCAAGTGGCAGGGGCAGTGCGCGCATTGCGGGGCTTGGAATACGTTGCTCGAGACGGCTGCCGAGCGCCCCGCGCAGCACCGGTTCGGCAGCGTGGCGAAGGCGGCGTCGCTGACCCCGCTCGCGCGCATCTCCGCGAAAGAGGCGGCGCGCATGCCGACGGGCGTGAGCGAGTTCGATCGCGTGCTGGGCGGCGGACTGGTGACCGGCCAGGTGGTGCTGATCGGCGGTGATCCCGGTATCGGCAAGTCGACGCTGCTGCTCCAGGCACTCGCGTGGATGAGCGCGTCGCGCAAGGCGATCTACGTGACCGGTGAGGAGTCTGCGGAGCAGACCGCGCTGCGGGCGCAGCGCCTGCAGGTCGACACCGCCGACGTGAAGCTGCTGGCCGAGATCCAGCTCGAGCGCATCGCCGCGACGCTCGAGGCCGAGAAGCCCGAGATCGCCGTGATCGACTCGATCCAGACGCTCTACTCGGAAGCGCTGACCTCGGCGCCGGGCTCGGTCGCCCAGGTACGCGAATGCGCCGCGCAGCTCACGCGCGTCGCGAAGGGCCACGGCATCGCCCTGGTGTTCATCGGGCACGTGACGAAGGAGGGCACGCTCGCCGGGCCGCGCGTGCTCGAGCACATCGTCGACACGGTGCTCTACTTCGAGGGCGATCCCAACTCCAGTTTCCGGTTGATCCGCGCGTTCAAGAACCGCTTCGGCCCGGTGAACGAGCTCGGCGTGTTCGCGATGACCGAGAAAGGACTGCGCGGGGTGAGCAACCCGTCGGCGCTCTTCCTCTCGCAGCATCGCGAACCGGTGCCCGGCTCGTGCATCCTCGTGACGAACGAAGGGACGCGCCCGCTGCTCGTCGAAGTGCAGGCGCTGGTGGACGGCGCGCAGGGCATGAACCCGCGCCGACTCGCGCAAGGGCTCGATCAGAGCCGGCTGGCGATGTTGCTCGCGGTCCTGCATCGACACGCGGGGGTCGGGTGCCACGACCAGGACGTCTTCGTGAATGCGGTCGGTGGCGTGCGGATCGGCGAGCCGGCGGCGGATCTCGCCGTGCTCCTGGCCATCGTGTCGAGCGTCCGCGGGCGCCCGCTGCCGGAGAAGCTCGTCGTGTTCGGGGAGGTCGGACTCGCCGGTGAAGTGCGTCCTGCGCCGCGCGGTCAAGAGCGATTGCGCGAGGCCGCAAAGCTCGGTTTTCGCCGCGCGCTCGTTCCGCGGGCGAACGCGCCGAAGCAGCCGGTCGAGGGGATCGAGGTGACCGCGATCGAGCGGCTCGCTGACGCGGTGGCCGCAGTTCAGTGACTGAGCGCAAGGCGCGCGGCGGCCACGCCGCTGCGCACCGCCGACTCGAGCGTCGCCGGGTAGTCGCTCGCGGTGTAATCGCCGGCGAGCAACACCTGTTCTACGGGTGTCCTGATCGCAGGGCGTGCGAGGCCAGGGCGGCAGCTGAACGTCGCGCGCCGCTCGGCGATCACGCGCGTCCAGCGCGGCGCGGGGAGTCTCGGCAGGCCCGCGGCGAGCTCGCCGTGGATTGCGGCGGCGAGATCCGGGTGGGTGAGCGACTCATGGCGACCCGATGCGCTCAGCACGCCTGCAACGAGGCCGCGGTGGCCGGATAGGGCGCCTCGGTCGAAGGCCCACTGCAGCAGCCCGTGCGTGAACCCGAGCATCGGGAACGGTAGCGAAACGGCTTCGGGGTATTGCAGGTACACGGTGTAGATCGGTTCGTGCTCGAGCGCATCGATGGCTTGCGCCACTTCGCTCAGTCGCTGATCGGTTGTCAGTAGCGGGGCGGCGTGCTGCGGCCCACACGCGACGATAACCCGCGCGAACGGCACGGGGTCCGCATCGAGCCGGATGCTGTCGGCACACGCGTCCAGAGTCCGGACGGGCGTACCAAGACGGACTTCACCGCCGCGGCGCGTGACGAAACCGGCCGCCGGCTCCGGGAAGAGCGCGCCGAGGTCGGTGCGGGGAAGCAGAAGATCGCTGGCCGCACGGGCCCCGCCGAGCGTGTCGCGCAACACGTTCGCGAACACCTGCGCCGAGGCGCGGTCCGACGGCGTGTTCAGCGCGGACACGCAGAGCGGTTCCCATAGCAAGCGCCGCAACACCTCGCTCTGACGCCAGTTGGCGAGGAGCGCCGCGACGGTAGCGTCCTGCAGCAGTCTGAACCTTGCGGTGCGGAGACCGTGCATGAAGCGCGCGGCGCGCAGCCGGTCGGCGAACCCGAGGCCGCGCGCGCCGAGCAACCCGACCGCGAGATGGAGCGGCGCCGGAAGGGGCGCGACCCTCAGGTGGAAGCCCGACGCAGTCCTCAGCTCGAGCGGGAGCCGCAGGAGCGCCACGCGCGGATCGACGCCAACGACCTGCATCAGGCGGAGCGTCTCGGAGTACGCACCGACAAGGATGTGCTGCCCGTTGTCGAGGTCTGCGCCGTCGAGCGTCACGCGGCGCGCCCGTCCGCCGAGCTGCCGCGACGCTTCGAACAACACGACGCGCGCACCCTGTTCGATCAGCGTGACCGCGGCGGCCATGCCCGCCCAGCCCGCACCGATCACCGCCACCCGCAGCGCGTCAGCACGGGTCGCGTGGGTCAAGCGGTGACCCACGTCTTCCAGGCGATCCAGAACTTGCGGATCGGCGTGAGCGCGACACGGCGGTCCAGGACGCGGTAGCCGTCGCTGCGAATCTCGGCGAGCAAAGTGCGGTAGATCGCGGCCATCACGAGGCCGGGGCGCTGCGCCCGGCGATCCCCCCCGGGCAAGAGCGCGAGCGCGTTCGCGTAGCGCGCCTCCGCGCGCTCGACCTGGAACGCCATCAGCCGCGTGAACGCGTCGGTGTGACGCCGGTTCAGGAGGTCGGCGGCGGGAACGCCGAAGCGCGCAAGATCCTCCAGCGGCAGGTAGATGCGATTCTTGCGCGCGTCCTCGCCGACGTCGCGGACGATGTTCGTCAGCTGGAACGCGGTGCCGAGCGCCTTGGCGTATTCGAGCGTCTGGGGATTCGCATACCCGAAGATGCCGGCGGCGAGGAGACCCACGACGCCCGCCACGTGATAGCAATAGCGTTCGAGCGCCGCAAGATCTGCGTACCGCGATTGCCGCAGGTCCATCTCCATGCCGTCGATGATCTCGCCGAGCCGCTCCCGCGTGATCCCGTACGTGCGGGCGAGCGGTGCGAGCGCCTGCGTTACCGGATGCTGCGGTTCCCCCGCATCGAGCGCCCCGATCTCCTGCCGCCACCAGGCGAGCTTCGCCGCGGCCACGTCAGGATCGGTGCATTCGTCGACGACGTCGTCCACTTCGCGGCAGAATGCGTAGAGCGCAGTGATCGCGCGCCGTCGCTCCGGCGGCAGGAACAGGAACGAGTAGTAGAAGCTCGAACCGCTCTGCGCGGCTTTGCGTTGACAGTACTCGTCCGGAGTCATCTGGGGTAGCGCGCGGCGGCGCGCCAGAGCATGAGAAGCCAGTCGGGACGGCGCAGGACCGGCCGGTGCCGGAACACGTCGCCGCGCACGCGGTCGATCTTCTCGAGGATGCGCAGGCCGCCCTGGACCACTATGCGCAGCTCGAAGCCACCGCGGCCCGCGACGGCACGCGCGAGCGGGGCACCGGATTCTAGCAGCGCGCGCGCACGCGACACCTGGAAGGTCATCAGTTCCCGGAATGGCGCGCCTGCCTGGGCGGCGAAGAGGTCCGCCTCGCTCACGCCGTGGCGTGCCATCTCGTCGAGCGGGAAGTAGATGCGGTCCTTGCGCAGGTCGACGGCGACGTCCTGCCAGAAGTTAACGAGCTGTAGCGCCGTGCAGATCGCGTCCGACCAGCCGATGTTCTGGGCGGTCGCAGCGCGGAAGAGGTGCAGCATCAGCAGTCCGACCGGGTTCGCCGAGCGCCGGCAGTAGTCGAGCACCTCGTCGAAGCTCGCGTAGCGCCGTTTGACGACATCTTGGCTGAACGCGTCGAGGAGGTCGTGGAACGCCTGAATCGGCAGCCCATGCGCGCGAATGGCGCTGGCGAGGCGCTCGAAGAGCGGGCCTGCCGCGGGCCGTCCGCTCGCAATGCCGCGCAGCGCCTCGCGATAGGCATCTAGGCGCGCCAAGCGTTCCGCGGGCGGCAGGTCACCTTCGTCGGCGAAGTCGTCGGCCGACCGAGCGAACCCGTAGATCGCGGCGACCGCCGGCCGCAGGCGGTGCGGCAGCAGGACCGAGGCAACCGGAAAATTCTCGTAGTGGCCGACCGACATTTCCCCGTTTCATCAATGGGATCGGGTGTCTTTTGGCTGACAGTATAGGGGCATGTCCGGTAGAATCCCCCGGCAGCGCGAAGGTCGCGGCGAAGGTGGCGGAATAGGTAGACGCACTGGATTTAGGTTCCAACGCCGCAAGGCATGGGGGTTCGAGTCCCTTCCTTCGCACCACCCTTCAACCACGATTGTCGAGTCAACCGAATGCAGAGCAACCTTGAAGCGTTGGGCCAGCTGGAGCGCCGCCTCACGATGGCGTTACCGGTGGCCGACATCGATAAGCAGGTCGACGAGCGGCTGAAGCAACTCGTGCGGACAGTGCGCATGGCCGGGTTCCGGCCGGGCAAGGTGCCGCTAAAGCTCGTCGCGCAGCAGTATGGCCCGCGGGTCCGATCCGAGGTGATCGGCGACGCGGTCGAGAAGTCGTTCTCCGCCGCGGTACGCGACCAGAACCTGCGCGTGGCGGGCTATCCGCGGATCGAGCGCAAGGAGGCGGGCGGCGATGACCGCCTCGAGTTCAGCGCCACCTTCGAGGTCTACCCCGACGTGCAGCTCGGCGACATCTCGAGCGTCAGCATCGAACGCCCGACGCTGACGGTGACCGACGCGGAAGTCGAGAAAACCATCGCGGTGCTGCGCAAGCAGCGCACCCGGTACGCGGCTGCCGATCGTGCCGCGGCGCAGGGTGATCGCGCGACCGTCGACTTCACCGGCACCCTCGACGGGGTCGAGTTCGACGGCGGCAAGGCGAACGACTTCACGGTCGTCCTGGGCGAGGGCCGGATGCTGCCCGACTTCGAGGCGGGCGTGAGCGGCATGAAGCCAGGCGAATCGAAGGTCTTCCCCGTGGCGTTCCCGGCGGACTATCAGGGGAAGGACGTCGCCGGGAAGACGGCAAGCTTCGCGGTCACCGTGAAGACGATCGAGGCGCCGCAGCTGCCGGAGATCGATGCCGAGTTCGCGCGCTCCCTGGGGATCGGGGACGGGGACCTCGGCAAGATGCGCGCGGAGGTGAAAGTCAACGTCGAGCGCGAGGTGAAGAAGCGCCTCGGTGGCGACCTCAAGAACCGGGTCATGCAGGCACTGTTCGACGCGGCGCGACCGGAGTTGCCGAAGTCGCTGGTCGACATGGAAGTCCAGCGGGTCGTCGCGGGGGCCCGCGCCGACCTGCAGGCGCGCGGCCTCAAAATGGAGAGCATGCCGATCGATCCGCAGATCTTCGAGGACCAGGCGCGGCGCCGCGTCGCGCTCGGGCTGATCGTCGGCGAGTTGGTGAAGAAGCACGATCTCGCCGCCAAGCCGCAGCAGGTGCGCGCACTTGTGGACGACCACGCCGCGAGCTACGAGCAGCCTGGCGAGGTGGTGAAGTGGTACTATTCCGAGCCGGAGCGACTCGCGGAGTTCGAGGGTCTGGCGGTCGAACAAAACGTCGTCGACTGGGTGCTCAAGAACGCTAAGACCGTCGACAAGTCGGCCGCGTTCGATCAACTCATGGGTGAGACGACATGACGCGTAGGACCTGGATCTCCGCGACGGGGACGAGCGAGCCGCGGGAATACGACCAGCGGGAATACGGCCAGCGGGCATTCGAGCCGCAAGGGCTCGGGCTCATCCCGATGGTGATCGAGCAGAGCGGCCGGGGCGAGCGCGCCTACGACATCTACTCGCGCCTGCTCAAGGAGCGCGTCGTCTTCCTGGTCGGGCCCGTCAACGAGATTTCGGCCAACCTCATCGTTGCGCAGCTCCTGTTCCTCGAGTCCGAGAACCCGGACAAGGACATTTCCTTCTACATCAACTCGCCGGGCGGCTCAGTGTCGGCGGGGCTTGCGATCTACGACACGATGCAGTTCGTCAAGCCCGACGTGTCGACGCTTTGCATCGGCCAGGCCGCCAGCATGGGCGCGCTGCTGCTGTGCGCTGGCGCGAAGGGCAAGCGGTTCTGCCTGCCGAACTCGCGCGTGATGATCCATCAGCCCATGGGCGGCTTCCAGGGCCAGGCGTCCGACATCGAGATCCACGCGAAGGAGATTCTGTACCTGCGCGGCAAGCTGAACGAGATCATGGCAAAGCACACGGGCAAGACGGACGAGCAGATCGCCCGGGACACCGATCGGGACAATTTCCTATCTGGCGAGGAGGCCATGCAGTATGGTCTGCTGGATCGGATTCTAAACTCGCGTACCGAGGCGACGGCGGGCTAAAAGGGCGAGAAATGGCCGGGATGTCCGACAAGAGCGGGAGCGAGAAGCTCCTCTATTGCTCGTTCTGCGGGAAGAGCCAGCACGAGGTCCGCAAGCTGATCGCGGGCCCGTCGGTGTTCATCTGCGACGAGTGCATCGAGCTCTGCAACGACATCATCCGGGAGGAGAGCACCACCGACAAGGGTGGCCGGACCGCACGTTCCGATCTCCCCACGCCAAAGGAAATCTGCTCGATCCTCGACGAGTACGTGATCGGGCAGGAGCACGCCAAGAAGATCCTCTCGGTCGCGGTCTACAACCACTACAAGCGGCTCAAGCACCTCTCGAAGACCGACGAGATCGAGCTGGCGAAGTCGAACATCCTCCTTATCGGTCCGACCGGCTCGGGCAAGACGTTGCTCGCGCAGACGCTCGCGCGGCTGCTGAACGTGCCGTTCGTGATCGCGGACGCCACGACGCTGACCGAGGCCGGCTACGTCGGGGAGGACGTCGAGAACATCATCCAGAAGCTGCTCCAGAACTGCGACTACGATGTCGACAAGGCCAAGCGCGGCATCGTGTACATCGACGAGATCGACAAGATCTCGCGCAAGAGCGACAACCCTTCGATCACGCGGGACGTGTCCGGGGAGGGCGTGCAGCAGGCGCTGCTCAAGCTCGTCGAGGGCACGATCGCGTCGGTTCCCCCGCAGGGCGGCCGCAAGCACCCGAACCAGGACTTCGTTCAGGTGGACACGACGAACATCCTGTTCATCTGCGGCGGCGCGTTCGACGGGCTCGAGAAGATCATCCGCAGCCGCAGCGAAAAGACCAGCATCGGCTTCGGCGCCGACGTCAAGAGCCTCCGGTCGGGCAAGGACATCAGCGAGGTGATCAAGTCAGTCGAGCCCGAAGACCTCATCAAATACGGCCTGATCCCGGAGTTCGTCGGACGGCTGCCCGTGGTCGCGATCCTCGAGGAGCTCGACGAGCACGCCCTGATCCGCATCCTCACCGAGCCGAAGAACGCGCTGATCAAGCAGTATCAGAAGCTCTTCTCGATGGAAGGCGTGGATCTCGAGGTGCGGCCCCAGGGCCTGACCGCGATCGCCGAGCGGGCGCTCGGGCGCAAGACCGGCGCGCGCGGGTTGCGCTCGATCCTCGAGCAGGTCCTGCTCGAGATCATGTTCGATCTCCCCACGCTCGAGAACGTCAGCAAGGTCGTCGTGGACGAGGCGACGATCATGGGCGAGGGCAAGCCACTGCTCATCTACTCGGATCAGCCCAAGGTTGCCGGGTCCCACTGATCCCTGCCGTCGCCCCTGCGGTCCGCCGCGCGTCCGACGATTGCGCTTGAATCGCTTGAAATCGAGGCACGTCGCCCCAACCTCGCTCCGCTGTGAGGAGTAATGCCATGTCTACCAGCAACGATCTCTCGAATCTGCCCACCCAGTTCCCGTTGCTGCCGCTCCGGGACGTCGTGGTCTTCCCGCATATGGTCATCCCGCTGTTCGTCGGGCGGCCGAAGTCCATCAAGGCGATGGAGATCGCGATGGAGGCGGGCAAGAGCATCCTGCTCGTGGCGCAGAAATCCGCCGCGAAGGACGAGCCCGCTCCCGAGGACATGTACTCGATCGGGTGCATTTCCAACATTCTGCAAATGCTCAAGCTCCCGGACGGCACCGTGAAGGTGCTGGTCGAGGGTAACCAGCGTGCCAGGATCGACGAGATCGCCGACCAGCGCACGCACTACTCGGCCACCGCGACGCCGGTCTCGCCCGGGCCGGTCGACTCGACCGAAGTCGAGGCGATGCGGCGGGCGCTGGTCGCCCAGTTCGACCAGTACGTCAAGCTGAACAAGAAGATCCCGCCGGAGATCCTCACCTCGCTCGCGGGCATCGAGGAGCCGGGGCGCCTCGCGGACACCGTCGCCGCGCATCTGCCGCTCAAGCTCGAGCAGAAGCAGAAGGTGCTCGAGACGTTCGACGTCAAGCAGCGGCTGGAGAGCCTGCTCGGGCAGCTCGAGGCAGAGATCGACATTCTCCAGGTCGAGAAACGCATCCGCGGGCGCGTCAAGCGCCAGATGGAGAAGAGCCAGCGCGAGTACTACCTCAACGAACAGGTCAAGGCGATCCAGAAGGAGCTCGGCGAAGGTGAGGAGGGCGCGGATCTCGAGGAGATGGAGAAGCGCATCAAGGCAGCGCGCATGCCGAAGGACGCGCGCCACAAGGCCGAGGCCGAGCTGAAGAAGCTCAAGCTTATGTCACCGATGTCCGCCGAAGCGACCGTGGTGCGGAACTACCTCGACACGCTGGTCGGCCTGCCGTGGCGTAAGAAGAGCAAGATCTCCAAGGACATCCCGGCGGCCGAGAAGGTGCTCGACGAGGACCACTACGGGCTCGAGAAGGTCAAGGAGCGCATCGTCGAGTACCTCGCCGTGCAGACTCGCGTCGATCAGATGAAGGCGCCGATCCTGTGTCTCGTCGGGGCCCCGGGCGTCGGGAAGACCTCGGTCGGTAAGTCGATCGCGCGCGCGACCAACCGCAAGTTCGTCCGCATGTCGCTCGGCGGCGTGCGCGACGAAGCCGAGATCCGGGGTCACCGCCGCACCTACATCGGCTCGATGCCCGGCAAGATCCTGCAGAACATGACCAAGGTCGGGGTGAGGAACCCGCTGTTTCTCCTCGACGAGGTCGACAAGCTGGGCATGGACTTCCGCGGCGATCCATCGTCGGCGCTGCTGGAGGTGCTCGACCCCGAGCAGAACCACACATTCGTCGACCACTACGTCGAGGTCGAGTTCGATCTCTCGGAGGTGATGTTCGTCGCCACGGCGAACACGCTCAACATCCCGCCGGCGCTGCTTGACCGCATGGAGGTGATCCGGCTCTCGGGCTACACCGAGGACGAGAAAGTGAACATCGCGGTGCGCTACCTGCTGCCGAAGCAGATGAAGAACAACGCGGTGAAGAAGGAAGAGCTGATCGTCCAGGAAAGCGCGATCCGCGACATCATCCGCTACTACACGCGCGAGGCGGGGGTGCGCAACCTCGAGCGTGATCTCTCCAAGATCTGCCGCAAGACAGTGAAGGGCCTCGTCTCCAAGGGCGACGGCAAGAAGGTTACGGTCACTGCGCGCAACCTCGACAAGTTCCTCGGCGTGCGCCGCTTCACCTACGGGGTCGCAGAGCGGCAGAACCAGATCGGCCAGGTCACCGGTCTCGCCTGGACCGAGGTGGGCGGCGAGCTCCTGACGATCGAGGTCGCGGTCATGCCGGGCAAGGCGAAGATCATCACGACCGGCAAGCTCGGGGAAGTAATGCAGGAGTCGATCCAGGCGGCGCTCTCCGTGGTGCGCAGCCGTGCGCAGCGTCTCGGGGTGGCCGACGAGGTGTTCCAGAACCGCGACATTCACATCCACCTTCCCGAGGGCGCGACCCCCAAGGACGGCCCGAGCGCGGGGACGGGGATCTGCACGGCGATGGTTTCGGCGCTGACCGGGATTCCGGTGCGCGCCGATGTCGCGATGACCGGCGAGATCACGCTGCGCGGCGAAGTCCTGGTGATCGGCGGGTTGAAGGAGAAGCTGCTCGCGGCACACCGCGGACAGATCAAGACGGTGATGATTCCCGAGGAGAACGTGAAGGATCTCGTGGAGATTCCCGACAACATCAAGAACCGCCTCGAGATTATTCCGGTGAAGTGGATCGACCAGGTGCTCGAGATAGCGCTGGAGCGCAAGCCCCAGCCACTGGCCGCCGCTGCGGAGGCCGCTCCGGCCGCTCAACCCGCGGTCCCGGAAGAAAAGCCTGCAAGCGTGGTGATCAAGCACTAACAGGGTGTTGAAATTCGGGGGATACATCCCCCCTGCCCCCTAATTCAGTGCCTGTTGAAACCCGGTTTCCCTCTGGCGGTCATCCGCCATGAATGCTAGCGCCGCGTCGGGAAACCGCTTTTCAACAGCCTGCCAACGCGCCGACGCGTGCATCGCGATGTGCGCGTCCGCGCGGCGCAGCCTTGACTTGGCGGGCGCTGCGTTGCTATAAGGAACGTCTTCCCAGCTCTTTCCTCGGCGCGCACTTCATTCGGCGCGCCGTTCACTTTCGCAGCGGTTCTTGCAAGGGGGATCCGTGAACAAAAGCGACATGATCGAGCAGATCGCCAAGTCCGCCGACATCTCCAAGGCTGCCGCCGAGCGTGCGCTCGACGCCGCCGTCGCGAGCATCAAGGCGGCACTACGGAAAGGCACGCCGGTGACGCTGGTGGGCTTCGGAACTTTCTACGTCGGCAAGCGCGCTGCGCGCACCGGCCGCGATCCGCGCACCCAGGCGGAGATCAAGATCACGGCGGCGCGCGTGCCGAAGTTCCGGCCTGGTAAGGCGTTGAAGGATGCGCTAAACTAACCGCCCTTTTCTGGACTAGCGCCCGGGCTTCCAAGGGTGTATGAGTTTCCAGGAGTGTATTAGTTAGTGTTAGGGCGCCGAGTCCGAGGGAAGGGTGCTTAGCTCAGCGGGTAGAGCGTCGCCCTTACAAGGCGAATGTCGGGAGTTCGAGCCTCTCAGCACCCACCAAGCGCGATGAGCGAGTAGAGCCAGGCTCGATGAGCGAGTACTACA
>Ga0315278_10005679_pt1 | contig 11316 bp, 6 predicted proteins | sample YL17G06_0_MG_FD_203880 | JGI IMG/M metagenome (GOLD analysis project Ga0315278, IMG submission 203880) | Sediment microbial communities from Yellowstone Lake, YNP, Wyoming, USA - YL17G06_0 | ecosystem: Environmental > Aquatic > Freshwater > Lake > Sediment | place: USA: Wyoming | collected... | reverse complement strand
GTCAGGACTTGATCGTCTCGAAGCTGTTCACCGCGGTGTGGGGAGCGGCCGCCGTGAGCTTCGCGAGCTTCGCCGGGATGCTCGACAACCTCATCCAGGCGGTCAACATCCTGGGGTCGATCTTTTACGGCACGATCCTGGGGCTGTTCGCCGTCGCGTTTTTCGTCCGGCGCGTTTCCGCGACTCCGGTCCTGATCGCCGCCCTCGTGGCGCAGACGGTGGTCCTGATCCTGTTCGTCGCGTCCGACGTCGGATTTCTCTGGTACAACGTGATCGGTTGCGGGATCGTCGTCGTACTGTCGTCGGTCATCGAGTGGCTTCGACCGTCCCCGGCCTTGACCCCGTGACATAGAGCCGGAACGCCGACGCGAGAATCACCGCGGACAACAAGACACCGTAGAGGCGATAGGGGGCTGCCGCGTTGTCGAGCAGTCGAATCGCGGTGTTGCCTCCCAAGCCGAACCAGGCGCTCCATAGCCAGGCGAGCGGATTGTCGCGAAGGAAGAAGCGGATCAGCACGACGACGGCCGCCCCGGTCAGGACGAGCGAGAGCGCCCCCACGACGTACTCGGCGGGGTTGCGCGCGGCCCCCGGCAGGAACGACAAAACGAACAGCGCCGCAAGGAGCGCCTGAAGGCTTCGGCTCTTGAAGTACCTCGACACGACTGCGGCGACGATGGCCGCGAGGCCCGCGACAAAAACGGTGGCCGAGACCGCGTTGCAGAGCGCCGCGAAGAACGGCGCCACGGTCTCGATCCCTGCCGGCCACGAAACCCCGGAGATGAGGCGCCCCGTCGGAATCATGGCGGCAATCAGTTGGCGGAGGGTCGGCAGCCCGAGAACCAATCCGAGGGCCACCCAGCCTGACACGAGTGCGTCGCGCCCGAGCTGTCTTCGACTCGAAGCCGCAAGCATGGTCACCGCGCGCGGGTAGAGCGCTCCGGCCAATGCGGCGATGAGAGTCGCCGCGACGAAGGCCCCCAGCGTCCCGAGGAGCAACCCGATGGCGATCACCACGTAGTAGGCTCCGGCCGGCATCGACGTGCTGTACCGCGCCCACAAGGCGTCGAGCGAGAGTGCCATTCGAATTAGCGTCGCGACGGCGACCAGCGCCCCGGCGGCAAAGGCGAACTTCCACGGGATCTCTCCCGTGCGGATCTTCGCAACCAGCAAAAGGAGGGCGAACACCGCAAGCGAAGCGAAGAGCGGGAGCTTCATCCACTTGAGGGCGACGGTGAGGGCGGTCTCCTTCTCCCGGTCCCGTCGCCAGTCTTCCGGGATCTTCACTCCCCGGGTCCAGGCGCCGACCGCGTCGCCTTGCACCAGGATCCGTTGCCGGACGCTGGCCTCGCCCGCATCGGCTTGCTTGAACTCCCAGACGAGGGTGTGGTCGCGGCGGGCCTTCTCGTCTTTTTCGGTCTGTTCCTTGAGCTCCCCCGCCGCAGGGTCGACGCCGTGCGCCTCGAGGAACGCTTCGGCCAACAGGAGGGCGCGTTCCTTCGGCGCCGTCGCGCCCGCCGCGTCGTCTAAGAGCGTGCGATCGAAGCCCACGGCCGTTCCGGTCGTGGTAGAAACCGACACCCAGTACTCCTCCTTCTGACCCGGGAGGTAGAACCGGACGCGCCACAGAGGCGTCGGGACGAGAGTCTCGTGGAACGTGTTGGCGACGCCGAGGCCTCCGGTCTTCAGAAGGTACGCGGCGTCCGTCGGGTCGGTGCGGTCCATGAGCTGGGCCAGGCTTCGGTACGACGAGACGTCGAAGCCGTTGTCCTTCAGGAAGGCCGCGGCCGTTTGCCGCGCCCCGTCGCGCGTCGTCTTGAATCGGACCCAGTCCCCGAAACGCTCGACAGGAAGAAAGCCGACGGCGATGAGCGTCGCGGCCAGGACGAGGCCTGCCGCGATCCGCGATCCCGCGAGGGGTCTCGCTTCGATCGCGGGCGACCCGGCGCCCGTCGCTTCCGCTTTCGGTTGCGGCTCGGGCTCGGGCGCCACGCCCTCCGCCTCGTTCGTGACCTCGGCGCGAAGGAAGCCGCCCTTTCGCCAGTAGGCCAGCGCCGACGCGAGGAGCAGGATGAAGAAGATCCCCGCCGAGAGGCCGCCCGAGATCCGGTAATAGAGATTGGGAGAGCGGATCAGCACGAACCCCGTGTAGAGGGCGTCGACCGAGAAATGGCAGATGACGACCGCCGCGATCCCGAATCGCAGCAGCACAACCCCGAACACGATGCCCGCCAGGCCCACCTCGAGCCCGCGAATCCAGAACGGCTGGTTCGGATAGCCGGCGTGGCCGAATCCCCAGATGAACGCGGCGACGACCACCGCCAAGACCGTGCTCTTGAAGATCTTCTCGAAGAACGGAATCGAGAACATTCGCGAGATGAACTCTTCAGAGATCGCCGGGAGGAAGCCGAAGAAGAGGACGTAGATCCACGGGAACGCGGTCGACAGCAGGTCCGAGTAGGCCACCTCCCGCGGCGCCCAAGCCCCCAGCGCGTTGGCGATGAGGTAGAAGACATTCTCGTACGCGAAGAAGAAACAGGTGAGCGTGATCCCGACGAGCGTCGCCACGAAGAACTCGCGCGACCGGAACGCCCGGAGACGCAGGAGCGAGGTCAGGGAGAGCTTGTCCGGGAACCGCTCGCGGTACCCGGGCTCGGCCGAGGAGGTCAGCAGGAAGATCAGCACGGCGCTCCCGAGCCCCGCCCCGATCGCCGCGAGGACGATCTTTGCCAGGAAGCCCGGAAACGAGGTCGTGGTGTCGTAGGCGTAGAGCGCCGACGGAAGAGTGTTGAACTGGGACAGCGCCATGAGGGCGAACATGATCGCGCCCAGGATCGTCGCCGCCTTCCATCGCACGTCCCCGCGCCGGATCCGGAGCCCGAGGACCGTCAACATGGCGAGGACGGTCAGGAGCAAGAAGACCGAGTCGATCTGCCCCGCGACTTCGTTCTTCGAGCGGAGCTTGGCGTAGTCCCGGACCCAGGTGTCCGGCACCTTGAGGTGCTCGCCGTATCCGGCGACGGACGCGCCGGCCACGTTCACCTCGAGCCGGTAGTCGGCGCCCTTCACCTCGCTTCCGTTCACCTTCCACGTGAACGAATGATCCGTCCGGTGCGGCCGCTTCTCCGTGGACGCCTGGACGAAGGACAGGGTGTCGAGCCGCCGTCCCATGATCTCCGCCAAGAAGCTCTCGGCGACCTTGCGCGCCTCGTCAACCGGTAGGTCCGACCCCTTCGCGTCCTCGGCAAGGAGATGGCGGAAGTCCACCACCTCGCCCTTGGTCGTGACCTCGACGCTCAGCTCCTCCTTCTGGAGCGGGCGGAACCAGCGGTGCTTCCACCGCCAGAGCCGTACCGTCGTCTCCAAAAGCTTGTTCGACTCGGCGACACCCAGCTCACGCTCGAGGAACGTCTTCTGCTGGTCGTCGAAGCCGAAGACCGCCGCATGACGGTACCCCGAAGGGTCGAGTCCCAACGTGGCGAGGTGAGCGGTCGCCACAGGCAGGGAGCTCTCCTTCGTGACGCGGAACTCGATGGAGGCTTCGGGGAAGGCGAGGAAGTAGTACCTGACGCCGACGAAGAGGCTGACGACGGAGATGGCGATGCAGGCGAGGATGAGTCGCCGGTCGCCCCGGTTCATTTTTTCGAGGTTCATGGGGCGGAGCCTAGTCCCCGCTCCGAGGCGGGGTCAAGGCATCCTAGGGGACGCGGTAAAACGCGTGGATCGAGTCAACCGCGGCGCGAACGAGCTCTCGATAGGCCGCCCGCCGCTCGTCTCCTAGCGCGGGGGGCGGGACCGAAGGGTAGCCGGTCAAGTCGAAGAGGTAGTCCGTGTAGTTCACGGCATCCGCGATGTAGAGGCTCCGGCCGTTCCCGCCGAGGATGCCGTAGACCGGGCCGTAGCTCGAAGCGACGAGGAAGTTGCCGTCGGCACGCTCCGCCGCCGGCAGGTCGCGAGAGCGCGCCGCGAAGAGGGACCGGCCGAATACGTCGTTCCGAAGGTCGGGCTCGTGGCCCAGAAGCGAGTAGAGCGTCGGGGTGATGTCCGTGAGGAACGCCACCCCCGACGGATTCGAGGCGACCCGGCTACTCATCGCCGCCGGGAGGTGAACGATCAGAGGGACCCGCAAGATCTCCGGGAAGATCGTGTACGCGTGGCCCCAGCGGCCGTCCTCACCCAGGGAGTCCCCGTGGTCCGACGTCAACACGATGATGCTGTCGTCGTAGAGCCCGAGCTCGCGGAGGGCCGAAAGGAACCTGCCAAAACCGGCGTCGGCTCGCTTGAGTCGTGATGCGTAGGGCGCGTAGAAGCCCGGGTAGGACTCTCCCTTCGTCACCGAGGCGCCCTCTCTCGTGATCGTCGAGATGTGGAGGTCCTGGGGCTGCGCGTACGCGAACACCGGTTGGCCTTGCGCCTCTCCCCGGCGCAGGCGAGAGACGAGGTCCTCGAGCGACCGCTCGAGCTTCAGATCGTGGGTCAAAACGCCGCAATCGATTTCGACCGTTGCGGGGTCCGGCTTCAGGATCATGCGGAGGATCGTGTCGATGCTGACGAAGCTCCGGTAGTTCTCCCCCTCCACGAGCTTCTGGAGCGCGTTCAATGGATAGAAAGGGGTCATGTACTGCTGGTGAGGGAGCATCCCGCCGACCCAGATCGACGGCTGCGAAAGCCCGGTTCCGCCGTAGCGCGTGAAGGCGTTGGTGAAGACCACGCTGTCCCGCGCGAACTCCCCGATCGCGGGGGTGAAAGACACGGCGGGGTTGTAAGGCGATACGTAGTCCCGCCGCAGGGAGTCGATGACGAAGATGAAGACGTTCGGCTTCGGGTTCGGTGACGCGGCAATCGCCGGGACGAATCGCACGTCCACCGAGTCGATGTGAACGCTTCGCGGGATGTTCGTGCGCTCCTGCAAGTACCGGTAAAAGGCGGAATCGTCGCGGGATGCCGCCCCCCGCGGTCGCGCCAGGAGATCGCGCAGAACCTTGAACGAGGGGTCTCGCCCCGCGTACCGATCGAGGGACGTAGCGACGTCCGCACCGGCGCGCGCCGCAAGCCCCTTGAAGGCGCACAGCACGAGGACGGCGACCCCGAGATACCAAACGACCGCTCGGGGACGTCCTGGACCAGACGGTGCGATCGCGAGGAACGCCGCGAAGATCAGGACCCAGATCAGAAGCGCCGAGAGCTTCTGCCCGAGGAAGTTCCAGTCCATGACCGAGGTGGCCGAGGCCAAGCCGAACGCCGCGGCGGCAAGCGCGGCAAGGCCCAGCACGTGCACGAGACGGCGGGTGTCGCGACCGGGCGCCAGCGGAGAGAAAAAGACCTCGATGCCGGAGGGCGCGCTCCGGCCGGATGAGGCAAACAGCCGGCACGCGAGCCCCAGGTGCGCAACGACGATCGCCGTCGCGAATGCGATCGCGATCTCCGGGCGGCCGGCGAGCGACAACGCGCTCAACACGAGGCTGTGCATGACGGCGGTCAGACCGGCGACCGCCGCGAGCGCGATGAGGACCAGCTCCGCGCGCGGCCGGATCGCGGCGATGGCCGCCAGCGAACGGACGAGGCTCAGCGCCGCGAAGGCGCCAGCGAAGGTCACGAGGTGAGATGCGAGACTGAAGAGCGCCGCGCGACGCACGTCCTGGCCCAGAAGGCCGGTCGAAGCGTCGCCGGCGAAGCGGACGAGGAAGATACCGAAGTAGACGCAGGCCAGGAACACGGCCGACATCAACGACGCGCGAAAGAGACGGCCATCCTCTCCAGCCTCGGGCGGGGTCCAGGAGATCCGCCCCGCGCAACCCCGAAGGTCGATGATCGCGACCCAGGCCAAGGGAATGAGCGCGACGAACCCGAAGCGCAGAGAGGACTCGTCGTTGGGAAGCGCTGCCAGTAGGGGGCGGAACAAGAGAGCGAGCCCCGTGGCGCCCGACACGGCGAGGAACCCGATCACCAACCGCCGCGTCGCGGGCCGCCGAAGGTCCTCGCGCAACGTGAACCAGGCTGCCGCAAGAGCGATCCAGAAGAGGTACGGGTGCCACCTCGCGAACGCGTTGAGCGCGGGGACGACCTGGAACTGGATGACCTCGACGTAGGTGAACGGGACGAACGCGATGACACAGTACGCGGCGGTCGCGAGCCAGAAACCCGCGAACAAGGCGCGCGCGGCGAGAAGGGCGGCGCGGTTCATCGGCCCTCCCGCGCTGAAACCTGAGCGAGAGCCTGGGTGAGATCGGAATTCCCAGGGGACAACCGGAGGCCGCGCTCCAGGTACGTCCTCGCCATCGCCTGCTCGCCGGTCCTCAGACAGGCCAGTCCGGCGACGAGCAGCGCATCGGTGTTGTCGGGCGAGGTCTTCAGCACGAGGAGCGCGGCGGATTTGGCTTCGCCCACCCGTCCGGCGCGTAGATCGATCCGCGCGAGACCCAGACGCAAATCGGGGTAATCGGGCACCAGCGTCAGGCCCCGCTGGTAAAGCTCCGTCGCCTTTTCGACACGCCCCCCGCGCTCCTCGGCGAGCGCTAAGTAGAGGATCGCGTCGGGGTCGCTCGGATCGAGCGCCAGGCATCGCTCGAAAGCGTCGAGCGCCTTGTCCTCCTTCCCTTGCGCGCGGTAGGCCAAACCGAGGTGCGGGCACGCCCCGTTGGGGGTCGGCGACTTCAGCAGGTACTCCTCCCACAGCGCCGCTTCTTCGACGGGCCGATTCAGATGGTGATACGTGGTCGCCAGCTGCTCGACATAGATGTCGCTCGACGGGTAGGCGTCGTGGAGCTCGAGAGCCGGTTCGAGCGCCTTGGCGTAGTCGCCGCCACTGATGAGCGCGCGAGCCTCGGCGACCAGGCCCTTCGCGACGTCTGTCGCCATCCCCGAAGCTGCGCTAAGCGCGGGCGGCGCGGCCGGCGCGGGCGCGTGGCCCGTGAACAGCGCCCAGTAGAACAGGCCGACGACCGCCAGGGAGAGAACGATCCGGGAGGCGCGAGTGTCGAGCACGGAATCAGAAGCTGTAGTAGCAGCCGACGGTGGCGGAAATTTGGTGGAGGCCGGAGCGGTCCACGCGGTCTTGCACTCCGTAATTGACTCGGGTGTCGAATTCCCATCGCCGCGGCAGCGGCAACACGAGCTCCGCGCCGATCACTTGCGAGTTGAGGATCTCGAGCGTGTTGGTGTTCTGGATCTCCTCGGGCGATCGGCCGCGGCCATATCGGAATCCGTAGTAGCCGCGGGCGCCGTCGAAGTAGTTTCGCGCGAACAGCGAATACGATCGGGACGTCCCGGCATCCCCCGGCGTCACGAAGATGCGCGCTCCGGACAGCCACGTCGACCAGTACTTGCCGAGCGACGCGACATAGATGTTGACGGGGTCGGAAAAGCCCAATCGTCGGTATCCACCGGAGATCTCGAATCCCTTCGGGAGACTCTGATAGATGTCGAAGCCCAACATGTACGTCGGGTACAACTGGCCTTCCGGCGACCAGCCCGCCGCCACCCAGCAGTAGGTGCCGGGGTGAATACGGATGTAGGCCTCTCCCACGAGCTGCTCGTCGCTCAAGCCGAAGCGCTCGGCGTGGTTCAGCCGGCCGATGAGCGATCCGAATTTCATCTGGCGATTGACGTAAAGCTGGGCTTCGCGCCAGTCCCCCACGCCCTCGGTGAACTGGTCGTACGTGTAGCTCACCCCGACCTGCCAGAGGGGCGGGACGCGGGTCAGCTTCACCTTCAGATCTTGCGCAACCTTATTCTGAGGGTCTTGCTCCAGGGCGCGCTCGCACTCGCGCAGGGCCTCGGCTTTCAGTCCCATGGCGTCAAGAGCGCGAGCGTGATCGGTCAGGAGCGTCACATCGTCGGGCCGCGACCCGAGCGCCTGCGCAGCGAGGAACTCCGCGCGATCGGGATGATCCGACCACAGCTCGACGTTGATCAGGGCCGGGAGCGCGTCGCCATGCGTCGGGTCTTCCGCCAGGACGGTCTCGAGCTGGGTGCGCGCCTCGTCGTACCGCCCCTCCCACGAGAAGACGGTTCCCAGCAGCGTCCGCGCGTCGGTGTCCGTCGGATTCTGGGAGAGCCGGTCTTCGAGCAGGCGGATCGCCTCGTCACGGTGGCCGGTGGTCGCAAGCCCGCGCGCGCGCTCGACGTCCGTGGCCGCCGGAAGAGACGAGGGGGCGGCCAGCGCCGCCGCCAAACCGGCAGAGAGGAGCAGACTCTTCAGTCGTCTCGTCACAGGTCAGTCCTCGGGCGACACGCCCGAACGCGCGCTCTTGGCAAAGTCAGGATGGGAAACTAGTTGCGTCCGCGTTCCGGGTCAAGACGCGTCCGAGCCGGCCGCCGCCGGAACCGCCTCCATTCTCCCGACGTTCTGATCCCCCGCCGAGGTCCGGTCACGATAGAATCCTCCCGACCTTCGCGTGAGAGCCAACTCACCCGACCTTCCAAGGAGGCGCCCCATGTCGCATCGCATCGTGTATCGCATCGTTCTCGCCCCGATCGTCCTGGCGGCAGCTCTGATGTCCGGTGGCGGCGCGTTCGCCGACGACGCGATGCCGGCGGCGTCCGGGGTCAAAGGCGAGATCCTGATGTGGATCGAGGACGCCCAGGACAAGCTCACGCAGCTCGCCGAAGCGATACCCGAGAACAAGTACGGGTGGAGACCCAACAAGGAGGTGCGCACCGTGGGCGAAGTTTTCATGCACGTCTCGGCCGCGAACTACGGCATACCGAGCTTCATCGGCGTCCCGGCACCCAAGGGATTCGACTTCGGGACCTACGAACACACGCTGACCAAGAAATCCGACGTCATGAAGAGCCTGAAGGATTCGTTCGCGCACATGGAAGGGGCGTTGAAGGCGATGTCCGACGAGGACATGAACGCACCCGCGGAATTCTTCGGCATGAAGACCACGAAGCGCGGAGCCTTTGTCCTGCTCCTCTCGCACGTCCACGAGCACCTCGGCCAGGAGATCGCCTACGCGAGGTCGATCAACGTGACGCCGCCGTGGACGCTCAAGCAGCAGGCCGCGGAAGCGAAAGCTCCCAAGAAGTGATGCTGACGCCGATGATGAAGCGACGCCTCGCCGTAACCTGCACGCTCGCACTCACACTCGCTTGCGGCTCGTCGCAAAAGCCCAACCCCGAGCTCGCGAAGCTCACGGCACAGGCCAACGGCAACCCGATGCTGGCGGCCTGGAGTGGGCCCCACGGCGGCGTGCCGCCCTGGGACCGGGTCAAGGCCGAGCTGTTTCCGGCCTCCTTCGAGACGGGTTTGTCTCTGCTCTTGGCGGAGGTCGACGCCATCGCCAATAACCCCGAACCGCCGCAGTTCGGCAACGTGATCGCGCCGCTCGAAAACGCCGGCCGGCACGAAAACCGCGCCGAGGTGCTCTTCGGCGTTTTGACCAACAACCTGAACACGCCGGACGTGCAGGCCGTCGACCGCGAGTGGTCGCCGAAGATCGCCGCGGCGTACGATAAGATCACCTTCAACGAGAAGCTGTTCGCGCGGATCTCCCAGATTTACGCCACGCGCGAAACGGCAGGATTGACGCCGGAGCAAGAACGTCTGCTCACGCGGACCCACGATCAGTACGTAAGGGCCGGCGCCAAGCTCTCCCCCGACCAGAAGAAGCGTTTGGGCGACATCAACCAGGAGCTGGCCGTCGCGTTTTCGGACTTCGGCAACAAGGTCCTGGCCGACGAGAACACCTGGGTCGTCCTCGAGAAACCCGAAGACCTGGCGGGCCTCCCGGACTCGTTGCGCGCGGCGTACCTCGAGGCCGCCAAGGACAAGGGCCTTCCGGGCAAGTGGGCGGTGGTGAACACACGCTCCTCCGTCGACCCGTTCCTATCGGCTTCCTCACGCCGCGATCTACGCGAGAAGGTCTGGAAGGCCTTCAAGAGCCGGGGCGACAACGGCGATGCCAACGACACCAATGCGACGATCGTGAAGATCGTGAAGTTGCGCGCCGATCGCGCGGCACTTCTGGGTTATGCGTCCCATGCCCATTGGCGCATGGACGACACCATGGCCAAGGATCCGCAAAAAGCGCGCGAGCTCATGATGAAGGTGTGGCCGGCGGCGGTCGCCCGCGTGCGCGAGGAGGTCGCCGACATGCAGGCGATCGCCAAGCAGGAAGGCGCCGACATCACGATCGAGCCCTGGGACTACCTCTACTACGCCGACAAGGTGCGCAAGGCGAAGTACGACCTCAACGAGAGCGAGCTCAAGCCCTACTTCGAGCTCAACAACATGATTTCCGGCGCGTTCTTTATGGCCGGGGAGCTCTACGGGTTGAGCTTCACCGAGATCACGGGCTCGGTGCCGGTCTTCAACCCGGGGGTTCGGGTCTTCGAGGTCAAGGACAAGGCGAGCGGCAAGTACGTCGGCCTGTTCTATGGCGACTACTTCGCCCGTGCGGCCAAGCGGTCGGGCGCGTGGGCCTCCGGATACCAAGGGCACGAGACGTTCACGGGGAAAGTCGTGACCCCCATCATCTCGAACAACAACAACTTCGTGAAAGGGGCGGCGGGAGAGCCGGTGCTCATCTCGCTCGATGACGCCGAGACCCTCTTCCACGAGTTCGGACACGCCCTGCACGGCCTGTTGTCCCAGGTGAACTTCCCCGGCCTGGCGGGCACGCCGCGCGATTTCGTCGAATTCCCCTCGCAGGTTCACGAGATGTGGGTTCTCACGAGGCCGGTCCTCGACCGCTTCGCCTTGCATTACAAGACCAAGCAGCCGATGCCCCAGGCCCTGCTCGACAAGGTGGCCGCCTCCAGCAAGTTCAACACCGGCTATTCGACGGTCGAGTATCTGTCCGCCGCCATCATCGACATGGAGCTTCACACCATCCCCGACGGTGTCGTCGATCCCGACGCCTTCGAGCGCGACACGCTGGCTCGCATCGGCGCGCCGAAAGAGGTCGCGATGCGGCACCGGCTGCCGCAGTTCAACCACCTCTTCACCAGCGACGGGTATTCCGCCGGCTACTACAGCTACCTCTGGTCCGAGGTGATGGACGCCGACACCCGCGAGGCGTTCGCCGAAACCGGCGACGTGTTCGACAAGGCGACCGCCGCCAAAATGGTCAAGTACATCCTCGCACCCGGCAACACCACCGATCGGGCCGAGGCGTACCGGCAGTTCCGCGGCCGGGATCCGGACATCCAGGCGCTCCTCAAGAAGCGTGGGTTCCCGGCGACGAACTGACCGCGCCCATGGAACTCCGGCGACGACTCTTGAGGGCCTTGGCCGCGATTGCGCTCTTTGCGATCGCGGCGGTCGTCGGCCTCCATACGCTCGGCCGGGGCGTTTCTTGGCTCGATGCGATC
>Ga0315278_10005675_pt1 | contig 11318 bp, 8 predicted proteins | sample YL17G06_0_MG_FD_203880 | JGI IMG/M metagenome (GOLD analysis project Ga0315278, IMG submission 203880) | Sediment microbial communities from Yellowstone Lake, YNP, Wyoming, USA - YL17G06_0 | ecosystem: Environmental > Aquatic > Freshwater > Lake > Sediment | place: USA: Wyoming | collected... | reverse complement strand
CCGCGCACGACGTAGGGTGCGTCCCTGACCTGTTCCTTGGCCAATACATTGGGTCGCGCCATGAATGCCGAGACCTTATCGTAGGGAATGGCGTAAATCGCCTCCGATAGCGGATTTTCGCGGACGCGCGGCGACATCCGAATCGGCCCGCCAGTCTCGACCGTGACCCGCGGCTGACCTTCAACCCAGGTCAACGCGAGCACGTCGCCCGGATAGATCAGGTGCGGATTGGCTACTTGCGGATTGATGTGCCAGATTTCCGGCCAGTACCAGGGATCGGTCAGGAACTTGGCCGAGATGTCCCACAACGTGTCGTCTTTCTGGACCGTGTAGCGCTCGGGCGCGTCGGGCGCGACCGTGATGACGCTACGGTCGATGCCCTGCTGCTGGCCGGTGTCGCCACCGGCCGGAAAGGCAATCGACAACGCGAGCGCCATGAGCGCGGCGCTGGCCAGGCTGATGACGGGGCTGCGGGACGGGGATTTGCCAGGCGATGCCATGCGAGTTGCTCCCTCACTGCCAGGGCGGCCCGAACGATCGTATACTTCCGGGTCACCAAACACGCATAAGTCTATGCTTCGACGAACTTTAACAGCATTCCCCAGTCAGTTACACGCACCCACGGCCCCACCCACATGACGCGCCTCACAATCCTGGAGTATCCAGACCCCCGATTGCGTACCCGGGCGGTTCCGGTCGGCTCCGTGGACGCCCCATTGCGTGAACTGATCGACGACATGCTGGAGACCATGTACGCCGCAAATGGCATTGGGCTGGCTGCGACCCAGGTCGATGTGCACCAGCGGCTCCTGGTCGCCGATGTCTCCGAGGGGCGCAATGACCCGCGCGTTTTCATCAACCCGGAGATCCTCGGCAAGGGTGGCACGAAGACGTCGCAGGAGGGTTGCCTGTCGGTTCCCGGTTATTACGACGAAGTCGAGCGCGCCGAGAGCGTGCGTGTGCGCGCGGTCGGGCGCAATGGCAAGCCATTCGAGGTCGAGCTCGACGGCCTGCTCGCGATCTGCGTCCAGCACGAAATCGATCATCTCGACGGTAAGCTGTTCGTGGACTACCTGTCGGAGATGAAGCGCCAGCGCGTCCGCAGGAAGCTGGAAAAAGATCGCCGCCTGCGCGCGGAGGGCGGGACTCTGGCGCCTGCCCGCGCACCGGCAATCTGACCGGTTGACTGCCGTGGACACGAGCCTGGCGGCTGCATTCGCCGGAACCCCCTCATTCGCATTGCCGGCGCTCGATGCCATCGCAGCATCGCGCCACCGCCTGGTCGTCGTCTACACGCAGCCTGACCGGCCCGCCGGGCGCGGCCGTGAACTCGCCGCAAGTCCCATCAAGGAACGTGCGCTGTCCCTGGGCGTGCCGATCGAGCAGCCGGAGTCGCTGCGTGATCCCGGGGCACCGGCTCACCTTTCCGGTCATTCGCCGGATGTCATGGTGGTCGTCGCCTACGGGCTCCTGTTGCCGCAGGCGGTTCTCGACGTACCGCGTCTTGGTTGCCTGAACATCCACGCTTCATTGTTGCCGCGCTGGCGTGGCGCGGCACCGGTTGCGCGCGCAATCGAGGCGGGCGACAGGACGACCGGTGTCTGCATCATGCGCATGGAAGCGGGGCTCGACACCGGGCCGGTCATGCTGCGCCAGGAACTCGCCATTGCACCGCGGGAAACGGCGGGCGAGCTCGAGGCACGCCTCGCGGCGCAGGGCGCCGGGATGATCGTCACCGCGCTCGATGCGCTCGCCGAGGGCCGTGCGTCCTTCGAGCCGCAGGATCCTGCGCTCGCGACCTACGCGCGCAAGCTGCAGAAACCGGAAGCGCGGATTGCCTGGCAGGAGCGGGCGGAAGTGATCGAACGCCGGGTCCGCGCGCAGGTTCCCTGGCCGGTCGCCGAGACACGGCTCGAGGGCCTGCAACTGCGAATCTGGCAGGCACGTGTCGTCGCGGCGCCTGCGGGTCCGCGGCCGGGCACGATCCTCGCCGCGGGGCCGGCGGGCGTAGTCGTGATGACGGGCGCGGATGCACTCGCGATCGAGCGTCTGCAATTGCCGGGTCGCCGCCCAGTGACCGCGGCGGATTTCGCAAACACGCGCGGCTACGTCGGCCTGGTGCTGGTCTGAGCGCGGGGGCTGCAGCGGAAATCCGCGCCGCCGCGGCCCGTGTCGTCGCTGCGGTTGCCGGGCAGGGGCGCCGGCTCGAGTCTGCGCTCGCCGATGCGCTGCCTGCGCAGACCCAACGTCCTGCGATCCAGTCGCTGTCATTCGGTACCGTGCGCTGGTACTTCGAGCTCGCCGCCTGCCTCAGTCTGATGCTCGATCGGCCGGAGGCCACGCTCGATCCCGAGATTCGCGCGCTCGCACTGGTGGGGCTCTTCCAGCTGGCGCATGGCGCGACACCGCCGCACGCAGCGGTCGCGGAAACCGTCGAAGCGACGCGCGTGCTCGGGCGGCCGCGCGCGGCGGGTTTTGTCAATGCGCTGTTGCGACGCTTCCAGCGCGAGGGCGCGACGATCATGAGCAGGGCGCATGAGAGGCTGGAAGCGCGGCACGCGCATCCGGCGTGGCTTCTCGATGCGTTCGCGCGCGATTGGCCGGAGTTGTGGCCGGTCCTGGCGACGGCCGGCAACACCGAGCCACCGATGTGGTTGCGCGTCAATCGCAGGCAGGCGAGCCGCGACGAATATCGCGCGAGACTTGCCGCGGCCGGCATCGCCACCGAGAGTTCTGCATTCGCCCCGGAAGCGCTCAGGCTCTCCGAGCCCGTGAATGTCGGCGAATTGCCGGGCTTCGCCGAAGGCGCGGTGTCGGTGCAGGACGCGGCTGCGCAGCTCGCGCCCTACTGGCTCGCGGCTGGCAGTGGCATGCGCGTGCTGGACGCCTGCGCAGCACCGGGCGGAAAGGCCTGCCACATCCTCGAGCTCGAGCCCGGCATCGCGGAACTCGTTGCACTTGATGTCGATCCGGCGCGTTGCGCGCGCATCGCGGACAATCTTTCACGCCTGCGGCTTGCCGCGAAGATCGTCACCGGAGACGCAGCGAATGCCGCCTGGTGGGACGGCAGGCCCTTTGACCGGATCCTGCTGGATGTGCCCTGCTCGGGCACCGGCGTAATTCGGCGCCACCCCGACATCAAGCTGCTGCGCCGGCCGGACGACATCCCGCGGTTCGCGACTACGCAACTCGCGCTGTTGCGCTCGGTCTATGCCTTGCTCGCACCACGGGGCCGGTTGCTGTACGCAAGCTGTTCGGTGCTGCGGGCGGAAAATGCGGCCGTGGTCGGCGAATTCCTGGCGGCCGAGGCCACGGCTTTGGATGCGACCGAATCTGCTAGGCTTTTGCTGCCGGGCGTCGCGCCGGTGCAGGGCCCGGGGCCGGGCTGTGCGCTGCCCTGCGGCGCGGCCGACGCCGATGGCTTCTATTACGCCTGCCTCGAGAAGCGGGCCTGAGGGACCGGCGTGCATTTGACGCGATGGCGACATCCCGGACTGGTCTTCATCGCGGCGATGCTGTTCGCGACGTTGGCCCTCTGCGCATCGGCGGCCGACGACGGCCGCTTCGAGATCCGCAACGCCTATGTGGAGGTCGTGGGGGACGCCTGGCAGCTCGATGTGCAGCTCGACTTCGGGCTGTCCGAGTCGGCGCGGCAGGCCTTCGACGAGGGCGTGCCCCTCACGCTCTCGCTGGAGGCCGAGGCAACGACGGCACGGCGCTTCCTTCCTGACGAGACAGTCGTATCGCTGACACGGCGATGGCAACTGGCGTACGACGCGATTTCGGATCGCTATGTCGTCACCGATCCGCTGAGCGGCGAGCACTCGAGCCACGCCTCGCGCGAAGAAGCACTCGCCGCGCTTGCGCGGATCAGTGCGCTGCCGTTCGCTGATACGACTCAATTGCCGCCGGACATCCGGTTCGAGATGCGCGTGCGCGCATCGGTCGAGATCGGCGAACTGCCCGCCGCGGTCAAGATGTTGTTGTTCTGGAAGAGTTGGTCGCGCAGCACCGACTGGTACATCTGGAGCGTGCGGCCATGACGCAGCGCTGGCTACCGGTCGCGGTCGGCGTTGGCATCGTGGTCTGGGTCGTGGCGCTCGGGCTGCTCGCGGTCACGGCGGAAGGCTCACAACGCTTTGGCCAGCTGCAGCCGTGGATTCTCCTGATCAATATCGTGGGCGTCGTCGTGCTGCTGGCGCTGATCGGCAGCGGGCTGACCGATTTCATCCGCGACTGGCGCCGGCACGTGCCCGGCTCGCGACTGCGCGGACGGACAATCTTGATGTTCGGCGGGCTTGCGGTCGTGCCGGTCCTGCTCGTGTTCGCATTCTCCGTATTGTTCCTGACCCGCGGCATCGACAGCTGGTTCCATGCGGAAGTGCGCGAAGGCCTGACGGATGCGCTCGGCCTGTCGCGCGCGGCACTCGACCTGCGCATGCGCGAAATCCTTGAGCGCACGGAGCGCATAGCGGACGACCTGTCGGACCTGCGTGGCAGGAGCCTGTACGCCGCCCTCGACGATCACCTGCGCCTGGCCGGCGCCGACGAGCTGATCGTCACGAGTGCGGGCGGCCAGCCCGAGGCTTACAGCACCGCGGGCATGCAGCATGGATTGCCGGGCGTGCCGCCCGAGGAACTGCTGCTGCAGGTCCGCCAGGGCCGCCCCTTTGTGAGCATCGAGCCGGCGGCCGGTGGTGGTTACCTGATCCGCGCCGCGACACGCATCGGCGCGGCTCAGAGCCTGCAGGGCTCGCGCCTGCTGGTCGCGACCTACCCGGTGCCGCAGCGCCTAGCCGATCTCGCGGCGACGGTGCAGCGCGCCTACCAGGAATACGGCCGCCTGTCGTTCCTGCGCGAGCCACTTAAGCTCAGTTTCGTGCTGACCCTGTCGCTCGTGTTGTTAATGGCCTTGCTGGCGGCATTGTACGGCGCCCTTTATTTCTCGCAGCAACTGGTGCGGCCGGTGCAGGACCTGATCGCCGGAACGCGCGCCGTCGCCAAAGGCGATTTCGACACGCGCCTGTCGAAGCCGTCGCACGACGAGATCGGCTATCTCGTCACGTCGTTCAACGACATGACCATGAAGCTCGCGCGCGCCCGCGAGGAGGCCGAACGCAGCAAGGCCACAGTCGAGGGCGAGCGTGCCGCGCTCGCCGTGATTCTCGCGCGCCTGACAAGCGGCGTGATCTCGCTGGAACCGGACCTGCGCGTGCGCGTGGCCAACCACGCGGCCGGCAACATCCTCGGCGTCGATTTCGAACAGGCAGTCGGCCAGCCGCTGGCGGAACTCGCCGCCCGCCACCCGCTGCTCGGACAGCTGCACGCCACCATGCAACGGCATCTCGACGCCGGTGAAAGCGAGTGGCGCGAGCAGGTAACGCTGAAGGTCGAAGCCGGGCGCCGCGAACTGGTCTGTGCCTGCACGGCGCTGCCGGGCGAGGCCGGCGTCACCAGCGGCCTGGTGCTCGTGTTCGACGAAGTCACCCAGCTGCTGCAGGCGCAGCGGCAGGCGGCCTGGGGCGAGGTGGCGCGCCGTCTCGCGCACGAGATCAGGAACCCGCTGACGCCGATCCAGCTTTCGGCCGAGCGCATGCGGCGCAAGCTGTTCAAAGGCCTCGCGCCGGCGGAGGCGGAACTGCTGGACCGCTCGACCCAGACGATCGTGCAGCAGGTCGAGGCGATGAAGCAGATGGTGGCCGCCTTCAGCGAGTACGCGAGAGCGCCGGAGATGCAGCTGAGCGAATTTGACGTAAATGCACTGATTCACCAGGTCTCGGACCTGTACCACGCGCAGGATCCGCGTGTCGCATTCGGCCTGTCGCTGGACCCGCGCGCGGCCATGCTCGAGGCGGATCCGGGCCGGGTCCGGCAGCTCCTGAATAACCTGCTGACCAATTCGGTCGAGGCGCTCGACGGGCGGGATAATCCTGTCATCATGATCGAGACGAAGCGCGTTGGTGACCAGATCGTGCTGACCGTGATCGACAATGGGCCCGGATTTCAGGGCGGCCTGATCGAACAGGCCTTCGATCCCTATGTAACCAGCAAGCCGAAGGGAACCGGGCTCGGTCTTGCGATCGTGCGCCGCATAGTCGAGGAGCACGGTGGCCAGGTCGAGCTGGAGAACGCGCCTGAAGGGGGCGCGCGAATCAGCATTACATTGCCGGCTTCGAGGAGAGAGCGAGCATGAGTTCGTCAAGAATTCTCGTCGTTGACGACGAGGCCGACATCCGCGGGCTGCTGAGTGAAATTCTCGCGGAGGAGGGCTATGAAGTCGAGGCAGCGCCCGATGCCGCGAGCGCGATGCGCGCCTGCGCGCGCCAGGCGCCCGACCTCGTGTTGCTCGACATCTGGATGCCGGACATGGACGGCATCACGTTGCTGCGCGAGTGGTCAGAGAAGAATTTGCTCAGGTTCCCGGTCGTCATGCTGTCCGGGCATGGCACGGTCGAGACCGCGGTCGAGGCCACGCGGCTCGGTGCATTCGATTTCATCGAGAAGCCGCTGTCGATTGCCAAGCTGCTGCATACGGTCGAGCGCGCGCTCGAAGCCGGGCGCCGGCGCCGGCAGGCGCAGCGGACGCTGATTCCACCGCTGGTCGCGCCGGTCGGCAAGAGCCGCTTGATGCATCGCCTGCGCGAGCAGGTGCAGCAGGTCGCGGCCCACGACGCACCGGTGCTGCTGGTCGGCGAGGCAGGCACCGGCCGTGAGGCATTTGCGCGCTACCTTCACTCGCTGAGTCCACGCGCGACGGCTCCATTCATCGCCGTGACCTGCGCGAGTCTCGACGACAATACCGCCGCTGCAAGACTCCGCGGCGTCGAGGCCGACGGGAAGATAGAGGCAGGCTTTTACGAGCAGGCGGAGGGCGGCACGCTGTTCTTCGGCGGACTCGAGGACCTGTCCGCCGGCGCACAGCGCATGCTGCTCGCGGATCTGGATCAGGGAAGCTGGCAGCACGAGGGCGGCGGCCGCCGCGTGCCGATGGGCGCGCGCCTTACCGCAGCCGCAAAGCCTGGCCATGACAGTGCTGCGAGCGGCCTGCGCCGCGACCTGCTGGCGCACCTCGAGGTGATCACGATCCGCGTGCCGCCGCTTCGCGAATACGCGGAGGACGTGCCGGACCTGCTGCGCCACTACGTCGATCGCCTGGTCGACGAGGAAGGCATGCCACTCCGCCGCTTCAGCGTCGCGGCGCAGAACCGGCTGCGCAATTATCCGTGGCCCGGCAATGTACGTGAGCTGCGCAATCTGGTGCAGCGCGTGCTGATCATCGGTGGCCCTGAGGAAATCGGGCTCGACGAGATCGAGCAGCAGCTGGCGCTGCAGCAGGCCCCGGGCGAGCCACTCGTGAAGCAGGACCTGCTCGCACTGCCGCTGCGCGAGGCGCGCGAGCAATTCGAGCGCGCCTACCTGCTGCAGCAACTGATGCTATGCAATGGCAAGGTCGGATTGCTCGCAAAGCGGGTCGGCATGGAGCGCACGCACCTCTACCGCAAGCTGCGCTCGCTGGGCGTCGATTTCCGCCAGATCACCGAGGACTAGTCGCCGACGCGGATCACCAGCACGTCGATGTCCGCCTCGCGCAGGCGGTCGCGGATGCGGTTGAGTTCCTTCAGGTCGGTGATTGGGCCAATCCGCACGCGGTGCCAGGTATCGCTGTCCACCGAGACCCGCTGCACCTTCGACTCGATGCCCTGCAGCGCGAGCTGGGCGCGCACACGGTCGGCCTCATTGAACTCGCGGTACGAGCCGGCCTGCAGCACGTAGGAGCCAGCTTTCTCGACCGGCGCGGCCGGCAGGTCGCGGCGCACGGCGGCTTCCTTTTCCGGCACGACGACCTCGAAATTCGGCAGCATCTCGTAGAAATCGTAGCGTTCGGGCGGCTCATCCCCGGTCGATTCGCGCGTCGACGCCGGTTCCAGCGCCGGCTCGCTATTCTGCGATGCTGATCGCGGGTCGAAGAGGTACAGCGCGAGTCCCACGCCGAAACCCGCGATGAATCCGAGCAGCAGGCCGGTCCAGCCCGAGAACGGTTCGCGCCGCGCCCGGCTCCGCTTGTAATCGCGCGACACCATTACATGGACTCCGGCGCCGAGACGCCGAGCAGGTCGAGTGCATTCCTGATCACCTGCCGTGCAGCGACGATCACGGCGAGCCGAGCATTGCGCAGTGCATCATCAGCGACGATGAATGGCAGCGCGCTGTAATAGGCGTGAAATGCGGCCGCGAGTTCGCGCAGGTAATGCACGACGATGTGCGGCGCGCGAAGCTCCGCTGCCTGCCGGACGATTTCGGGCCAGCGCGTGATCTCGCGTATCATCTCGCGCTCCTGCACATTGTCGAGGAGCGAATTCGACGCGAGCCCCGCTTCACGATCGAATGGCAGGCCGCGTTCGGCGGCCTGCTTCAGCACGCTCGCGATGCGTGCGTGGGCGTACTGGACGTAGTAGACCGGATTGTCGTTGCTCTGCTTCTTCGCGAGCTCGAGGTCGAAGTCCAGCGGCTGGTCGTTCGAGCGCATCACGTAGATGAACCGCGCAGCGTCGTTGCCGACTTCGTTGCGCAGGTCGCGGAGCGTCACAAACTGCGCCTCGCGCTTGCCCATCGCCACTTTCTCGCCGCCCTTGAACAGCGTGACGAACTGGACCATCGGCACCTGCAGCGACTCGGGGGGCTCGCCCATCGCGGCGAGGCCGGCGCGCACGCGTGCCACGTAGCCGTGGTGATCGGCGCCGAGGATCGTCACCAGCAGTTCGAATCCGCGTTCCCGCTTGTCGAGGTGATAGGCGATATCGGAGGCGAAATAGGTCTTCTGCCCGTTCGCGCGGATTACGACGCGGTCCTTCTCGTCGCCGAAGGCCGTGGCGCGAAACCACACCGCGCCTTCCTGCTCGAAAACGTGGCCGTGCGCGCGCAGTCGCTGGAGCGCGCGGTCGATCGGGCCGCCGTCCCGGCCGTCGCCGAGATCCTGCTCGGAATACCAGCGGTCGAAGCGGACGCCGAAGCCCTCCAGATCGTCGCGGATGTCCGCCAGGATCTCATCAAGGCCCGCATCGAAGACCGTGCGAAAGCCCGCGGCCAGCAACTCTTTCGCGCGCGCGATGACGGCGTCGATGTACTGGTCCTTGTCGCCGCCATCTGGTTCGTCGGCCGGCAGGCCCGCGAGCACGGATTTGGCAGGCTTGTGGAAGGCGTCGCCGTGCCTGCCATGCAGCGCGGCGGCGATCGGCCGGACGTACTCGCCGCGGTAGCCATTCGCCGGAAACCGGATCGTCTCGCCGCACAACTCCAGATAGCGCAGCCAGACGCTCGCCGCGAGGATGTCCATCTGCCGGCCCGCGTCATTGACGTAGTACTCGCGGTGCACGGACCAGCCGTCTGCCTCGAGCAGGTTGGCGACGCTCGCGCCGTAGGCGGCGTGCCGCCCGTGGCCAACGTGCAGCGGCCCGGTCGGGTTGGCGGAGACGAACTCAACGATGGCACGCCGTCCGGCGCCGCTCATGCCCCGGCCGTAAGTACGCCCGGCCGCGTGCACGCGCAGAAGCTCCGCCTGCCAGGCTGCGGGTGTCATGAAGAAATTGATGAAGCCGGGTCCGGCGATCTCGGTCTTCTCGATCAGGTCGTTCTTCGGCAGCGCCGCGACGATCTGTTGCGCCAGTGCGCGCGGGTTGGCGCGCAGGCTGCGCGCCAGGCGCATTGCAATGCTGCAGGCGAAGTCGCCGTGCGCGGTGTCGCGGCTGCGCTCCACTTCAGGCGCAGGCGGCGGTGCGCCGCCCAATGTCCCGGGCGGCAGCGCCGCGAGCGCATCTGAAACCAGCTTTTCGATGAGGCTTTTCAAGCGCGCGAGAGTCCAGGATCCTCTGATTTACCCGCGCAAGGGCGCGACCGAGTGCGATTTTCGTTTCTGGCAAGAAGCGAGGAGCGAAGTGTATCAGGTGATACATGAGCGACGAGCGACGCAGCCAGGGACGAAAATCGCCCGGTCCCGAAGGGTTACGCGCGGGCCTTGACGGCACTTCGTTGCTCGCCTCGCCCATAGTCCCTGCTATCGGACTTAGGCTCGCGCCTTGTGCCGCCAAGGCGCGCGCGTAACGCGCTCCATGCGCGGATAAATCAGAGGATCCTAGTCAACCTCAATCGGATCGACGTCCACGGACCAGCGCAGACCCCGCGACATGTGCAATTCCTCGACGCGAGCGAGCCACTTGGAGAGGAATCGCTGCAGCGTCGCGCGGGCCGGTGATTCGAGCAGCAATTGCGCGCGATAGCGGCCGGCGCGCCGCTCCATCGAGGCGGGCGCAGGGCCGAGCAGGCGCAGGCCTTTGCGCTCTTCTGGCGCCAGCGCCTGCGCTTCACGTAGGAATCCGTGCACCTCGTCGCGCGTCGGGCCATCGGCGCGTAGCAGCGCGAGATGCGACCAGGGCGGCCAGCCGGCGGCACGGCGCTCTTCCAGCGCGCGTATTGCAAAGCCCTCATATCCCTCGGAAATCAGGCATTGCAGCAGCGGATGCTCCGGATACGCGGACTGGATCAGCACTTCACCGGGCCGGTCGCCGCGCCCGGCGCGGCCCGCGACCTGGACAATCTGCTGCGCGAGCCGCTCGCTTGCGCGGAAATCCGCGCCAAACAGGCCTTGGTCCGCGGCCATCACGACGACCAACGTGACATCCGGGAAATCATGCCCCTTGGTCAGCATCTGGGTGCCGAGCAGGATGCGTGCGCGGCCGTCCACGACGGAGTTGAGGGCCCGCTCGATGTCGCCGCGGCGCCGGATCACGTCACGGTCCACGCGCACCAGCGGCGCATGGGGGAAGTGCTGCGCGAGCGTCGCCTCGACGCGTTCCGTGCCCTCGCCCACGGGGCGAAGCTCGTTGCCGCAGCGCGGGCAGCCATAGGGCATCGCCTGTTCCGCGCCGCAGTGATGGCAGGTCAGGCGCGCATGCCGCAGGTGCACCGTGAGCCGCGCATCGCAGGCCGTGCAGGGCGCGATCCAGGCGCAACCCGGGCAGAAAAGAGTCGGCGCATAGCCGCGGCGATTGAGGAATACGAGCACCTGGCCGGAGGCAGCGAGATGTCGCTCGATGGCTGCCAGTGCGGGCTGCGAAAGGCCATCGCGCGCGGCGTGCAGGCGCAGGTCGATGACGCCGACACGCGGCTTGCCGGCGCGGCCAGTGCGCTCCGGCAGCGAGAGTTTCGTGTAGCGGCCGGCCGCCGCATTCGCAAGGCTCTCGAGCGAGGGCGTCGCGGAACCGAGCACGACCGGTACGCCCGCGCGCGAAGCACGCAGGACGGCGAGGTCACGTGCCGAATAG
>Ga0315278_10005673_pt1 | contig 11320 bp, 9 predicted proteins | sample YL17G06_0_MG_FD_203880 | JGI IMG/M metagenome (GOLD analysis project Ga0315278, IMG submission 203880) | Sediment microbial communities from Yellowstone Lake, YNP, Wyoming, USA - YL17G06_0 | ecosystem: Environmental > Aquatic > Freshwater > Lake > Sediment | place: USA: Wyoming | collected... | reverse complement strand
ACGGCCCGATCACAACCGGCCGCGCTCTTCGTCGTTCCGAAGCATTCGAGGCGAGGACTGAGAAGGCGTTCCGTCCCGTGAATGATCGCCCTTGACTGACCTCGATCGTCTGGGCAGTATCGTGATAGATAACAAAAACCACTTGTTTAGTTATCTATTCGCACGAGCCCCCGTATGCTGCCCTCCAAAGGCTTCCTGCACCAAGCAATCGAGGAGCATGCCGAGCGGATCAACCGCTTTCAGAAGGGCACGCTCTCGGCCGAAGAGTTCCGGCCGATCCGGCTGTCCTATGGGCTCTACTACCAGCTCGATCACACCAGCCACATGCAACGGATCAAGGTCACGGGAGGGTTGCTGACCGCCGGGCAGCTCGAAGCAATCGCCGACATCGGCGAGCGATGGGGAAGGGGATTGCTCCACGTCACGACTCGGCAGGACGTTCAGCTCCACTGGGTTCCCTTGGAGGCCGTCGCCGAGATCTACCACCGCCTCCAGGACGTCGGCATCTCCAATCGCGGCGCCTGCGCCGACTCGATTCGCAACGTCACCGCCTCCCCGTGCGCCGGGACCTGCGCCAAGGAGCCCTTCGACGTCCTGCCATACGCGGCTGCGTTGACGGACTACTTTCTCTTCCATCCGCTGAACATCACGCTGCCGCGAAAGTTCAAGCCGGCGTTCTCCGGTTGCCCAGACGACGAGGCGCAGGGGGTCATCAACGATCTCGCCTTCTACGCGCGACTGCAGGGAAGCATGCGCGGCTTTCGAGTGCTCTCGGGCGGCGGCCTCGGCCCCATGCCGCATCTCGCGCTGCCGCTGCGCGACTTTCTACCGGCCGAGCAAACGCTCGCTTATGCGGAGGCCGTCGTCCGCATCCAGCATCGCTATGGAGAGCGGAAGAGTCGGCACAAGGCGCGTCTCAAGTTCCTCGTCCAGCGCATGGGTCTCGAGCGCTTCGGCGCGATGGTGGAGGCGGAGCTCCAAAAGATCCTGAGCGCGCAGGGCGAGGATCTGCGCCTTGATCTGCAGAGCGCTCTCGAGAGTTACGATCTGTCCGCGCCCCGCCGGCCGGCGGGCGGCAATGCGGAGAGCCGGAACGACGCGCGCTACGCGCATTGGCTGCGGACGAACACCGAGCGTCAACGGCAGGCGGGCTATCGTCGTGTCACCGCGACGCTGCCGATCGGCGACGTCACCTCTGCGCAACTGCGCAGACTCACCGAGCTCTGCCGCCACTACGGCAACGGTACGCTACGCGCGACCAACGACCAGAATCTGGTCTTCCCGTTCATCGCCGACGGAGACCTCGCGAGCCTCTACGGGGAGCTCGAGGCGCTGCGACTCGCCGAGCCGAACGCGCTCCATCTCAGCGACGTGACCTCCTGTCCGGGGGCCGACTACTGCAGCCTCGCGGTCACGCGCTCGATGGGAGTTGCACAGCGCATCCGGCAGCATTTCGCGTCGGCGCACGAAGCGGTCGAGACGCTCGGCAAGTTCCGCATCAAGATCAGCGGGTGCCCGAACTCTTGCGGACAGCATCACATCGGCGATATCGGATTGACCGGCATGGTGGTCAAGGATCCGAGCGGGCGCGAGCGACCTCACTGCGCGATCTTGCTCGGCGGACGCGTCGGAGAAAAGAGCGGCGCGACCGGTTACCGGCTCAGGGGCAAGTTCCCCGACGAAGTCGTGCCGAGCGTCATCGAGGCGTTGACGAGCTTCTTCCGGGACGACCGCGTCGTCGGTGAGAGCTTCCGAGATTTCATCGATCGCGTGGGTGTCGCCGAGATGCAGCGCCTCGCCGAGGCCGCGGCTGGAGTGGTGCACTGAGCGATTCCGCGTCCCGCGACGCCGACGATCCGCGATCGGGCGCGCCGGCCTTCTCACCAGCCGAGCCGTTCTACCGGGGCACGATCCTGCACGTTCAGTACGGCAGAGGGACAGGCATTCTTCGCACGGGGAGCGGCCGGGAGATACGTTTCGTCGTGCCGTTCGTCGAGTTCCTCGACGGCCGCAGCATCAACGATCTCACCGAAGGCATGGAAGTCGGCTTCGACGTCGGTTGGACGTCGCACGGGCTGAGGGTCACCAAGATCAAGATCTACTGACGGGCTACGGGAAAAAACTCAGGGCGTCTTTTTCCGGAGCCTGCAGCCAACCTATCGCGGCCCTTCTCGTCCCTTGCTACAAGATCCCGTGGCCGATCATCGCCTGCGTGTGCGGCCCGGAAGCCCGTACCCATTGGGCGCGACGTGGGACGGCGAGGGCGTCAACTTCGCGATCTTCTCGGAGAATGCGACGCGCGTCGAGCTCTGTCTGTTTCAGCGCTCCGAGGACGAAGCCGAGGTCGCGCGCATCACGATGCACGAGTGGACCGATCAGGTCTGGCACGCCTATCTGCCGGACGTTCGGCCGGGGCAGCTCTATGGCTACCGGGTCGATGGCGCATACGATCCCGAGCGCGGACATCGCTTCAATCCGGCGAAGCTGCTGATCGACCCGTATGCGAAGGCGATCAGCGGACGCCTGCGTCCCGACGACTCGGTGTTCGGCTACACCATCGGAGACGCCGCCGCCGATCTGTCGCGCGACCCGCGGGACAGCGCGCGCTGGATGCCGAAAAGCCTCGTCGTCGACTCCGCCTTCTCGTGGGGCGAAGATCGGCCGCCGCGCGTGCCCTGGAACCAGACCGTGATCTACGAGTGCCACGTGAGGGGGATGACGATCCGCCATCCGGACGTGGACGAAGGGATTCGGGGTACCTACCTCGGGCTCGTCTCCGACCCGATCATCGACCACCTGCTGGCGCTCGGCATCACGGCCGCCGAGCTGATGCCGGTGCATCACTTCGTGAACGAGAAGGCCCTGGTCGACCGCGGGCTGGAAGATTACTGGGGCTACAACTCGATCGGCTTCTTCGCTCCCGATGCGCGCTACGCGACCGGTTCCGACGGGCGGCAGGTCGACGAATTCAAATCGATGGTCAAGGCGCTGCACCGCGCCGGAATCGAAGTGATTCTCGACGTCGTGTACAACCACACGGGCGAAGGAAATCACCTCGGGCCGACGCTCTCGCTGCGTGGCATCGACAACGCCGCCTACTACCGGCTGCGCCCGGACGATCGGCGCCATTACGAAGACTTCTCCGGCTGCGGCAACAGCCTGAACATGCTGCACCCCCGCACCATCCAGCTGATCATGGACAGCCTCCGCTACTGGGTGCTCGACATGCACGTCGACGGCTTTCGGTTCGATCTCGCGCCGGCCCTGGCCCGAGAGCTCTACGACGTCAATCGCCTCGGCACCTTCTTCGACATCATTCACCAAGATCCGGCGCTCTCGCAGGTGAAGCTGATCGCCGAGCCGTGGGACGTCGGCCCCGGCGGCTATCAGGTCGGCAACTTTCCGATCAAATGGGCGGAGTGGAACGGAAAGTACCGCGACTGCGTACGCCGCTTCTGGCGAGGGGACGAGGGCCACATCGCCGAGCTCGCCTATCGGCTGTCCGGATCGAGCGATCTCTACCAGACGAGCGATCGCGCGCCGAACTCGAGCATCAACTTCGTGACCTGCCACGACGGCTTCACGCTCGAGGACCTCGTCAGCTACGAACGAAAGCACAACGGGGCCAACGGCGAAGAAAATCGTGACGGCACCGATGCGAACTGGAGCGCGAATTGGGGTACGGAGGGCCCGACCGAGATGCTCGACATCGTCGCGCTTCGCGACCGCGTCAAGCGCAACTTCCTCGCCACGCTGCTGTTCTCCGAGGGGGTGCCGATGATTCTCAGCGGCGACGAGATCGGCCACACGCAGAGGGGAAACAACAACGCCTACTGCCAGGACAACGAGATCAGCTGGATCGATTGGCAGCTCACTCCCCGCCAGGAGGAGCTGCTCCGCTACATCATTCGTCTGGTCGAGATCCGGCGCAACAATCCGGTGCTTCGACGGCGAAGCTTTTTCGGGGGCCGTCCGACGGCGGACGGCGCCAAGGACGTCACCTGGCTTCGGTCCGACGGCAACGAGATGACCGAAGCCGATTGGCACAATCCGAAGAACCACGTGCTCGGCATGCTGATCGACGGACGAGCCATTGACGAGACTGACGCCCGCGGGCGACCGATCGAGGGCGATACGCTGCTTCTGGCGCTCAACGGAGGCCGCAACGCCCGCTATTTCCGGCTGCCGAAGCGAGAAGCGCAGGGAGCGTGGTCCGAGCTGGTGCGAACCGCGTCCCCGGAGCGACGCATGCTGCGTGGGGATGCGATCCACCTGGCGGCGCACTCTGTGGTGCTGCTGCGCTATGGCGAGGAGCGACGCATCAAGCGGCAAGAGCCGCGAAGGATTGAGCGGCGGTGATTCGTCCGGCCGATCGCGCTCGGCTGCTCGCTGGAGAGCATTCGAGCCCCCATTCGATCCTCGGGCTTCACCCGGCCGACGTGGACGGCGCGTCCGGCGCGATCGTCCGCGCGTTCCATCCCGACGCGGTCGCCGCGGATTGTCTGCTTCCGAACGGCCAGTGGCGCGCCTTGGAGCCGCAGGGCGGAGGCCTCTTTTCACTCTTCTTGCCCGGCGTGACGCCGCCCTCCGATTACCGGCTGCGCTTCCGCTTCAGCGACGGCAACACGTGGGAGCGGCGGGATCCCTACCGTTTCTTGCCGACGCTAGGCGACATGGATCTCCATCTATTCGGGGAGGGCAACCATCGCGATCTCTGGAAGCTCCTCGGCGCACACCCGAGGCGGATCGACGGGATCGAGGGGGTATCGTTCGCCGTCTGGGCCCCCAACGCGCGGCGCGTGAGCGTCGTCGGCGACTTCTGCCGCTGGGACGGAAGGCTGTTTCCGATGCGCCAGCTCGGCGCCTCTGGAATCTTCGAGCTGTTCGTCCCGGACGTGCCGCCCGGAGCGCTCTACAAGTACGAGATCCTCACCCAGGAGGGAATGGTGCGCCTCAAGGCGGACCCGCTGAGCCTCGCCATGGAGCATCCGCCGGGCACTGCTTCCCGCGTGGTCGCCCCTGACACGTACCACTGGACCGACCGGGAGTGGATGTCCGCACGGGCGGGGCGCGACCCGCGCCGCGAGCCGATGCTCGTCTACGAGGTGCACCTCGGCTCCTGGGCGCGCGTTCCGGAAGAGAGAAATCGCTCGCTCACGTATCGCGAGATCGCGCCGCGGCTCGCCGAGCACGTCAATCGCTTCGGCTGCACACACGTCGAGCTGCTCCCGGTCATGGAGCATCCGTTCGAGGGATCGTGGGGATACCAGGTGTCGGGCTACTACGCGCCGACTGCGCGCTTCGGGAGCCCCGACGACTTCCGTCATCTCGTCGATACGCTCCACCGCGCAGGCCTCGGCGTGATCCTCGACTGGGTGCCGGCGCACTTCCCGAAGGACGATTTCGCGCTGCGCCGCTTCGACGGCACGGCGCTCTACGAGCACGCCGATCCCCGCAAGGGCGAACAGCCGGACTGGGGTACGCTGATCTTCAACTACGGCCGAAACGAGGTGCGAAACTTCCTCCTCGCGAACGCGCTCTTCTGGCTCGAGGAGTTCCACATCGACGGCCTGCGCGTCGATGCGGTGGCGTCGATGCTCTACCTCGATTACAGCCGCGAAGCGGGCGAATGGATCCCGAACCGCTACGGCGGCCGCGAAAACCTCGAGGCGATCAATTTCCTAACGGCGTTCAACACCATGGTCGCCGAGGAAGAGCCGGGCTGCTTCACCGTGGCCGAGGAATCGACCGCGTGGCCCGGAGTCACCCGCCCGATTGCCGACGGCGGTCTCGGCTTCACGTTGAAGTGGAACATGGGCTGGATGCACGACACGCTGAACTACTTCGCGCTCGATCCCGTGCACCGCCGCCATCATCAGAGCGAGCTCACGTTCTCGATGCTCTACGAATACAGTGAGTGCTTCCTGATGCCGCTGTCACACGATGAGGTCGTGCACGGGAAAGGCTCGTTGCTCGACAAGATGCCCGGGGATGTATGGCAGAAGTTCGCGAACCTCCGGCTGTTGCTCGCCTATCAGTACACCCGCCCCGGGAAAAAGCTGCTCTTCATGGGGACCGAGCTCGCTCCGGATCGGGAATGGAATCACGATCAGAGCCTCGATTGGGATCTGGCCGAGGATCCGATGCGCGCCGGCTTGATGCGCTTTCTCGAGGATCTCGGCGGCCTCTACCACAGATCGAGATGCCTTTGGCGGATGGATCCTGACCCCGAAGGCTTCCGGTGGATCGACTGTGAGGATCGGGACAATTCGGTGTTGTCGTACGTGCGCCGTGACCGGGAAGACTATCTCGTCATCGTCTGCAACTTCACCCCGGTTCCCAGGGAAGGCTATCGAATCGGGGTGCCGGACCGTGGAGACTTCGTGCGAGTGCTCTCGAGCGACGATTCGCGGTTCGGCGGCAGCGGGATGGAGCCGGCTGCACGGATTACCGCGGAGCCCCGGCCTCTCCACGGCTTCGAGCAATCGATTTCGCTCCTGCTCCCTCCGCTGGCGGTGGTGGTCCTATCGCCGGCAAAAGTCGCTGACCGATGAAGCGTCTGCCATTCTTGAATCCGCCACGCTAAGTCACCGAGGCTCGATCCGAAATTATCCGGCGGGGCGAAACGCGGCGGGCTCGCGCCTGGCGCAGGCCGCGTCACGAGCGCCAGGTCCACCGCGATGCCGTCTTTTGGGGCATGGAAGGCTTCGAGAAGGAAGCTCGTGGCGGACAAGCCAGGCGCGAGCCCGCCGCGTTTTCGCTTCGAGGCCAATTGACAGGTTTCCAAATCCGTACAAAATCTGACCATTCTTTGGTGGAGCAGCCTCCACAGGACTCACTAAAGGCGGGAGAAGAGGGAGAAGAGGGAGAAGAGATGAAGATGCCTAAGGGGGTGTTTCTCGCGGCATTGCTGAGCAGCCTCATCGTGGCCCCGATCGGCGCCAGGGCGGATCAGCCGCTCGCGCCGACCGAGACCGGTGAGACCGGTCTATTGACCTTGCCGACGACCCAAACGATCCCGCGCGGCACGCTGTCGCTCGGCACCTACTATCGCACCGAAATCCAGAGCAACAAGGTCTTCGAGCCGAGGGCGGGTCAGCTGCGCGATACGTCGCTCACTCAGTGGGAATTCGTCGTCACGCTGGGCGTCTGGGACGGCGTCGAGCTCTCCGTCCAGGTACCTTACATCAACTTTCATGCCGAGCAGAAAAACAAGGAGGACGTCTCTCACAAGGTGGGCGATGTCCGTATCGGGCCCAAGTTCCGGCTCTTCGAGGAGGACCAAAGCCCCATGCCCTTCAGCCTGGCAATCTCCGGCCAGGCGCAGCTGCCGACGGGCAGCAAGCAGCTGCCCGCGCAGCTCGATCGCAACACGGCGTTGAACGGCGACCATGTCGGTGGCGACGTCATGGCGATCCTCGACAAGAATCTCTTCACTCTGCCCGGGGACGTGCCGGTGACCCTAACGGCCAACCTGGGCGGTCTCTTCCCGAGCAATCCGAGCGTCTTCCGCCTCGACCGGCAGACCGAACCGGTCTACGCGCAGCTCCGTCGCAAGGGCTTTCCAGACGTCGAGACGAAAAGCGCGGTCATCGAGTACGGGGGCGGCCTCAAGCTGCCCCTTTGGGTGAACCACATCGGCGCCTTCGATTCGACGGTCGAGTATCGAGGCAACACCGGGACGATCAAGCAGGTCGACGATTACCAAGCGATCCTCACCGGGTTCCGTTATGCCCTGGCGAACGGCTTGGCGGCGCAGGCTGGGGTCGATTTCGGGCTGTCCAACTCCGTCTCCGGCTACAGCGTTCTCGGAGGCATCAGCTACAGCGGCCCGCAGCCGCCGCCAGCGATGCCCGGAGTCCCTAAAGAAAGGATCGTCTATCGGGATCGCGTGATTCAAGTCGAGAGGGTCGCGTTCCCGGACGTCACGTTCGAGTTCGACAAGGCGACGCTGACGGACGTCGGGCACGCCCGCGTGTACCTGGTCTCGCAGAAGCTGAAGGAAGGGAAGAACGTCAAGATCGAGATCCAGGGTCACACCGACTACATCGGCACCGAGGATTACAACAAGAAGCTCGGCATGCAGCGCGCCGAGACGGTCAAGGCGGAGCTGATTCGACTCGGCGTCGATCCGGCGCGGATCTCGACGGTGAGCTTCGGCGAGGACAAGCCGCTGATCGACATGCAGACCCCGTGGGCCCGTGCGGTCAACCGGCGGGCGGAGTTCGTGGTCGTCGGCGAGCCGACTGCCACCAGCGAGAAGGCGCCGGTGCCGCCCGAGCCAAGCCGTAGGTAGAGTCGAAAATCGGCGCGGTGACGAGGGAGCGACGTGGAGCGCGCTCCGCGCGCTCGAGGCAGACGTGTCGCTACGCCGGCGGAGGGCCGGCAGGCGTCGGTGATCCGCGGCGTCCTGCTCGACGACCGCAACCCTCGCGGCGACGGCCCGTCGCGACGCGAGGACCCGCGAAAAAGGAAGCAAGACGGGCAAGAGCAGGCCGCCCGCCGCTCTCCTGCTTCATCACGGCACGCACGAGATGAGGGCCCACGCCCTTCTTCATCGCCACCGCCACATCGGCTGATGAAGTCGGCCGTGACCGTGGCCCGGTCGCTTGACGACCACCCCGCGCGGCCCACAGCCGCCGCTCGGACAGGTTCGCGGCGCGCCTTCCCCCGCTGACGAAAGAGTCGAGACCTCGACCACCGGGCCGTGCGGCACCTCGGCGTCGGTGACGCAGCGGTGATCATAAAGTACCCACCCGCGCTCACAGGCGTAGAGCCCATCGTCGACTTCCTCGATATGTGGCCGGAGCTCAACGGCTGGCTTTACGGGGATATCGATTTGCTGTCCCTGGGCGAGTGTGGCGACGAAGAGTGATCCGAGCGCCAGCAGGGCGGGTGCCTTGCGCGCGCCGACTGAGGCTCCGAGACCTGACTCCGCGAGGTTCGACCGCGCCGAGCCGATCCTCATCGACTTGCTGATCTCGAATCCCATTTGGGTGCGCTCTTCGAGCGTCTTCTTACGCTTACGGCGGGTGATGTCTCTACGCTGAGCCTACCACCAGGCTCGTCAGCGTCGCAACCGCCAAGTGCTGGACGATGGATGGCCGAGGCGTGCCAGCGTGCGGTACCTCGCGACCTTGGCGTTGGGTGATCGGGGATGAGCCAGCCCGCATCCAGCGAGCCTTGCTCGAGACCACGGGCATAGCTATAAAACAGCTATGCGGCTGGTTGCGGACGAAGGGATGGCCGCGTGGCTCGACACCTTTCCCGCTGCAGCCGAAGATTTCGAATGGGACGCGGGCAATCGAAGCAAGAACCTGAAACACGGCGTTCATGCGGAAGAAGTCGAAGGGCTCTTTCGCGAGCCGATCGTCTTCGCGGGTCGAATCGCGGAACCCCTTCACGACGAGCCGCGCTCGCTCTTGCTCGGGCGCGATCCCGACGGCCGGCTTCTGGCGCTGATCTTCATGCGCCGCGGCGAGAAGCTTCGGCCGATCAGCTGCCGCCGTATGCGTCGAAAGGAGAGAAGAGTCTATGAAGACGCACTCCAAAGCGAACGTGAGAAAGACCCGCCCGCAGGGCGGTGACGCTCAGGTCCGCGAATTCGAGCGGCGAGACCTCGGCGACGACATCCGCGCGTCGCGAACGGCGCGGGTGCTTCGGCGTGTTCCCAAGCCGACCTCGATTCTCCTCGACGAAGACCTCGTCGAGCGGCTTCGCGAGAAGGGCGCGAAGCGCGGGCTCGGTTATCAGACGATGCTCAAGCTGATCGTGCGAGAGCATCTCGAGGAGTACTGAGCAGCGCCTCCCTCGCCCAATTACGCTGCTGATGGAAGATAGCTGGTCTCGGGCGTCAATTTGAACGGGGTGCTCGACCTGCAAACCGCAACGGCACTGGGGAGATCATCATGTACGATCACATCGGGTTGAAGGTGAAAGATTTGGACGCGAGTGCGCGCTTCTACAGCGCCGCGCTCGCAGCGCTCGGCCATGTGCTCTGCTCCCGCGACGACTCGGGCGCGAGCTCCGGGCCCGTGGCTCTGCCTCGCCAAGGGTTCGTTGGGTCGCGGAGCACACGTAGCGCTCCGTGCCCCTCGTCGCTCTCGTTGACCACTCAGCGCTCGCCGGTCGCGGCGATCTTCGGCGTCTCGCGCCGCTCGGGCTCTCCGCTCGGCATGCGCCGCCGTCGCGCCGCCGCTCAGCCGATCAGCCCCTCGAGGCACGTGTAATAGACGGGCGTCAGATAGAGCGTCACAAGCTGCGAGAACAAGAGCCCGCCGACGACCGCGAGCCCGAGCGGGCGGCGCACCGAGGCGCCAGAACGCGACGACGCCGGCGGCGGTCGAGACCCGGCTGCACAATCACGGTCATTGTCCACGGTTCCCCGGTGAACGGAAGGAGCCGGGGTGGGGCGGGGCGGAGGTCGCGATGACCACCGCCCCGACGGGTGCTCAGGCGAGGTAGTAGGTGAAGCGGGCGTAGAAGGTGTCGCGGTCGGCGTAGTAGAAGAGACCGCCGTTATCCTCTGCGTGGGAACTCCCGAGGTAGAGGACCTCGCCGAGCCTCATCTCGAGCTTCGGGGTCAGGAAGTACTGAATCTGGGCGAAGACGAGCGGAGTCATTTGATTCGTGTCCAGGGCCACCGCCCAGGTCGGCCGGAGCCTCTGGTTCATGAAGAAGCCGCTCCCGGACACCGTGAAGAACGGGTTGAAGTGCTGGAAGCGGTTGGTGAACGAAGCCGAGCTGTTCACGTGGTCCGCGTGCGCGTCGTACTGGTTGAGGAACTGGAAGGTGAAGAACCACTGATCTGTGAGCAGCGAGTGGAGCAGCGGGTTCCCCACGCTGTGGCCGAACTGCGGCGCAATCGCCCGCAGATAATCGAAGCCCACCATGCTGCGCCAGACCTGGGTGTAACGATTCGCGCGGGTTGCGAAGTCGCGCGCCGTCGGACCTATAGGGCTCTTTCCCGCCTGATACTCAAGGAGGCGCCCGGCGCTGCTCGGCGAGTCCTGCCGCCCTTCCTTGCTGCTTAAGCTCTGCTCGAGCCTGAAAACCAGGCCGGTGTATTCGTAGTCGTTGTACGTCATCGTGCCGCCGACGATGTGCGTCCAGTTGTGCTGCACCGGAACGTCGAGACACGCCGAGCTGTGTACGAGCCCGTCCGGATCCTGAGCAATCGGATTTACTGCTCTTGGATCGGTCTTCACAGTGTAGGAGACGTTGTCCGACTTGAGCTGGTTGAAGGGGCGGCCTGTTGCGGGGTTGATCGCGTTGTTCTGGACACCGGTCTGGAGCACCGGCTGCCCGATGGGGGAGTAGA
>Ga0315278_10005670_pt1 | contig 11323 bp, 7 predicted proteins | sample YL17G06_0_MG_FD_203880 | JGI IMG/M metagenome (GOLD analysis project Ga0315278, IMG submission 203880) | Sediment microbial communities from Yellowstone Lake, YNP, Wyoming, USA - YL17G06_0 | ecosystem: Environmental > Aquatic > Freshwater > Lake > Sediment | place: USA: Wyoming | collected... | reverse complement strand
CCTCGCCGGACTCGACGACCGCTCGCGCGGTAATGCCGTCCGTGGTGCCGCAATCCTCCTCGGTGACGATGCAGTCTTGCGCCACGTCGACAAGGCGCCGCGTCAAATAGCCGGAATTGGCGGTCTTCAACGCGGTATCGGCAAGACCCTTGCGGGCGCCGTGGGTCGAATTGAAGTACTCGAGAACCGACAGCCCCTCCTTGAAGTTGGAGATGATCGGCGTCTCGATGATTTCGCCAGACGGCTTGGTCATCAGACCGCGCATGCCGGCAAGCTGCTTCATCTGGGCGGGCGAACCACGCGCACCCGAATGCGACATCATGTAGATCGAGTTCATCGCCTTCTCGCGCTTGGTCTTAGGATCGATTTCGACCGAGGAGATACGCTTCATCATTTCCTTGGCGACGAGCTCCGTGCACTCGGTCCAGGCGTCGACCACCTTGTTGTACTTCTCGCCGCGCGTGATCAGGCCGTCATTGTACTGCTGCTCGTACTCACGCACGAGGTCTGAGGTCTTCTGCACGATGGCATCCTTGGTCTCCGGGATCACCATGTCGTCCTTGCCGAACGAAATTCCGGCGCGGCACGCATAGGAGAAGCCAAGCCCCATGATCCGGTCGCAGAAGATGACCGTCTCCTTCTGACCGCAATGGCGATAGACCACGTCGATCATGTGGGAGATGTCCTTCTTCGTCAGCAGCCGGTTGACGAGGTCGAAGTCGATAAAAGGCTTGCGCGGCAACAGCTCGACAAGCAGCATGCGGCCCGGCGTCGTGTCGTAGATCGCGGTGACCGGCTTGCCCTTCTCGTCGACCATGGTGACGCGGCCCTTGATCTTGGTGTGCAAGGTCACGACCTTGGCGTCGAGCGCGTGATGGATCTCCGACATGGAGCCGAAGGCCATGCCTTCGCCGGGCTCGTTGTCCATGATCAGCGACAGATAATAGAGCCCCAGCACGATGTCTTGCGACGGCACGATGATCGGCGAGCCATTGGCCGGATGCAGGATGTTGTTGGTCGACATCATCAGCACGCGGGCCTCAAGCTGCGCCTCCAGCGACAACGGCACGTGCACGGCCATCTGATCGCCGTCGAAATCGGCATTGAAGGCCGCACAAACGAGCGGATGCAGCTGGATCGCCTTGCCTTCGATCAGCACGGGCTCGAACGCCTGAATGCCGAGACGATGCAAAGTCGGCGCGCGGTTGAGCAGGATCGGGTGCTCGCGGATCACCTCATCGAGAATATCCCAAACTTCGGGCTTCTCCTTTTCGACGAGCTTCTTCGCCTGCTTCACCGTGGCGGCGAGACCCTTATTGTCGAGCCGCGCATAGATGAAGGGCTTGAACAACTCGAGCGCCATCTTCTTCGGCAGCCCACATTGATGCAGCTTGAGCTCGGGCCCGACCACGATCACCGAGCGGCCCGAATAATCGACGCGCTTGCCGAGCAGGTTCTGCCGGAAGCGGCCTTGCTTGCCCTTCAGCATGTCGGCGAGCGACTTCAATGGACGCTTGTTGGCGCCGGTGATGACGCGGCCGCGGCGGCCATTGTCGAACAACGCGTCGACGGCCTCCTGCAACATGCGCTTCTCGTTGCGAATGATGATGTCCGGTGCGCGAAGCTCCATCAGCCGCTTCAAGCGATTGTTGCGGTTGATGACGCGGCGATAGAGATCGTTGAGGTCCGACGTGGCGAAACGGCCGCCGTCGAGCGGCACCAGCGGACGCAACTCCGGCGGAATGACCGGAACATGCGTGAGAATCATCCACTCGGGCTTATTGCCCGACTCGATGAACGCCTCCACGACCTTCAAGCGTTTGGCGAGCTTCTTCGGCTTGAGTTCCGTGGTCGACTCCGCGATTTCAACGCGAAGTTCCGCGGCGAGCTTCTGCAGATCGAGCCCCTTCAAGAGTTCGCGGATCGCCTCCGCCCCGATCGTGGCGGTGAAACTGTCCTCGCCGAACGTCTCCTGCGCCGTCAGATAGTCGTCCTCGCTCAAGAGCTGAAGCGGCTTCAACGTGGTCAGCCCCGGCTCGAGCACGATGTAGTTCTCGAAATAAAGTACGCGCTCGAGGTCCTTCAGCGTCATGTCGAGTAGAAGGCCGATGCGCGACGGCAGCGACTTCAAGAACCAAATATGCGCGACCGGCGCGGCAAGCTCGATATGGCCCATGCGCTCGCGCCGGACCTTGGCAAGCGTCACCTCGACGCCGCACTTCTCGCAAATGACGCCCTTGTACTTCATGCGCTTGTACTTGCCGCACAAGCACTCATAGTCCTTCACCGGACCGAAGATGCGCGCGCAGAACAAGCCGTCCCGCTCCGGCTTGAAGGTCCGGTAGTTGATCGTCTCGGGCTTCTTGATCTCTCCAAACGACCAGGACAGGATCTTCTCCGGGCTGGCGATGCCGATCCGGATCTGATCGAAATTCTGCTGCTGGACCTGAGGGCCGAAGAGATTGGCGATTTCTTGGTTCATTCTCTGGTCTCCCAACGGACGGCCATGCCGCCACTTCGCTTGTCGCGCGTTTAGACTCTAAGACGGCTTACTCGGCCGCCGGGCGTGGCAGCCTCGCCCGCGCCGGAGGTTGTTCTTCCGGCCGCGGTTGCACCAGCTCGACATTCAATCCAAGCGCCCGCATTTCCTTCACGAGCACGTTGAACGATTCCGGAATGCCCGCCTCGAACGTGTCGTCGCCGCGTACGATGGACTCGTAGACCTTGGTGCGTCCGGCAACGTCGTCCGACTTCACGGTCAGCATTTCCTGCAGCGTGTAGGCGGCGCCGTAAGCTTCGAGCGCCCAGACCTCCATTTCACCGAAACGCTGGCCGCCGAACTGCGCCTTGCCGCCGAGCGGCTGCTGCGTGACGAGGCTGTAGGGACCGATCGAGCGGGCATGGATCTTGTCGTCCACGAGATGGTGGAGCTTCAGCATATAGATGTAGCCCACCGTCACCTTGCGCTCGAACTCCTCGCCCGTGCGCCCGTCATAGAGCGTTACCTGGCCCGAACTATCGAAGCCGGCTGCCTCCAAAAGCGCTGTGACATCGGATTCATGCGCGCCGTCGAACACGGGCGTCGCCACCGGCACGCCCTTGCGCAAAAGCTCGCTCGACTCGATCAGATGCTCCTCTTTCAAGGCGCTCAAGGCTTTGTCGTCGCCATAGATCGACTTGAGCAGCTCCTTCAGCGGCTTCACCTTCTTCGTCTCGTAATAGACTTCGAGCGCCTCGCCGATTTTCCGGCCCAAGCCGGCGCAAGCCCAGCCGAGATGCGTCTCCAAAATCTGGCCGACATTCATGCGGCTCGGCACGCCGAGCGGATTCAGCACGATGTCGATCGGGGTCCCGTCCTCGTGATAGGGCATGTCCTCGATCGGCACGATCATACTAATGACGCCCTTATTGCCGTGACGGCCGGCCATCTTGTCGCCGGGCTGAATCTTCCGCTTCACCGCGACGAAGACCTTGACCATCTTCATCACGCCGGGCGGCAGCTCGTCGCCGCGCTGCAACTTGTCGACCTTGTCGACGAAGCGCTGCTCGAGACGCTTCTTGGCGTCTTCATATTGGCGGTGAATGGCCTCGACCTCGGCCATCGCCTTCTCGTTCTTGAGCGCGATCTCCCACCAATGGCTGCGCGCCACCTCGTCGAGGATCGCCTCGGTGATCTTGGCTTCTTTCTTGATGCCCTTCGGGCCCTTGGCCACGACCTTGTGCATCAAGGTGTCCTTGAGACGCCCATAGACGTTGCGGTCGAGGATCGCGAGCTCGTCGTCGCGGTCCTTGGCGAGCCGCTCGATCTCCTCGCGCTCGATCGCCATGGCCCGCTCGTCCTTCTCGACCCCGTGCCGATTGAACACGCGCACCTCCACCACCGTGCCGGCGACGCCAGGCGGCAGCTTGAGTGAAGTATCGCGAACGTCGGAGGCCTTCTCGCCGAAAATGGCGCGGAGCAATTTCTCCTCCGGCGTCATCGGGCTCTCTCCCTTCGGCGTGATCTTGCCGACGAGAATGTCGCTGGGATTCACCTCGGCGCCGATATAGACGATGCCGGCCTCGTCGAGATTCTTCAGCGCCTCCTCCGAGACGTTGGGAATGTCGCGCGTGATCTCCTCGGGTCCGAGTTTCGTATCGCGGGCCATCACCTCGAATTCCTCGATATGGATCGAGGTGAAGACGTCGTCGCGGACGACGCGCTCGGAGATGAGGATGGAATCCTCGAAATTGTATCCCATCCACGGCATGAAGGCGACGAGCACGTTCCGCCCGAGCGCAAGCTCGCCGAGATCGGTCGAGGGACCGTCGGCGATGATCTCGCCTTCCTGTACCGCATCGCCGACGCGGACGAGCGGCCGCTGATTGATGCACGTATTCTGGTTCGAGCGTTGGAACTTGCGCAGATTATAGATGTCCACGCCCGACTTCGACGGATCGGTCTCTTCCGTGGCGCGAATGACGATACGGGTGGCATCCACCTGATCGACCACGCCGGTGCGGCGCGCGCCGATGGCAGCGCCTGAATCGCGCGCCACGACCTCTTCCATGCCGGTGCCGACCAGCGGCGCTTCCGCCGTGATCAACGGCACGGCCTGACGCTGCATGTTCGAGCCCATGAGCGCGCGGTTGGCGTCGTCATTCTCCAGGAACGGAATGAGCGCGGCCGCGACCGACACGAGTTGCTTCGGCGACACGTCGATGAGATCGACCTTGTCCGGTGCATAGAGCTCCACGTCGCCGGCATGCCGGCACACGATCAGCTCTTCCTCGAAAGTGCCGTTCGGCGCGAGCTTGGCATTGGCTTGCGCGATGACATAGCGCGCCTCCTCCATGGCCGAGAGATAGACCACCTCGTCCGTCACCTTGGCCTTGACCACGCGGCGATAGGGGCTCTCGATGAAGCCGTATTTGTTGACCCGCGCGTAAGTTGCGAGCGAATTGATCAGGCCGATATTCGGACCTTCGGGCGTCTCGATGGGGCAGATACGGCCGTAATGCGTCGTGTGCACGTCGCGCACCTCGAAGCCCGCCCTCTCGCGGGTGAGACCGCCAGGCCCAAGCGCCGAGAGACGCCGCTTATGCGTGATTTCCGAAAGCGGGTTGGTCTGGTCCATGAACTGCGACAGCTGCGAGGACCCGAAGAACTCGCGCACGGCGGCGGCCGCGGGCTTCGCGTTGATCAGGTCCTGCGGCATCACCGTGTCGATATCGACCGAGCTCATACGCTCCTTGATGGCGCGCTCCATGCGCAGCAGACCGACGCGGTACTGATTCTCCATCAGCTCGCCGACCGAGCGCACCCGGCGATTACCGAGATGATCGATATCGTCGATCTCGCCCTTGCCGTCGCGCAAACCCACCAGCGTCTTGATCACGGCGAGGATGTCCTCTTTCCGCAACGTGCGCACGGTGTCGGGGCAATCGAGCTCGAGCCGCATATTCATTTTCACGCGGCCCACGGCCGAAAGATCGTAGCGCTCGGAATCGAAGAAGATGCCGTTGAACAGCGCTTGTGCGGTATCCGGCGTCGGCGGCTCGCCCGGGCGCATCACCCGATAGATGTCGACCAACGCCTCGTCGGTGTTCGAGCTCTTGTCGATGGCCAGCGTGTTGCGGATGAAGGCGCCGACATTGACGTGATCGATGTCGAGGATCGGGATCTCTTTCAGCCCGAGCTCCTTCAGCGTAGCCAGCAATTTGGCGTCGAGCTCCTCGCCCGCCTCGCCATAGATTTCGCCCGACTCCAGATTGACGATGTCCTCGGCGAGATAGCGGCCGAACAAATCTTCGTCCTGGACCAGCAGCTCTTTCAGGCCTTCGTCGGCAAGCTTCTTGGCAAGCCGCGCCGTGACTTTACGGCCGGCCTCGATCGCTACCTTGCCGGTCTTGGCGTCGATCAGATCGTGCATCGGCTTGATGCCGCGCATGCGGTCGGCGCGGAACGGCATGCGCCAGCCGAACTTGGTCAGCTTGAACGGAATGCGATCGTAGAACGTCGAAAGAATCTCTTCGTCGTCGAGACCGAGCGCATACAGCAGCGTCGTCACCGGAAGCTTCCGCCTCCGGTCGATGCGCACAAAGACAATATCCTTGGCGTCGAATTCGAAATCGAGCCACGAGCCGCGATAAGGAATGATGCGCGCGGCAAACAGGAGTTTGCCCGACGAATGCGTCTTGCCGCGGTCATGATCAAAGAAGACGCCCGGCGAGCGATGCATCTGCGAGACGATGACGCGCTCGGTGCCGTTGATGACGAAGGTGCCGTTCATGGTCATGAACGGCATGTCGCCCATATAGACGTCTTGCTCTTTGATGTCCTTGACGGAACGCGCGCCGGTCTCTTCGTTCACATCGAACACGATCAGACGCAGCGTCACCTTCAACGGCGCCGCGAACGTCATGCCGCGCTGCTGGCACTCGTCGACATCATATTTGGGCTGCTCGAACGCAAAGCGCACAAATTCCAGTTGGGCGCGCTCGCCGAAGTCCCGGATCGGAAACACCGAGCGGAACACCGATTGCAGACCCTCATCGAGGCGGCCGCCCTCGGGCTCGTCGACCATCAGGAATTGATCGTAGGATTGCTTCTGCACTTCGATGAGGTTCGGCATCTCGGCAACTTCGTGAATCTTGCCGAACATCTTCCGCAAACGCTTGATGCCACTCGTCATCTGCTGCGCCATGCTTGATCCTCTTAAGGTCGAAAAACGGCTCGCCGGAAACTCCGCTTCGCGCGGAGACTCTGGAGAGACGCTCAAGTTACAGATTTCAATGGGTTGGCCCGAACGGACCCCTCAATTTGGGGTCCGCCCGGGGAAATTTCAACCCTAACTACTTGAGCTCAACGGTCGCACCCGCGCCTTCGAGCTGCTTCTTAATCTTGTCGGCCTCGTCCTTGCTCACGCCTTCCTTAACAGCCTTGGGCGCGGCTTCGACCAGGTCCTTGGCCTCCTTAAGGCCGAGGCCAGTGATCGCACGGACCTCTTTAATGACGTTGATCTTGTTAGCGCCGATGGTGGCCAGGATAACATTGAACTCCGTCTGCTCTTCGGCTACGGCCGCCGGTGCGCCGCCGCCAGCGGCCATCATGGCCACAGGTGCTGCGGCGGAAACGCCCCATTTCTCTTCCAGCATCTTGGCAAGATCGGCCGCCTCGAGCACCGTAAGCTTGGAGAGGTCGTCAACGATTTTCTGTAGGTCTGCCATTCGATTATCCTCGTAACTTCACAAACGTTGTTAAGGCCAATCCGGCCATCAAGCGGCTTCTTCAGTCCTGCCATAGGCTGCGACCACACGCGCAAGCTGAGCGCCGGGCTCGTTCAGCGTGCGAGCGATCTTGCTCGCGGGCGCTTGTAAGAGACCGATCAGCTTGCCCCGTAGCTCGTCGAGCGAAGGCAGAATGGCGAGCGAGTTCACGCCCTTGGGATCGAGCACCGTCTGCCCCATCGCGCCGCCAAGGATGATGAACTTTTCGTTCGCCTTGGCGAATTTGACAGCGGCTTTCGGCGCCGCGACTGGGTCGGCGGAATAAGCGAGGCAGGTCGGCCCCTTCAGCAAATCCGCAATCCCTTTCACGTCGGTCCCTTCGAGCGCGAGCTTGACCAGCTTGTTCTTGGCCACCTTGACGTTCCCGCCCGCGCCGCGAACCTCGCGACGGAACTTGGTCATCTCGGCGACCGAGAGGCCGGCATAATGAGCGACGACAATCACGCCAGTCTTGGCGAAGGCGTCGTGAAGCGCCGCTACAACTTCGCGCTTCTCTGCTCTTTCCATGCTCACTCCGTCAGTTCGAAGGTGAAAGGACTAATGCCTCTCCCTTCACCACACCTGCCGCGAGGAAACCGCGAAGACGACAAGCAATGCCGCTTCGCTTCTCCAAGCGACGCTCCATTTGCCTGCCCTGCTCGCGAACGCTTAACAGCGTCGAAGCCGAATACGAGGTTCAAACCGATCTCCTGGCGTGGGACATGCCCTCACGCCCTGAACCGTTCGTCTCCCGTCTATTGCAGGCCCAAAAGGCTTAAGCGGGACATCCCGCACCTGCAGTCTCGGACAGGTTCGGATCGCCTCTTGCGAAACGATCCGTTCCGGGCCCTCGATCGGACCCTGAAACTTTCAACCCTATGCGCCGGAAATGCTCGCCGGCTCGATCTTCACACCAGGCCCCATCGTCGAGGCCACCGCCATCCGCTTTAGGAACGTGCCCTTGGAGCCTGATGGCTTCGCCTTGATCACCGCATCGGCAAAGGCGCGGATGTTTTCCACCAGCGCCTTCTCCGTGAAACTTGCTTTACCGACACCGGCCTGCACGATGCCGGCCTTCTCGACGCGGAACTCGACAGCGCCACCCTTGGCGCCTGCCACCGCTGCCGTGACGTCCATGGTGACGGTGCCCACCTTCGGGTTCGGCATCAGGCCGCGCGGGCCCAGCACCTTACCCAAGCGTCCGACGAGCGGCATCATGTCGGGCGTGGCGATGCAGCGGTCGAAATCGATCACGCCCTTCTGCACCTGCTCTACCAGATCTTCCGCGCCGACGAGATCGGCCCCGGCCTTCTTCGCCTCTTCCGCCTTCGCGCCCTTGGCGAACACGGCGACGCGGAGTTTACGCCCCGAGCCGTTCGGCAAGTTGCAGACGCCGCGTACCATCTGATCGGCATGCCGCGGATCGACGCCAAGATTCATCGCGACCTCGATCGTCTCGTCGAACTTGGCTTTGGCCGCGGCCTTGATGAGCGTCACCGCCTCTTCGATCGTATATAGCTTCTCGCGCTCAACCGTCTCTCTGGCCGCGCGAAACCGTTTGCCGGGTTTGCTCATGTCCTACTCCTGCACCTGTAATCCCATCGAGCGCGCTGAGCCCGCGATGATCTTCATCGCCTGCTCGACGGAATTGGCGTTCAAATCCTTCATCTTGACTTCGGCGATCTCCCGAAGCTGGGCCTGCGTCACGCTGCCGGCGACATTCCGCCCCGGCGCCGTCGAGCCCTTGCCGATCTTCGCCGCCTTCTTCAACAGGTACGACGCCGGCGGCGTCTTCATTTCAAATGAGAAGGAGCGATCGGAAAAGACCGTGATCACGGTCGGGATCGGCGCGCCGGCATCGAGCTTCTGCGTCGCTGCGTTGAACTGCTTGCAGAATTCCGGGATGTTGACGCCGCGCTGTCCGAGCGCGGGCCCGATCGGCGGCGAAGGATTCGCCTGCCCCGCCGGCACCTGCAATTTGATGTAGCCATCGATCTTCTTAGCCATCGCTCACTCTTATAATCTGTCTGTCCACCACGTCGTCGAAGAAGCTCAGAGCTTCTCCACCTGTCCATATTCGAGTTCGACCGGCGTCGCGCGCCCGAAAATCGAAACCGCAACTTTGAGCCGCGCGCGCTCTTCGTCCACTTCCTCGACGAGCCCATTGAACGAGGCGAACGGGCCGTCGGCAACCCTCACCTGTTCGCCGATCTCGAACGTGACCGAGGGCTTCGGCCGCTCGACGCCTTCCTGCACTTGCTGCAGGATGCGTCCCGCTTCGGCATCGGTAATCGGGATCGGCCTGTTCTCGGTCCCAAGAAACCCGGTGACCTTGGGTGTGTTCTTGATGAGGTGGTAGCTCTCGTCGCTGAGCTCCATCTTCACCAGCACATAACCCGGAAAGAACTTCCGCTCCGAACTCACCTTCCGGCCGCGGCGCATCTCCACGACCTCTTCCATCGGCACCAGCACCTCTTCGAACTTATCGCCAAGGCCAGCGGCCACCGCCCGCTCCTTGATGGACTCGGCGACCTTCCTCTCGAAGTTCGAGTAGGCGTGAACAATGTACCAGCGCATGGCCATTGGATTTCAGTCTACCTCTCCGCGCCTCGCGCCTTAACCTAGTGTCCGATCTTAAGGATCAGCAGGATCAAATTATGCAGCGCCCAATCCGCCGCCAAAAAGAACAGCGCCGCTAGAATCGACATAATGAGCACCATGACCGTGGTGACGACCGTCTCCGAGCGCGTCGGCCAGGTGACCTTGGCCACCTCGGTGCGCACCTGCTGGAGAAATTCGAAAGGGTTGGTTCTTGCCATTTCTTCTCTTCTTGCCCGCTCAACCTGAATAATCTCGGCCCTAGTCTCGTTTAGCCCTCAGGTGGCAGGAGTGGAGGGACTCGAACCCCCAACCCCCGGTTTTGGAGACCGGTGCTCTAGCCAGTTGAGCTACACTCCTATTTCGGTGTCAGGTATCAGGTGTCAGGCGTCAGAAACAAGTTTTCCTTATCGTTTGACGCCTGGCACCTAACACCCGACTGGAGCGGGTGAAGGGAATCGAACCCTCGTCCTCAGCTTGGAAGGCTGCTGCTCTACCATTGAGCTACACCCGCAAACCGTCCGTTCGGAAGGCATACTGGTGGAGGGGGTAGGATTCGAACCTACGTAGGCATAGCCAACGGGTTTACAGCCCGTCCCCTTTAGCCACTCGGGCACCCCTCCTTGATCAGATGGATTGTCGGACTGTTGAATTATACAAGCAAAAACGCCCCGCCGTTGACCGGCAGGGGCTGCCTCACCGGCGTTTTATGGGAATAGCTTAGGTGGCTGTCAACTCTAATCCGGCAGGAACCGCCAAAATTCTGTACCCTTTCAACGATTCACCCTGCCGAACACCCCTTCAACTTACCCCCGAGCCATGCGCAACAAGAAGCATCGACCCTCATCTTCCCATCGTCAGCGCCGGCGGCCTGAGTCGGCGAATGGCTCCGCCCCTGTCTTGTTATATGGGATTCACGCGGTCGAGGCGGCACTGGCCAACTCGAAGCGTGAGATCCGCAAGCTGCATCTGACGGAGAACGCCGCGCGCAGGCTCGAGCCCCTCCTCTTAAAGCGCGGGCTGAAGGTTGAGCCAGCGTTGCCGAAGACCCTCGACCGGCTCGTGGGGGGCGATGCTGTGCACCAGGGTGCGGCGATCGAGGTCGAGGACCTTCCTTCCCTCAGCCTCGACGACATCACCACCGAGGGTTTGCTCGTCGTGCTCGATCAAGTGACCGATCCGCAAAATGTCGGCGCCGTGTTACGCTCGGCTGCGGCCTTCGGCGCAATAGGTCTCGTGCTGCACGACCGGCACAGCCCTCCGCTCTCCGGCGCATTGGCCAAAGCGGCGAGCGGCGCGCTCGATACCGTCCCCGTCATCCTCGTTCCGAATCTCGCCCGCGCTCTCACCGAGTTCGGCGAGCGCGGGTTCTCACGCGTAGGACTAGCCGAGGAAGGAAGCGAGGCGCTGGAGACAGCGAAGCTCACTCTACCAATGGCGCTCGTGCTCGGCGCCGAAGGTAAAGGCTTGCGGCAAT
>Ga0315278_10005668_pt1 | contig 11326 bp, 13 predicted proteins | sample YL17G06_0_MG_FD_203880 | JGI IMG/M metagenome (GOLD analysis project Ga0315278, IMG submission 203880) | Sediment microbial communities from Yellowstone Lake, YNP, Wyoming, USA - YL17G06_0 | ecosystem: Environmental > Aquatic > Freshwater > Lake > Sediment | place: USA: Wyoming | collected... | reverse complement strand
GGCGACGCTGCGCGTTCGCGCACCGCGCCTGGTCCTGTCGAGATCAAAGCCTCATCGCTCTCAGACGCGCGATGCGCTCCTCGATCGGCGGATGCGTCGAGAACAGCGTGGCGAGACCGCCGGACGTTAGCGGGTTGACGATGAAGAGGTGGGCCGTGGCGGGCGTGGCCTCCATGGGCACCTGCCGGGACGCCGTGTCGAGCTTCGCGAGCGCGTGTTCGAGCCCTGAGGCGCGGCCGCAAAGTCGCGCGCCCGACGCGTCGGCCTCGTACTCGCGCGAGCGCGAGATGGCCATCTGGATGAGCATGGCCGCGAAGGGCGCCAGGATGGCCATGAGGAGCGCGCCGATGGCGCTGCCCCCGCCGCCCTCTTCGTCGCTGCGGCGGCCGCCGCCGAAGATGGCCGCCCACTGCGCCATCTGCGCGAGGTACGTGATGGCGCCCGCGAGCGTGGCCGCGATGGTCATGATGAGCGTGTCGCGATTCTTGACGTGCGAGAGCTCGTGGGCGAGCACACCGCGTAGCTCGTCCTCGGTCATGATGCGCAGGATGCCCTCGGTGACGGCGACCGCGGCGTGCTGCGGGTTGCGCCCCGTCGCGAAGGCATTGGGCGAGTCGTCCTGGATGATGTAGATCGGCGGCACCGGGATATGCGCCTGCGCGGCCAGCTCGCGGACGATGCGGTAGAGCGCGGGCGCCTGGGCTTCGTCGACGGGCTGGGCGCCGTACATGGACAGCACGATCTTGTCCGAGAACCAGTACGAGCCGACGTTCATGACGAGCGCCAGAATGAAGGCGATGGTCATGCCCTGCTGCCCGCCGATGGCCCCGCCGACCAGCACCAGCAGGCAGGTCAGGACGACGAGCAGGAACCCGGTTTTGATCAGGTTGCCCATTGCGCAGAACCTCCGTGGCGAATGCTAGCAGTCGCCTCGGGGAGCGTCAAGCAACGGGGCCGGCTGCCCCGCGCTGCTCGAGCGCCGCGCGGGGGTCGAAGCCGACCCACCGGATGCCGCGCACACCGTCGAAGCGGCGCGCCATGACCTCGAGGGCCTCCGGGTTGGAGTCTACCAAGATGAAGCGCCGGTTGAGACCGAGGCACGCCTCGCCTGTGGTGCCGCTGCCGGCGAAGAAGTCCAGCACGAGGTCGCCCGGACGCGAGGAGGCCTGGACGATGCGCCGGAGGACGCCGAGCGGCTTCTGCGTCGGATAGCCGGTGCGCTCGCGGCCCTGCGTCGGCACGATCGTGTGCCACCAGGTGTCGGTGGGCAGCTTGCCGCGCGCCGCCTTGTCCGGCCCGACCAGTCCCGGCGCCATGTACGGGATGCGCTCCACGGCCTCGGTGTCGAAGACGTAGCGCGACGGGTCCTTGACGTAGACCAGGATATTGTCGTGCTTCGGCGGCCAGCGGCGTGTGGGGCGGGCTCCATAGTCATAGGCCCAGATGATCTCGTTGAGGAAGGAGGCCCGCCCGAAGATGCTGTCGAGCAGCACCTTGCAGTAGTGGACCTCGCGGTAGTCGATGTGGAAGTACAGCGTGCCGTCGGGCGCCAGCGCGCGGTAGGCCTCCCGCAGCCTCGGCTCGAGGAATGCCAGGTAGTCGTCGAAGCGGTCGGGAAAGGCGCGCGAGCCCATCTTGACCGTGTCGTAGCGCTGTCCCTTGAAGCCCACCCGGTCGCCCGAGGCGCTGCGCACGGTTTTGATGCGCGTGCGCGACTGCGGCTTACCCGTATTGAACGGCGGATCGATGTAGATGAGCGCCGCGGCGCCGTCGGGCACGTGGCGGCGGAGGACGTCCAGATTGTCGCCGAAGTGAATCGTGTGCATAGCCCGGGTAGTATACGGGGTGACCCGTCCATCCGCCGCATGCTGGCGGGCCGGAGGGCCTTTCAAGTTGACAACCGGGGAGGGGGGCCCGTACACTGGCTCGGTTTCATCGAAATCCATAAATTCTGTCGAGGGTTAGCGAGAGCCGAGTCATGGTGATCAGGGTCTCAGAGATTCCCGAAGAGGGGCTCAGGTTCGAGGGTCCCGAGGCCTTCCCTGACCCGTTCCAGGACCGCACGTGGCACCTCGAGGATGTCGAGCTCGCCGTGGAGAAGGACGGCGACGTCGTCTTCGTCAGCGGCCATATTCGTTCCCGTGTGCCACAGGTCTGCTCGCGCTGCCTCGAGTCCTACGAAGCCGCGGTGGAGGCGGCTGTGGATACGCGACTCGTGCCCGCCCCATCGGCGCGGGGCGAGGAGCGGGAGCTTCACGCGGACGACCTCGAGACCGACGTGTACGATCATGACCAGATCGATCTCAAGGCGCTGCTCGAGACCGAGACCGCGCTGGGCCTGCCGATGAAGCCGCTATGCAGCGAGGGGTGTCGCGGCCTCTGTCCGACGTGCGGGGCGAGCCGGAATGCGGCGCCATGCGGCTGCGCGCCGGCCGCCGACCCGCGCTGGTCGGCGCTCAAGGGCCTGGCCGACCGGCTGTCAAAATAAACCGCAGGGCCGGGCCTTGAACCCCGGCGAAGGAGCCACGAGACCATGCCGCTGCCCAAGCGACGCCATTCGAAGACGCGCGGACGCAAGCGCCGGACACACTATAAGATGTCAGCGCCGACGCGCTCCGTGTGCCCGCAGTGCAGGGAAGTGAAGATGCCGCACCAGATCTGCCCCAAGTGCGGTTTCTACAAGGGGCGGGAAGTTCTCTCAGTCGAGGGCGAGTAGCGCCAGGGCGCCAGGTCCGCGGCCGATGAAGATCGCGGTGGACGCCATGGGCGGGGACTTCGGCCCTGCCGTCGTCGTCGAGGGCGCGGTGACGGCCGCCCGCGAGTTCGGGCTCGCCTCGGTGCTCGTTGGTGACAGGGCTGCGGTCGAGCGTGAGATCGTCCGCCTCAAGGCGCAGGAGCTGCCGATTACCGTGCGGCACGCGAGCCAGGTCGTAGGCATGGCCGAGCCGCCCTCTCACGCGCTCCGACGCAAGCGGGATTCTTCTCTCCGGGTGGCGGCCGAGCTCTGCAAGGAGGGCGAGTGCCAGGCGCTCGTCTCGGCGGGGAATACCGGTGCCGCCATGGCCATCGGCATGTATGTGATGGGCCTCCTCCCGGGCGTGGACCGGCCCGCTATCGCCGCCGCGCTTCCGAGCCTCTCGGGCTATACCATCCTCATCGACGCCGGCGCCAACGTCGATCCAAAGCCGCGCCATCTCTTTCAGTTCGCCATCATGGGCCACGTCTACTCGCGCGACATCGTGGGCAAGGACAATCCGCGGGTGGGTCTGCTCTCGGTGGGCCAGGAGGAGGGCAAGGGCAACGATCTGACCAAGGAAACCTTCGAGAAGCTCCGCCACTCGTCGATCAACTTCATGGGCAATATCGAGGGGCGCGACATCTACAATGGCCGCTGCGACGTGGTGGTGACGGACGGGTTCACGGGCAATGTCTGCCTCAAGGTCTCGGAGAGCCTGGCTGAGATGCTGACGGAGATGATCCGGCAGGAACTGGGACGCGACGTCTTCTCTCTGGCGGGCGCGGCCCTGTCCAAGCGCGCCTTCACGCGGATGAAGCGGCGCGTGGACTACACCGAGATGGGTGGCGCGCCGCTCCTCGGGATCAGCGGCGCTTCCATCATTTGCCACGGCGCTTCGCCGGTGAAGGCCATCAAGAATGCCGTGCGCGTGGCCGCCGAGTGGGTGAAGAGCGGCGTCAACGAGCACATTACCACCGCCCTCGAGGCCGAGTCCGAGCTGGCCGAGGGACGCGAGGGAGGCCGCGAATGACCAGAGCACAGATCATCGGCGTCGGCGCCTATGCCCCGAAGCGCATCCTGACCAACGAGGAGCTTGGGCGGATGGTCGAGACCTCGGACGAGTGGATCGTCCAGCGCACCGGCATCCGCGAGCGGCACATCGTCGATGAGAACGAGGCGACCTCGGACCTGGCGATTCGAGCGGCGCAGCAGGCTCTCGAGCGAGCGGGGGTGGAGGCGGGTGAGATCGACCTGATTGTCGTCGGCACGACCACCGGCGACATGGCCTTTCCGACCACGGCCAACATCGTCCAGCACCAGCTCGGCTGCCGGAACGCGGGATCCATGGACGTCTACGCCGCGTGCTCGGGATCGATTTACAGCCTGTCGGTCGGCTCGCAGTACGTCCAGAGCGGGAAATACAAGACCGTCCTCTGCATCGGCGCCGAGACCCTCTCGCGTATCACGGACTATACCGACCGCGGCACGTGCATCCTCTTGGCCGACGCGGCAGGGGCGGCGGTGCTCCGTGCGTCCGATGGGGACGCGGGCATCCTCGACACCGATCTCTATTCGGACGGCCGCTACGGCGACCTGCTCACCCAGCCGGCCGGCGGTTCGCGCAACCCGGCGACCCACGAGACCGTGGACAAGCGGATGCACTACTGCAAGATGAAAGGCAACGAGGTCTTCAAGGTTGCGGTGCGCATGTTCGGCGACTGCACCGAGCGCATCCTCACCCGCAACGGCTTCACCGCCGCCGATCTCGCGCTGTTCGTCCCCCACCAGGCGAATCTCCGTATCATCGAGGCGGCCGTGAAGCGGCTCAAGCTGCCGATGGACCGGGTCATCGTGAACGTGGACCGCTACGGCAATACCGGGGCGGCCTCGGTGTATGTCGCGCTCGAAGAAGCGTGGTCGGCGGGGCGCATCAAGACTGGTGATCTCGTGCTCATGGCGGCCTTTGGCGGCGGCTTTACGTGGGGCGCGGCGCTGATGCGCTGGTAGAGGTCCCATGAAGATCGCGTTCCTCTTTCCAGGCCAGGGTTCGCAGTCGGTCGGCATGGGTCAGGCCTTCGCGCAGGCCTCGCCCGCCGCTGCCGCCGTGTGGCGCAAAGCCGACGAGGCGCTGGACTTTCCCCTCTCGCGGCTCTGCTTCGAGGGGCCGGAGGAGGATCTCGCGCTGACCGCGAATACCCAGCCCGCTATCCTGACGGCGAGCGTGGCCGCGGCGGCCGTGCTCGCGGAGCGCGGCATCCGCCCGGACCTTTGCGCCGGGCATAGCCTGGGCGAGTACTCGGCCCTCGTCGTGACGGGGGCCCTTGGCTTCGTCGACGCCGTCAGGCTCGTGCGCAAGCGGGGCGAGTTCATGCAGGAGGCCGTGCCGGTGGGTACGGGCGCCATGGCGGCCCTCATGGGGCTCGACCTGGCCGCGGCCGAGCAGGCCTGCGCCGAGTCGGCCCAGGGCGAGGTCGTCAATGTCGCCAATATCAACTCGCCCGGTCAGATCGTGATCGCGGGCAACCGGGGCGCCGTCGAGCGCGCCGTGAAGGCGGCGGCCGCGCTCGGCGGACGGAAGAGCGTGCTCCTGCCGGTGAGCGCGCCTTTCCATTCAGCGTTGATGAAGCCCGCCGCCGACCGGCTCGCGGCCGAGCTCGAGCGGTTGACCGCGCATGCTCCGCGGGTGCCGGTGGCGCGCAACGCGGACGCGGGGCTGACCACGACGGCGGAGGACGTCAAGCCATTCCTGGTTCGCCAAGTGGCGAGCCCCGTGCGATGGGCCGACTGCCTGCGGACGCTCGCGCGCGAGGGCGCCACGGCCTGGCTCGAGGTCGGGCCGGGGCGCGTGCTCACTGGCTTGCTGAAGCGCACGATCGAGGGGGCACGCGGGCACCCGGTCGAGGACCCCGACTCGCTCGAGAAGGCCGCCGCGGCCCTCGCCGCCGCGGCTGGAGATCCTCCGGCGTGACCGAGGGCAAGGCGCTCGGGGGCCGGGTCGCCGTCGTCACGGGTGGCACGCGCGGCATCGGGCTGGCCATCGCGCGCGCGCTGGCGGAGGACGGCGCCTCCGTGGTAGTCTCTGGCCGCGACGCGGCCCGGCTCGAGTCGGCGGTCAAAGAGATCGAGGCCCTGGGCGGTGTCGTGCTGGCGGTTGCGGCCGATCAGTCGAAGCGGGAGGACTGTGATCGGCTGGTGGAGGCGACCAAGGAGCGTTTCGGACGCATCGACGTGCTGGTCAACAACGCGGGCATCACGCGCGACCAGCTCCTGGTGCGGATGAAGGACGATGACTGGGATACGGTCATGGACACGAACCTCCGGGGCGTCTTCCTCATGACCCGGGCCGCGGCCAAGCCCATGATGCGGCAGAAGAGCGGGCGCATGATTAATATCGCGTCCACGGCGGGCGCCATGGGCAACCCCGGCCAGGTCAATTACTCGGCGGCCAAGGCGGGAGTCATCGGTTTCACGAAGGCGGCCGCGCGCGAGCTGGCGCACTGGAACATCTTGGTCAATGCCGTGGCGCCGGGCCTGATCGAGACGGACATGACCGCCGGGATCTCCGGCGAAGTCCGGGAAGGGCTGCTTCAGCAGGTGCCGCTCAAGCGCATCGGCGCTGCACGGGAGGTGGCCGAGGTGGTACGATTCCTGGCCGGTGACGGCGCTGCCTACGTCACGGGGCAGACCATCCACGTCAACGGCGGCCTGTACATGTAACAGCGGCCCCCGGGGGCCGGCTGCATCGGTAGTTTGAGTTCAATTCACGCGGAAGCGGGAGGTGTTCATGGCAAAGCCGGTTGAGGAGCGGGTGAAGGAGATCATCGTCGAGCAGCTCGGAGTCGAGGAGGACGAGGTCAACCCCAACGCGAAGTTCATCGAGGACCTGGGCGCCGACTCGCTCGACACCGTCGAGCTGGTGATGGCTTTCGAGGAGGAGTTCGACCTCGAGATCCCCGACGAGGACGCGGAGAAGATCACGACCGTCGGGGACGCCATCAGCTACATCAAGGAGAACCAATAGACGGGCAGTCGACCCCCGCCTATGGCCATGGACAAGCGTCGCGTAGTGATCACCGGGGTGGGCGCCGTCACCCCCGTGGGGAATACGGCTGAGGAGTTCTGGGCCGCGCTCCTCGAGGGCCGCTCGGGCATCGGTCCCATCACGCGCTTCGACACGACGGGCTTCCCCACGCGCATCGCCGGCGAGCTCAAGGGCTTCGACTCGCTCAAGTACATCGACAAGAAGGACGATCGCAAGTTCGACCTCTTCCTCAAGTACGCCGTCGCCTGCGCGACGATGGCCGTGGAGGACGCGGCGCTCAAGATGGACAAGGTGGACGGGACGCGGTTCGGTGTCCTCGTTGGATCGGGCATCGGCGGTCTCGGAACCCTGCTGGACAATTACGAGGTGCTCCGGACCAAGGGTCCCGACCGCGTGTCACCCTTCTTCATTCCGATGTTGATCGTCAACATGGCCTCGGGGGTGATCTCGATGCGCTTTGGCGCCAAGGGGCCGAACTCGGCGGTTGTCACCGCCTGCGCCACGGGCAACCACGCGATCGGCGACGCCACGAAGATCATCCAGCGCGGTGACGCCGACGTGATGATCGCCGGCGGCTCTGAGGCCATCATCATCCCGCTGACCATCGCGGGCTTCTGCCAGATGAAGGCCATGTCAACCCGCAACGACGACCCGACCCGGGCATCGCGCCCCTTCGACGCCGAGCGCGACGGCTTTGTCTGCGGCGAGGGCGGGGGACTGGTGGTGCTGGAATCGCTCGACCATGCCCGCCGGCGCGACGCGCGTATCTACGCCGAGGTGATCGGATACGGCATGACCGGCGACGCCCATCACATGACCGCGCCCGATCCCGAGGGTGACGGCGCCGCCCGCGCCATGGCCGCGGCGCTCCGCGACGCTGAGGTCGAGCCGTCGGCCGTAGGCTATATCAACGCTCACGGGACCTCGACGCTTTACAACGACAAGTTCGAGACCATCGCGATCAAGCGCGTCTTCGGCGAGCACGCCAAGAAGCTCGCGGTGTCGTCCACGAAGTCCATGACGGGGCATCTCCTCGGCGCGGCCGGCGGCATCGAGGCCATCGCCACGGCCTTCGCGCTCCACTATGGAGTGCTCCCGCCCACCATCAACTACGAGAAGCCCGACCCCGATTGCGACCTCGACTACATTCCGAACCAGGCGCGCAAGCAAGAGGTCGAGGTCGCGCTCAGCAATGCTTTCGGCTTCGGCGGCACCAACGCGACGCTCGCTTTCAAAAAGTATCGCGGGTAGCAGGCGGTTAAGTGATAGTCGACGCAGAGCCGCTGGAGCGGCTGGGTTGGCGACTCGGCCACGCCTTCCGTGACCGCGGCCTGCTCCTGCAGGCGCTGACCCACAGCTCCTACGCCAACGAGCATCCCGGCGAGCGCGACAATGGCGCGCTCGCCTTCCTGGGCGATGCCGTGCTGGCCCTCGTGGTCGGCGAGCATCTGTGGCGGGCCCATCCCGATGCGCCCGAGGGGCTATTGACCCCAGGCCGAGCCGAGCTGGTCTCGGGCGCCAATCTTGCCCGCTGGGCCGCCGCCATCGAGCTCGGCCCAGCCCTGAGGGTCGGGCGCGGCGAGGAGCAGATGGGCGGGCGCGCGAAAGAATCGCTGCTCGCGACGGCGCTCGAGGCCGTGCTTGCGGTGGTGTATCTGGAGGGCGGGCTCGAGGCGGCCCGCCGCGTCGTTGCCTCTCTCGCACCGTGGTAAGGTGAGCTCATGCGCCTCTGGCCCTTCCGCCGCCGGCCCGCCGCGGTCCCTGCCGACTACTCCGGTTTCGCGATCGCGGAGCTCGCTCCTCAGCTCGGGGGGGTGATGGCGGTAGAGCAGGTGCGCACGGAGGGGCATGCCTTGGGCTTCGGAGGCCGACTGCTCCTGCCGCCCGCCTCGGCGCTGAACGAGCTCCTGGCTCGCTTCCGGCCCTTCGGCTATACGCCGTTCCTCCAGGCAGGCGCGGGGCTGACCTGGGTCCGGGCATTGCCCTTCGTGGACGTTCAGGTGCCGTCGAAGCCGCGGATCAATATCATCCTGTTCGTGCTGACCGTAATCTCGACGATCGTGGCCGGGTCGGGAGCTTTCTTCGCCTTCAATCCGCTGACCGAGCCGCGACGCTTCCTCGACGGCGTGCCCTTCGCGTTCACGCTGCTCGCCATCCTCGGCACGCACGAGTTCGGCCACTACTTCACGGCCCGCGCGTACGGCGCCTCGGTCAGCCTGCCGTACTTCATCCCCGCGCCACCACCCTTCCTCTTCGGCACGCTGGGAGCCATCATCCGTATGCGCTCCCCCGCCCGCGACAGGAATTCGCTCTTCGACATCGCGGCGGCCGGGCCGCTGGCCGGGCTCGTCGTGGCCCTTCCGGCGCTGTGGATAGGGTTGGGTTGGTCGAAGGTGGCGGCGCTGCCGGCCGGCGGCAGCGTGGTCTTCGGCGACTCGCTCCTGATGCGCTTCATGACCTGGCTCGTCTTCGGTCAACTCCCTCCGGGCCACGATGTTTTCGTCCATCCGGTGGCGCTCGCGGGCTGGGTCGGGCTCTTCGTCACGGCGCTCAACCTCATTCCCGTGGGTCAGCTCGACGGAGGCCGAATCGCCTATGCCCTCTTCGGCGCGCGTCACCGCCAGGTCTCGATCGCTACATTCCTGGGCTTGATCGCGCTCGGGGCCATCACCGGCTCGGCCAATTGGTTCGTGTGGGCCTTCCTGCTCTTCTTCGTCATGGGCTTCCAGCACCAGCCGCCGCTTGACGATCTCTCGCCGCTCTCGCCGGGGCGGTATGCCGTCGGCTTGCTCTGCCTGCTCCTGCTGATCCTGCTCATCCCGCCTGTCCCGGTCGCGATACAGTAGCCCCCCCGGGGCCCGGCTATTGCCTCGGGCCCCGTTCCCCGCTAAGATTCGTCAGCCTCCCGACCGGTTCGCGTGCATCCGATAGAGGAGATCGTCAGTGTCTGACCAGGCTGATCCGAAGGCCCTCGAGGCACTCATCCGCGCCGGCGAGGTCGACACCGTGCTCACGGTGTTCCCCGACGGAATGGGACGGCTCCTGGGCAAGCGGGTGGTCGGCCGCTATTTCCTCGATCACGTGCTCGAGGACGGCGTCCACGCCTGCATCTACCTGTTCACGGTGGACATGGAAATGGAGCCGCTGCCGGGTTTCACGCTCACCTCATGGGAACGTGGCTACGGTGACATGAAGATGGTGCCGGACTTGGCGACGTGGCGGGTCCTGCCATGGCTGCCCAAGACGGCGCTGGTCTTCTGTGACGTGTTCACCGAGGAGGGGAAGCCCATCGAGGAGGCGCCGCGCTGGGTGCTCAAGCGCCAGCTCGAGCGGGCGCGGAAGCGCGGCTGGCAGGTCAAGACCGCTTCGGAGCTCGAGCTCTACCTCTTCCGCGAGTCCTTTGACGAGGCGCGCGCGAAGCGCTACCAGCAGCTCACGCCCGTGTCCAACTATCGCGAGGACTACCACATCCTCCAGACCTCCAAGGAAGAACCGCTGGTCCGCGCGATCCGAAACCACATGGAGGACGCGCGCGTGCCGGTGGAATTCTCCAAGGGCGAGTGGGGCAAGGGACAGGAGGAGATCAACCTCCGCTACGCCCCCGCCCTCGAGATGGCGGACCGCCACGTGCTCTACAAGCACGGCGTGAAGGAGATCGCCTGGCAGCAGGGCTCGTCCGTCACCTTCATGGCGAAGTACGACATGGGCGCCGCGGGATCGTCCTTCCACGTCCACTCCTCGGTCTGGGACCGCGCGGGCAGAAAAAACCTCTTCGCCTCGCGCGGGAGAGAGGGCACGCCGCTCTTCCAGCAGTGGCTCGCGGGGCAGGTGGCGATGGCGCGCGAGTTCGCCTACTTCTACGCGCCGACGGTCAATGCCTACAAGCGCTACCAGGCCGGCTCCTTCGCCCCCACGCGCATCGCCTGTGGCTGGGACAACCGCACCTGCGGCTTCCGGCTCTGCGGCGAGGGGAGCGGCTTCCGCGTGGAGAATCGCATCCCGGGCGCCGACGCCAATCCGTACCTTGCCTTCGCCGCCACCATCGCCGCGGGACTCTATGGAGTCGACAAGAAGCTCAAGCCGCCCAAGCTCTACGATGGCAATGCCTATGAGGACCCGAAGCTCCGGCAGGTGCCGAAGACGCTCCGGGAGGCCATCGACGAGCTCGAGCGCTCCAAGGTAGCGCGCGAGGCCTTCGGGGAGAACGTGGTCAAGCACTACCTCCACCACGGCCGCCTCGAGCAACAGGCCTTCGACCAATCAGTGACGGACTGGGAGCTCGTGCGGCTCTTCGAGAGGATCTAGCGAGGAACGGGAATGGCCAATAGGCTCAAGGGCAAGGTAGCGCTCATCACGGGGGCCGGGATGGGGATGGGGCGCGAGGCCGCCGTCCTGTTCGCGGAAGAGGGCGCAAAGGTCGTCGTCTGCGACATTATCAGGAAAGCGGCGGACGAGACCGTGGCTCTAGTCGAAAAGGCGGGTGGCCAGGCCATTGCCGCCGTGGGCGACGTCGCGCTCGAGGAGGACGTCAAACGGATGGTCGACGA
>Ga0315278_10005665_pt1 | contig 11327 bp, 9 predicted proteins | sample YL17G06_0_MG_FD_203880 | JGI IMG/M metagenome (GOLD analysis project Ga0315278, IMG submission 203880) | Sediment microbial communities from Yellowstone Lake, YNP, Wyoming, USA - YL17G06_0 | ecosystem: Environmental > Aquatic > Freshwater > Lake > Sediment | place: USA: Wyoming | collected... | reverse complement strand
CGCATGCGGGTCGCATACCGGAGCCACCTCGGCGACGGCGAGCTCAACGAGTACGAGTTCGACCCGTACACGCTGCTCACCTACAAGGGCGGCCTCTACGTGATCGGCTACAGCTTCAAGCGCGAGCAGACGGTCTACCTCGCGCTCGAGCGCATCGAACGTGTCGAGCCGATCGTCGAGGACGGGAAGCCCTACGTCTTTCGTTATCCCGAGGAATACTCGCCGGAGAAGTTCACGGAGGGTGTCTTCGGCATCTTCACCGGCGAGAAGACTGCGGTCGAGCTGCTGATCCGCAACGCGCAAACCCTTGCCTACCTCAAGCCCCGGCGTCTGCACCCCACACAGAAGCTGGAGGAGCGCGGGGACGGCACGGCGATCCTGCGGATGACCGTGCGCGGCACGGAGGAGCTCGCCACCTGGGTGATGAGCATGGCGCCGTGGGTGGAGGTGTTGAAGCCCGAGACTCTCCGGGCGCGGGTGAAGGAGATGCTCTCAGAGGGCCTGGCGCTCTACATCTGAGATGCTTCATCGAGCTCACGCCAACGGTTGTCCGGGCACAGGCGTTAGGCTTGCGTGGCATGTCTTTAAGCGACTCCCGTCCCTCGCCTGCGCGCGTGATCCGAATGCAACCGGAGCTCTTCGGCTTCCAGGTCGAGCTCAACTCGCGGCGCAGAGCGTTCGTAGAGGTCGTACCCTGGTCGCTCCGGGTGCTTGGTGCGAGTGCGGAGGCAGCGCACTTCGATCTTGCCGATGGTACGGGCCTGTGCTGCGACATCTTGAGCCGGCTAAGCCCCGAGAATCGACGAACAACTAAACGGGCGTGGGCGCGGACGGAAGAGATCAGTCTCGCGAAGGGCATCGAACGCCATCGGCTCCGCCTAGTCGCGCGCATACCTTCCGTTGTGTATCGGGTGCAGGAGCGCGTCCACGGCGAGTTTTCGCTTGAGCGAAGCGACCTGCAGCGTCGCCCCGAGTTCTACGAGCGTCGCTACCTGGTCGCGGACGTTCTCAAGTTCCGCGCCGCGGCCGTCGCGGTAAGCTGCTTCAAGAGCCTCTGCCAAAACGACTTGCAGGCGCGCTCCTACGCCGATGTCGCTCTCGATCGCCTCGAGTCGTGGCCCGCGCTTTTCTCGCCCGACGGCCGGGCCTACGGAAGTCTACGACGCACGTTGATGAATCTTCCGGACGAAGTGCCTGGGTTCTTGCTCACAGCCCTTCGGCTCGTTCAGCTACCGCGGTCGATCACCGATCCCGTCGAGCTCACGACGATCTGTACCGCGCTCGATCAGAAACAGCAGAGGTGGCGGCACCCGGAAGCCTGGCCAAACCGAATCAACATCCTGCTCCACGCTACGACCTCCGAGATTTACCAGGCCGTCGTACGCGTGGCCGAGCACACGGACAGGCGCCTGGACGGAATGCTCGACGGCGTGAGGGCGCTCGTCCGCTATCTCGACTTTCCGGACCTTCATGCCGGGCGGCTTGGGGGCCTCGTCGAGAAGGCGATCCGCTGGCATGGTCACATCGCTCGCCGTGGGCTCGAAGAGCTACTTGAAGAGACCGACCTCCCGCCCGCGCTGAAACGACTTGGCACACCGACGGTTTCACCGGATTTTCCGATTCCTGAAGACCCTCGGGTCCGCTTCCTCGACACGGTGGGCAGCATCCTCAAGGAAGGCCGTGACATGGGCCATTGCGTGGCGAGCCTCGCGGCCGTGGCCGTCCGCGGTGACGCGTATTTCTTTCACATCGAGTTCGACCGCCAGAAGGCGACCGTCGAGCTCGACCGGTGCGGCAGGATCGTCGAGGCCGCGGGGCCGGGAAACAGCGACAACGAGGCGGTACTTTGGGGTTGTCGAACGCTCGCGGAGTGCGCGCGAGCGGCCCTTGAGGACGAACCAAGTGCCGAGACGTTTGCACTTCTACGTGCCCGTTTTGGCGGTTCACGCTGGCTCGAGATCGCCGAGGTCCTTCATGAACGAGCCGGCGAGAAGGGATCCGATCAGACCAGAGAGTATTGAGCGGACCCCACCCGCGGCCAACCGCCGTCTTCAGCCGAGGGGGCCGTTTAGCTTCACAGCTGCATTCGTTTAAGGGGCGCGCGAGCCAGCCGTATGCCTGTCAGCAGCGAGGCACTAGTGATCCACACCTTCCGACTTCTCCGCGTGCTTTTGTCCCTCGCCGTCGTAGCCACCGCTCAAACCGACCGTGGTATTACTCGCGAAGTGTTTGCGAATACGTCGCCCGCGGATGGCAAAATCGGTGAGCGAGAAGATGGTCTTGGAGAGGACCTCGTACCATCGAGGAAGCGCGACGATTGGCTGGGTGAAACGGCTGACGCTCGCATGCGATGGGATCTCCACTGCGCGGCGGTTGCGATCGAAGCGTTCTACGGGTCAAACGGAGATAGCTACACGGGAGCGACCGTTCCGATCCTCCGCAGTTTGGGATTCCGACCTACGAAGGGAGTGACCCTCACGATCCTGGATGCGACGGGTCAACACTATAGGCTTAAGGCCGGTGCCGCGGGTGGCTCCTTCAAGAGCTGGGTGTTCGACTCAAGCGACGCTAAAACAATTCCGGGTTCACGGTGACGTCCCCATGAACGCCGTCGAGGCGTTCTTTTGAAGGCGAAGGATTACACGGAGACGCTCAAGGTCTAGGTGAACAACAGCTCTCTCTCGCCCAAACGTACTTCTCGATGTTGTTTCGAAAAATAGACCACGGTTCAGCGAGGCAACCAGGGAAGCCCTCGCCGAATTGTCGCTCCCCAGATGGCGGTTCGCACGGCATGGCTTGAACATGCGGCAATCTGGGGAGGTGCTTCGTGACGACGATTTCACTCGACTACTGGAAGCGAAATTAACTCGTGGCCCTTCGTTCCTACTTCGCCCGCCTGACCTCACAACGGCGAGCGTTGCATGCTGCTCAGGCAACCGTTGACCGAGCTTCGTATCCACGTCGACCGTCATCCGGTCGACCGCTTTCCCTCCAAATTTCAGCATGATAGACAGCTTCGATCATGGGCTCATCCGAGCGCACGCTTCCTGAGATCGCGCGTCTCCTCGGAGAGAAGGAGCACCGCCTCATCTATCTTTGCGAGAAGGGAGTCGTCGTCCCAGACATCGAAGACGCCCGGGGTCGCGGCAGTAGCCGGCTCTTCTCGAAGCGAAACGTCCTCGAATTCGCCGTGGCCCTGAAGCTTCGTGAAGCGATGCTTCCCGCTAAAGCCGCCGCCGCCGTGATCCAGGTCCTCCGAGCATTCGAACGCAAGCTCGATCGCGAAATCGCAGGCTTCTCGTTGCCGGAAAGTCTCACCGGAGCGCGCACACCCGAGCTGCGGGTGATCTTGAGCGGCGGCCGGCGCCTATATTTCAGCCTGGGTCTGAGGGGCAAGAAGCCGAGGGTATTCGGCGGGATCGATATCAAGGGATTCCGGACATCGAAGTCCATCGCGCTCGAAGAGACAGAAGACCCCGATGCGGTCGGGGCTGGCGCCGATGCCCGCTTCGAACTCAACGTCAGCGAAATCGCCCGGAAGCTGCCGACCGCATGACGTGACTTTTCTTTGCGCAGATGATAGACATTGTCTATCATCTACTGTGGCATCGAAACGACATCGCGCGCGGGTCTTGCTCGAACCGAGCCATCCATTGGATCGGCGCTGGGACGTTGAGCACAACCAGGCCCTACGCGAGCTCGTCGATCACATCGCCGAAGAATTGGCTCACGAATACGTGCGGCTGATGAAGGGCCCGAAAGCGGCAGCGGTAAGCCGAAATGAACGCCGCAATCTACGCGCGGTACAGCTCCGAGAATCAGCGGCCGGAGAGCATCGACGACCAGGTCTCCGCGTGCAGGAAACTCGCGCGCGAACGAGGCTACGTCGTGGGCGACGGCCACGTCTTCACCGACCAGGCAGCCTCAGGCGCCCGGAAGGACCGCATCGGGCTTGCAGCGCTGCTCGCCGCTGCCGAGGGTCAGCCCTTCGAGATTGTACTCGTCGACGATCTCTCCCGGCTCGCGCGCGACAACTACCTCATGCTCTCGATTCTCGCAGAGCTTCGATTCAACGGCATCCGGGTCGTCTCTGTCGCCGATGGTCTCGACAGCGACGACGAAGAGGCGACGCTCGGAATTCAGGTTCGAGGAATTTTCAACGAGCTCCAGCTGCGCGATCTGCGGAAGAAGACGCTTCGGGGCCAGATCGGTCAGAAGGAGCGCGGCTTCTTCGTCGGCGAGAGAACTTTCGGATACAAATCGATTCCAATCGGCGAGGTACGCATGGACAAGAAGGGCCGGCCGCGTCCCGACGGATACGGGATGGTCATCGAGCCCCGAGAGGCGGCCATCGTCGTGCGGGTCTTCCAAGAATTCGCCGACGGGATCGCGATCGCTCGGATCGTGAAGCGTTTCAACGAAGAAGGTGTCGTCGGAAGGTTTCTACACGCCAAGCGATGGTCGCCAGCGACGATCCACCGCATGCTCAGGAACGAAAAGTATGTCGGTCGCTGGATCTGGAACCGGACTGAATTTCGCCGGGACCCCCGCAGCGGCCGCCGGCGGCAATTCTTGAAACCGGAATCCCAGTGGATTGTCCACCAGGATGAGAGTCTGGCGATCGTCCCGCGCTCGCTGTGGGAACGAGTGAAAGCGCGACTCGCGGAAATCGCCGGTTCGTGGCCCGGAGGTCACGGCAAACGCGGATTCGAACGGCAGACCGGCGGACGGGTCAGGTACTACCCGACTCATCTCCTCTCGGGAACGATGAATTGCGGCGTCTGCGGAAATGCGATTGCTCAGGTGAGCGGTAAAGCGGGTGGATATTACGGGTGCCTCACCGCGACAAAGGGAGCCTGCGAGAATCGGCTTCTCGTACGGCGAAGCCTCACCGAGCGGGTCCTCCTGGATGTCCTGCGCGAGAAGCTGCACTTCCCCAAGAATTTCCTTCGCATCTTCGAACGGATGCAGGAGGTGATCAAGACCCTCGTGTCCAGCAGCCCGGAGAATATCCGGCTGAAGCGGGCAGAACTCCAAGCGGAGGAGCGACGAATCGCCAACTTCATCGAGTTCGTCGCCGACGGGCGCGGTAGCCGGGCACTCGCCGAGGCTCTGCAGGCTTCCGAGCGCAAGGCAGAGACGCTCCGGGTAGAGATCCAGGAACTAGAGGCAAGCCGGGAAGCCGTCTTCGAGCCTCCTCCGATTCCCTGGATCGAGGAGCGGCTCGTCCGGGTCCAAGAAATCCTCGAACACAGGACGCAGCGTTCCGCCCTACTTCTGAGAAAAGTACTGACTCCGTTACGACTGGAGCCGGTCAAAGTCGACGTCGGCCGATCGTACTACCGGGCTGCTTCGGGGATCGACGTCCTTGCCGTGTTCGGGCCGGACCCCGAGCTCGGCGGCCCGGACGCCGGTTCGAATTCTTTTCAACAGTGGAGCTGAAGGGAGTCGAACCCTCGACCTCCTGAATGCCATCAACGACCATCCCGGTCTCAGGACGGATCCCTTTATCCTGTGGGCTTTTGTTCTTCTCGACCGTTACCTTGACTCGGAAACCTCGGGGCGCATTCTCCCGGACACGGACATCGTTCCTTCCGGACGGTCAACCGGAATCTTGATCCGTGCGGCAGGGATCTCGACCGTCCTACCGTCGCGCCAGACGGCGATCGGTACACCAGCAAGTTTGTGACGCCGAAGTGCGTCGCGAGCCGCGCGCCGCAGAGCGGCATCCACCAGCGTCCCCTCGTCCATGAGTTCGTCGACAGAGCGACGAGGTTTGCGCTTCATTTGTTCTTCAGCTCGCGGCTCACCGTAAGCCAAGTGTCTCGATCTCGGATGGTCCTGACCTTGCTCCCTGTGCCTTCAGCGATCAAGAGGGGCCCTCCCTCGAAGGAGTTGTCGTAGAACCGCCAGGTCTTCGCAAGAGATCGGTAGATGCCGAAGAAGTTCACCAATCCAGCCCGGTAGCGACGGCGAATCGTCTGCTCTGAGACATCGTGGCCGCCGAGATCGACGCGCTTTCTAACTCGCTTGATGGCGAGATCGACGTCCCGTAGCCAGAGATAGATCAGATGGAAGGTGTAGCCTCTCCTTCGCAGTTCCTTAATCCAACCGGCGTAGGCACGGCCCGCGAGCGTAGTCTCGAAACCGAAGTCTACTCTGCGATCCGCGAGCTCGTGAAGGCGCGCGAGCATGACCCTGCCGGCCGCAATCGACGCGCCTTCCGGATTGAACGCTGAAAGACCCTGAGCGATCACATCGGCGTTGACAAACTCCGTAATCCCGAGCGTGTCCCGAAGGAGGACAGGGCCGGTTGTAGACTTCCCAGCGCCGTTGGAGCCGGCGAGAGCGACGACGGCGGGTCCGGACTCGCGGGTCAAGACGATCCCCGCCCCGACTCGTCGAAATGGTGACGGGCATCTTCGTCCCACTCGATCGTCGGCTCGTCGCACGGTTCCGAGTAGCCGAGCAGCGTCTCGCCGTGGGCGCACCCGATGGCGCGATACGCGCGGAAACGCCGCTTGAACATTCGCAGCAGGACCGGATCGCGGTCTACGTAGTCGAAGATCCGCACCTCGCTCTTTCGCGGGTGAAGCCGATGAGGCCTCCCCGTTGAACCAGCCTCCCCTTCCAGGACATCGCCCGCGCCAGGAAGAGCGTGTCGAGCCGCGGGTCGTCGAAGCCCTTGCCGATGTAGCGGCCGGTCGCAAGAAGGATGCGCTCCTCCTCATCCGGAATCGTGGCGAGTTTGGCAGCCGTTCCGCGGCGCTTCTTTGCCGACATCCCGCTGCGCAAGACGAGAACGTGCCGGGCGAACGCGTGAGTCTCCGTCGCGAGGTAGTCGAGATGATCCTTGTTCTCTGTGAGGACGATTGGGGCTCCCCGTTCCGCAAGGGTCTGCAGCACGTCGTCCAGAATGAGGCGGTTTCGCAGCTGGTCACGAGCGAGCGCCCGGTAAACGCCCTGGATGCCGGAGCCGGCGTCGCTCTCAACGCGGTCGAGAGGCGGAGAGCCGATGCTACAGGGCGGCGATCTGGCTTCCTCGCGTTCTCGATCGAGGACGGCCAGGCGAGCTTCCTCTCGCGTAAGTTCGGCGAGCAGAGCTTCTTTCGGATTCTGATCCACGCGATGAATCACGCTGACGAACTCATCGGACGCGGGTGTCCGCACCCCGGACGGCTCCGAGTAGGCTCGCCATTCCCTGGAACATCGCGAGCAGCGCTGACGCCGTCTCCGGTCGAGCCTCGATCACGAGACCACCACCAGCTCGGGCTCGAACCTCGAGACCGGCGAACATCTCCTCCAGCTGCCGAGCAGAGACCGCGACCTCGGCGGGCGCCGGAGCGGCGACCGGAATTTCGGCGCGCGCCGGGGCAGCCGGAGGATCTCCGCCGTCACCAGCGTCGATCGCCCGTTCGACCTCCGTATCATCCGAAAGCGCGTCGAGCTCCTGCTCTGAGTCATTCGCAACCAAGGCCGGCGCCGCTTCCGTGATCTTCGAGAGCTGCCCGAGGAACGAGCCCGAACGATCGAAGCGGACCTCGTCGCTCGTGCCGTCGAAGAGGCCTGCGAAGAGCGCCTTCTTGTCCGCCACGAGCCCCGCGATCTTCGCCTCGATGCTCGACTCCGTCACCAGCTTGTAGACATCGATCGGTCGCTTCTGGCCGAGGCGGTGGATGCGCCCGATGCGCTGCTCGAGCACGGCTGGGTTCCAGGGCAGCTCCAGGTTGATGCAGCAGCTCGCGGCACGCTGCAGATTGAGTCCCACGCCGCCGGCGTCGGTCGCGAAGAGTATCCGCGCCGTGGGGTCGTCGTGAAAGTCGACGATGTTCCGCGTGCGCTGCCGCTGCCCCTCTTCACCGGTGAAGAACACGGCGCGCAGCCCGGCATCGCCGAGAACATCCGCCACCGCCCAGTGGGCGAGCCGGAGCATGCGTCGCCACTGGCTGAAGACCACGATCTTCCGCGCCTGCTCGACCGCGACTTGCGCGACGATCTGGCGGAGCTCCGCGAGCTTCGGCGTCGAGAGACTGCGCAGCAGCGCCTCTTGCGGACGCGCGACCCGCGAGATCCCATCCCAGACCCGCTCGAACTGGTACTGCGCGAGGCCGTTCGCGATCACCCGCTGCGTGGTGAGGAGGCTCATCAGGCGAAGGAATTCCGCCTGTGTGAGAGGACGCCGGCTGGCAGTCGCCGCGAGCTGCGCGATCGGCTGGCTCAGTGCGTCGTGCTCGGCACGCTGGGCGTCGGTAAACTCGACCGGCACGACGGTGTCGGTTCGTTCGGGGAGCTGCTTCAACACTTCGCTGCGGACGCGGCGGAGCATGCCGCCCCTAAGGCGAGTGCGAAGCGTTCCCAGGTCCCTCGCGCCGACAACTTCGCGCTTCCCATCGGCTTGCGCCGAATGCCAGGGGGCCAGTCGCCACTTGGGCTCGAACGCCGTATCGTCGAGGAAGTCGAGGAGCGAGGCCAGCTCGTCGAGCCGGTTCTCCATCGGCGTGCCGGTCAGGACGAGGCGGAAGCGGGGCTTGAGCATCTTCACCGTCATGGCGGTGCGCGTCGCCCAGTTCTTGATCCGCTGCGCTTCGTCGAGAACGACGATCCCCGGCTCGAAGGTGCGCATCAGATCGAGGTCGCGGAGCACCTGCTCGTAGTTCACGATCAAGAAACCGCGGGAGCGCGAGCGGTACGTGCGCTTTCGCTCCGCCGGCGGGCCCTCCACGACCGCTACCGGGGCGTCGCTGAAGAACTGCCATTCACGGAGCCACTGGGGCTTCAAGCTGGCCGGCACGATCACGAGCCCGCGCTCGACACGTCCGATCTCGAGAAGCGCATGGCAGGCCGCGATCGCTTGCGCCGTCTTGCCGAGGCCCATGTCGTCGGCGAGCAGGAGCCGCCCGCTCGCCAGGAACCGCTCCACGCCTTCGAGCTGATACGGGTAGAGCTTCCGCTTGAGACCCCGAAGCGCGGCGCGCAGGGAACCGAAGCCTGCGAGGTTGGCGGTCACGAGCTCGAGCCGCTGCCGCTCCGCCTCGAGCAGCGCCCGGGCGGCCGGCTCGGCGACGAGCCCAGCCGCCCCGTTTCCTGCGATGCTCCTGAGCAGGCCGCGCACGAGGCCGAGACGCGTCGAAGGATCATCCGAGTGTGCGAGGCGGAGACGAAGCTCGCCGCCGCGATCTCGAGCGAACCATTCACGCTCGAGTCGCGCGCAGGGGCCGGCAGCCGCGCCGTTCTCTCCGCCGTCGACGAGCCGCAGGCGTTCGAGGCTGTCTCCCGCACCGCTCAGCGGGCGGAGTGGATCCCAGGCGAGAAGGGCTTCACCTGGGCCGAGAGACCAGGAACCCGTCGAGCGGCGAAAGCCTCGGTCGCGAAGCGCGAGGTCTTGGAGGACCACGAGCAGGTGCTTGCACAAGCCGAGTGAGCTCCGCAGGAAGTCAGCGCAATCGCAACTGCCGCGCAACGGGTGAACGCTGGCGAGCAAGCTCCGGTATGGGCGCTCACTCCCGCCGGGGCGTCGCGTCGAATAGAGGCCGAAAGGCTTCCCCCGCGGCGGCCGCTTCGCGACCTTCAGCTCGTCGCGTTCTGCGAACTGGAGGCGGCGAAGCAATGCCTCCATGGCGGCGCGGCGGACCGGCCACCCGGCGTCGGCGGTGATCGCGATCACGTGCTCCACGAGCAGATCTGGAGCGATTCGCCCGGTCTTGCCATGCGCTATGGAGCGCAGGACGCGCGCTGCTTCAGAATCGTCTTCGGGTAGAGTGTCCCGATGGAATGAAATCGGCGCGTCGGCAGCGGTCGGCTGAGCAGGATCGTTTCGAGTGACGTCCATGATCAGAATCCTCTTCCACGCGCAGAGATCGGCGTCGCCTCGGATAGCACATCTCCGGCTCCGAGGTAGCCCCGGCGAGGCTCCGATCGGAACGGGCTATACTTCGTGGGCGCGCTCGAGGGACTGCCGAATCAAGGTCTGGTCGAATCGGCTCGGTGTTCAGCCCCGAATGCATAGTGAGCTGACTGCGAAGCCGGAGGGGTGAGAAAGCAACTCGCCCGTGGAAGTCGTGGCGAGCTCAGTTACCTACTCGTTACCTAGCAGGAGTGACCAAATGTGGTTTGTTTCGTAAGCCATTGATTTTACAATGGAGCTGAACGGAGTCGAACCGTCGACCTCCTGAATGCCATTCAGGCGCTCTCCCAACTGAGCTACAGCCCCGTGCCCATAGAGGGGGGATGAAATCAGAAGCTTGCGGCGAGTTCAAGATTGATGGAGGAAACTTGAATGTCTGCCGTCCCCACTCTCTGCGGCGGCTTTCTGCTCGCCGTCCTCTGGATGGATCTGATGTTCGACGTTCAAGTCCTTCGCTATAAGGACGGGAATTCCGAGCTGCCGGAAGAAGTCCTGCGCTCGATCGCCGCATACTACAGGCGAGTCACCACCGAAGCTCGGCCCATGGGTTACGCGATCGCGCTCGTGATGCTGGTGACGATCGCCGCCGTCATCACCCAGATCGCCTCCGACGCGTCCGCCTGGATCGGGTGCGTCTCCCTGCTCTTTGGCGGCGGGCCAATCGTGCTTGCGCTTCTCCGCGTCTATCCCAATGCCGTTCGGCTCGGTTCGCGCAGCGATTCCCCGCTCGGGCAGAGCGCCTTGGCGCGATCGATTTGTCGAGACCACCTGCTCTGTTTCGGCAGCATCGTCGTCTTCGTGATCGTTCAAGCCGTTTAGCGGAATCGGTAGCGGAACGCGCGACCGCGGCGCGTGCTGCCGGATAGCTCTTCGAAGAGCAGCCCGCGCAGCACCATCATGAAGTAGACGAAGAGAGCGACGAGCGCCCACTTCAGCAGATCTGCCCATCCGCCGAGGGACACCTCCGTCAGGAAGACGAGGATCGCGCCCGCCAGCAGCGTCGGCGGAAACCACTCGATCCAGTTCTCGGAAATGAACCGGTAGCTCTCGGTCAGGAGATCCATCGACGAGTGATGCCCGAGATAGATGAGCTCGGGAACGGCATTCAAGAAGACGAAGATGAAGAGCTGGACCACCCGTAGGATGAGCATGCCCTGCGGATTCGTCATGACGGCGAGCGAGAGGACCGTGCGCAGCATCCACAGGACGAACATCACGCCGATCACGTCCGAGAAGTATGGCGCAAAGCTCGCCGGAAACTCCTCGAACGAGACCCGCCCGTGCCGCACGAGCCGCTCCACGAGATAGAGAAACGACGCGATGCAGGCGGCCCAGACGAGCCCGAGGAGGAAGCCGCCCAGCACGCCGAGCGCCAGCGCGATCGGCAGCGTCACTCTCATCAGCAAGAAATAGGCGAAGACGG
>Ga0315278_10005664_pt1 | contig 11327 bp, 11 predicted proteins | sample YL17G06_0_MG_FD_203880 | JGI IMG/M metagenome (GOLD analysis project Ga0315278, IMG submission 203880) | Sediment microbial communities from Yellowstone Lake, YNP, Wyoming, USA - YL17G06_0 | ecosystem: Environmental > Aquatic > Freshwater > Lake > Sediment | place: USA: Wyoming | collected... | reverse complement strand
ATGATGTCCGTCTGTTGAACAGCTGCTTGGAGAAAAGATACATCGGTAGAACAGCCAGGGCTCCCAATACTGCGGGAAACAGTATGGCGAAACGTATGTAATGCATGGTTATGCCAACTGCTTGCATGGCCATGTACACCATGGCAGGTATGAAGACGGGCCCTGGGAAATCGGCTTGATACGGGTCCGTCCCGTTGGGGAAATATCGCATGGTGTCAACGGTTGGAAGTGCAAGTCCATGGGTCGCCAGATACTCTGACGTCCTAAGCATGTAGTAAGAGTCCAAGTCCTGTATCTCGTCGAACCTGGCCGGGGGCATGCGCACCCACAAAGCAACCAGGAATATACCCAGCAAAATGAAAAGATGCCAATGCTTAGTTATGCTTGGCAGCTTCACGCCCACTTTGTGCAACTTGGCAACCATATCAACCGTACTCTCTCCAGGAGTGTCTGCACTTGGTGCACCTGTAGAAAACTGTCGGCGCCTCGTCTGCGGAGCGCATCTGCCTCACCCACCACGCGGCTTCTTTGTGGCCGCAGTTCGGACATGTTATCTTAGTTTTGGGCAGCGCCTCTTCCCCGCTCTCTATGACGACGACGCTGTCATCAAGCGGGTTGTGCTGGATCTTTTCTTCGATCTCCAGCGGCTTGTAATTCTTAGTGGTCTTGCCGCAGCGTCGGCAGACGAGAACGACGCCGCTCTTCGTCTCCTTGCTCACTAGCGCAGAACCGCACTTTTCGCAGAACCTCATACCGGCCTCCTGAACTTGTAGTAAATTATAATGGCTAGCACGCTAAAAAACATAACCCAGGCTATGTTGTTGGCCAGCGCGGGCACCAGATACTCTGAGAGCCCTATCTTGACCCATCCGAGGTATGGTACGATAAGCACGGACTTGCCGTGGATGCGTTCGTACGCAATCTTCGTCTCGAACGGCAGCTGGCCGCTGTTGGCATCGCCTTTGGTCTGGAACGTGCCGTCGGCGTTTATTGCAATGACACGGTGGACTATGGGCGTCGAGCGCTCGTCGGCTGCAAAGACTATGATATCGCCAACCGTTATGTTTTCCTTCTGGGCCCCCTGTAGTATGAGCAAGTCGCCTTTGTAGAACGTCGGCACCATGCTGTTGGACTGCACGGCCACGATGGGCAAATCCGTCCCCAGTGCCAGGCCCATGCCTGCGTTTATCAAGAACGCGAGGAGGACGCCTGCAAGGACATAGGCAACAGTAGAAGTAAACTCTTTAGAGTCCATAACCCCTTAATTCCCGCATATATTTATAAACCCTTTGCGCCGCTCATTTCAGGCGCATTATGGCTTCAGCGAGGTCGCCTGTCTCCTCGAGCGCGGCTTTGGCATCCGTCTCTGTAGCACCGGTCTGTTGCATGACCATCCTAACATCCTCTGCGCTGAATTTTTCAAGCGGCTGTTCAGAGACCTGCCCTGCTATCTGGAACGTGTCCTGGCCCATCATCTTCACGCGCGTGACCTGAGGGTTTGAAATGACTATGTTCCTGTCCTTTGCCTTGATGACGACCTCTTCTGCGTCTATCTCCTGGGTCTGCATGCCCATCTGCTTCATCATCTTTTCCATTTGCTTGGGATTCACTTTCATGCCTTGTAATATGGCTGCATTATTTTTATATGCGGATTGCAATGCAGCGGACGAAGGTAATGCTTGCGCTTATTTATCCCCCTGGCGCAAGAGATAGGCATGGAGATCCAGCTCATTGATGTAGACTACATGAACCTGGGAAACCGTCCTGTTGTGAGGCTTTTCGGAAAGGAGAAAAACGGCAAGACTGCATGCGTCTTCGTCAGCGGCTTCCTTCCATATTTCTACGTCGACCGGATGAGCGAACGTCTCGAAGGAAACAGCGACGTGGTCAGGGTTGAAAAGACGAGGAAGAATGTTGTCGGCGAGGGCGAGTACGACTTGCTGCGCGTGGTGCTGGCAGACCCATCGAAGACGCCTGAGCTGAGGGACGGACTGAAAGCTGATGGCGTCAAGGTCTACGAAGCTGACATACTTTTCAAGTATAGGTATATGGCCGACAACGGACTGACCGGGTTCGGGTGGGTGCAGATCGATGATGACCGGGCGGCCCATACCAATGCTGTGCTGACTGACAGGAGGATCGAGGCGAACGAAGCGAAGCCAATAGACAGGGACGAGGATGTCCCGCTCAGGATACTGGCATTTGACCTGGAATGCATTACCCCTGGAAGCACCAAGGTTCCGGATGCCGTGCGGGACCCCATAATACTGGTCTCCATGGTGTTCAGCGACCCGTACAAGGGGCGGGAGAGCTTAGTCCTTGGAACGCGGCCCGCTGCAGGTGTGGACAGCGCCGACGATGAGAAAGAAATGCTGCAGAAATTCATCGACATCGTGCTCGAGTACGACCCGGACGTCATAACCGGATTCAACGTAAACAACTTCGACATGCCATACATTGTGGAGCGCATGCGCCAGAACGGCGTCAGGCCTGTCATGGGCCGCTGCACGCAAAAGCCAATCATGATCAAGAAGCTGGCGGTGCGGTTCCGCAATGCGATCGTCGGCCGCGTCATTGTGGACAGCTACGAGCTGATCAAAAAGGACTTTGCACTGCAACGATATGGATTGGACTCCGTGGCTGACGCTTTGCTTGGGGAAAAAAAAGATGACGTGAAACACTCGGAGATAGAAAAGCTCTGGAAAGGACCTGAGAAGGAATATTCCAGGCTTGTAGGGTATTGCCTGAAGGACTCGATACTTGCGATGAATCTCGTCGTCAAGCTCAATCTCATGGACAAATACATCGCTTTATCCAGAGCGTCCGGGATGCTTCTCCAGGACACGCTGGATGGCGGAGAAGCGACGCGCATAGAGAACTACCTGCTCAGGGAGTTCAACAAGAAGGGCTATATATTCCCGCTGAAGCCCGAGACGGTGGGCGATAAGGACCTAATCGGCGGGGCTGTGCTCGAACCGAAGCACGGATTGCATTCTGACGTGGCTGTGCTGGACTTCAAGTCCATGTACCCATCGATAATAAGGAGCTATAACATCTGCCCGACCACGCTGACCAAGGACACGGAAAACTCGCTGGAAACTGCGTCCGGGGCGCGTTTCCTGAAGAAATCGGTCCGCGAGGGCGTCCTGCCGAAGATAGTCGAATATCTGGTTGTCACAAGGGGTGCTGTGAAGAAGGAGATGAAAAAGGCAAAGACGCCTGAAAAGAAAAGACAGCTTTACGCCAGGCAATGGGCGCTGAAGATCATGGCCAACGCATTCTACGGTTACTTTGGCTATGCGCGTTCCAGATTATACAACTTAGACATAGCCAACGCCATAACCTCCACCGGAAGGAGGACTATCCTGGAGACGAAAAAAAACATAGAAGAGAAGTTCGGCTATGAAGTCGTGTATGGGGACACGGACAGCGTTTTCGTGAAGCTGGATGATGGGGACCTGGATGAGGTGGCCAAAAAAGCCGAAGCCATCGCAGCGTACGTGAACGGACTGCTGCCTGAAGGTATAGAGCTGGAATTTGAGAAAATATTCAAGCGGTTCCTCCCGCTGACCAAGAAACGCTATGCTGCATGGTCATTCGTGCGCGGGGCCGAGAAGTGGGAAGACGGGATAGAAACGAAGGGTATAGAGACCGTCCGTCGCGATTGGTGCCCGCTCGTGGGCAAGACTGTGACGGACATACTTAACATCGTCCTGAAGGAGGAGGATAAGAAAAAGGCGTTGGACCTATTCCGCGGCATTGTCTCCCAACTCGTCAAGAATGAGATACCGATAAAGAGCCTGATCATCACCAAGACTATGACCAAGTCTGCCGGCGCCTACGCTGGAGTCCAACCACACATAGAGCTGGTGAAGAAGATACAGGCCCGTTCCCCTGTTGACGCGCCGGGCGTGGGGGACAGGATAGGTTATGTGATAGTGAAAGGGACGCAGCTGCTCTCGAAACGGACGGAGGACCCGATGTACGTCATAGAGCATGGGTTGCAAATCGATTCTCAATACTACATAGAGAACCAGCTCATGCCACCGCTGGAGAGAATCTTTAGTGCGCTCGGCGTGGAAAAGAACCAGCTTCTCGGCAATGGTCGTCAGACAGGACTTATGGACATCATGAACAGAGCCAAGGCAGAGACGGCTAAGCAGGAAGAGAAAGTTATAGAAACCATAACCCAGGCTGAGATGCAGGGGGTCATGTGTAAGAAGTGCAATGCATTATACAGAAGGCCACCACTCACAGGATATTGCTCGTGCGGCGGGGAGCTCCTTCTGTCGTCGCCTAAGGGGTTGGCGAAGTTCCTGGTTGTGTAACCGATGAAAATGACATGAACTGTCATTCTTCTCGTGAACGAGAGCGTGAGAAGTTAATGTGAACTCCATATGAACTCACGGAGCCCCCTAATTTTTAAATGCATGTAACCAATATACAGCATGGACGAAACTCCACGTGAAGCCAAGGTCAACGTCTGTGAAGGCAGCGATGAAGCTATCCAGAAGGTCCGTGAATTTTTTGACCAGAAGGGTTATGTCCGTGTCCGCATCAGGAAAAGGGATGGAAAGGAAACGAAGGTCAGAAACCTTCGTGCCCTGACGAATGATAAGGCACTCGCCAATCATATGGTTGCCTTACTCACGGCTTTTGGGGCCAAGCCCCTCTTGTATCCAATCGGGAAAAGCTATTGCATTGACATTGAAGGCAAAGCTAAGCTCGAAGCATTTCTCAAGCGTGTTGGCCTGGAAGAGGAGAAACGAGCTGAACTGGAAGAGGCGTTAAAACCGTTATCGCTCTCAAAGCGTGAAGGTATTGTGTGAACTGCACGTGAAATTGAGGGGCCCCCTAATTTTAAGGCCATGAACAGGTGAAAAGAGTGTTTTTTGCGTGATTCGCGCGTTAACTTCTACCTATGTTTCACGTGGAACAGCGTCCAAAGTGTTGCGGTTACCGTTTTCACGCGCCTGTTTCCTATGGAAACGCTAGCATCTGTGAAATAAACCCTATAACAGCATTATAACATGTAGAAGAGGATTGTAGGCAAAATTAGCACTCCCATGCTGAAGACCCTCTTGACGCCGAACAACGGGGGTAGAACGCCGATGGCTGTGGATACTAACATGACGAGGAGACCGAACGGACCTGTGAGCCATGCCACCAACAGAACCAAGGTCGCCATGACCACGATCGTGGCTTTCCTATAGTCTATCTTCTGGACAGCATTGACCATCCATCGCATGGACTTCAGAAGCAGCAAAGCCGATATGCCCGTTGAGGCCAGGACAACTGCTACAAGGACGAACAACTCTGGCATCTGGAAGTTCGGAAGCAAGGACTGGACTGCAACGGCGGCCCCGGAACGGGCCTTTGAAATCGTGTATAGAGAAATAAGCGAGAATACCGCCACAATGGTGTTGACAGCGCCCAGGGAGACTAAAAACTCCCTGGCGTCATCCCCACGTCCTTTTGAAAGCTGGTGTGAAAGCGTCGTCGCCTCAGAGGCGCCAACGGCGGGGAGCGTTCCGACCAGTAATCCGCTTATGATTCCTTTGAAGGAACCGAATAGTGTCATTCTGAGAGGGACGGGCCTTATCTTATGCTTCTGCTGCGGGACTTTGGCGACGCTCCCAAAGCTAAGCAAAAGCGTGCTTACGCCGAAAAGCCCTGTGAAGATTGGGAAGAGTATTGCGCCGCGTGAAATAAGCGGCGTATTCAGGGTCACCAACCCCAGCGTGCCGCTCAGCAGAAAACAAAGGACTGCAACTTTCTTTTTCCTCTCCCCTAGGAGCATGGCGGCCAGCATGAGCAGCAAAACGACGTGAATCCAGTTCTGGACAACGCTGTAGAAGAGAGGAATGACAAAAAGGAACAGCGGCAGCAGCGGGATCGTCACAGCCACGGACACGAGTCCTCCAATAAGCGTAAGGTATATTGCCTCTGCGGCGCGCCCTTCGAGAAGCATCCTGTGACCTGGCAGGACAGAAAGTGACGTTTCAGGGTCAGGGGCGCCGAGAAGTATGGACGGCACGAAATCGAAGAACGTGTGGCTGACTGCCAATGCGATTATGGCAACTGCCAGAAGCGCTGGATCGAACATGCCAGCCAACGAGACTAAAAACAAAGAAACGGCATTCACGTGAATGCCTGGAGCCAGACCGGTGAACACTCCCAGGCCGACTCCGAGCAGGCAGAAAAACAGCTCAAGCATTGATTCTCCCGCCGCGATAGACTAGCTCAAGCGTCCCGGAGCCTTTCGGATACTCGTCCACTTCGGCCTCAATGCAAAGGCGGCGGGAAAGGTTGTAGATGTCTATGCCTTTGGCCTTGGCTGACGGAGCTGTGGAGTTGAAAAGGACTAAACGCATGCTTCCTGTGGAATCGGTTAGAGTCTGGAAAACATGGCCGTTCGAGACGCTCCCCCGCGACAGGTTGCCGCATAGCATGAACGTGCTGCCGGCATCGGTGATGCTCAAAGAGCCCATGCTCGTCCTGCCTGCTTCAACCAAACTGGACACTGCGTACAGCGCTGCAAGACCGAAAAAACTGCACACCAAGGAAAGCCTTAAGGCCGCTTTTTCCTTCATCGTGAACATTGTACGAAATCTTTTTAACCGGAGCTGTCATCGTGTTACAGCCGTATACACCACGTATCCTACAGCCAGCAATGCGGCCTCAAGCAGCATGATTTTGGCGTCAAAAAATGAGAGCATGACAATGCAGGAAAGCGCGCCAAGCGCAGGGATCAGAGGGAACTTTCCAATGGAGATGGGGACTTTGAATCCGCGCCTCTGCTGTGGCCTGGAGAACCTTAATTTCACCACAGCCAGGTTCACCATCAGATACGCGATGAATATGGAGACTCCGGTCAGCTCTGCTGCGAACTGCATGCTGCTCGAGAATACTACGGCTAGACCTAACGCTGCCAGCACTGCTATCGCCACGTGCGGCGTCCGGCGTTTCGTGTGTACCACAGATAAAATGCGTGGAAGGGAGCGGTCCCGCGCTATGGCATAAATGACCCTGGATGTTGCTATCAGCATCAACAGCGCGGTGTTGCCGGTCGCGAACAATGCGATGACTGCTAGCAACGGGAATGCGAGCGGCCCCATGCGGGCTGCGGCTACATCAGCAAGCGGGGCGTCAGATGCTGCGAGCTGTTGTGGTGTGAGTATTGACACAGCCGACAGCGCGACAAGGACGTAAAGCAACGTGCACACGGCCAAGGCAACCATGAGGACGAGTGGTATTACCTTCTTCGCATTGCGCGTCTCCTCGGAGAGGTTGACTATGTCTTCAAAGCCTATGAACGCGAAAAATATGAGCGTCACGGCGGATATCGTGCCAGCGAAACCTCCCGGACTTTGCAGATAGTCCATGCCCGGCTTCCCGATGTAACCGATGCCGAGCAATATGATTATGAAGAGACCTGAGAACTCGATGAGGCTGCCGATGGCGTTGAAGCGGGCGGAATTCTTTATGCCGGCGAAGTTGATTGCGGCCAAGGCAAGCAGCAACGCGGCTGCCCCGATGGCTATGGGAAGTCCAACCAGCTGGAAAAGATAGCCGGCAAAACCCAGGGCAACGGTGGACGATGCCATCAGGCCGGCGAGTATGATTGACATGCCAACAAGGAACGCAAGGCCACGGCGATGGAATGCACGCTTCGTGTAGTTGTACTCCGCTGCATCCTTGGAGAACATAGAGGAGAGCTCGGCGTAGGACAGCCCGGTAAACGAAGCTATCACGGCGCCTATGACGAATGAAAGCCAGACTGAGTTGCCGGCCATGGCTACGCCTTTCCCTATTATCGCGTAAACCCCGGCGCCAAGGATGACACCGATGCCTGAAAGCAGGACATAGAAGAATCCAAGGTCTTTTTTCAATCCTGTGCCGCCCATTGGATTAAATTACGCTTTGGCTGGATTTAAACAGCACCAAGGAACTGCACTTCTTTCGTCTCCATATCTACCAGCGCTCCTGGACCGGGCGAGACGACGAGGACGCCCTTGTGAAGACTGCTGCCCCTCTCCGCTGCATGGACCCAGATGACGTCCGGAATGGGATCAAGGACTAGCGGAGCCCATGAGTGGATTTGCCGCCGTTTCAACCACGTACCGGCCTGGTGTATGGCTGCATTTCCCGGACTGCAGAAAAGTATAGTCGCCTTTTCGTCGCCGCGAGAAAGCGTGACTACTGACGGACTGACCATTGCATCGCCGTTGACGAGGAAAGCGTCTGCGATTGCATCGGCAGGAATGGACGGGCCTAAAAAGACCTTTGCATGCAGCTTGCCTATGTCCCTATTGAATGGAATTTCCGGGTATTCTATCTCCCCTGCGAAGAGCCGGCCTTCCCTGACCATGCCGGTTATTGCAATGACATCGTCTTCGTCCATGGCCTGATCGGTGACGACTTCCATCTCCCCTGTTTCATCCTCCACGATGTACCCGCGTTCTGTCTTGGATTTGACCATGGCTATTATGGAGACGTTGGAGAAGACATTCTTGGTCTTGTTTATGGAGACTGCATCCACTTTTTTCACGAGCAATGCGCGCAGCTTCTGGAATGCGTCAAGATAAAGCTGGGTCAAACCCTTCGCGTCCATTCTCTTTGGACTGTGCGACTCCACTGTGACTGTAAGCGCTGGCTTCAGGTCTGCCTTGGACTGTTGGTTTTTTTTACCGGCTATGAACCCTTCTATGTTCCCTGCATTGAGCGTGTCCAGCTCCTGCGCTGACACCATTATGCCTTCCCTCAAAAGCCTGTGCACTATATCCTTCCGTTCCATAGCATGATGCATTCTCAGAGAAGGTAGCTTTCCCTGAGGATACTGCGTATCTTTTCCATGACTGTCGAAGGCAGGACCATGCGTATTTCCCTGGTCCTTCCGTACCTGCCCTTGGAAATCACGGTGGTGGTGATGACTCCGAGCATATCCAGCTCGGCTATAAGGTCTGAAGCCCGGCGCTGGGTCAGGATCTTAAGTCCGGCCTTTGAACACATCTCTTGATAGACTGTGAAGACGTCACCAGTCTGTATGCCCGACTGCTTGGAGTCCATGAGCTTGACAATGGCTGCCAGTACGGCAAGCGACTGTTTGGGCTGCGAGCGGACGATCTCGACCATCCTGTCAGTATCTAGCTTATCCTCGGCTATGTCCACGTGCTCTATGCCCACGACCATGGAGTCGTTCCTCTCAGCCAGCTCCCCGGCTATCCTCAGCAAGTCCAGCGCCTTGCGCGCATCGCCATGCTCCTGGGCGGCCAAGGCGGCGCATTTCTCGATGACGCCAGGTTTTAATGCGTCTGGCGCGAAGGCCAAGGCTGCCCGCTGGGTCAGTATGTCCTTGAGCTGCATGGAATTGTATGGGGGGAATATTATCTCCTCTTCCGAAAGCGCAGACTTCACGCGCGGGTCTAGGGTCTCTATGAACGAGACACTGTTGGAGATGCCTATCATCGACACCTTTGTCTTGACCATGTGCTGGTTCATCCTGGTGAGGTTGTAAAGGATTTCGTCGCCTATCTTGCTAACCAACGCGTCAATCTCGTCCAGGACGAGGATGACGCTGCCGCCAACGGCCTCTATGGCCTCGTAAAAGATGCCATACACAGCGTCCGTTGGCAGCCCTGTCGGCGGCACTTCCCGCCCGAGCATGCGGCACATCTCAGCGAGAAGGCGGTATTCAGTGTCTGAGACGCGCTTCATCTTGCAGTTGACGTAAAGGACCTTGAGGTTTTTGTCTACTGACTTGGCTGTCTTCTCGAGTTCGCCGGCAACGGTAAGGGCGATCACGGTCTTCCCTGTCCCGGTTTTCCCGTAAAGGAAACAATTGGAGACTTCCAGGCCCCTCAACACTGGGGAAAGGATTTCAGCCAACGTCTTTGTCTGTTGCTCGCGGTGGAACGTGACGTCAGGAACGTAGTTGTGGCTTAGAACGTCCTTGGCCTTGAAGACACCTTCCCGTTGAACGTAATTATTGAACATGTCACGGAGGGTGTGCTGGACCATCTGGCTCAAATCTCTATAAGAAATGGGGGTTTAAATTAGTTTGTGGTTGATTTCCCGTGGAACGCATTTACACCAATCCGCAAAACAACCTACATTTCTCGTCCAGAACTGGGTACACCACGCTTTCCGATGGAAGTTCGTTTTGGGTTTGAGTTTGGTCAAGTAAAAAATAAAACGAAAATATAACAATGTTATGTAGTGTCAAGTAATGTTTGTTTTGTTTGTTGGCTATCTCGACTAGAAAGACGGGGGTGGGGTCGGTCAGCATCTGGACTAGACTTCGCGTGGAAGTATGGCATGCTATATATCCAGACTGAACGAATAAGAGACTATGGAACTCCTCGTGATTTCTGACGTACATGGTGACGTCGGAATGCTAAAAAATGCGCTGAAGGCAAAGGACACCAAGTCATGCGATGTTGTCATATGCAATGGAGACTTCACTGATATGTTCAAGGTCAGACGCGAAATGCAGCTGGCCAACGTTCGGGAGGTTGTGTCAATGCTTGCCGCTACGGGAAAGCCTGTGCTGTGCGTCCCGGGCAACCACGATCCACCTGAAAGTCTGGCAGTCTTTGAGGGAGCAGGAGCCAACCTCCATGCGAAACGGCGGAGCATAAGCGGATTTGACTTCATCGGATTCGGGGGAGCGATAACACCGTTCAACACGAACTTTGAGCCGTCCGAAGAGGATGAATACAAAGCGCTTGATCCTCTAGCCGGGGCTGCAAGGAACCCGTTAGTGTTCGTTGTGCATAATCCAGCCAAGGGGTATCTGGACCTTACCGGCCATGGAACTCACGTGGGCTCTGAGACTTATAGAGGTTTGTTGCTCCACCACAAGCCAATGCTTTCGTTGAGCGCCCATATACACGAGGCTGCTGGCGTGGCTGTGTGGGGTCCGACGACGCTTTTTTACCCCGGCCCGCTCTACGAAGGACACTACGGAATAGTCAAGCTGGAAAAAAACAAAAAACCAGAATGCTCGATAATTAACTGAACTTCTTCAGCTTCTCGATGATATCCTCGACTTTCTCGAGCCTTGAGACGGCCAGAGGGATGCCTTCGACCTCTGCGATGCGTATGGCTATCTCATCGACTTCGCTTGGGCCGTGAAGGATGACCAAAGCGGGCTTGAGATTAGTCAGTTTCAACGCAACCATGGGCGACCTGCCGGTCGTGACCTTGGTAAATATCAGAGCGCGCTGTGTCGTTTCGCCATAGAGCTTGACAAGGTCTTCAAACGAGAACTGCGTTATCGCCTTTACCGAGTCTATGACAGTATAACCATAGACAGTGCCCTTTGA
>Ga0315278_10005663_pt1 | contig 11327 bp, 4 predicted proteins | sample YL17G06_0_MG_FD_203880 | JGI IMG/M metagenome (GOLD analysis project Ga0315278, IMG submission 203880) | Sediment microbial communities from Yellowstone Lake, YNP, Wyoming, USA - YL17G06_0 | ecosystem: Environmental > Aquatic > Freshwater > Lake > Sediment | place: USA: Wyoming | collected... | reverse complement strand
CACCCTCGTCTCGACGCTCCTCGCGTCTCGAAGGATGACCGATCGAGAGGAGAAGCGGAGAAGAAGGGCGGCCTCCATAGACGGCTTCGAGTCCCATGCCTCTGCGGCTGGAAAGGAGTGGGTTGCTGCGGGTTCTCGTCTCGAGGTCCCGCCTCGGCTCGGGCAATTACGGAGGGATCGTCCGGAGCGGCCGAGCCAACTGCACGTCGGACCGACGGAGGCGGGCCGACGTACGCGGACCCGCTCGATGTCCTGAGCGGGGTGTCGCGATGGGGCACACGCGGACGCCTTTTCGTCGGAGGCCCTCGATCGAGGGGGGGCTGCGAGGACCGATAGCCGTCGCGGCTGTCCTCCGCTGGTGCAGTGCCCGCTTCGCAGGTGCGCGGCGGCCGGGTCAAGCACACGCTCCTGCACCTCTCGGCGCAGTCCTCCTCCTCCTCGTCAGCGCCGCGATCGTCGCCGTGCTCGTCAGGCCGTGGGCACCTCCCCTCGCGGCAAGGGGGCCCGCGGATGCGAGCCATGAATGCCTCGTCCAGGGGGCGGAGACGTATCCGGTCAGGATCAACGTCGGGAGCTATCGCCCTCCCGTGCCTGCGCGTGGGAGCGCAGCGCCATTTCTCGGCTCCACGGATCGGAGCGCGATCACCAGCTTCCGATATCTCCTGACGCTGGACGACGCCACGGATCCCGCGGATTCCGACCCGGAGAGCCATCCGGCGGTTCGTCCTCTCCCGAGCTCGACGTCGATCCTCGCCGAGGGCGTCCAGGCAGGGAACACGACGCTGCTTCGACTCCCCGCTGGATGTCGCTGGCTCGTGACGGTCGAGGCGAACGTCGAGAATCGCCCGGCGTCGAGCCGCACGTCGAAGCCCTACGAGGTCTGGGGCGCACCGGTCGACCTGCGTGACCAGCCGGGCTCCGGATACCTGCCCCGTGACGCGGACGCGAACGGGCGCGTCGTCAAGTGGATCGACGTGGTCCCGCTTCCGCTTCCGACAGGTCGGCTCGTGGCACACGTCTTCGCCGACACGAGCCCCACGGACGGGTCACCGGACGACGGAGAGCGGCTCGGTGCCGACGCCGAGCGGCCCGGTCTGAGCGGCTTCGCACTCAGTCTCCGAGACACCGCCGGCCGGATCGTCACGAAGAACGCCCGGGGTGACGCGATCTGCAGCGTGTACAGCGAGAGCGGGAAAGTCGTGAGCACGTCCGGTGGCCGCTGCCTGACCGAGCGGGACGGGACGGTCGTCATCCCGGATCTGGCGCCCGGAGCCTACGACCTCAGGGTGACCCCGCCCACGGACCCGGCGGACCCGTGGCACGGCGTGGTCCCGACAGCGGCGTTCGAAGGAGACTCGATGGGCCGCGCGACGAGATCGGGGAACGACTCCGGACCGGGAACGACGCTGCGTGCAGTCGTCACGCCCTACGCCGAGCGCGCCGTGCACTGGTTCGGATTCGTCCTCCCGAAGAGCCTTTCAGAGGGCCCCACCGGGAGGATCCGCGCCTGTGCGGCTCATGCAGTTACGTTCCCGCCGTACGAGGGCTCCGTCATCGTCGAGCAAGAGCCGATCGGCCTCGGTTGGGCCGCCCTCAGTCGGATCGGCGCGAGCCGTGTCTACGCAGACCGCCTCCGCGACGGGCCGGGATGTCCCGGGGGGGTGATCGACATCCGCGGGGTCGCGGCGGGGAACTACAGGCTGTTCGTCTGGGACGAGAACCTCGAGCGCGTCGGTCGAAGCGTCGAGGTCACGGTGGCGGAAGGCGTCGCGGGCACCGCCGCGATCGTCGACCTGCCCGGTGACCACCGGAAGGGGGACATCGGGATCCTGCGCCGGGCCGGATGGCTGTCCGGCGTGATCTTCGAGGACAGTGGGGTCGCCGCGAACGGGGCGGCGATTCCCAAGGGAGCTCTGAACGGCGCCCGCGACTGTGTCGACCGAGCCGATCCGAAAACGTGCGAGCGCGGCCTGGCGGGCAAGCGGATCGAGATCCGCTTCCGTGACGGCAGCGTGAAGCAGGCGACGGAAAGCGGCGCCGACGGTCGCTACGAACTCCCGCTCGAGGTCTCCGAGCTGTCCAGGTTCGTGATCGTGACGGTCGAGCCGGGCAGCGTGTCGACGGGGCCGTGCCTCTTCACGGAGACGCTTGAGAGGCGTGGCGCGGGCTGGCGGCACTCGCAGTACAACCCGCGCTCGACCTGTACTCCTCTCACGAGCAGACTCGGCCACCGCGTCAGCGCCAGCCAGCTGACGACCGCAGGCCATCGCTCGACGGTCGACTGGGGCCTGTATCCGCCCGACGACGCCCCGTCGCGGATCACCGGCTCGGTCTACTACGACACGACTCGCGCCGAGCAGGATCCGCGTTTCGCGCGCCACGAGGTGTACGAGCCGGGCATCGCGGGCGTCCCGGTCAACCTCTACTGGACGGGGGCGAACCGGACATGGGACGGCGGCCCCGGACGGGGAAGCGACGACGTCCTCGTGAACCGCTACGCCGGAGGACGGGGAACCGACGCCTTCGAGCACCCGACCCGCGAGAACCAGGGGGCAAACGGCGACTGCGACGTTCTCGACTCGACCGGCAATCCAGTCTTCCCAGCCCCCGCCACCTCGTCCGGCCTGCGGGCAGGTCCCGGCTGCCTCGAGTTCGACGTGATCTCCAACGAGACCAAGGACGGGGGGTTCGACGGGGCGTTCGTCTTCGAGGACATGTGCGATCCCGCGGACGGCGGATGGCGCGACACGCCCGTCTTCCTGCAGAAGAGCTCACGCGGATGCCGGCTTCGCGTCCCACTCGCTGCCGGCAACTACGTGGTCGAGGTCGGGGCCGCCGAGAACCCCCAGTCCCCCGACTTCCCCTACGAGATCGTCAAGGAGGAGGACGCCAACGCCGGGCGCCCGGGAGATCGAACGAGCGCGACGACCCCGTTCCCGTGCGTCGGTCCGATGCACCTCGTGCGCGACGCGCGAAGCGCATTCGACCGTACGTCGCGGCCGCTGTGCACCCACAGGCAGGTCGAGCTCGACTCCGAGCTGTCCGCTCCCGTCGTCGACTTCTTCCTCTTCACCGAGACTCCGATTTCCGGTCGCATCTTCGGGCGCGTCAGCGACGGTGACCGGCTCGACGGCGATCCGAACTCGCTTCGATACGGCAATCCGCGGGCAGTCGCGGGCGTCCCGGTCGCAATCCGCGATTCCGCGTTCCGCCTCCTCGAGACCGTCCAGACCGACGAGTACGGTAGCTACCAGGCCGTTCTTCCAACGACCAGGGCTGCCTGCGCGGAGTCGTCTGGCGTGTGCCCGGCGACGTACCTCGCAGTCGTCAACGACCCTGTGGGGGAGATCACCGCGACTGGAAGCGTCCGCCCGTCGGGGACGGAGGTGCGCGGAAAGGGCACCCGCTTCCTCGCCGAGCTCGAAGTTGGCGATCGGATCAGGATCGGAACCCAGACACGGGACGTCACGTCGATCGAGAGCAACGAATCACTGACGGTCGATCGCCCATGGTCCTCTCCCGGCGCGGAGGAGACCGCGCTCCAGGTCCTCGTTCAGAATCCGGACTTCGACCCTGCGTACGGGACGGCGACGTTCGCGTTCGAAGTGCTCCCTGGGAAGACGATGCTCCTGGAGACCGCGCTCGACCCTGTCTCGGGGCCCGGATGCCGAGACGCCGCCGGTCCAGAGTTCTTCCGGGTCGACCAAGACAACGGGGACGGAGCTCCTGCCGATCCCGACGGCAGCCTCGTGGTCGAGCAGAGCCTGCCGACGGCCTCGGCGCTCCGCAACGTGACGATCCGCGGCCTGGGCTTCGGTGTCGAGCGGGCGAGCTCGACCGCCCTGGGTCGATCGGGATTTGTGACGCTCGTGGGCCCGGACGGGAACCGCTACGTCCTCGACGACGACGCGCTCTACGGCGGGAGCGGGAGCCCCAGGTGGACGGACGAGAAGATCACGTTCCGGTTCCCCCGGACGGTGGAGACGACGACCCTGCCCGCTGCGCCGTATCACATCTTGGTCACGGCGCCCCAGAACGATCTCGAGGCTCCGAGCTCGCTCCTCAGCACGCTGACAGGAATCACGCTTCACTACGTCGAGCAGGGCCGCTACGACCCGCCGCGTCGGTACGTGGACGGGAGCAGCGGGGCAGACCTGCCTTCGCGGGGAACGCGGGCGGACCCCTACCGGACGATCCAGTACGCGATCGACCGTGCCGCCGAGGAGAACGCGCCTGGCCGGCTCATCCTCGTGCTGCCGGGCCTCTACCGGGAGAACCTCGTGCTCTCCATCAGGGCCAAGCTGCAGGGATTCGGCCCGGGAGGCGCCGGCGACGCGGCCTTGTCGGGCCTCGGAGCGGAGGGAGACGTGCGCCGGAGTAGTTCGGGCACCGTCGTCGACGCCTCGTTCTTCAGCGCCGACCCCGGCATCCAGAGACGCTGGCAGGCGGCGATCAACGAGCGTCCCGACAAGAGCTACCCGGGAGGTCCCTTGACCGGGTTCGACGTCAAGACTCATGCCGGTGCGGGGATCACGGTGATCGGCGGCCCGAGCACGTTCGACGTCGCCAACCCCGGCATCCAAGGAGCCGCGGTCGACGGCTTCAGGATCCGATCCGCTCGAACCGACACCGTGTTCGGCACAGGGGGCGGCGGCGGTGTGTTCATCGCCGGTCATGCCGTCTACCTCGGGCTGACGAACAACGTGCTCGAGGGAAACCAGGGGGCGGCTGGCGGGGGGATCGTCCTCGGCTGGCCGGGTGCGAGCGCCGACAGCGACAACCGCGGAATTCGCGTGGCGCTCAACCGGATCGCCGGGAACGGCGGAATTCACGGGGCGGGGGGCATCGCGATCTACGACGGATCGGATGGGTACGTGCTCGAGCGAAACACCATCTGCTCGAACTTCTCGGCCGCCGGAGGCGCGGGGGTCTCACACGACGGGCGAGGCCCCGGCGGCAAGATCGCCGACAACGTGATCGCCTTCAACGCGGCGGCAGGCGCAGGCGGTGGGCTGAGAATCGCAGGCCGGGTGGCGAAGACCGCCGGCACCGGCAGCGTGATCGTCGAGCGAAACGTTCTCTCGGGCAATCGCGCGAACGAGGGGGGTGGTGCGCTCGAGGTCGTCGGAGCGATGGGCGCCACCCTTGGCGGAGCCATCCCCGACCGGATCACGGTCGTGAACAACCAGCTCACGAACAACGTCGCCGGCGGCGCGGGCGGGGCGGTCGTACTCCGCGACTCTCCGAACGTGTGGATCGTGAACAACACCATCGCCAAGAACGTGAGCACGGCGAGCTGCCCGAGCTGCCTCGGAGGGCCCCGTCACTCGGGCGGCATCGCCAGCTGGCCGCACTCGGACGGGCTCTCTCGGCTTCTGCCGGTGGACGCAGCCCCGTTCTCGAGCCCCGTGCTCGTCAACAACCTGTTCTCCGAGAACGCGTCGTATGCGTTCGACTCCGATGCCCTTCCCGGGCTCGCAGGAATCGACGCGCTCGGCTTCGCCCGCGTCGGTGACTTCGAGGTGGTCGGCCGTCCGGAACTGCGATTCAAGCCCTGGTACTCGACGCTGAGCGCGGCCTACGGGATCGACGTCCCCGCCGCCACGATGTCGAATCGGCTGGTCGCTCATGGAAGACAGAGCCCATTCAGAGAGGCGTACGGCACCGAGCTCGACGTCGGGCTCGACGCGACCACGGGCCGGGCGGCCGTGGCCCTCGTCGACTCTTCCGATTCGGCGGCTCCGCCCGGGCCTTCCGGCCTGCCGGGCGACTACCGCCTCTGCTACCCGCAGGCCTGGAGAGCCGTGGCCGACGGCGGCACGTGCTCGTCTGCCCCGGTCGATACAGGTGTCGCGAGCATGCCCGCTTCCGCCTTCGTGGGGACGGTCGCCCCGGAGCCGAAGGCGAGCGTGAACGCGCCCACCATCGACATCGAAGGGGAAACCCGGCCGGTTGAGCTGCGCCCGGGCACCGCGCTCGGAGCGGAATCCGCGTACGACATCGGCGCAGACGAAGCGATGGGGGAGGGCGGGGCGGACAAGCAGAGTAGGACTCCCTCGACAGGGACCCACGAACGCGATCGGTCACCGGGAAGGCCTTCTGCTCCCCCCGTCACGCGAAGCCAGGCTCCGCCACCCGAGCCAGCCGAGGGATCCCCGACGGACGAAGGTCTCGACCCCACCACCGGGGCCCAAAGCGACGAACCGGCAGCCCCGGCAGCCCCGGCAGCCCCTGAAGTCCCGGAAGCCGACCAGGGCTCGACGGCGAACCCGCCGGATTCGCCGGTCGTCTCCGAGGGGGCGACGTGACGATGCTTGCACGTCTACTGCATGTGCTGACGCTGCTCGCGCTGGTCGCGACGTTAGGACCGGTTGCGCTCAGCTCCTCGGCGTCCAGCCGCACGTTCCTCGTAGGCGTCGACGAGGACGCTCCGAAGTGGGGACGCTCCCATTCGGTCGCCGCCGTGTCTCGAACACTCGGGCTGAAGGCCATCCGTATCACCGTGCCCTGGGAGCCAGGGGAATCGCGGCTCTCGAGCGCCGAACGTCGCACGCTCGGCGACGCCGTCGTCACCCTCAGCCGACTCCGGATCGTCGTCGCTGTCTACGGAGCCCCGGAAGCCGCCCCCCAAGACGAGCCAGCACGGCTGGAATTCTGCGACTTCGCCGCCGACATCGTGCGGCGCTTCCCGTCGATTCGGGACGTCGTCGTCTGGAACGAGCCGAACAACGCCCGCTTCTGGCTCCCTCAGTTCGCCCCCGACGGTACAAGCCTCGCCCCGTCCGCGTACGAAGCGCTTCTCGCCACCTGCTGGAGCAAGCTCCACTCGGTTGCCCCCGGCGTGAACGTCATCGCGCCCAGCGCGCCCCGCGGAAGCAGCCGCGTCCGCGCGGGTAGAAGCGTCTCCCACGCCCCGGGGCCCTGGTATCGGGGACTCGGCGCCGCATACCGCAAGAGCGGCCGGCGCAAGCCGATCTTCGACACGGTCGGTCACAACCCGTATCCGGACTTCACGTCGGAGCGCCCCTGGACGCGGCATCCGAATTCACAGTCGATCGCCCAAGGCGACCACGACAAACTCGTCGCCGCCCTCCGGCAGGCGTTCCGGGGAACGGCGCAGCCGCTGCCCGGCACGGGGCGGGTGACGATCTGGTACCTGGAGCAGGGCTTTCAGACCAGACCCGATCCACAGAAAGAGCAGCTCTACAGTGGCACGGAGAACGATCGCTTCGTCATTCCCGCGTGGTCCTCTAGGGCAGGGAGCAGACAGGGCCTCGCGCCCGATCAGACGACGCAGCTCGTCGACTCGATCAGGCTTGCGTACTGCCAGCGCGACGTCGGGGCGTACTTCAACTTCATGCTCGCCGACGAGCATGATCTCGAGGGATGGCAGTCGGGTGTGCTCTGGTCCGACTGGACGCCGAAGCCCTCCTACTCTGCATTTTCAGACGTCGTCAGAGAGGTCAACGCGGGGAAGGTCGACTGCAGCACGTTGTCCGAGCTGCGCTCCCTTCCGACCCCTCAGGAGCCGGAGCCGCTCGCCATCTCGGACGTGAAGATCAGCTCACTGTCCCCCTTCTCTGCGACGATCTCCTGGCGCACGTCGTTTCCAAGCCCCACCCGCCTCGAAGCCTCGCTCTTCGGAAGCGAGCCGACGATGTGGCATCTCGCCGAGGGTGCTCGCCGCGAGCACGACGTCTCTCTCTCCGGGCTCTCGTTCTCGAGCTCCTACAGCATCTGGATCAGTGCGATCGGACCCGATGGTCAGCAAGCGCAAGCCTCCCTCACGCTGAGGACCCCGCGGCTCCCTGAATCGGTTCAGGCGTCCGTCGCCCGCGGAGTCGGAGCGCTCCTGCTCAACGGTGAGCCCTTCTTTCCCCTCATGGTCTGGAGCCAGTGTCCCACGGCCTACGCGGCGAGCCTGGCCGTCGGGATCACGCTCTTCGCCGAGAATCCCTGCGGCGGTCTTCGCGACCAGCTCAATGCACTCGGAGGTCGCGCGCTTTCGGCGGCCGTCTCAGGAAGGCCGGGCGCATCGGGGCCCGGCCTGATCGGCTATTTCCATCCGGACGAAGCCGACGCCGTCGGCTTGACCGCCGCAACACTGCCCGCGCCACCCGCCGGGGCCGAGGATGGGCTCAGCTTCCTCACGCTGTCAAACCATTTCTACTCGGAACTTGATCAGCTCAGCGGAGGACGGGACGTGTACCCGGGCCTTGTCGAGGCCTCCGACGTCGTCGGCTTCGATCTGTTCCCGCTGCAGGAGTTCTGCCGCCCGGAACGCCTGGCCGATGTCTATTCGGCCCAGAAGGAGCTCGCCCAGCTGGCTCGGGGGAAACCCACGTTCCAGTGGATAGAGGCAAGCGGATGGCGTTGTCCGACAGGGCAGACGGCGGTGACGCCGGCAACAGTGCGCGCCGAGGCCTGGCTCGCGATCGCCGGGGGCGCACGAGGACTCGGGTTCTTCCCCGCGACGTGGACGCCAACCATCGGCCGGACGATCGCGGCGATCTCGCGCGACGTCGGCCGACTCGGTCCCGCGTTGTTTTCGTTCCCCACTCCCGCGACGGTCACCTCGAGCGGCGGAGAGATCAAGGTCGGTGCGCGCGCATACCGGGACACGCTCTACCTCGTCGCCGTGAACGCGAGCTGGGAACCAGCCGAAGCGACGATATCCCTGCCCGGATTGCAGGGGCGGCGGCTCACCGTCCTGGACGAGGCGCGCTCGCTCTCCCCGGACGGCGAGGCCTTCTCGGACAGCTTCGCACCACTTCAGACGCATATCTACGTTGCGCCGCCTCCCGGCTTCTCGCCACCCGGCCGCTAGATCGGGCAGCTGGCGCGCGAGATCGGGGCGTCGACTGACGGCCTACGCCAGATCAGTCACACGGTGAATGTCCATCCCGGCGCCCGCCCGACGATAATGGTTGAAAACGATGACTGCAATCGAGCTGACGCGAAGCGGATCGGCGCGCCACGCCGTCAACGTCGCTGACCATAAGCGCAGTGGCCAACTCGTCGCCAAACGTCTCGAAAAGGGCTCACGGAGCCATGTGGCCCCCGCTGGGGCACTGAATTTCTGTCTTGCAGGCTTTTCTCTAGTGGGCCGGGTTGGAATCGAACCAACGACCTTGGGATTAAAAGTCTTGCCCGAACGTCTGCGGCGAACAGCAACCAACTGAAACAGCCTGCAAGTACCAGAAGTCGAGGCTGCAGGGAACTGCAGGATGCTGCAGGTGCCGGAGACGAGCCGGTACTCCCAGCCGTACTCCCGGCCCGGGCTTCTTCCTATTCCCACGGGCGCTGCGGGAGCACACTCGGAGTTCGGTGTCGTCGGACGTATGGGCGGGCTCTCCGACCCTCTTCATTACAACGCTTGTTAGATTGTTGTTGTGTCCAGGGATGACCGGTGCGAACTTCTCTGCCTCGACCTTCCTCTCGCCGAACGCCTCCGCAACGAACGTATTGAGCCGGAGGCTGCCGTCCAGGTAGCGGGTCTCGCTGGCGCCCTTGGCGATCCAACCCGCGTTGCTGTCGCCTCGACTCTGTTGCAGGCGGACGAGCTGTGTGTCTGTGATCTGTCCTGGATCGTGGAGCGCCCGCAGGCGCTCGTCTCGCATCACGCCCGTCTTCTGCGGGAGCGCGGTCTCGTCCGTTCGCGGCGAGAGGGAAAGATGGTGCTGTACTCCCTAACCGACGAAGGGCACGCCTTGCTCGGCTCCGTGCTTGCGCTGACGCAGCCCGCGCGTGTCTAGCCCAGCGGACGGCGGCCTGCTTCAGCTCCGAGCGGTTTCGTCCCATTCGGTTCCTGCGCTCGGCCTGTCAGCGGCGGAGCGGTCGCACTGGGAGAGGCAGGCCCGGCTCCTTGCCTGGGGCGGGGTCGCGTGGCATTTCGTCGAGTTCCTGATCGCGCTGCTTGCCGGTCTCGCGGCTGGCTCGATCGCACTCGTCGGCTTCGGCGCCGACAGTCTCATCGAAGCCATCGCAGGATTCGTCGTTATCTGGCTGTTCACAGGCCGTCGGATCGGTTCGACCGACGCCGAGCGACGGGCACAGCAGATGATCGCCGTCAGCTTCTACATCCTTGCCGCCTACGTTGGATTTGAGTCAGTCCGTACGCTCGTCAACGCCGATCACCCACAGGTCAGCTGGGTCGGGATTGGCCTCGCCGCCTTCACTGCTGTGACGATGCCGCTACTCGCACGCGCGAAACGGCACGTCGGCACGAAACTCGGCTCGTCCGCTGCTGTGAAGGAAGCGTCGCAGACGAGCTTGTGTGCCTATCTGTCCGTCGCTCTGCTCGTTGGCCTCGGCGCGAACGCCCTGTTTGGTTGGTGGTGGGCTGACCCATTGGCGGCGCTCGTGATCGCAGCTGTCGCCCTGAAGGAAGGCCGCGAGAGCTGGCGAGGCGAAGGGTGCGCCGACGGATGCTGCTGACTGGCGTGAGCGAGGATTACGACGGGGCAGAGAGAAACGCCGGCTCACGCCGCCCCGGCCAGCCGCGTCGTCGCCTCGTCGTGGCGGCCGCATGCGAGCGCGATCGCGGAGTTATGCTCGTCACCGTAGGGCTCGGTTAGCGCGCACCGCCCGGGCGTTCGAGCGCTTGGAGGCAGATGAAGGTCGTTGAAGGACTCTCCGGGGGCATTGAGCCCGGGAGCACGGTGTCGGTGGGTGATCTGGGGTTGCCGGTCAACGGAACCAACGGGGTGCTCCTGGTCTTCTGGAAGTCGACCTGACAGGGCTGTCGGCAGGAGTCTCCTGCCGTCGTCAGGCTTCATGAGCGATTCGCGAACGACGGGCTCGAGGTCGTCTACATCGGGGCGATCGAGACCGAGGAGTCCTGTCGCGCATGGAAGGAGGAGTTCGGTCTCGAGTTCCCGGTGATCGCCGACGCTGACGGCGCGCTATTTCGCGCCTTCACGAACGGTTGGGTTCCGTGGAGCGTTCTCGTGGGTCCGGACGGCAAGGTCATCTTCTCAGAGAACGAGTTCGACGAGTCGGGCTTCGCCGTCGCCATTCAGCAGATGTACGAGCGCCCGTCTGTCGCGAAGGCGAGTGCCAGCCGCGTGGTCGGGTCCACTGGTCGCACCGTCGTTCTGGGCGGTGGGACCGGCGGGCTGGTAGCCGCGAGCGAGCTCCGGCGCCGGCTCCCGGCCGACCACCGGGTCGTGCTCGTCGACCGCTCCGAAGACCACGTCTACCAGCCGTCGTTGCTCTGGCAGATGGTGGGCGAGCGCCGCCTGAGCCAGTTCACCCGCCCGCTCGAGCGACTGCAGAGGAAAGGCATCGAGTTCCGTCACACGGAAATTCAGACGCTCGAGCTCGAC
>Ga0315278_10005660_pt1 | contig 11329 bp, 13 predicted proteins | sample YL17G06_0_MG_FD_203880 | JGI IMG/M metagenome (GOLD analysis project Ga0315278, IMG submission 203880) | Sediment microbial communities from Yellowstone Lake, YNP, Wyoming, USA - YL17G06_0 | ecosystem: Environmental > Aquatic > Freshwater > Lake > Sediment | place: USA: Wyoming | collected... | reverse complement strand
ATGGCGGCTCACTTTCTCGGCAGTGGTCCCCAAGAATGCCGCCCAAACCCCGGAGAGCCCGCTATGCCCCACCAGGATAATGTCAAATTCACCCTCTTGGGCCACGCCGATAATAGTCTGGGCCGGGTGACCGGCGCGCAGCAGAGTCTTCAACTCAACCCCGGCTTTTTCGGCCTTGGCATAAGCCTCCTGGAGAAGCTGGCGGAATTTTTCGTTGGCCTGTTCCTTGATGTCTTGATACTCGCCGACGGTGGCAATGACATGCGGCAGATTTTCCTCTACCGCCAGCGCCCAAATTTTTCCCTCATGAAGCTTGGCCAGTTCTATGGCGGCCTCAAGGGCCCTATTTGCCCCTTCCGATCCATCATACGCCAACAGGATTTTCTTAAACATCTTGTACCTCCAGTTGCGATTTCTTTCCGGGCGAGTTCAAACTGTCGGGAAGATATAATCCCGCCGGCCGGAGACCATGATCCCACCAAGATGGCACCGACCCGAGTGATACCCCCAAAGGTGCCTCCAGGATCTGAGCCTCCTCAGCAGCTCTGTGACGGTAATGCCAATTTTTCAGATTCTTAAACCTCATATTCCTCCGGCATGTGTAAAACATGTTCAGGACTGCCGAAAAATACCGGCTCATACGGCACCACGGTTTTGGGTTCAAACCAGGTTTGGGCAATAAAGGTCGGCACTATAGCGGAGCCGATGACCACCGTCACCAGGACGGAGTATTGGTCTTGGCTGATAATCCCGCGTGTAAGCCCGTATAGGGCCGAAATGCTGCCGAAGGTGAGGCCGGTGGACATGAGCAAGGTGGTGTAATTACTTTCCCTAAGCGGCATCTTAAAGGCCCGACATAGCGGCCAGACCCCGATGATTTTGGCGGCGAGCTTAACCCCCAGGAGGATAAGGATCAGAACGATTCCTGTGTACAAAGCTGGTAGGGAGATCAAGGCTCCCGCCTTGATAAAGAAAAACGGGGTCAGCAAGGTGAACGTGATGGTTCGCATGCGGCGCATCAGGACTCTGTCCTGCACGAAGACGCCGGCGACCACCAGCCCGAAGAGATAAGCCGGCAATACCGCTTCACTGTTGGCCGTAACGGCCAGGGCGCCCAGAAAGCAGAGAACCAAAAAGATGAACTTAACCTCCGGCTCGCTGACCCGGCCGCCATATTTTTTAAACATCCAGCGGCTGAGGCGCGGCAGCATCCACAGGGCAAGGCAAGTAACCACGACAAACACGAGCATCCAACGATTAAAATTGGCAAACAGCACCCCCAAGGCCAGCACCGTCCCCAGGTCGGTGACGAAACAGGCGGCCAGGATGAGCTTGCCGATGTCGGTTTCATTCAGACCGGTCTCCACCATGACGGCATAGACCACGGCCACCGAGGTAGTGGACAGGGCGATGCCGGCAATCTGCGCGGATTGCCAGTCCCAACCGGTAATGTAGCGCGTAAAGGCCATGGCTCCCAGGAACGGAAATAAGAATGAGACGAAGCCGATGACCAGGCTGGGTTTGAGGTGCTTCTTGAAAGAAGCGGGATCGATTTCGGCCCCGGCCAGAAAGGTCAGCATCATGGAGCCGAAGGCGGCCAGGACATCAATCCAGGGCGCTGAATGGAAGCCCAGAAAGTTTCCCGCCATTACCCCCAAGAAGATTTCCACAAGGGCTACCGAGATTCCGGTGCGGATGGAAATGAGGCTGGCTAATAACGCTACGCCGAGCCAACTGGCCGCGGTGAACCATACCTGTTCCATGCCTCGTCCCTTCCTTTTTCTATCTAATGTTTAATCTCTTTGGAGTTAAAATCAGGGTGCTGATCAACTTTGTTTAAATCAGAATCCTCAAGGATTTCCCATTCCTCATGAAATGAATCCTTGTCTGTAAATATTAATGCAATGGTTTCTTCTAACTCAGGATGCAATTGATTAGATAATGTGTGTGATGTTAGATTAATCATTGATATTTTATTAAATTTATTCGTTCCCATTGTATACTCACCATAAGTGTCTTCTTTATGCATTGTTTTCTTAGACAGGCAATATTCTATAAGCTTTAAAATAAAGCAATAAGCCAATACAGTAATGATGAGTATGATTGCTTCCATCGATACAGGTCCTGGAAATCTCCCATAATAAGGCAATTAAAAAAAGCCCCTGCCTCACCAAAAGTGAGCACAGGAGCCATCAGCGTCTCCGCGGTTCGGGGGAATATTCTCCTCCCGGGCGGACCCCATCGCCTGGTCACAAATTAAGGCCACGGCGGATCGAATGCAAGGATTATTTTCCCGAAATAGTTAATTCCAACAGGACAAATGTCTCTATCTATGTGGATTGAGACGTTTCACCGTTTCAACGCCAGGAGAATGATACCTGCTCCAACGAGAAGTATGCCAATCCACTCCCGGGCGACCGGTCGTTCTCCGAGGAACAGAACGGCAAAGAGAGCCACGAGCACAAGGCTCAACTTGTCGACGGGCGCGACCTTGGAGGCATCGCCCACCTTCAAGGCCCGAAAGTAGCAGACCCAGGATGCCCCGGTCGCCAAACCGGACAACACCAGGAAAACCCAGGTCTTGGGGTGAAGGTCGAAGGGGTTACTGCATTTTCCGGTGAAGTAGACGAAGCCGGCGAGAACGATCAGGATCACGACGGTGCGAATGAGCGTCGCAAGATCTGAATCGACGCCCTCCAAGCCGATTTTGGCAAATATCGCCGTAAGAGCTGCAAAGACAGCCGACAATAAGGCCCAGGCAAACCAACCTGTCCCGGCGGTCATGGGCGTTTCACGCGGTTGCGACTGATGTGGAGGCAAATCCGGCTCGCAGCAGGGCATCACGGCTGACTATGCCTTTAAATTTTCCCTGTGAATCGACCACGGGTAAGCGTTTGATCGCCCTTTCGAGCATCAGTCGGATGGCCTCATTTATCGGGGCATCTTCCTGAACCGTTACTATATTGGTGTTCATAACCTCCCCCGCAGTTTTGGCACGCAGGTCCTCCCGAAGTTGGGCCTGCTGTCGGCCCCGCTCGGTAAAGGGAACCTTGCTCACGAAGTAATTCCAGATACCGGGATAGCGGTCGGAAAAAGCTGCCAGGAGGTCCCGATCCGAGATCAACCCCAGGAAATTTCCCTCTCTGTCCACAACGCAAACCCGCTGAATATCGCTGGAGTCGATAAGGCGAATCACTTCCTCGACCGAAGTATCCGGAAAAACCGTGGAGGTGTCACGGCGCATGATGTCGGAAACGAATTGCAAGTGGTCAACGGCAACCTTCTGTTTCTGGAAGGCCTGCCAATCAGGGCACTCCCTCAAGATAGTATGAAACACGTCCACGCGTGAGAGGATGCCTACAAGTCTGCCTTCGGCATCGACGACCGGAAGACGCTTCACCTGTTTCTTAAGCATCAGATTCACCGCATCCGTGACCAGCTTATCCTGCTCTATCGTCACTGCGGGCTGAGTCATGACCTCCCGGGCCTGCCTCGGCGCCAGAGCCTCAAGGACCGGGCTCACTTTTTCCCGGTCCGATTCAGCCAGCAGACCGAGCCTCATGGGCATACCTGCCTTATAGATTAAATCCCCCTGAGAGATGACGCCGACCGGCCGGTCCCTTTCATCGACCACCGGAAGCCCGGTAAAGGTGGAAGAGAGCAGCAGTCGGGCCACTTCGTCCAGCGAGGTGTTCAGGTTCACCTTTTTGGGGGTTGGGGTCATGATGTCTCGAACCCTGGTATGTCTTGGCATGAGAAAACCGCGGGTCTTATGGGAAATGACGCTCAAATCCTGAACTGCTACAATACCGTCTGTGACCATCTCTTCTGCCTTCGACAAGATCCTCTCGGACTCGATAGCCGGCACGATAATGGTAATCCGAATGGGCATGTGGTAGGAGAGGACTTCAAGTCTGCCGGTGGCAATCTCCCCACTTTCGTAGGAGCCTTCTATCCCCCTGGTCACCAGGCAGCGAGCGGCGATTTTCATGTCATGAACCAATTGGACGATGGCAGCATAGAGGGGTCTCCCTTCCCAACGGGCTTCTTCACTGGTAAATATCTCAATTTTTTTATACTGCAGCATAATTGGCCCCTCCTTACCGTAAGCGGCCCACCAGCATGCCCAAGAAAACCAAGGCTGCACCGATAACATTGTTGGAAAGAAAATTGGCCACCGTGACCAGGTGGGTCCCCGCACGCATGGAGTTCACCGTTTCCAGGCCAAAGGTTGAAAAAGTCGTCAGAGCCCCAAGAAACCCTGTCACAAAAAAAAGGCGCATAGAGGGATTCATGATGTTGATGCCCCGCTCAGCCAGAGCAAACGAGAGGCCGATGAGAAAGCAGCCTGAGAGGTTAACGATGAGGGTTCCCCAGGGGAATTTGGCTCCAAAAAGCTTTACGGCCAGCAATGAAACTCCATATCGGGAGAGCGCCCCGATGCTTCCCCCAGCCATCACCAAGAGTATTTTCATGGTCCAACCATCATTCCTAATCAGCTTCCGAAGCCAATTAAAGATGAGAAGCTTTAGCTCCCGCGTGCCTTGAAAGAGCCTCAAGGAAAGCTTCTGAAAGGATATGGGTTTTTGTAGCCTTAAACGCATCAAACTCAAACCCGTTTTGTTCTTTATAGGTTCAGATTAGTCGAAAATTTCCCCTCAGGAAACGCCTCGCCTCTTATACAGGGCTCCCGGCCCTTTTGCGAGAACCATTATCTCACAGAACTAATCTTCCGGGGTGAAGAAAGCGGCTTTTAGCCCTTTGGCAAAAAAAACTTCTACCGGACCTTATACCCAGTAGAAGTCATCAGCCTGGGCTTCTCCCCGGCGGTTAATGGCGGACTTCATCACCCCGGTCAAAGGTAGCACTAAAATCCGCCCTTTTCAATATCTTACTCCTCCCCGGTCCAAAACTTTTCGGTTCCTCCTTCAGAGGCTCGGAAGATAGCTTCTAAATTTATCTCTAAATTGGGGGTATATATGTTGACATTAGGGTAGGGCGCGATTAATAATCAAGACATAACAATAGGTGATGAAGTCCGCCGGAACCGCTCGTCGAATATCGATGAGATAATGACTTCTGTCCACTATGGGGCAGAAGTTTTTTTTTGCCCGATTTAAGGAAGAGGGATGGGAACCTATCGACAATTTCAAGAAGCTCTGGAGAATCAATTAGTTCGGTTGACCCAGTATCCGGAACTGAAAGGGCCAAATCTTGCTCAGCTTATCGACAAGCTGCGGCAGAACCGCTTCAATTTGGTGATCCTGGGAGCTTTCAAGCGGGGCAAGAGCACCCTGATCAATGCTCTCCTGGGTGAGCCGATTCTGCCGACTGCCATCGTTCCCCTGACCTCCGTCGTTACCGTCTTGGGATACGGCGAGCAGCTAAATATCGAGGTGCTTTTTCAAAATGGGGAGCGAAGAAAAATCTCCCAACGGGAATTGGTGGATTATATTACCGAGAAAGGCAATCCGCGCAATCAGAAGGGGGTAAGGGAAGTAGATATCGCCTATCCCTCAGATTATTTGAAGGATGGGGTGAGGGTTATCGACACCCCCGGGGTGGGCTCGGTTTATAGCCACAACACCGAGGTCGCCTATAATTATCTTCCCCAGGTGGATGCGGCCATTTTTGTGGTCACCGTTGATCCTCCCCTTTCTGCGGCGGAGCAGGAGTTCTTAAAGGACATTCGGGAATATGTGCACAAACTCTTTGTCGTCCTGAATAAAATCGACTATGTTGAGGCCGCGGACCGCCAGGAGGTTCTGGAATTTACCACCCAGGTGTTACAGGACAACCTTGAGACCCAGCAGGTGAAAATCTTCCCCATTTCTGCAAAGTTGGCCTTGGACGCCAAATCCAACGGACATCCCGAAAACTTGGCAGCAAGCCAGCTCCCCGAATTTGAAAATCATTTGCGCCAGTTTCTGTATAAAGAAAAAGGGCGGGTGCTGTTGATTTCCTGCATCAGCGGGGCCCTTAAGACCATCACCGATTCGACCCTGGCCCTCAAGGTGGAACGTCAGGCCAGTGCCATGCCCTTAAAGGAATTGGAGGACAAAATCACCCGGTTCGACCAGGAATTGCAAGGCCTGGAAAAAGAACGGGAACTGTCTTTGCTGTTGCTGGAGGGCCGGATTAAAGGCGTGATCACCGAAGTGGAGGCGGACCTCGACGCCTTCAAGAAAGAAACCATCATCAAACTGTGCCGGAAGATGGAAGAGGCGTTTCACCAACAAAGCCAGGCGGCCGGAGATTTGCGCAAGGAAACAGAAGAAATCCTGTTTGCCGCGTTGCGGGATATCTTCAGCACCTGGCGGCGGCAGGAAATCGAGAAACTCTCCCAGAAATTGGCCGATACCCATCAGGACTTCGCGACCCGCATCAATGCCATCTTGGAGCGTCTGACCCAATTGACCGCCCGCATCTTCGATTTTTCTCTCAGGGGCTTTGCGGCGGAGGAAGCCTTTCCCGATCTGCGCCAGTTTTGGTTCCGATTCAGAGAAGAGCCGGTGGGGCTGGAAATTCTTCAGATGACCGTGACCTCCCTCCTGCCCCGAGCCTTTACCAAAGGGTTGCTGCTGAAAAAGCTGTTGGAAAATGTCACCCAATTGGTGGATAAGCATTGCGGTCGGCTGCGCTATGACTTTAATCAGCGGCTTCAGGAAATTGCCCGGGACTTCCGCCGGACCTGGGTCTCCAAGATCGACGACACTACCCAAAGCATCCGGCAGGCCCTGGACCGGGCCTTGACCCAAAAACAGAGCAGCGCCCATACCACCGCCGCCAGAATGGGTCAGCTTGATCAGAGATTGACGGAAATCATTCAGGCCGAATCTCAATTATTGGCCTTGAAGGAGCAGATTGAAAAAACCTTACAGTGAATGAATACAGATTTTGGGTAACGACTAAGAATGCTTGTGATAAAAATAAGTTAGCCTTGACATGGATACGAAAAATCTTACCTTTGGGGTAAATTCCCACTGATCTAAAGGAGGCCGACCATGAACGAGTACGAGAAAATCATCAAGGAGAAGGGCTTGCCCAGCGTGGGGCAGACGGTGCGCAGCAAAAAATACGGCACCTCGTGGCGTATCATGGAAAAAAAGGAGATTTGGCGCAATATCGATGCCGACTCCAAAAGCGGTGATTTCCGCATGGTGCCTTGCATTTACCTGATGTTCTGGAAGGTTGAAGAGGGGGTGCCTCCTGGAGTCGGGAGAATGATGGGCTTTGAATACACCCTCTATGACAATACCTTCGAGCTTAACTGGGGCATCGTCAAAAATTGAGGTCATGGGCACAACCCAGGCTCGGGAGTTGAGGGATAAATCTTCTCCGGGCCTGGGTTTGATTTGGACTATAAAGGAAATTGGGGAACGCAAATGACCCGGATTATCTTAGCGCGCCACGGCAACACCCCTTGGAATAAAGACAAAATCTTTCGGGGTTCCAAGGATATTCCCTTGGACGACCAAGGCCGGGAAGAAGCAAAGGCGTTGGCAGAATGGTTAAAGGATGACACCATTCAGGCCGCCTATACTTCGCCTCTTTCCCGGTCCCGAGACACGGCGCTGGCCATCGCCCGGCACCATAACCTGGAAGTGAAAGACCTACCCGGCCTCGCCGATTTGAGCTATGGGGACTGGGAAGGAGTATCCTTAAAAGAGGTTAAGGTCAAATATGCCGACCTCTATCGGCAGTGGGAAACGGCCCCCCACACCGTGCGTTTTCCCAACGGCGAAACCCTGGAAGAATTGCGTGCCCGCGCCCTGGCGGGGGTGGAAGACGCTGTGCAGCTTCACCCGGACCAGACGGTTCTGCTGGTGGGCCATCGGGCGGTAAACAAGGTTATCATTGCCGCCTTAATCGGCCTGGACAACTCCCACTTCTGGCGCATCGCCCAGGATACCACCTGCGTTAACCGCTTTCACTTGGTGGAAGATCCTCAATGGGTGGGGAAGACCTGGTACATCATCTCCATTAACGATACCGGCCATCTCAAGGGGATGAAACGGGGGGGATTTGTGGATTTTTAACCTGTTGCAGGGTTCTGGGGCCGATAGGGACTGTTCCAGGGCCCCTGACCTTTATCCGGCATGCCACTTGGGCTAAAAGTCTCATACATTCTTTCCCTCGCCGATTTCACGGGCAATTGCCGGAGATTGCATGAAGCCATGAGGTTTTACTGCCCCCGCTGCTGGCTGGACTTTGATAAAGATGTGCCCCAATGCCCTCATTGCGGCCTGGATATTCGGGAATTCTGGAAGTCCAGGGACTACGTGGAAAAACTGATTATCGCCTTGGAACATCCGGAAAAGGAAACCCCCATCCGGGCGGCCTGGCTGTTGGGCCAACTCAAGGACACCCGGGCGGTCCCACCTTTAATTGGTTTGGTCGAAAAGACTGATGATGTCTATATCGCCAGGGAGGCGGTCCAAGCCTTGGGCGAGATCGACACTCCCGAAAGCCGCCAGTTCCTGGGCACCCTCACCCAGCACCAGACCAAGATGGTCAGAGATGAAGCCCGGCGCATCTTATCCGGGCGCCCCCGCCCCCGCCTATCTTCTGAAGAAAAAAAGGAGGAGCAGCCATGAGCAGTAAGATCGTGTCAATCCGAGCCTTGGAAATTCTGGATTCCCGCGGCAACCCCACACTGCGGGCTTATGTAACCCTGGACAACGGGATGACTGCCACCGCGTCCGTGCCATCCGGTGCCTCCACCGGCGAGAACGAAGCCGTGGAGTTGCGGGATGGAGACAAGAAACGCTATGGCGGCAAGGGCGTGTTGAAAGCGGCAGAGAACGTCAACACCACCATTGCCTCCCGTCTGGTCGGCCATGACCCCACTCGCCAAGGAGAGATCGACCGCCTGATGATTGAGCTGGACGGCACGCCGAATAAAAGCAAGCTGGGGGCCAACGCCATTTTGGGGGTTTCCATGGCCGTGGCCCGGGCTGCGGCCTTAAGCTCCGGCCTTCCTTTATACGCTTACCTGGGAGGCCCCGGCGCGGTACGCCTGCCTATGCCCATGATGAACGTGATCAACGGCGGCAAGCACGCCGACAACAGCATCGACTTCCAGGAATTCATGATCATGCCCATCGGGGCCCCCAGCTTTGCCGAAGCCCTGCGTTTCTGCTCCGAAACCTTCCATGCCCTGAAAAAAATCCTGGCGAAAAAAGGCTATGCCACCAACGTGGGCGACGAAGGCGGGTTTGCCCCTGATCTCAAGAGTAATGAAGAAGCCTGCGAAGTGATTTTGGAAGCCATGGCCGCCGCAGGGTACCAGCCGGGCCAAGACCTGGCCATCGCCATGGACCCGGCAGCCAGTTCCTTCTTCGAGGAGGGGGTCTATAACTTCAGAAAATCGAAGCAGGGACAAAAAATCAGCGCCGAGATGGTCGACCTTTATGAAGCGTGGGTAGAAAAATACCCCATCGTCTCCATCGAAGACGGCCATGCGGAAGATGATTGGCAGGGCTTCAAAGAGATGACTGTGGCCCTCGGGGACAAAATTCAGATCGTGGGGGATGACAACTTTGTGACTAATACCCGGTTCATCACCCGGGGGATTGCGGAAAAATCCGCTAACGCCGTGCTCATCAAGCTCAACCAGATCGGCACCGTCACCGAGACCATGGAAGCTATCCATCTCTGCCGCCAAGCGGGCTGGGGCTTCGTCATTTCCCATCGCTCGGGAGAGACGGAAGACCCCTTTATCGCCGACTTCGCGGTGGCCATGGGCGGGGGCCAGCTCAAGACCGGTTCGGTATGCCGCAGCGAGCGCATCGCCAAGTATAACCGGCTGTTGGAAATTGAGGTGGAACTCGGCAAGGCGGCGGTTTTCAGCAACCCCTTGCACAAGGGTTGATGGTGCCCGGCTATAGAACGATGAACGAAGACCAGGAAATCTTCGACAAGAAGGGAGGGTTATTCCCCAACCTGAGTGAGAGCCACCGCAGCAGGATCAGGATAACCCTCTCGATTCTTGACGAAGCCTTATGCAAATTTACAGAGTGGGCTCAGGGCCGCGAAGTCCGGGCCATACTCTATGCCGAGGAGAACGATCTTTCACCCCGCCAAAAGGAAGAGATACTTGCCGATGTTGACGGAACTCGTCAGATAATCCGGGAACTGCGCGATAAATTGGAACTGGAAGCAAATCCCCGGAGTGTGGTCAAGACTATCCAGGCCTCATGTTATATTCTTTGGGTAGATGTCCTGGAAATGACTGGGAAGTACCTTCGAGGATTTGGAGAACCACCGCCGGAATTGGTTAACTATCTGGACCCCAATGCTCACCAAATCTTAAAATATCTCGACCATATCAAGGCCTTGTTGTTGAAACCCTAAATACCCGTCCATCCAGGCTCAGGTTTAAGGCCGTGGCAATCGTCTGCCTGTGGACAGACAAATAAACTATGATCTCCCTCCCGGGGGGCAACGACCCCGTGGCATGAGTCATCGATCGACCCCCGGTTTCCCCGGCCGCAAACTCATTAATTTCGACTATTTCTTTTCCTTTGCCTGACTATGCTCATAGACTCGCTTGGCAAAATCTTCGAACACCTTTTCACAAAGCTTTAATTTCGCCATGGCTTCCTTGCGTGACGGCGGTTTTAGAAAATCTCTTTTCTCCACTTTTTTAAACCACTGCTTGAGTTTTTCCAGCTCTTCTTCATTCTCCTCCACTTCGGCAAAAATAAAATTCTCCCTTTGAATTTCATGTTCGATTTCCTTAAAAAAGTCCTCGCATTTTCCTATGACCTCTCCATACTCCTCGTTCTTCGAGTCTATGAACGCATGGTAAATTCGATCCTCCTGGTCTTTGATTAAGATGTTCCCCCTGGTCAGCAGGCCCGTCCCTTTATACCCTTCGATATCCTCTATGAGTTTTTTGAACTCATTGATCCGTTCTGCCGAGTAAGGCACAATCCAGACGGACTGGTAATTGATGGCGCCCAGCTTCTTTAACTGTCGCCAGACATAGACCCGGGCCCTGGAGGGTTCAGTGGGCAGGGAGTAAGCAAAAAACAACCATTTCATAAACATATCATTACATTAAACCCAGTTAAAGTCAAACTACAGCCGAGCCTATTAGCAACCTATTTGCCGGTAAGCCCGCTCGAAAAAACCCCAGGCCGGACACCAATCCCCAAGATGGCGCCGGCCCGGGGAGACCCGGACAGGAGGCTTGGCTAATCCGGGCGTTTCCTTAGATTAAACAGTTGAAGAATCATTGCACAGAAAATTTAAATTCACAAGCAGGGATTACCGTCCGTCCTAAACCCTTTATTTAGGACAGGCGGCCTGCGTCAACTTGGGG
>Ga0315278_10005659_pt1 | contig 11330 bp, 9 predicted proteins | sample YL17G06_0_MG_FD_203880 | JGI IMG/M metagenome (GOLD analysis project Ga0315278, IMG submission 203880) | Sediment microbial communities from Yellowstone Lake, YNP, Wyoming, USA - YL17G06_0 | ecosystem: Environmental > Aquatic > Freshwater > Lake > Sediment | place: USA: Wyoming | collected... | reverse complement strand
CGACATCATCATGGCGCAGATTGAGGCCGTCGCGAGCGATATCGGCGCCGATGCCGTCAAGACCGGCATGCTGGCCACCTCCGCCATCGTCTACGCGGTCGCCGCGGCGCTGGCGCGATTCGCGCTGGTCAATGTTGTCGTCGACCCGGTGATGGTGTCGAAAAGCGGCGCCGTCCTGCTGGCCGGCGACGCGGTTGATGCCGTGCGCAAACAACTGCTGCCGCGGGCGACCGTGGTGACGCCGAATACGGAGGAAGCGGAGGTGCTGACCGGACTCCCGATCCGGAGCGTGGAAGACAGCCGGACGGCGGCGCGGCGGATTCACGACATGGGTCCCGCGGCGGTCATTGTCAAAGGCGGACATCTGCAGACGGCCGATGTCGTGGATGTGCTGTTTGATGGCCATGATCTGCTGGAGTTTCGCCACGTGCGCGTGCCGGGCACCAACACGCACGGTACCGGGTGCACGTTTGCGGCCGCTATCGCGGCGAACCTGGCGCTCGGCAGGACGCTTGCGCAAGCCGTTCCGCTTGCCCAGGCGTACGTGGAGGGCGCGATCCGCCACGGCGCCGCGGCCGGCCGGGGTGTGGGTGTTCTGAATCACTTCTGGAACGGGGTCGCCCCGCTGGGACGGTAGCCCGGCTCCAGACTCCCGTCTTGTTGCTTAGGAAGCCGCCCTCCCGCGCCAGCGGGGCAACTGACGGCGTCGCCGTGGGCTTCCCGACTCCCGGCTCCCGAATCCCGCCAGCCACGCCGAAGCCACCGGATTGCCTGCGGGCGAAGGCGGGAATCCCGCCCTGCTATACTGGATTGTTGACTCCAATGCCGCCGACGCTGCTGGGCATCTCGCGCGACGAACTGGACCTTGCGGCGCTGGTGCGCCTGGTCACCGAAAGCGGCGACCAAGCGCCGGGCCGGGACGGCGCCGTCGTGACGTTTCTCGGGACGGTCCGGGGCGAAAACCTTGGCCGGCGCGTCGTACAACTGGAGTACCAGGCGTACGAGCCGCTGGCGGTGCGCGCGTTTGAGATCATTGGCGCCGAGGTCTCCGACATCTGGCCCGAGGCGCGGCTGGGGCTGCATCATCGGATTGGGACGCTGCGTCCGGGCGAGGTCAGCGTCGCGATCGCGGCGGCATCGCCGCATCGCGCAGAGGCCTTCGAGGCGTGCCGATACGCGATCGAGCGCGTGAAGCAGATCGCGCCGATCTGGAAGCGTGAGATCTTTGAGGGCGGCGAGGCGTGGATCGAAGGCGCGACGGCCGACCCCTCCGATTCGGCGGCTCGGCAGGCCGCCGTGGAGCGCGCGTGCAGATAACGATTCGACTGTTCGCACGGCTGCGCGACATCGCTGGCGCAGCCGATCTGGTGCGTGACGTGCCTGAAGACGCCACCGTGGAAACGGCATGGCAGGCCCTCGCCGCCGAGTTTCCGGCGATGGCGCCGCATCGCGCCTCCCTGTCGGCCGCTGTCAACGCGGAGTACGCGCGATTCACCCGGGCGCTGGCCGACCGGGACGAGGTGGTCTTCCTGCCGCCGGTGTCGGGAGGATGAGGGATGGACTGCGGAGGCTGTCGGAAGCAAGTATTCAGTACGCGGTAGCCAGTAGAGAGCAGTTGAGAGACGCCTCGCGTCGCCCATCCACCGGTTCTTGAGTGGTTTCAGCTATGAGAATGTTGGCAGGAGCCGGCCACCGGTAGAGGCGCCATTCGGGCGGGCACGGGGGCCCACCCCTGCGGAGCCTCGAGGGAGCGGTAGGGGCAACCCCCCGTGGTTGCCCAACTTCTCTCCAACTGTCTGCCGTCTATCGACTACCGTCTACCGGATATTGAGTGGTGCTCCACATGCTAGATAAGCTGAATTCCGTCGAAGCGAAATACGAGGAACTGCTCGCGCTGCTGGGAGCGCCAGGGGTGCAGTCAGACGCGGGCCAGTACCGGACCAACGCCAAGGCGCTCGCCGAGATCGAGCCCGTCGTCGACCGTTTTCGCGAGTACAAGAGCGTCACTTCGCAGATCGCCCAGGCGGAGGAGCTCGCGACAACTGACGATCAGGAGATGCGGGCACTGGCGCTCGAGGAAGTGCCGCCGCTCAAGGCGAGAGCCGAGACCTTGATCGCGGAGATCAAGCTGCTGCTCGTGCCCAAGGACCCGAACGACCATAAGAACGTCGTCCTCGAAATCAGGGCGGGCACCGGCGGCGACGAGGCGGCGCTGTTTGCGGCCGACCTGTTCCGGATGTACAGCCGATATGCGGAACGGCAGGGCTGGCGCGTCGAGGTCCTGTCGACGAGCGAGAACGGCATCGGCGGCACCAAGGAAGTGGTCGCGAGCATCGAAGGCAAGCTGGTCTACAGCCGGTTGAAGTACGAAAGCGGCGTGCACCGGGTTCAGCGGGTTCCGGCGACCGAGGCGAGCGGCCGGATCCATACCTCGACGGCAACGGTGGCCGTGCTGCCGGAGGCCGAAGAAGTCGACGTCGCCATCGAGGCGAAGGACCTCCGCATTGACACGTTCTGCTCGAGCGGCCCCGGCGGCCAGAGCGTCAACACGACGTACTCGGCCGTGCGCATCACGCATCTCCCCTCAGGGCTGGTCGTCTCGCAGCAGGACGAGAAGTCGCAGATCAAGAACCGGTCGAAGGCCATGAAGGTGCTGCGCGCGCGACTCTACGAGATGGAGATGCGCAAGCAACAGGAAGCCATCGCCAAGGACCGACGCAGCCAGGTCGGCACCGGAGAGCGTTCCGAGAAGATCCGGACGTACAACTTTCCACAGAGCCGGATTACGGATCATCGGATCAACTTCACGACGCACCGGCTGACCGACGTGCTCGACGGCAACGTGACCGAATTGATTGACGAGGTCGTCACGTATTACACAGCCGAGCAGCTGAAGGAAGTCACGACGGTCGGAGAAAGCCAGTAGACGATAGGCGATGGGCGGGATTCGGGGGTCGGGGGTCGGGATTCGGGGGTCGGGGTTCGGGGGTTCGGGGCTTCGGGATTCGGTTGGAAGCCTGGGATCGCCGGGCTCCAGCCCGGCATCAGAGTGCAGTTTCTGTCCAGATGTAGGCCGGGGCTTCCCTTCGACTGCGCTCAGGGCAGGCAGCCCCGGCGATCGCCGCCGCTAGGGCGCGAAGGAATGAACGCTACGAACACACTCCACGCGGTGATCCTCGAGGGTCGGGGACGCCTGGAGCGCGCCGGTATCGAGCCGGTCGAGGCCGCCCTCGACGCGGAACTGCTGGCGCGGCATGCGCTTGGCGGGTGGGAGCGAGGGCAACTGATCGCCAACTGGCGTGAGCCGGCCCCGGCTGGGTTTGGTGAACGGTTTGACCCGCTGGTCGAGCGGCGCGAACGCCGAGAGCCCACGGCCTACATCACGGGACACCGCGAGTTCTGGGGCATCGAGATCGAGGTCGAACCCGGAGTGCTGATCCCCCGGCCCGAGACCGAGTTCATCGTCGAAGAAGCGCTGGCGCGCCTCACGCCGGATGCGCGGCAACCAGCCAGCGAGACGACGGTTCTTGCTGGTTCTCCCGAATCCCGAACCCCGAATCCCGAACCCCGTCTGGTTTCGCCGGACGCGCGGCCTCTTGACGGCGAGACGACGGTTCCTCCGCGTCCCCGCTCACACGAGCCGGCAAAACGCGTCATGGAACGCCGCGTTTTGCAGACTGACGCTGTCGGCTCGGTTCGAGGGGCCGCTTCGGAAGCCGTCCTCCCGCTTGAACCAGCTGCCGCGCCTGCTGGCTTTTCCGAATCCCGAACCGCGCTCGCCACGCCGAAGTCACTGGGCGACACAGATGACGAAGGCGGGAATCCCGCTTGCCACGCCGAAGCCGGGTTGGATTCTGATCGGCGAAAGCGGGAATCCCGTCCGGCAGTCCCACTCCTCCGCATCGCCGACGTCGGCACGGGCAGCGGCTGTCTTGCCATCGCGCTGGCGCGATGGTTGCCGACCGCATGTGCCGTGGCCACCGACATCTCGGCAGATGCCCTCGCCATCGCCGCCCGGAACATCGTGCGACACGAGGTGCAAGACCGCGTATCGCTCGTGCACTGCGATTTGCTCGACGCAACGGCTGGACCGTTCGACCTCATCGTGTCGAATCCGCCTTACATCCCATCTGGCGACATGGCGTCTCTGCAGCCAGAAATCCTTGTCTATGAGCCAACCCTCGCGCTGGAGGCGGGACCGGACGGCCTCGATTTGATCCGCCGGCTGGTACCGATGGCGGCGGACAGGCTCACGCCGGGCGGCTGGCTCATCTTCGAGTTCGGCGACGGCCAGGCGGCCGGCGTGCGGGAGATCATTGCCGCCGAACCGCGCCTGGCAGTGGTAGCATTGCGCGACGATCTGGCTGGCATTCCGCGAGTGGCTGTTGCCCGCCACGTCAAGGCGTAACGGGCCTGGGATCGCCAGGCTCCAGCCTGGCCAGAGCACCAGCGCTGGTTCCCTGGCGAAACAGTCGGCTGACGGAGGCACGTTCTCTATGAGCTGTCTTTTCTGTCGTATTGTCGCCGGAGAAATCCCGGCGAAGATCGCCTACCAGGACGACGCGCTCGTGGCCTTCCACGACGTCAATCCGCAGTCGCCCGTCCACGTCCTGATCGTGCCGCGCAAGCACATCGCCACGCTCAACGACGTGACGCCAGACGACGAAGCGCTGATTGGCCGGATGCTCGCCCGTGCGGCCGCGCTCGCCCGCGAACTGGGCATTGCCGCGCGCGGCTACCGCGCGGTGTTCAACTGCAACAGCGAGGCCGGCCAGTCGGTGTTCCACATCCACTTGCACGTGCTCGGCGGACGCCCGATGGCCTGGCCTCCCGGCTAGAAGGGCACGGCATGCCGTGCCCCTACCGCGCATTTCCGCGCTCCACCGTGGACAGATTCGGAGCCGGGCTGGAGCCCGGCGATCCCAGGCGGATCACGCTGGCCGCGGTCCAGTCTGTCTCGAGCCCGGCGATCCCAGGCGGATCACGCTGCCCGCGGTCCGGTCTGTCTGGAGCCCGGCGATCCCACGCGGATCACGCTGGCCTACTGTCCAGTCTGCCGCGAGCCTGGGATCGCCACGCTTCGACGCAGCTCAGGGTGGGCTGAGCCCCGCCGAACGCCCACGCTCCAGCGTGGCCTCAACGATGACGGACGAAGCTGGGTGCGATCTTCGTCACGGTCAGCGTTTCAGGCTGGATCGCAGTTCGTCCAGCTTTCGCTGAAGACTCAGCAGGTCGCGCTTCAGTTGCAGTAATTCCGGATCAGTTGCCGGCCGGATCGTTCCGGGAGGAGCACTCTTCTCGATGGCGGTTAGCCGCTCCTGGATCAGCGCAATTTCAGCTTCGACGCTCTTGATCATGCCCTGCGCCATCATTTGCGCGTCGCGCTCGGCACGCTTCTCGGCATCGCGCCGCGTGAGTTGTTGCTCGTACCGGAGCCTCGCAAGCTCGTACTCCGTCGCCAGTGCCCGAAGGCTCTCCTGGGTAACCAAGCCAGCTTGCACCTTCTTCTGCTGGTCTGCGACCCTCTTCTCCGCGGCTGCCAGTTCGAGCCTTGTCGATTCGACTGTCGCGTCGACGCTGCCCGTCGTCCGCTCACGCGAGAGCTGTTCAAGCAGTTGGCGCATCTTCTCCTGGCTTTCAAACGACTTCAGGTTCGCACCAGTGACCTCGAGCTGGCGCGCCGCCTGATCGAGCTCCTTCTGCAACTGCTGGTACTCCTTGTTGTCCTGGGAGAGCATGCCAGCCTTGATCCGCTGCTCCATCGCTTTGAGGCGCTCCTCGAGGGCCGCCTTCTCCCGTTGGAGGCTCTCACGAGCCCGTTCTCGCGCCGGGACGGCGCCTCCTACGGCATATCCTCGCTCGATTCCCGCAGCGGCAGCTGAACCAATCGCCGTCGTCAACTGCTGCCGGCTTGATGCAGCGAGGGCTGCCTGGTCGGGAAACTCGCGAACGACGCGCGAATACGCCGCAAGCGCGAGCTCGCGCTTGCCAGTCTTGCGGGCACACTCGGCCAGGCGGTAGATGGCCGAGGCCGCTGTCTTTCTCTCTTCGTCGAATTGCGCGACGATGGCCTGGTATGCCTCAATCGCTTTCGGGAGGTTCTGGTTGACCTCCTCCAGCACGATGCCTTTTCGCAACTGGTCGGCCAGCCGATCCTGTGCGCCGGCGAAGGTCGCGGCGGCAAGCAGCATGAATACGGTCAACAGGGTCTTCATGTGTAACTCCCCGGTGGCCTGCCGGCGGGTACCGCGTGGCATTGCTCGACCACCAGGTTCATCCTGCGGCCGCAGCCAACTGCAATTGTCACGGTTCTGCAAAAACAGTCGCCCGCGTCACCCCGTCGGAAGCCGGGGTCCCCGGCGCGGCAACCGCGCTGGGGTGGCATACGGGGTCCCCGGCGCGGCAACCGCGCTGGGGTGGCATACGGGGTCCCCGGCGCGGCAACCGCGCTGGGGTGGCATACGGGGTCCCCGACGCGACAGCCGCGTTGGGGTGGCATACGGGGTCCATGGTGGTACATGGCCGGATTCCGGCCTACGCCGGAATGACGGACAGAACAGGCCCTCCGGGACCGCGCTTAGGGCCTGAAGCACTCTTCGGTGGGAGACGACGCTTGCCTACTCACTCTCTGTCCGCCGTGGGCTCCAGCTCCAGACGGTATCCCACGCCATGGACGGTTGTGATCCAGCGCGGCCGTTCCGGGTCGGTCTCGATCTTGCCCCTCAGCACGGCCATGTGCGTATCGACGGTCCGCGTGGTCGGAAACGCGGTGTAGCCCCAGGCGGCGTCGAGAAATCGCTCGCGCGTGACGGGCTCCCCGCGCGACGACGCCAGAACGCGTAGCATCGCGTACTCCCGGGCCGTCAATTGGATCGCCTGGCTGCCTCGGCGGGCTGTCTGCCTCTTCAGATCGATGACGACGTCGCCGAGCGTGAGCGCGGTCGGCACATCGGCGTCCCGCTTCGCACGGCGCAGCAGCGCACGCACCCTGGCGAGCAGTTCGTCGGTGCTGAACGGCTTCACGAGGTAGTCGTCGGCGCCGGTGTCGAGTCCCGCGACCCTGTCCTCCACCTGTCCTCGTGCGGTCAGCATCAGGACGGGCACCACCATCGCCACTCTCCGCAGTTGGGCACAGAGCGCGAGGCCGTCTAGTTTCGGCATCATGACGTCTAGAAGGATCAGGTCCGGCTTTTCGTCGAGCGCCAGCGTCAGCCCGGTCTGTCCATCCGCGGCGCTCAGCACGCGGTAGCCATCCGCCTTCAGGATGTCCTCGAGTGCCATCCGCATCGGCGCCTCATCCTCGACGACGAGGACGCGGGAACCGGGCGCGGCCTGAGTCGAAGAGTTGGCTCTCGGGCTCATGAAGCGGGCTCGGTGGGAATCGGCAACTCGATCGCGAACGTGCAACCGGACCCGGAGTTGTTGGCGACGACGACGCGGCCGCCGTGCGCTTCGGCGACGTGCTTCACGATGCTGAGACCGAGTCCAACGCCCTGCGTCTCACGGCGCAATTCCGACCCGCACCGGTAGAACGGCTCGAAGATCCGTTCCTGTTCGTCGACCGGAATGCCTGGGCCGCGGTCGGTCACGAAGAGCCGGATCCGCCCCGGCTCTCGCGCGCTCCCGACCGCGCCGTCAGTCACAACGTCAAGGCCGACGAGCACTTCGGAGCCGGCCGGCGAGTGCTTGATCGCGTTGTCCGCCAGATTGACAAGGGCCTGCTGGAGCGCCCCTCGATCGACAGACAGCGGAGAAAGGGCGGTGGCCGCGGGCGTCTGGCACACGAGATTCACGTGTTGCCGCGTCGCGTACGGTCGCATCGCGTCGGCGGTCTGCGCGACGAGCGCCGGCAGATCGGCCGGTTCGAATCGGTACTCGCGCCGCCCGCGATCGATCCGGGAGAAGTCCAGCAGGTTCTCGACGAGCGACGACAATCGCCTGCACTCCTGGCCGATAACGCTGAGATACTCGCGCTGGCGCTCGCCCGGCTCGATGGTGCCTCGTTCCAGACTCTCGACCATCAGGCTGACCGACGTGATCGGCGCGCGCAGTTCGTGCGACGCGCTGGCCACGAAGTTCGACTGCATCTCGCCGAGACGGCGCTGCCGATCGAATGCCCGCCACGCGCCGACAAGACCGCCAAACGCGGCGAGTGTCGCCGTGAAGACCAGCCCGATCGCCATCCAGAGCCGCACGCTGTAGCTCGCGTATAGCGCGTTGGCATCAGCCAGTTCGATGGTGACGGTGAAGGCGTGGCCTCCCGGCATGCCGCTCAACCTGACGACGCCACCGGTTGTCTGGGGCCTGGCTGGAATCGCCTGGGGCGCAATGCGAAAGAGCTCACCGGCGAACCGGGATATCGCGTCGGAGGGCAGGGCCAGCGGCAGCGCAATCTGCCCGGATGCCGAAGCGAGTTCAACCGGATGCTCCGCCGCCGCCATCGCGCGGCCCACGCGCCAGGCGCGGTCTCCAAGCCGGACCATAGCCGCGGCGTACGCCGGCAGATCGTCGCGGTCGGTCGCCGCCGCCTGAAACACGCGCTCCAACTGCCGAGCGGAAACCAGCGTGACCTGGTACGCGGAACGGCGGAGGCCGGCGTTCCCTTCCGCCGGCCCCACGAGTGGATGCACGAGCGCCAGCCACCCTCCGTCACCAGTGTCGAGCCCGATTACCGTTGGCCGCTCGGCATCAATGCGCAGTCGCCGCAGGAGATCGAGCGCACGCTCATTGGCCGCCCATCGCCTGTTGATACCGGCCATCGCCGTGTTGCCAGCAGCAACACGCGTGGCCTCGTCGAGAATCGCTTTCGTCAACAACGACGGCTGCTCAATGATGCGCCGTCGCAGATTCTGAAGCAGGGCCTCGGGCATCCCGCCGGCAGACGCGGACCTCAACGCCAGCAACAGCGCGAGATCTGAGAGAGGCGCGCCCGATTCGCTCGCAATACCGACCGATCGGTCGGCAAGATCAAGCAGGCGCGAGGTGGCCGTGGCCCCGCTGTCCCGACGGAGTTCAGCCCGAGCGAGGATCCATTCCGCGTTGAAACGTGCAGCAGCCGGTGCGCCAGCCAACGATTTGGCGGCGCGACGAAGGACGGCGAGATCGACGTCGGCGGGCGCGTTGGCAATCAGCCGCCAGGCCCGGGCATCGGCGGGAGTCAGATCGCGGAGCCAGTCTGGCGGAGAAGGCGCCGACACGTAGTCGAGCGGCACGCGAATCCGGCCGTCGACCACGAGACCGCAGAGTGGCCCGCCATCGACCGCATCCGCCGACGGTTCCTGCGCGTCGATGTCACCACGCGAACAGGCGGAGGCCACGAGCGCGGCCAGTTGGCCTTCGGCGCGTGCTCCCCAGCGCCGCGCAAGATCAGGGGCCAGCACGGCCGCAGTCCGGCGAGAGTCCTGTTCAATCGATGCACGGTCCTGCCTCAGGGAGTACAGCGCCGTCACCGACAGGATCACGACCGGAGGCACGATGAAAAGGAGCTGCCACAAGAATCTGGCGTTGTTCCGGCGGCCTGTGGGCGAGCGCGGGCGGACCATCAAACGGAGGATAACACGGTGAAACGGGGTCGGGACCAAGCGCGCTGCGACAAGGATCCAGCCACGGCAACACCTGCCGAGGTGGTTGCTCCCACCGGAACTCACTTGTCTCGACGGGCAACCCGAGGTCTGCCTTCGACTTCGCTTCCTTCGACAAGCCCAGGGAGACCCGAGCAACGTCGAGGGGCTGAGGCCAGGGAAGACTCCGAGCTACATCAGTATCGGAGCCCGCCCGTGAGCCTGAGCGCTGTCTCCGGTAGGCCCGGTCTTCCCTTCGACTACGCTCCTTTCGACTACGCTCAGGGCAGGCAGACCCGGCGGACACCAGACGGGCACCATCAACTCAAGCGGTCTCCCGTTTCAGGAGGGCTGAGGAGTGTTGGTCAGCAGGTAGCGGCCGTGTTGCCGATCGGCGTGGAATTCGAAATCAACGACCCTGTAGCCGCGCGAGAGGTAGTGACTGAAGATCTCCCGGGTGGCGAAGCGCCATTCTCTGGCGAGCCCCGGATCGCCAGTTAACATCTCCGTGAATCCAGCCGGAATCGCCACCGTGATCCGTGGCACGTCCGCCCCGAGCCTCACGCCTTCACATCCGACCCATTGGCCGCGAGTGTTCAGGACGTTGACGAGCGGCGCGCAGTCCCAGATCTCTCTTGGTGTCCCTGTGCCCGTGACGGTCTCGTCGCGAGCGACAATCGCCTGCTCGACCCGTGGCGTGCGCATCCACCACTGCGCGACAAACCGGTCAGTCGGATTGCCCCGGTGCAGCGTGCTGCTCGACTCGCCATAGACGTTCTCGACGTAGTCGTCGACGGTCACACCCAGGCGGCGGAAGTTGAGGTGGGCGTTGACGGCCTGCAGCGGATCGTAGGTCCATTCCATCAACTCCAGACCCATCGCGATCGCGACGCGGCGCTGCTCGAGCTTGAGATCCCGGCCCACGCCGGTGCCGCGGTATGCGGGCAGCACGCCCAGCATGTGCGACCACTGCATGGGCCGGCCGTCCTTGATCCCGGCAATCGAATACACGAACGCAACCAGGCGGTCGCCGTCGAAGGCGCCGAGCAGAATGCCGCCGCGCTTCAGCGTGATCACGAACATCGGGATGCCGACCGCGTCCTCCGGATCGCCATACCCCCAGATCTCGCTCTCCATGGCCATCACCTGTCGAAACTCATCGAAGCTATGCAGGGCGCGGATGGTGAGGCGTGATGTTCGAACGGCAGTCATGTCGTCTCTCTTCAACGGTCCGAATGGAAGCCGGGGCTCTGGCCCCGGCGAACTCGGGCCGGGCTGGAGCCCGGCGATCCCAGGGGTGTCACGCTGCTTCGCACGGGCCGCCACGCTCCAGCGTGGCTCGTTCCCAGGCCGGGCTGTCCGCCTCCGCGCGCCGCGCTATGGCGAGACCTCGACCGTAGCTCAACGAGCGAAGTCGGGGAGCCCGGCGATCCCAGGGGTCTCACGCCGCCAGCCCAGAGGTGTCACGCCGCCCACCTGTCCGATCCGTCTCGAGCCTGGGATCGCCACGCTCCAGCGTGGCTCGTTCCCAGGCCGGGCTGTCCGCCTCCGCGCGCCGCGCTATGGCGAGACCTCGACCGTAGCTCAACGAGCGAAGTCGGGGAGCCCGTTCATCGGCGTTGCTCAGGACGCCCCGAGCAGGGTCGAGGGGCGGCGATCCCAGGGGTGTCACGCTGCTTCGCCCGGGCCGCCAAGCGACAGAATGGCGGGCAGTTCGAGCAACGATGTGATCACCGGCACATCGTCGTAGCCCGCGCCCAGCGAGCGCTG
>Ga0315278_10005658_pt1 | contig 11331 bp, 8 predicted proteins | sample YL17G06_0_MG_FD_203880 | JGI IMG/M metagenome (GOLD analysis project Ga0315278, IMG submission 203880) | Sediment microbial communities from Yellowstone Lake, YNP, Wyoming, USA - YL17G06_0 | ecosystem: Environmental > Aquatic > Freshwater > Lake > Sediment | place: USA: Wyoming | collected... | reverse complement strand
AGCGCCGCACCTGAGACAGAAGCGCGGCGACGGTCGCCGGCCGGCTGATGAATCCTTCCGCTCCCGCCGCGATTGCGGCATCCTTGAGCCGTGGCGGGCCAACGAGGACGAGAGGAATATCGTGCAGTTGCGGATCCGACTTGAAGCGCGCAGCCGTGGCGAGCGAGGGATCCGTGGCTGCATCGAGCACCGCGAGGTCCGGATGCTGCTCGCGCGCCACGCGCATCGGCTCCTCTCCGCCCGCGACCGGAAGAAGCACGAACCCTTCCCGGTGGAGAAAAGTCTGATCTGTTTCTCCGAGGAGAATCGGATCGTCGGCGATCAGGATGAGAGGCATGTCGCGAAGCTCCTCGCGGGCCTCCTAACCCGCTGCGGCACAGAAGGATGGCCTCAATCTACAGGGGGGGGAATCCCCCCGCAAGGGGCGAACCCTCGGGTTTTTTCCCCGCGCCCGACGATTCGGGGTCTTTAAGGGTCGATCCCGCGCCCGGATTGCTCGCCCGCTGTGGTATATCCCCTTCCCTCGGGAGGAACAAATGATGAATGAACACGGCGCTTTGCGGCTCATCCGGGTTCCATCGAACGCACGTCACTCCGGCCGGATCGGAACTGTCCGGGAGTGGACACCCGCCCGGCGGAACGCATGGGCCCGGCGCCTGCGGGCGGCGTGGGCAGCGCTCGCGCTCTCGGCCGTCTTGCCGCTACGAGCGGAAGGAATGGCCTCCGAGGCGGGTCCCGGCCGGCGAATGGAACAGGGCGCGGTGGCGCCTCCCGCCGGCGCGCGGCCGCCTGGGTTCACGGACGCCACCTTCGAGGCGGAGCGGAAGGCCGAAGCCATCTTTCTTGCCGTCCCGCAGCCGCAGAAAATCCGCTCCGCCCTCGCGGCCCTCACCGAGGAACCGCACGTCGCAGGCACGCCGGGAGGCCAGCGCGCGGCCGAGTGGTTGCGCGACCGGCTGAAGGAGTTGGGCCTCGACGCCCGGCTCGTGCCATACGACGTGCTGCTCAACCTGCCCCTGCGCGTTTCGCTGAGGATGACGGTCCCGGAAATCCGCGAGCTGTCCCTGCGGGAGACCGGATACCCGCGCGACAAGGATTCCTTCAGCGAGGGAGTCCTCCCGGCCTTCCATGGTTACGGGGCCTCCGGCCAGGCGAAGGGCCAGATCGTCTATGCGAACTACGGCCGGCCCGAAGATTTCGACGCTCTCGAGGAGCTGGGCGTATCCGTTCGGGGACGCATCGTCCTCGCCCGCTACGGGGAGAACTTCCGCGGCACGAAAGTCTCCGAAGCGCAGAAGCGCGGCGCCGCGGCAGTGATCCTCTACAGCGACCCGGCCGACGACGGCTACGCGAAAGGCGACGTCTACCCCGACGGACCCTGGCGGCCGGCATCCGCCATCCAGCGCGGCTCCGTGCAGTTCCTGTCTCTCGGCCCAGGCGATCCCCAGACTCCCGGCTGGCCCTCCCGCAAGGATGCGGTCCGAGTGCCTCGGGAGAAGCTGGAGACGATTCCGAAGATCCCCTCGCTGCCCATCTCCTACGGTGAGGCCGCGCCTCTGCTCGGCGCGCTGGCGGGACCGAACGTTCCCGCCGGATGGCAGGGCGCGCTCCCCTTCGCCTATCACGCGGGCCCCGGACCCGCCGAGGCCGAGATGACGGTCGAGATGGATTACTCGGTCCGCCCGATCGCCAACGTCATCACGATGATCCCCGGGGCGGAAGAGCCGGATCGATGGGTCGTTGTGGGCGGCCACCGGGACGCATGGACCTATGGCGCCGTGGATCCCAACTCCTCGACGGCGGCACAGCTCGAAATGGCCCGCGGCCTCGCCGAGACGATGAAGACCGGGTGGCGCCCGAAGCGGACGATCGTTCTCGCGTCCTGGGACGGAGAGGAATACGGCCTCCTCGGCTCGACGGAGTGGGTGGAGGATCTGGCCGCGGAGCTGGGCGCGAAAGGGGTGGCCTACCTGAACATGGACGCGGCGGTTTCAGGCCCGGACCTCGGCATGTCGGGCGTTGCCTCGCTGCGCGAGCTGGCCCTCTCGGTGGCCGGTTCCCTCCAGGACCCCCGGCAGGGCAAGACCCTCCTTGAGCTGTGGCGCCAGAAGAAGCAGACGGAATGGGCCGAGCGGGAGTTCTGCCCCGGAGAGCCCGGCGAGGAGTTCTATCCGCAACTGGATTGGCTCGGGTCAGGATCGGACTACACCGCCTTTCTGGATTTCGCGGGAATCCCCGCCCTCGACGTTCGTTTTTCGGGAAGCTACGGCGTCTACCACTCGATCTTCGACGATCTCTACTGGATGGACCGCTTCGGCGACCCCGGATATCTGACCCACGCCCTGGCGACACGCACCGCCGGGTTGCTGGTGATGCGCCTGGCCGACGCGGACGCTCTTCCGTTCCGCTTCATGCCGCTCGCCCGCGCGCTCGACGAGCACATGGCGCTGCTGCGGCGGCTCGCGGGGAAGAAGGCCCGCTTCGCCGCAATCGCGGGCAAGCCCGTGGGGCCGACGGGGGCCCCAACGCCCGGCCTTGCGGCGGCGCTCTCCGAGTTTCGCTCCGCCGCCACGGCCTGCGACGCCGCGCTCGATGAACTCGATGCGACGGCTCGCCCGCCGGTCGAGCGGCTGGGAGCCCTCAACACGGCCCTCCTCCAGGTGGAGCGGGCGTTCCTCGACCCGGCCGGCCTCCCCGGGCGGCCCTGGTTCCGCCACCTTGTCTACGCCCCCGGCCTGACGACCGGCTACGCCGCATGGCCGCTGCCCGGCCTCCGGCAGGCGGTGGAGGGATCGGATGCGATCGCCTTCGACCGGGAGGCGTCGCGCCTGGCGGAACGCCTCGCGGAGGCGGCCCGCCGGCTCCGTGAGGCCGCACGGCTCGCCGTGCTTCCGATCGGTTGACCTCGTCTCACGCGTCCGTGTACCGTGCGCGTTCTCGATTCCGTCTCCCCGGATGACTCCGTGAGCTCTGAACTTCGCGTTCGCTTCGCTCCCTCTCCGACGGGATTTCTTCACGTCGGCGGCGCCCGCACGGCGCTCTTCAACTGGCTGTTCGCCCGCAAGCATGGCGGCGTCTTCATCCTGCGGATCGAGGACACGGACCTGGAGCGCTCGTCCCCGGAGGTGGTCCAGGCGATCGTCGAGGGGATGATGTGGCTCGACCTCCAGCCGGACGAGGGCCCGTTTTTCCAGTCCATGGCCGTGGAGGAGCACCGCGGCGCGGCGCTTCAACTGATCGAGTCCGGTCAGGCGTTCCGGTGCTTCTGCACGAAGGAGACCCTCGACGCGCGCCGGCAGCTCGCCGAGAGTCAGGCCCGGGCGTGGCGCTACGACCGGGCCTGCCTGTCGCTGACCGCCGGCGAACGCGAGCGGTTCGTCCAGGAGGGGCAGCGGTTCGCCGTGCGCTTTCTCGTGCCGGAGGGAACAACCTCGTTCAACGACTTCGTTCACGGCGTGACCGAATTTGACAACAAGGAGATCGAGGATTTCATCCTGCTCCGCTCGGACGGCAGTCCGACCTACCACCTCTCAGTCGTCTCCGACGATATCCGGATGCGCATCACCCACATCATCCGCGGCGACGACCACCTCTCGAACACTCCCAAGCAGATCCTCCTCCACCGGGCGCTGGGCGTGGAGCCGCCAACCTTCGCGCACCTGCCGATGATCCTCGGCTCCGACAAGAAACGGCTCTCGAAGCGCCACGGTGCGGTGTCGGTGCTCGAGTACCGAGAAATGGGGATCCTTCCCGAGGCGATGTCCAACTTTCTCGCGCTGCTCGGCTGGTCGCCGGGGGACGACCGGCAGATCATGGATAGGGAAGAAATCGCGCGGGCCTTCTCTTTCGAAGGGGTCAATAAGGGCGGATCGGTTTTCGACCTGCAGAAGCTGCTCTGGCTGAACGGCCAGTACATAAGCCGGATGACCTCGGCCGAGCTGCTTCCCCGTGTTCGAGACGTCCTTCGGCAGGAAGGGCTCTGGCGTGAGGAGTTTGAGGGGGAGCAAAGAGCGTGGATCCTCGCGCTTGTGGATCTTCTGCGGCCCCGCTCTCGCACCCTCCGGGATTTCGCGAGCGACGGGCGCCCATTTCTGGCCGAGGATTTTCCCGTGGAGGAAGACGCCGTCCGCAAGCATCTCTCCGACGAGGAAGCGGCCTCCCGCCTGGAGGCGCTCGCTTCGGCCCTCGAGGGGGTGCCCGACTGGCAACCGCCCCGTCTCGAAGAGGTTCTTCGGCGGCTGGCGGATTCCCTCGGCGTGAACGCCGGGAAACTCATCCATCCGGCGCGCGTGGCGCTGACCGGCCGCGCCGTCAGCCCCGGCATCTTCGAGGTGATGGCCACGCTGGGCCGGGATCGAACGCTCGCACGGCTTCGCCGGGGCGCTGCGCGGGCGGCAGTCGCTTCGCCCCGTTGACCCCCGACCGAGGAGGGGTCCGCGTCCGCCCGGTACCGGAGGATCCCCGCTCGCCCGATCGATTTCCGTCGCCTCGCTTTTCCTGCTGTGTGGGCTGGGTTATAATCCGCCGCACCATCGCTCCAATCATGACCCGGGGCGGCCCGGACAGTTGACGGCATCGCCAGGAGGACACGGTATGGCACTGAAGAGCAGGGCCCGGAAGACATCCGCGCGCACGAAGACGGCCGGCAGGAAGGCAGCCCCCCGCGCCCGGAAGATCGCACCGAAGAAGACGTCACCCACACGGAAGGCGGCGCCGAAGAAGACCGCGGCTCGTCGGCCCGCGAAGAAGGCCGCGGCGAAGAAAGCTGCAGCAAAAATGGCTCCCGCCAAGAAGGCCGCGGCGAAGAAAGCTGCCGCAAAAAGGGCTCCCGCCAAGAAGGCCGCGGCGAAGAAAGCAGCCGCAAAGAGGGCTCCCGCCAAGAAAATTCTCGCGAAAATGGTCCCGGGGCGCGCTGCTTCGCACTCCCGCCTCTCGGCTCCGTTCCGTCCGGCGCGCGTGACGCGGACCCCCAGGAGCCCGGCGGAGACGGCTCCGAGCCTCGTCGTACCAACCAAGCCCGCCCGGCCCATCGCCACCCTGCCGACTGCTCCGATCGGGGAGCCGAAGCTTCCTCCACGGGAGGATTTCCTCGGGGAATTTTAGCTCCAAGGCAATAGGGTAAGAACTTCCGCTGATTGACCGGGGCCGGCCGCCCGACCGGCCCCGGCGCTCACCCTTCCGGCTGCTTTGGAATCCCCGCAGGGCGAAACGCGTTGTCCATGAACTCCCCGCGAGGCCGAATCGCCCGGCTGGCTCATCTCACGCTGGTCCACCCCGTGCTGTACCTGGCCGGGTGGATGCTGATGGCCCCCTACACTCGCATCTCCCTCCGGGGCGCCCGCAACATCCCGCTCTCCGGGGGCTGCATCGTCGCTTCGAACCACCGGTCCTACACGGACCCAATCTTCCTCAGCGCCCTGACACCGCGCCCTCTGCGTTTCCTGATGCACCACTCCTGGTACGACCGACCGGCGAGCCGCTGGCTCTATCGCCTGGTCGGCTGCATCCCCGTGGGCGACAACCACGCCGCCGGGCGATCTCTCGAGCGGGCCGTCGACGCAATCCGGGCGGGAGCCGCCGTCGGCATCTTTCCCGAAGGGGGCGTCGATTGGCAGGGACGGATGCAGCCGTTCCACCGCGGAGCAGCCGTGCTGGCCCTGTGGACCGGGGCTCCCCTCGTGCCGGCGTTCATTGCCGGATCGCACGAGGTCCTGCCGAAGGGCGCTCTGATCCCCCGGCCACGAAAGGTCCGGGTCGTCGCTGGGGCGCCGATCGTGGTTCAGCCGCAGAATCTGCATGACATCGCAAGCGAGGAAATTTCGGAACTGACGCGCCGGCTGCAGGAGACGATCGCCGCGCTTGGGAGGGAGCTACTGGGAGATCACCCCTCCACCGTGGTGCCGGCGCCGGCGAACCGGGAGGTCCCGCCCACCGTGACTCCTGGGACGGAGAACCCGCCGGGATTCAGAGCTGAAGAATCCTCTTGAAGAGCCGCTCCCGCAGGAGTCGGTGCATCACAAGAAAATCGCTTTCCCGGTCGGGGAAGGTCTCTCCACACGCGTCGGCCAGCGCCTTGGCGCGGCGCAGGTCAGCCTTGTGTTCCTGCACGAAGCGATCCACGTCGAAAAGCAGTTGGAAAGCCCATCTCTGAGGAACCTTCCGGGTCAGCGACTCCCGGATGTGGTGCAGTTCGACAACGTGGCCATTCTTCGAACGCCGGACGAGGGTCCGCTGAATTTCGGAGATTCTCTCGTCGAGGTCTCCGATCTCCTCGCGGAGCTTGGCAATGCGCCTTGTCGCTTCGCGTCGCGAGCTCGGAACCACATGTTCCACCTCGGGCGCCGTCAACTGGGGGAAGCCCTGGGGTTTCTGGGTCGCGAGAGGCAGGGGAGCGGTCACCAGCGGGAAGCCGCTTCCCGCAGCTCCGCCTCCGGCGGGCTGGGATGATCGCAGCGCGGGAGCCCCGGCAATCAGGTCCGCGATCGGGATCGTTATGTATTCATCGCTGCCGGCCGGGTCGTTCGTTGACCGCGGGCTCGTCAGACCGGCGAGGAAGTCTTCGAGTGAACTATCTGTGGCATCGCCGGTCTGCCAGTTCGGGTCGTCGGTCGGGGTAGGTCGCGCGGAGGAGGGAACTGCTCCCCCCGCCTGAGCGGTGCCGGCAGGCGGATCGTCGGGATAGCGCCTCCGGCGCAGAGACTCTCTTTCGAGGCTCGCCGCCGCGCGCTTCCGGCTCAGCAGCCCGAGTCGCTCCCGGATCTTTTCCAAACTCCATGTCTGTACCTGTTCGCCCATGCCCCCCCCGTTCCTCCCCGATGGATTTCCCAGGTCCAATCCCCTCCATGGTGCACATCCGGTTGAGTCGCCTTCTCAGGCAACGGGAACAAAGAAAAACCGGCATCCCTGGGTAGAATGAATATACCCGGAACCCACCCGGAATGCCCGACATTCCACCCGCCGTAACGCAAGCCACGCGCCCCCTCCCGCGCCCACGGGATAGTCCGCCCCGGTCGCGGGCGGCATGCAACACAGCCTGCTACACTGTGTAGCCCTCCAGTCGGCCTGAGTACACGTCCGGGCTCCGCGCCCGCTGGCGCGGTCTTGAAGAGGGATTGAAAAGGAGACCAATGACTTCCTCCCGTTACAGACTGGCCTTGCTGGCAACAACCGGCCTGATCGTGGCTTCCACCTTTCCTCGTTTGGCCGTTGCTGACACTTTTGAAATCGACCCGGCGCATTCCTCGGTGAACTTCGCGATCCGCCACCTCGTCAGCCGCGTTCAGGGGCGTTTCGACCAGGTCGCCGGCACGATCGAGATGGATCCTGGCAAACCCGCCGAGGCAAGGGTCCTGGCGGAAATCGCAACGAAGAGCGTCAATACGGGGGTCGAAAACCGCGACAATCACCTCCGCAGCGCGGATTTTTTCGACGCCGAAAAGAACCCGAAGATCGTTTTCGAAAGTACGGGCGTCATCGCCCAGGGCGCCGACAAGGCCACGTTGGCCGGCAACCTGACCCTGCACGGCGTGACGAAGCCGGTCACAATCGAGGTCACGGGGCTGGGTTTCGCGCGGGGCATGAAAGGCGAGGAGCGGGCCGGGTTTGAGGGCCGCACGAAAATCAACCGGAAGGAATTCAACCTCACCTGGAACAAGATCCTTGACGCCGGGGCCCTATTGCTCGGCGACGAGGTCGAGGTCACGCTGCTGGTCGAAGCCGTGAAGAAGGCACCCGCGCCACCGGCCGCTCCGGCCGCGGGAACGGCCGCTCCGGCACCCGGACAGAAGTGACCCCCCGTCGCAGGGCCGGGGTTTGACTGAGCCGGACCCCCGGGTATAATCGCGTTTCTTGTGGCGCCATCGTCTAGGGGTGAGGACGGATGGTTCTCAGCCATCAAACCGGGGTTCGAATCCCCGTGGCGCTACCATATCCCACCGCACCACACGTCCCCTGACGCGCCCGCGCCGGGGACGTGCCTGCCGTCCCGATCTCAACGAGAATTCCGACTCACGGGGTTTTCTTCCGCGTGGCGAAAGGCGAATGTTGCGGGCCACCCCAACGTGTCGTAGTATCAAACTGCGGGGTGACACACTCCTCCCCGGTCGCGGCAATGACGTCGCGGCGACCCGATCGGCTCGGCATCGGCGGCCCGGCCATCGGGAACTGGGCAGGTTCTGGAACCCGCCCGTTCTCCCCTCCGCCGGAAAGGAGGTGGTCCAGTGACGATTGGAAAATGTACGGTGAGTGAGGTGGCGACGCGCTAGAGCGTTCGGCCTTCATAGTCACACGGCGTACTGGCCGCTCGTTTTGGGCGATCTCCAGCGCCACCGACCCCGGGAGTCGCGGCAGCCGTAGCCGCTCTGGGCCTAGGTTGGGCCTGCTCCCGGGGGCTCCTTTGTCCGGACCGGGCCGGTTTCCCATGGTTCCGTAAGGCGCTCCGCGCGCGATTTTTCCGCAGCCTGTTGCCCCGAATCGAACCCACCGTTATCTTGCCCGCCGTGACTCCCCCCGTCCCTCCGAAAGAGCCGTCGTCGAATTCCATCCCGCGTCCGGGGACCCTCTCCAGTCTGAGGAGGTCGTTCGGCTCCTGGCGGACGGCGAGCGTGACGCTCCAGCAGTTCCCGTCGGGTCTGCCGCTCGGGATGGTGCTCGTCGCCGTGCCGGCGTGGCTGGCCCTTGAAGGCGTAGACGTCAAGACGATCGGGTTCGTCACTCTCGCGCAGGCACCTTGGACCTTCAAGTTCCTCTGGTCGCCGCTGATGGACCGTTACGCCCCACCCTTCCTCGGCCGAAAACGCGGCTGGGCGGTCCTCTCCCAGCTCGGACTTCTCGGAGCGACCCTCGTCCTGGCCGCAGTGGCCACCCGGCCTGACCAGGTGTGGATCGTGGCGGGAGCAGCGTGTCTCATCGCGTTCGCCGCGGCGTCGCAGGATATCGCCATCGACGCCTACGCCGTGGAGGTGCTTCGGAGCGAGGAGCAGGGGGTCGCCGCCGGGGCGCGCAGCGCCGTCTCCCGGTTCGCCTTCTTCCTTTCGGGCCGGGTCGTGATCACGGCCGCCAAGTACCTGTCCTGGCCCGTGCTGTTTGCACTCCAGGCTCTCCTCTATATCCCCTCGGCCGTCGTCACCGCGCTTTCACCCGAACCCGAGGATCGTCCGCTACCCCCGCGGAGCCTGAGGGAAGCGGTCTGGAACCCGTTCGTCGGCTTCCTGCGCCAGCGGCACGCAATCGAGATCATGCTGTTCCTCGTGCTCTACAAGTTCGGCGACAATCTCGCCTCCTCCCTCGTCAGCCCCTTCCTGATCCAGGCGGGCTATGACAAGGTGGACGTCGGCGTGGCGTCGGGGACCATCGGGCTTGTCGCGACGATCGCCGGATCGATCCTCGGAGGCGCGATCACCTCCGCCGCCGGGCTGGGACCTTCGCTGTGGATTTTCGGCCTGCTTCAGGCCTTCTCGAACCTCGGCTACGTCGCCGTGGCCCAGGCGGGAGTGAACAGGCCGCTGATGTACGGGGCGATGGCCGTCGAGACCCTGACCACCGGGATGGGAACGGGGGCCTTCAGCGTTCTGCTGCTCCGACTGACCCAGAAGCGGTTCTCCGCCACACAGTACGCCCTGCTGTCGTCGGTCTTCGCGCTGGGGCGAACCGTGGCGGGCCCGATGGCGGGAGTGATGGTGGATGCCATGGGCTGGACCGTCTTCTTCGTCGTGACGATCTTCGCGGCGGTCCCGGGTCTGCTGCTGTTGCAGCGCTTCGTCCCGGTGGGCGTACGTGATCCGGTGTTCGAGGCGGAGCCCCCTGCCGCCGGGCCGGTGCCGGGCAGAGGCCCGCTCGCCTTGCGCGCCGCGGGGGGCTTCTTCGGAGGACTGCTCACGGGAGCCCTCTGCTCGGCACTTCTGGATGCGGCGCGTGGCCTGCGCTCGGGGCACGGGTTCGATGTCCTGGGCGGGCTCGCCCGTCTCGCCTCACCCTCCGGCATCGAGGACACCTTTACCCTTCTCGCCGTGCTGTTGTTCGCGGCGGTTTGCGGCGTGGGATGGGCCGCGCTGGCCGCCGCGCGGGGGGTGAAATCGTGAGACCGCCGCTCGTCGCACGCGCCCGGCGTGGCCTGCCGGCAGGCCTTCTCTGTCTCGCCGCTTTGTGTGCCGCTTCGTCTCCCACGACGGCTGAGGTCGTCTTCGACAATCCCACCTCGCAGATCCTGCGCAACAATTACATTTCCGGTGCCCGCGCCCCCCGGCACACGCATCGCTCGGGCCGTTTCATCTTCGTCCTGTCCGGGGGCACGCTGCGGGTGTCCACGAAGGAACCGAAGGAAGGCTCGGCGCCTCCAGAACCGGGCCGGCCTCCCGAGCTCGTGCTCCGGGAGCGCGACATCCTCCTCACCTCCGGTTCCGCGTCATTCCGGTGCCCCGAGACCCACGCGATCGAGAACGTCGGCAGCGGGGAGATCTCCGTTTTCGAAGTGGAAATGAAGGAAGCCGACGGGTCCTCCTGCGCTCCGGAGGATACCGTGGCCGATCCGCCGCAGGGCGAGGTCGCGGGATCCGGCCAGATTCTTTTCCGCAATCGTTTCGGCACCGTTCTTCTCCATCATGTCGCCCCCCGCGAAACACTCACCCCGGCATTCCCCGGCCACGACCGCGCCTTTCTGTGGCTGTCGGGCGGTGTCGTCCGAGTGACGATGGCCGATGGCACCGTCCGGCTCGTGCCCCACCACCCCGGGGAGTTCAACTGGCTCGCAGGCGGGCGCGAAACCGCCGGAGTCAACGAAGGCGCCGCGCCCATCGATGCCGTCGAGATCGTCATCGAGCGCGCCCTCCCCAGCCGCCGCATAGTCATCCGCAACCTGGACTAGGCTACCGATCCCATTCGGCTCTGAGCTTTCTCCCGTTGCCCAGTCACGGGCGGGATGGCTACACTGGGGGTCCCCCCACTCTCCGGAGGTCCTCATGCATCCCGTCCTCGCATCTCTCGGACTGTCCCCCGTCAACTCCGGCGCTGGAACCGGCCGCCCTTTCGAGACACACGGCCACGAAATCGTTTCCCGCAATCCCTCCACCGGCGAGGCCCTCGCCGGCGTCCGCCAGGCAAGCCGCGAGGATGCCGAAGCGGTGATCCGAGCCTCCGTGGACTCCTTCGCTTCCTGGCGCATGGTCCCGGCACCGCGGCGCGGCGAGCTGGTCCGGCAGCTCGGGGAAGAACTTCGACGGGAGAAGGAGTCACTCGGGCGACTCGTCTCGCTCGAGAACGGCAAGATCCTCTCCGAGGGGCTGGGCGAAGTGCAGGAGATGATCGACATCTGCGACTTCGCGGTCGGGCTCTCCC
>Ga0315278_10005656_pt1 | contig 11333 bp, 11 predicted proteins | sample YL17G06_0_MG_FD_203880 | JGI IMG/M metagenome (GOLD analysis project Ga0315278, IMG submission 203880) | Sediment microbial communities from Yellowstone Lake, YNP, Wyoming, USA - YL17G06_0 | ecosystem: Environmental > Aquatic > Freshwater > Lake > Sediment | place: USA: Wyoming | collected... | reverse complement strand
TCGGCAGAATCGCGGCGTAGTAACCGGCCACACCGAGCAATCCGAGGCCGACCACCAGCATGCCGGTGATGGCGCCGCCACGGAATGCGACTGCCAGCGCCGCGTTGATTCCGTGGTGCGCAGCTTGTGCGGTGCGAACGTTGGCACGCACGGAGATGTTCATCCCGATAAATCCGGTAAGCCCGGACAACACAGCGCCAATGGCGAATCCGACGGCCGTATACCAGCCCAGCACGAAGCCGAGCACGACGAACAACACTGCGCCAACCATCGCAATGGTCGTGTATTGGCGATTTAGATACGCCTTGGCACCGGCCTGGATCGCGGCTGCGATCTCCTGCATTCGCTCGTTGCCGGCGGGTTGCGCAAGAATCCAGCGGATGGACACGAGACCGTAGCCGAGCGCAACGAATGCGCAGGCCACGGCAATGATCAGCGGTGTAGACATGAATCCCCCTTGACGATTTTTGTGGAGAGGCCGGGTTTCTGCGGGTGGAACTGCGCCAGAGTCGGCTCAGGCGAATCGTGCGGCGGCAATGCCCGCGTACAGCCTGGCCCCGGATAAAGGCGGCGATTCTACAACAAAAACTGAGACATAGAAGCGCAGCCTTCGAATGGTTCTGTGGATTCCGGAACTGATCGGGTCAGCATAGGAAGGCGCAACCAGTGGTCCGCGGTACGGCGGACGAATCGGCGCTCAACCCTGCTCCAGCAGATTCCGTAGATCGATGATTGCGGCGTTTGCGCGCGCAATGTACGACGCCATCACGAGCGAGTGATTTGAGACGAGCCCGAAGCCGTCCCCATTCATAACGATCGGACTCCAGATCGGCTGCTGGGTCGGTTCGAGTTCGCGGATGATCTGCTGCAGGCTGACACGCGCGTTCTTATTTTCGAGCACGTCTTTGAAATCGTGATCGATCGCGTGCAGCAGGTGGATCAGCGCCCAGGTGTGGCCGCGCGCCTCGTAGAAGACGTCGTCGATTTCGAGCCAGGGCGTTTTGACCTCGGACTCGGACGGCGTTGGTGTCGCCTGGGTCGCCGCGCTGTCGCCGGCGAGGCCGATGTTGAGCTGGCGCTTGCCGACGGCGCTGCTGAGTCGCTGCGACAAACTGCCCAGACGGGTCGAGACGCCGCCCAGCCAGTTGCGCAGGTTGTCCGCGCGCGCATAGAACTGGGCATCGCCGTGGGTTGGATCGGCGAGGCGCTTCAGGTAGCGGTCGAAATACTGAATTCCCTTGCGGTATTCACCTTCGGTGGCAGGAAATACCCAGCTGGCATTGTCCCAGTAGAACTGTCCCTCGGCTTCAGACAGATCCGGGTCTTCGGCCGACTGGCTCTGCGACCGGCTGAAGCCGAGCCGCATCTCGCGGCTCATGTCGCGGATCTGGACCAGCACGCCGAATTCCCAACTGGGAACGTTGTCCAGCCAGACACCCGGTGGAAAGATGTCGTTCGACAGATAGCCGCCGCGTTTGTCGAGCAGCGTTTGCGCAAGGCGTACGACGGTTGCACCGATCGTATAGCCCGTCACAACGCTGACGCCATTCGCCGCCGCATGCGCCGCCGCGTTGTCATCGACCGAGAACGATTCGGGTTCGTGGTCCCACCACCAGCCGAACGCGATACTGACTATTAGGTAAGCGGCCACCGTGGCCGCAATGATGCGCCCGGCCAGTCCAGCGGTGCCCGCAGCGGCTCCTGTCTGCCAGAATTTCCAGCTCATGGTTGGTTCGCTCCGTTCAGCTTACGCACTTCGAATGCAACCGTACGCTGCGAGGCGTCGGAGAACAGCAGCGTGATCGGAATCGGATTTGATGTCACGTCGTTGAATCCGAATACCATCAGATGGAGTCCGCCGGACGTGAATGACACGGTGTGTCCGGGGGGCAGCGCCACTGTTTTGAGCTGCCGCATCTGCATCACGTCGCCGTCATGAACGTGGGTATGAATTTCGATTGGGCCGGCCGATTCGCAGCGCGCGCCGATCAGCTCGATTGGCGTGTTGCCGCGGTTGACGATGTCGAAGTAGCCGGCGGCGACACTGAGGCCGGGTGCCGGCGCGCGCAGCCAGGCGTGGGAGATGTCGATCGGATCCGCCGGTGTACAGGCCGTCGCGCAGAGCGAGACGACGAGGACGAGCAAGAGGGTTCGGCAGATCATCTGAGGCATCTCATTCGCCGCGCGTGGGGGACGCGGCGGGGGCCAGTTTCAGCAGGTCTACACCCGGTGGTGACGCCAGCGTCAGTTCCGCGCGGATCCTTCGTGCCCCTGGCGCGCTCGCCATCTGCTGGTAGATCCAACGACCTTCTGCGTCGTTGCGGGCGCGAATGATCACCCAGGCATCTGCCGCCTTCGCCTTGGCGCCGAGCGATTTCAACTGAACAACGAGTTCGTCGCTGTGCGCGGACAACTGCCCGCCATCGAGTTGAAAGCGCTCACGCGCAGCGGTGCTGCGCATCTCGATTTGAGCCTCGGTCGCGGCGATGCTGTCGAGCTGTGGTTCGACGATGCGGGCGCGCTCGAGCAGCGATCGCGCAGTATCGAATTGACCCCGCTCGGCCGCCTGTTCGGCCATTCCGACGTACCGTTCTGCGAGGCGTTGCAAGCCGTGTTCTGCGGCCGGGTGATTTGGTGCGACCACGAGCGCCTGTCGATAAAAGTCGTAGGCACAGTTGTCGATCGGGGTCAGCAGTCGTCCATCCTTCAGCGCGCGATCGCCGAGTTCGAGGAGCGCATCGAGGCGGTCGATGTCGATCGGCACGGCGCGTGCAACCGGTATTTGGTCCGCCAGTGGCGGCATCGGCGCCGGTGGGGGGGGCGGCAACGGTGCGGGCGTGGTGCACGCGCCGAGTGTTATCAACAGCGCGATGCCTGCACCGCGGAGTGCGCGGCGCATCACGTTACGATCCATTGATGGGAAGCCATCGCATCGGTCACGCGGAGTTCATCACGTCCCAGCAGTGGCGCACCTTATAGTGGCGAGCCGGACAGTTACAATGCCACCGCGCGCCTTCGGGAGTCTCGGAAGGTGAGCGTATACCGGTCGCAGCAGCGTCGCCGCGGAAGAACTTAAGGCATGCATCGATACAGAAGGATCCTGTTGTGGCTCGTGCTGGTTGCACCGGCCTGCTTCGCCGCCGAGCTCAGCGGCAAGATCTCCCAGTTACTCGACGAAGAACCGGACTTCCTGTCGGTCGACCAGGCGTTCGTGCTTTCCACCGAACTCGCCGCGGACGGCAGCCTTCACGCGCAGTGGCAGATGCCTGATGGCTACTACCTGTATCGCCATCGCTTCGAATTCGCCGTTCCGTCCGGCAGTCCGTTCGCGCTCGGCGAAGCGGAGATCCCGCCGGGCAAGACCAAGATCGACGAATACTTCGGTGAAGTGCAGGTCTATTACCACGAGGCATCGGCGCGGGTCCCCGTGACACGCACTGCCGCGGGCGGCGGTGCGTTCGAGGCGACTATCACCTACCAGGGCTGTGCCGACGCCGGCTTGTGCTACCCGCCGGAAACGAAGCACGTTTCGTATCCATCGGACGCCATTCCCGCGGCGACGTCGGCGCAGATGACTGTTCTTGCCGCGCCGCCGGTGGCGACCGGACCCGTTGTCGAGAAGACCGAAGAACAGCACCTGGCAGGGATGCTGGCGCAAGGCAATCTTTGGCTTGCGTTGGGTCTGTTCTTCGCGGCGGGACTTGGACTCGCGTTCACACCATGTGTGTTGCCGATGGTGCCGATTCTGTCGAGCATCATCGTCGGCCAGGGTGAGTCCGTTACCCGTCAGCGCGCCTTTACGTTGTCGTTGGCCTATGTGCTCGGCATGGCGGTCACCTACGCGGTGCTCGGCATGCTGGTGGGGTTGTTCGGGGCCAGTATGAATCTTCAGGCGGCCCTGCAATCCCCGCCGGTGCTGATTACGTTTGCGATCGTATTCGTGCTGCTGGCATTGTCGATGTTCGGGTTCTACGAACTGCAACTGCCATCGGCCTGGCAGAACCGCGTCAATTCGCTGTCGCAGAATCAACGCGGCGGCGCCCATATCGGCGTGGTGATCATGGGTAGTCTGTCGAGCCTCGTGGTATCGCCCTGCCTGTCGGCGCCGCTGGCCGGTGCGTTGATTTATCTGAGTTCCACGGGTGATGCGCTGCTCGGCGGTGGCGCGTTGCTGGCGTTGGGTCTTGGCATGGGCGTGCCGCTGCTGGTGATCGGATCGAGCGGCGCACATCTGTTGCCGCGGGCCGGCGCGTGGATGGACAACGTCAAGGCGGTGTTCGGTGTGCTGCTGCTCGGGGTTGCCGTCTGGCTGCTGGATCGGGTGATAGCGCCACAATTGACGTTGCTGCTGTGGGGGATGCTCGCCCTCGGCGTCGGCGTGTATCTGGGTGCGCTCGACTTTTCGCCGCGCGTGGGCTGGGGTCAACTGTGGAAAGCAGCCGGTGCGTTCAGCTTCATCTATGGCGTATTGCTGCTGATAGGTGCAGCGAGCGGAGCGCGTGATCCGCTTGCACCGTTGGCGGGAATGACACAACCAGGCGCGGCAGAGCGCGTTTCACCCGAATTGCATTGGCGCAGGGTACATGGTCTGGCCGAGCTTCAGACTGAACTCGCACAGGCGAAGCGGGCCGGCCAACCGGTGGCGCTCGACTTCTATGCCGACTGGTGTATCTCGTGCAAGGTGATGGAGCGTACGGTCTTCTCGGCGCCGACGGTCGCGGCTCAGCTGAGTCGTTTTCGCCTGCTGCAGGCTGACGTGACCGCCAACGATGCCCTCGATCAGGCGCTGTTGAAACACTTTGGATTGTTCGGCCCGCCGAGCATGCTGTTCTTTGCGCCCAACGGCGACGAAATCGGCGGACTGCGCATGCAGGGCGAGATGAATCTCGCCACGTTCGATCACCACCTGGGACGGGTACTCTCCGGAGTTTGATTGATAACGCGCCTCGTGTGGTTTTGCATTCGACCACACATCCGCACAACGCCCCACACCGCAACGCCTGGCACCCTCGCCGACATTCGGCCACAATCCGGCTCTCGCGTGACCGGGGTCGTCGATGGCCAAACTACTCGTTCTGCACGGCCCCAACCTTAATCTGCTCGGGACTCGGGAGCCCGAGATCTATGGGAGCGATACGCTCGCGGATATCGATACGCGGCTCGCAAAGCTCGCGAAGTCGCGCCGGCATCAACTGGTGAGCGTGCAGAGCAATGCAGAGCACGTGCTGGTGGACCACATCCACGCCGCGAAGGCCGAAGGTATTGGGTACATCCTGTTCAATCCCGGCGCGTTTACGCACACCAGCATCGCGCTGCGCGATGCGCTGCTCGGTGTCGGCATCGCATTCATCGAAGTGCACCTGTCTAATGTCCATGCGCGGGAATCGTTTCGGCGACATTCGTACCTGTCAGACATTGCTCGTGGTGTGATAAGCGGTCTGGGCGCGAAAGGTTATGAGTACGCGTTGAGCTTTGCCATGGATGCGCTGGAGGCGTGAGCCCGATGGACCTGCGAAAGATCAAAAAGCTCATCGAGATGGTCGAGGAGTCCGGCATTTCCGAACTCGAAGTGCGCAGCGGCGAGGAGTTGGTGCGAATCTGCCGTCCGTTGCTGCCCAGCCTGAACAAGCTGGCTGCGGCTGATCAGGTGTCTGCCGGCAGCGACTCGGTCCCTGCGCGCGCATCGACGCGCGGCGCTAGAGGATTCCTGGTGCGTGCGCCGCTGACGGGAACGTTTTATTGCTCGCCGGCGCCGGGCGAACGCGCTTTTGTCCGCGTTGGCCAGACGGTCGCGATCGGCGACGTGCTGTGCATCATCGAAAGCATGAAGATGATGAATCAGATCGAGGCCGAGCGTGCGGGACGTATTGTCGAGGTGGCCGCGCAAGATGGCTCACCAGTCGAAACCGGTGCGCCGCTGTTTCGTATCGAGTAACGCGATGGGGTGGCTGAGCATTCGACTGTCGGTGCCTGCCGCGCGGGTCGATGCGCTTTGCGACACGCTGCTACACACGGGTGCACAGTCGGTGACGGTGGGTGATGCCGGTGACGCCCCGGTGTTCGAACCGGACCCCGGCGAAACACCGTTATGGCCGCATGCCGAAGTGGATGCATTGTTTCCGCTCGATGTCGATATCGGCGCCATACGGGCGCGGCTACTGGCCGAACTCGGCGACGCGTTCGCCCGAACTCGGTTGGATGTGAGCTTCGTCGAAGACGTCGATTGGTCGCAGACATGGCGCGATCATGCGATCCGCTATTGCTTCGGCGGTCGACTGTGGGTCGTCCCGCGTGACGCGGAAGCGCCTGACAATGACGCTGTGGTGCTGCGGCTAGACCCGGGACTCGCGTTTGGTACCGGTGGGCATGCGACAACAGCGATGTGCCTCGACTGGCTTGCGCAGCACGATCTGGCCGGCTGCTCCGTGATCGACTTTGGTGCGGGCTCTGGGATTCTCGGCATTGCGGCGCTGCTGCTCGGTGCGAACGGCGTAAACGCTGTCGACCACGATCCGCAAGCGCGCATCGCGACTCGCGCCAACGCCACCTACAATGGCATCGGCTCGGAACAGCTGCGGGTGATGGCGCCGGATACCCTGCCGACGACAACCCATGATCTGGTGCTTGCGAACATATTGGCGGGACCCTTGATGACACTTGCACCGGTGTTGACAGGACTGATCAAGCCGGGCGGCTTGCTTGTGATGTCGGGCATGTTGGAGCACCAACTCGACGCGGTGTTGGCCCACTATCCCGGGTTTCGCTTTGCCGCAGCGCAGGTACGCGATTCCTGGGTCATGGTGGAAGGAACCAGAACCGGTGGCTGAAGATTCGTTAGAACAGCTGATCACCCAGTGCCCGACCTGCCGGACGCGGTTCCGGGTAACGAAAGCTCAGCTCGAGATTGCGGCTGGGCGGGTGCGGTGCGGTGCGTGCCTGTCGGTGTTCGTCGGTCTGGAACATCTGGTTCCCGCTGCGACGCCGCGTTTGCCGCCCCGTGAAAGCGCCAACGACGCGCTCGATGCGCTGCTGGAGGAGCTGCGGACCGAGCCGAAGGTCGACCGCACGCGTGCTCAGTCGCCGAATACAACGTCACAACGCCCGGTCGTTCACGCTGATCGAATCAAGCCGGCCGGCAATCGCGCCAGCACGCAAGTGTTGGGACCGACTGAAAAAAAAGGTGGTGTGAACCCAGTAGCGACGCGTACTAACGCTGGCCGCAATGTTGAGGCAACCGATCCGATCGAAGAGATCGATCTCGAGCCGACTGGTCTGCCGCTGGAGCCCGTCGCTGCGGGGACGTCAGCCCTGGGTGCAGTGTCGGCGCGCAGGGCGCGGCGCGTAAGGGCATCTCAGGGTTCTGCGTCAGGGGAAGCGGCCGCTTCGATCGTCACCGACGTGCCGCCGCAGGTTGTGCGAGTGCCCGCAGCGGTTGCGCTCGAGATCGACCCCGATGACATTCTGGTCGCGACCCCGCGTCGCCGTCGACGTTGGTGGGTGCCGTTGGTGTTGCTGCTTGGCGTCGCACTGCTGACGTCCCAGGTGGTGTATTTGCAGTTCGACGAATGGTCGAAGAATCCTCAGTTCAGACCGGCATACGAATGGCTGTGTTCGCGCCTCGGCTGCAAGCTGCCGGTGATGCGAGCGCTCGACCAGATCTACTCCAAAAACCTTGTCGTTCGTGACAATCCCGCCGCGCCGGGCACGCTGTTGGTCGATGCGCTGATTGTCAATCAGGCGTCGTTCGCGCAACCGTTCCCGGTGATCGAACTGCGGTTCTCGTCGATGGAAGGCAGCCCGATCACGGCGCGGCAGTTTCGACCCGAGGAGTACCTCGCCGGCGAACTGAAAGGCGCCACGTTGATTGCGCCACGCACGCCGGTGCACATCGCGCTCGAGATCGAAGACCCGGGCAACGAAGCGGTCAACTACGTGTTGCGGTTTCGATAGGCCACTTCTGATCGATTTCCACGCGCTCGGAACTGGGTAGACTTTCCTTGAGCACGAGCGGTTGCGCCTTACGATCGCGGCGGTATCATGGCCACCCCTTTTTCTTCGCGACGAGTCACGCTTGGTTGCCATCGGCACACACAGGTTACGTAACCCCGTGGTTCTGGCTCCAATGGCCGGCGTGACCGATGTGCCTTTTCGCGAGCTTGTCTGGAATCTCGGCGCGGGCCTGGTCGTGGCCGAAATGACCAGCGTGAATCCGCTGTTGTGGCACACCCGCACGTCGCGATTGCGGCGTGAAACCGTAGCCGGTGCGCGTCCCCACGTCGTACAGATCGCCGGCGCAGATCCGCAGTGGATTGCGGCGGCCGCGCGACGCGAAGCCGAAGCCGGCGCCGAAATCATCGACGTGAATATGGGTTGTCCGGCGAAAAAAGTCTGCAATCAGGCAGCGGGGTCCGCGCTGCTGCGCGACGAAGCACTTGTCGAGCGCATCCTGCGTGCCGCGGTGGACGCGGTGCCGATTCCAGTGACGGTTAAGATCCGCACCGGCTGGTCACCCGAGCAACGTAATGGGGTGGCAATCGCACGTATCGCCGAAGCCGTTGGTGTCGCATCGATCGCGGTACACGGCCGCACGCGGGCATGTCGATTTGTTGGGGCGGTCGAGTTCGATACTGTAGCGGCGATCAAGGCCGCAGTGCGTATACCGGTATTCGCCAACGGCGATATCGATAGTGTTGAAGAAGCCCGGCGGGTCATGTCACAAACAGGTGTTGACGGAGTGTTGATCGGGCGCGCGGCCCTGGGTGCGCCGTGGTTGCCGGGCGACATTGCCGAAGCACTCGTATCAGGCCATACGCCGCGCATTCGTTCGAGAGGGGACGTGCTTCGGATCATCGGCCGACACTTGGTGCACATGCATGATTTTTACGGCGAAGACCAAGGCGTGCGTATCGCCCGAAAACACGTCAAGGCCTACCTGCAACGCCTCGGCATCGATGCGCTGGCGATTCGCGCATTCAACGCCCACGTAACACCGAGCGGCCAATACGATTGGATTGCAGCGCTCGAGGGCGCAGAGCTGCATTTGAGGGCCGCATGAAAAAAGGACCGGCAAGATCGCGCAAAATAGCCCACGCGAACTCGGCTGCCGCGCATCCCGTGGCCGCAAATGGGGCCGGCGCTTTCGCTGATTTTGACGATCGACCACTGCATCGATGCGTCGAAAATGCACTCAACACCTATTTTGATGCGCTCGAAGGTGAGAACACCTGTGGACTCTTCGACCTCGTCATGGCCGAAGTCGAGCGACCGATGCTGGCCTGTGTGATGCGCTACGTCGGCGGCAACCAGAGTCGTGCAGCGGAGGTGCTCGGTCTCAGCCGAGGCACGTTGCGCAAGAAGCTCACGCAACACGGCTTGCTGAATGATTGACGCTGCGAACGACGCGTCTGTCCGGAAAATTCGTCGGGCGCTGATCAGTGTTTCGGACAAATCCGGCGTAGTCGAGTTGGGCTCAGTGTTGGCTGCGAATGGTGTCGAGATCCTGGCAACCGGTCGGACGCATCGAATGCTGATCGATGCCGGTATCGCTGCGCGCGAAGTTGCGGAGTACACCGGCTTTCCGGAGATGATGGATGGCCGCGTCAAGACTCTGCATCCGAAGATCCACGGTGGAATTCTGGGTCGCCGCGCCACCGACGACGCAGTCATGGCGCAACACGGCATCGATGCGATCGACCTTGTGATCGTCAATCTGTATCCGTTCGAGGCCACGATCGCGCGGGCCAACGTCTCTGCGGCGGAGGCGATCGAGAACATCGACATCGGCGGCCCGGCAATGATCCGTTCGGCTGCCAAAAATCATGCGGATGTGCTGGTAGTTGTCGATCCGAACGATTACGCGCAGGTGCACGGCGCTCTTGCGGCCGGTGGTTCCGACTTTGCGACGCGGCATCGATTCGCGGTGAAGGCGTTCGCCCATACGGCGCGCTATGACGCGTCGGTGACAGCCTATCTCGCGGGATGTGATGCGGAGTTTCCGGATCTGCTGAACCTGCAGTTCGAAAAGCGCGAACAGATGCGTTATGGGGAGAACCCGCATCAGCGCGCTGCACTTTATGCCGATCCGGGCGCAGCGCTGAGCGGAACGGTGACGCACGCGCGACAGCTGCAAGGCAAAGAACTGTCGTACAACAACGTAGCCGATAGCGACGCAGCACTCGAGTGTGTCCGAGTTTTCGACGAACCGGCGTGCGTGATCGTAAAACATGGGAACCCGTGCGGAGTTGCGATCGGCCACGACATCGGCGCGGCTTACGAACGCGCCTATGCCACCGATCCGACGTCGGCATTTGGCGGAATCATTGCGTTTAATCGTGTTCTCGATGTCGGCACGCTGCAAACCATCGTCGATCGTCAGTTCGTCGAAGTGGTGATCGCGCCCGAGATCGATCCGGCGGCGGTGAGCGTAGCGGCGCGCAAGAAGAACGTACGCTTGTTGGCGTGCGGCGCGTTGATCGGGTACTCACGCGGCTTCGAGTTGAAACGTGTCGGTGGGGGGGTGCTGGTGCAGACCACCGACGATCGTTGTCTCGACGACGCTGCGCTCAAAGTGGTGACACGACGCGGCCCCACCGAGATCGAGATGTTGGATCTGCTGTTTGCCTGGAAGGTTGCTTGGTTCGTCAAATCCAACGCGATTGTGTATGCAAAAGGCGGTGCGACGATCGGTGTCGGCGCGGGTCAGATGAGTCGCATCGTCAGCGCGCAGATCGCTGCATTGAGGGCGGCCGCCGAGGGACTCGAAGTGCGCGGCTCGGTGATGGCTTCTGATGCATTTTTTCCGTTTCGTGACGGCATCGATGCCGCGGCCATTGCCGGTACTACCGCAGTGATCCAACCGGGCGGGTCAATGCGTGACGCGGAAGTAATCGAAGCGGCCGATGAACACGGCCTGGCAATGGTGTTCACAGGTGTGCGCCATTTTCGACACTGACGGATCGAACCGATGAAGATCCTGATCATAGGCGGCGGTGGTCGCGAGCACGCGTTGGCGTGGAAGGCTGCGCAGAGTGCGCGCGTCTCCAGGGTATTCGTTGCGCCGGGCAACGCCGGCACCGCACGAGAGGCCAAGGTCGAGAACGTCGACATCGACGTGCTCGATTTCGCGGCGTTATGCGCCTTCGTTCGAAAAGTGGACGTCGGCTTGACGATCGTGGGACCCGAAGTGCCGCTGGTCGCCGGAATACGCGACCATTTCGACGCTGAGGGTCTTGCGTGTTTTGGGCCTTCACGCGCCGCTGCGCAGCTCGAAGGCTCCAAGGCCTTCACCAAGTCCTTTCTGGAGCGCCATCGGATTCCGACCGCGGCATTTCGCA
>Ga0315278_10005655_pt1 | contig 11336 bp, 7 predicted proteins | sample YL17G06_0_MG_FD_203880 | JGI IMG/M metagenome (GOLD analysis project Ga0315278, IMG submission 203880) | Sediment microbial communities from Yellowstone Lake, YNP, Wyoming, USA - YL17G06_0 | ecosystem: Environmental > Aquatic > Freshwater > Lake > Sediment | place: USA: Wyoming | collected... | reverse complement strand
GGCGGCGTCTGGTTGCACGCGCGGATGCAGCTCGGCGTGCACTTCTTTGCGCCGCACGAACGCGGCTGGGCGAAGCGCTGATCGGCACGACACGCATCCCGTGGGCGATGCGGGGCAGGATCCCGCCTGCCGATCCGACTCGCTCGGCTGTTGGCCGTTCCCAGGGGACAAGCCGCGGTGTCGATCGCGCGGTGAAGAACGCGGATGAAGAGCTCGTTCTCCCGCCAGCGCTGGCCGAAGCGGAGGGCGAACTCGTCGAGCCAACGCTGCAGATGCCTCGGGCGGGCGCAATGGAAGGTTCTGCCGAGCCACGTCTTCGAGCTTCCGAAGACCTTGTGTGCCCACTGCAACAGATGGACGGCCGGTTGTCCGTGTGCAGCGCCTAGATAACTCTCGCGTGACGATCGAGAACGAAGACGCCGAGCAACCAGACACGCGAAGAGGCACCCGCGTGCCGTGGAAGACGGTGCCGGCGGTCACCGATCGCTGATCACGGCAGCTCCGGCACTGCTCGAGCGGTCGCGTTGCGAGGAAGTGACCTCCCCGACTCGCGCAGCGAGGGCAGAGGAACCCCTGCGGCCAGGGAGCCTCGCGCAGATGGACCCGACAGCTGGCTTCGTCCGGCAACTGCGCTTGAAACTCCCGAAGCGTGCACGGGAATCGTATTCGGTTGGCCTCCTCAAGCGGCCAGAGTGCTCCCGATCGGTGTCAAATGCGGTCACAGTCGGAGTGAGCCGGGTCGGCAAGTAAACACATGTGCGTTGAATTTGGTGCTTGACTGCGCGTTCCCGTCTCTGGCGAGGTCGCGAATCGTGGGAAGGGCCATCTCGAGCCTCCGAGCGGGGCTTCGGGCTGTTCGCTCCTTCTGCGATCACCGTCGAGCGAGTGCAGACGCCAGCCGACTGCAGCCGAGCGGCAAAGCGAGGAGCGGCCGTGGCGCGCTGGGCTGAGCACGGGATCTGGCGACGGGAAGCGGGACTCCTTCCGGTACTGGGTCTGCTCGTTGCCCTCGGCCTTCCGCAGGACGTGCGGGCCGACTGCGCGCTGATTCCGACAGCTGTGCGGGTGCTCAGCTCCGAGAACGGCGGCATCGACCGTCCTTTCGGCGCACCGGGCGACACGATCACGCTGCTGGCGGACGCGGCGTGCAAGCCGGGCGTCCAATTCCCGCACTTCTCGCCGGCGGCTGCGAGCAACCAGGTAACCTTGCGCTTCACGCCGCCGAACGGCGGGCCGGTGACGACCTTGCCCGCGTTCCCAGCGAGCAGCGTCGCCAACTGCGGCACGGACCGCTGCTTCGCGCTCGAGTTCGAGATTCCCAACACCACGAACGTCGGACCGATGGTTGGGACGGGCCTCCCGCTCACCGGGCCCGCGGAGATCGAGGTGCGCAACCAGGCGGCGGGCGGCGCGCTGGTGGCGACGGTGGGAGAGCTCTACGAGCCGACCTTGGCGTGCAACCCGCAGAACCGTTTCCGCAGCGTGTTCGAGCACTTCACCGTGCTCCCGCCGCGCAACAGCTACACGCCGAACGGAAGCGCGTCGCTGCTCGCGACGGTGGACGGGAGCGGGAGCCTCTTGATCCCCTTCGCCTATGGCGACGTGCTCGCCTCGACCACCGGTGGCGCTGCGGCGCTGCGCCTGCTCTCGGTGAAGGCAGATCTCGCGAACGGTCTCTCGGCGGGGAACGGCCTCGCTGGCCTCGATGGCCAGCTCCTCCGCCTCCCGCGCGCGCGCGGTAAGGGGCGCTTCGTGCGCTCGTTCTCCTTCGAGGGCCGGCCGATCCCGCCGCTCCTCGAGGTGACCTCGGCAGACCCCCTCGTGGACGGGAGCGGCGTCGCGTACGGAGACACCCTGCTCGGCTCGGTAGACTTCCTCGACTCGGTGATCCGCATCGCCAAGAAGGGCCCCAGCCCCCAGAACCCGTCGGTGTCGCTACAGCTCTTCGCCCTTGCGGGCGACCCGGGGGGGGCGACGCTCGGCGCGCCCGCACTCGTGAACGGCGCGGGCCCCATCGTCATCTCGAACGTCACGCTCCAGGCCAGCGCCGCGGCGCCGCTCAACAGCTTGAGCAAGTCCGACAAGGTCGCAGTCCTCGCCCGGGACGAGGCCCTCGAGTCGCGCTTCCCGGGGCTCGGCGACGTCAACGGGGATCCGGACTCCGACGACCGCGTGGTCGAGATCACGAGTCTCGCGAACGGCTCGGCGATCGCGACGATGCAGGCGGTGACCGAGATCGGCGTTCCAAAGAAGGCGACGATCGCGACCGCGGGGGCGCGGGTTGCGTTCCTGCAGTCGGAGGCGCACCAGGGGCGCACGGACTTCAGCGGCGAGCTCTCCACCATGGAATCGGTGCTGCGCGTGTGGTCCGCCGACGGCAGCGACCCGCTCTGCTCGGGGACGCCCTGCGAGGTAACGAGCTTCCTCAGCGAGCCAGCGCTCGCGGACCCGTCCTTCGCGATCGAGGCGGACGGCAAGACCGCGCCCGTCGCCGTGAGCGGCGACCTCGTTCCCGACCAGTACGTCTTCTTCGCCACCCGCGAGCGCGACCAGTGCCCGACGCACGACGGCGGGGCCTGCCTCATCACCGGTTTCGGAGATCCATTCACCCTCAACCGCTACTCGACGCGCATCAGCCAGGGACAAGGCGGCTCGGACTCTCCCGCGGACTCATGGGAATCCTCCCTGAGCGGCGACGGGCGCACGGCTGTGTATGTGTCGAACGCGGTCGTCACCGCTCCGGTCGTGTGGGAGACCGCGACGTATTTGCTCGACGTGAACGGGCTGACAGGGGCGGCGACCGGCACCCTCGACTTCGACCCCGGCGCGGTGGACGTGTTGGGCCTCGACTACTCCGGGGAAAACCCCGCCACGCAGACGCTCTTCTCCCAGCCCGTCGCCCCGACCACCTTCAATCTATGGGGTAGCTACGAGATCGACGCCGGGTTGACGACGTTCTCAGCCGTGATCGACTCCGGCGACCCGGCCGTTCTGATCACCTCTGCGCCATTTCCGTTCACGAACTCGACCACAGGGACGTTCGAGGGGCGCTTTTCGAGCGTGACGGCCGGCGGAGCCTTGACCGATCCTTCCAGCTTCGGCCTCTCGAACTTCCGCTTGGACGGCACCGCCGACGTCGTGGACGGCTCGATCGTGCCCGGCGGCCCCAGCGGGATCGTTTCGTACCAGGCCAGCGGCATCGTTCGCTTCCTCGCCGACTACACGGTCTCCGGCGAGCAGATTTACGCGCGGGCCTTGGACCTCTTAGGCGTCGGCGGTAACCCGCAGGTCGTCAGCGTCTCGAACACGGGGGCGCCGGGCAACTACGCCTCCGGGACCCCCAGGGCCAGTGCGAGCGGCGAGATCGTCGTCTTCCACTCCTACGCGACCAACTTGGCGCCGGGCGACGAGGAGGAGATGGGGGACGTCTTCGTCCGCGACCTCGGGGAAGGCGGGGGGACGACTCGCGTGAGCGAGGCGGCGCCGGGGGTCGGCGGGGACCTCGGATCCTTTGATCCGGCGATTTCTGGGGATGGCCGCTTTGTCGCCTATACCAGCGATGCCACGAACCTCGTTCCTCCCGACACCACGCCACTCTACTCCGACGTGTTCCTGTTCGACCGGAACCTTGGAACCACGGAGCGGGTCAGCATCGGCTCGACCGGAAGTCCTGCAAACTCCGGTGATGCTTCCGTGAGCTTCGACGGGCGCCATGTGGCGTTCCGCAGCCAGGGCTTCGGCTGCGGTACGTCCTGCATCTACGTGCGCGATCGGGTCAGCAACACCACCGAGCTCGTGAGCGTCGGAGCGAACGGCAACCCCAACAACGTCTCCGTCACCCCGGACATCAGCGCGGACGGGCGCTTCGTCGTGTTCGTCTCGTACGCAAACAATCTCGCAGGAGCCCCGCCGTCCCCGCCGAACGAACCCCACTGCTACCTGCGCGATCGCGAGCGGGGCGTGACGCAGCTCGTGGACCTGACACTCGGTGGAGCCCCCGGCGACGGTCCCTGCGCCTCGCCCCGGATCACCGAGAGCGGGCGCTACGTCGCCTTCTCCTCCTACGCGACGAATCTGCATCCCGAGGAGTCGGGGCCGACGGCTGATCTGCGCGCCTACGTCTTCGACCGGGTGACAGGGGTCGTGGAGCTCGCAAGTCCGGCGGGGATCGCGCTCAACTCCGAGCGGGTCGCCGTCAGCGACGGCTACGCCCGCGTCGTGGCCTATGCCACCAACGCCCCCGTGCCGGTGTCGAGTTACTTCGGCCAGCCGCTGGACAGCAACGGCGTGAGCGACATCTACGGCCGCGTCGGCCTCTGGGCAGGTCCGGTTGGTCTTCCCTTCGACAACAGCTCCCTCGACGGCGACAGCGAGCGCAGCGAGACCGTGCTGCGGGCCTTCGACGGGACGTCGGTCACGCCGCTGTGGAACTCGGGGATCGCGGTATCGAGCGCCGTCGTCGGCGGCGGCCGGGCCCTGCTCACGCCGAACGACCCCGGCGCCAACGCGCAGATCTGGCAACCCGGCGCCCCGCCCTTCGACCTCGGCGTCGCGGTGGCGCCCGGCCGCGGCAAGACCGCGATTGCTGGAGACATCGCCTGCGTCATCGACCCGTCGGGTCAGCTCTACGCCGTCGAGTCCGGCGGCAGCCCGGCCGCTTACCCGAGAGCGCAGGCGACGCGGGTGAAAGCGGTGACACCCGTCGGCAGCTTCAGCGGGCTCTGCGTCTACACCGACGCCGCCGGGGTGCTCGGCACGACGAGCTTGGTCGGGTTCACGCAGAGCCTCGGCGTGCCGGCCGAGGACTTCCAGGTCAACGAGGACGGCATCGCGTTCCGAAGCTGCGAGTCGCATCCGGCGCTCGACCAGGACAAGAACGGCGACGGCGACAAGGCCGACTGCGTGATGCGCTTCTGGCGTTTCCAGCCGGTGGTGCCGGAGGCCCAGCTCGTCGAGACGAACCGCTCGGCGGTGCCCTGCACGTTCCCGGGCTGCGACCCGTTCTTCGAGCCGTACCGGGTGCAGGAGGACGTGCTGTCCTTCGTATCCGAGGAGCCGGACGAGATGAACGCAGCGCTGACGGGTCAGCGCGGTGTCGGCTGCCTTTCGACGTCGCCGCCGGCGGCCTGCGACCTCACCGGCGACCGGGATGGCGACGACATCGCCCTCGAGGTGTTCAGCCTCGCGAGCGGCCGCTCCCAGACGTTCCCGCTCTCGAAGGAACACCCGCCCGTGCTGTCTCCCTTCCCGACGGTCAAGGCCGGCGACGACTCGGTGCTCGTGATCCAGCTCCCGGCCGGGGTGCTCGGCGAGGACTTCGCCTCGCTGCCGCCCGGACAGCTCGTGACGGTGCTTGCGGGCGACACCGACGCGGACGCCACCTTCGACCAGGACGGGATCGAGGAACCCCTCGTGTCGCGGGGCGACAACTGCGCCTTCGTGTCGAACGGCACGCAGTCCGACGCAGACGGCGACGGGCTCGGGGCGGGCTGCGACGTGACGCTCGCCTCCCAGGCGCCCGGCCAGACGGCGGTCGCGAACGACGACCCGGTGTCGGCGCCGGCGCCGGCGAAGGTGCCGGGCAGCGACCTCTGCGATCTCAACAAGAGCGGCAAGATCATCCGGCCAGAGGTGGACCAGGTGTGGTCCGACCGCGGCACGCGGATCGCCCAGCCCACCAACAAGGATCTCGACCCGGAGCTCGAGCCGAGCGACGACCGCGATCCGGACGCCGACGGTGTGATCACGGCGTCTGATTTCCGGCTCTGTCTCGCGCGCTGTGACGCGCAGACCGGGGGCTGCTCGACGGCCGAGTCGGGAGGCACCGGAGGTGGCTTCCACCACGGCGGCGGCTGCGGTCTCGGCTTCGAAGTGCTGATCGTGCTAGTGCCGCTCGCGTGGAGGAGAAGGCGCACGGCGGCCTGAAGGGCTCGACGTTTGCTGCACTGGGGTCCTGGGAAGCCTCGCTGTGGCGGAGAGAAGGGGATGTTGGCAATGCGGCTCCAGACGGCGACAAGGTGGCGGCGCGCCCTCGCGCTGGCGGCGGCGATCGCGGCAATCGTCGCGGCGGGCCCCGCTTCGGCGGTGACGATCGCGCTGGTGAACGCGACCCCGGGGCCCCCGATCACGGTGGGTGAGTCGATCACCCTCCAGCTCACGGTGTCGGGCCTCGGCGCGGCGCCGAATGCGACCTCGCTGACGGCCTTCGAAGTCAGAATCGCCTACAACGAAGCGCTGCTCGACTTCGTCAGCGTCTCGTTCGCGCCCTTCCTGGGCATCGACCTCGTGAACGCCTCCCTGCAACCTTGCACGCTCGCGAACCTCGACGGGGTCTGCGACGTGCTCCTCGAGTCGGCATCGTCCTCGGGCCTGGTGAAGCTCGGCGAGGCGTCGCTCTGGGCGCCGGGCGTCGTGAACGCCAACCAGCCGGCGTCGGGCCTCCTCGCGACGCTGACCTTCGCGGCGCAGGCGGCAGGCAGCGTCAATCTCTCGTTCCCCCTGCTCTCCCTCACCGGGACGCTGGTCGGAGAGCACGAGGGCACGCTGCCGGCGAGCGCTACGAGCCTCGTGCTCACGATCGAGCCGTTGGTGCCAGTGCCGGAGCCCGGAACCCTCGCCCTCGTCGCGCTGGGCTGCGCCGTTCTGGCCCGGCAGGCGCCCGCCCGCCGCAGGAGAGCCTGAGTTCGAGCGAGGCGCTGCCCGCGCCGACGGCGCATGGCCGCGAGCGTCAGCGTGCCCGTCAGAACGAGCAGGAGCGGGCGCGGCGAAGGGTCTTCCAACAAGCATCGTCGTTGGGGAAGCGAGCCTGAACCTCCAGCAGGATCTTCGAAAACTCCGTCGATGGATCTCCTAAATCCATCCTCGATGCCCCGCGTGTCGGTTCGGGTCACGCTGCTGAGCCGTGCAAACCCTACGCGCGCTCGAAGTGTCCGGGCCTCCGAACGGTCAAAAATGGGGAGGCTTCCGCGGGCCGCCTCTTGCCGGTCGGAGTGGGGCGATTACTCGCGATCCTCGAGGGCTCGACGTGTTAGGATCGTTGCGTCGCCGACGGGGAGGTCGATGTCGATGAGACGTTGCAACGCCGTCCTGTTCGGCGCCGGCGCGCTGGTGCTTTCGATCGCACTCGCGGCCTCTGCCGCCGAGGCGCAGGAGGTCGTTGGGATCCGCCTGGAGGCGCCGGCGGGGCACCCGGGCTTCGGGGCTTTCGGCGTGAGGCTCCTGAAGGGCGGGACGACCGTCGGCGCGCTCGACCGCACGAGCATCGTCTCGGGGGGGCCGGCATCGATCCGGTTCACGGTCTCCGCCGCTGACGTGCCGGACGCCGTGGAGCTCGACTTCGCCGTTCCCTTCGATGGAGCTCGAACCCTCTACTCAGTCTCGGGACTCGATTTCGCATTCGATCGCGCCTACTTGCTGCCGAACCCGAGCCCCGGAGGCTTGATCGGACGTCAGACGGGCGATGCCGAAGCAGACGCCTTCTTCGAGCTCTCTCTCGTGCACAGCGAGATCCCGGAGGACCAGACGAGCCCGACGTGCGTCTTCAGCCGACCCGAGCGGGGAGTCATCGAGGCCACGCTTCGAGATCAGCAGAGCGGGCTCGAGTCGGTCGACGTGATCTTCGCGAGAAATCTGACCGTGGAGGTCCCCTCGTTCGCGCCGGGAACCACGGAGCCCGTGACCGTCGTCGCCCGCATCGACTCCCGGAGCCGTACGGCGGTCCTGGCGTTGCGGGCGATCGACGGGGCCGGCAACCGATCGGTCTGCAAGAAGATCGAGAGCCGACGTCTACGGATTCGAGAGCACCGCCTCACGCTCGACCGCTGACGGACTCGCGCGATCGCACCAGATGGAAGAGGCAGCCGCTCTTCGCGACGGCGGGATCCTTGGTCATCATGATCGGCATCGCGGCGCGGCACGTCACGACGAGGCCGTCGGGTGCCTCGAAGAAGTCGCGCGAGACGTCGGCGCCGCGCGCCACGCTCGGCCAGGCACTGCCGCCGCCGAGCCGTCCCACCGGCACGCCGGGCAAGAGAATTTCGAAGTTGCGGCGGTCGATGTCGCCCGCCAGCGTGAGCGACGCGCCGGGCGCCGGTCCTTCGCCGAACGCGAGCGTCGCTTCGGGCGGCGCGCGCACGCGCAGCGGTCGCTCGAGCACGCTCATTGGCGAAGCCAGCACGCGGTGGGACTCGTCGCTCCGGCGATCCTTCAAGCCAGCAATGCAAGGCGTGTGAGCAACGCGGGCAGGTCCTCGCGGCGACGCACGTAGGCCGCGATCGGGAATGCCGCGATCGTCGCGCCCGCTTCGCGCAGGCGCGGGATTCCGTCCTCGATGCTGCGATCGAGATCGACGCGTCCGTCTGCGCCGACTGCAACCGGTACGTTCGCGCGCACGCCGAGCGTCGCGGGATCGCGACTCGCCGCGGCGTATGCCGCGCGCAGCGTGCGAACGCCGTCCGCCAGCGCTGTCACGTCGGTTCCGACCGGCATCCAGCCGCTCCCGATCTCGACGATGTGCGCCACGTGCCGCGTGCTCGGCGCGACACCGAACCAGATCGGGATGCCGCCGGGCTGCACGGGCCGCGGCTCGCACCAGAGCGAGTTGAACGAGACACTTTCAGACTGGAACGACGCCGGCGCGTCGCGCCAGAGCACGCGGCACGCGCGCAGCACGTCCATCATACGCGCTGTACGAGATCCGAAACGCACGCCCGAGGCAACGAACTCCTCCTTCTGCCAGCCCACGCCAACACCCAGATCGACGCGACCGCCCGAGAGCGCATCGAGCGTTGCGAGCGACTTGGCCAGCAACAACGCGGGCCGCAGCGGCGCGATCAGCACCGCCGTCGCAAGCCGGATGCGTCGCGTCGCGCCTGCCATCGCCGCGAGCGTCAGCAGCGGTTCGGGCCACGGTTCGTCGTTCGGGAACGGGAAGGCACCGTACGGGTAGCACTCGGTGTGCGGGCCGATCGCGAGGTGATCGGTCATCGCGATCTGGTCGATGCCAGCGTCCTCGGCGCGTTTCGCGAAGTCGATCAGCTGCGAGAGATCGCCGCCGACCAGGCGCTTCACGCCGGAGACGGTCAGTGAGATCGGAAGACGTTCACTCACTTGGCGGGAGAAACGGACTTCATGCCAGCCATCTCCCAATAGGCGCGCAGCGCGAGCACCTTGCCGTGCGCGTCGACGCGATAGGTGAAGACGCCGTTCACGATCATGATCGCGCCGTTCGGCAGCACGGTGTTGACGGTGCCCACGTTCGCGCACTCGCTGCCGCAGGCGAACGACTCGCGCACGTCGAAGAAGACACGGTTCGGTCCGATCAGCTTGTCCCAGAACGCGGCGATCGCCGCCTTGCCGCGATGGCCCTTGCCTTCCGGATCGAAGATCGAGGGACCGATCGGGTCCTCGACGACGCCGTCGTCGGCGAAGTTCGCGACCCAGGCGTCCTTGTCCTTCGCGTGCACGGCGTCCATCGAGCGCTGCGATGCGAGGCGCGCGGGATGCATTGCGGGATGGTTCGACATGGGTCCTCCGATGGCGGCCCGCGAGTATACTCGCGGGCCATGAGCGACCAAGATTCCGAACAGCGCATTCTCGACGGCACCGCATGGAACGACTACTGCGACGCGTTGAAACGCGCCGGCGACATCGTGCTGCGACCGGGTTCGCCGATGGACGCCTTCGATCGCGCCGAGGGCTTCCGCTATCTGTCGCGCCTGTCGCGGGTCGCGCTCGAGTCGTACATCGAGTTCGCCGACCCGCTGTTCCCAGTGCTGCGTCGCCCCGCGCACGAGACGGTGAAGATCGGTGCCGACAATCCGGACAACTACTACCAGAGCGCGGCGATCAGCGGCGCGCACGAGTACCGGATCACCGGCACGCGCAACACCGTGCATTACCTCGGACTCGGCAGCTACGCGGGCAGCTACGGCTCGAAGGCGCGCCGTGGCCAGACCGGCTACCTCGACGCGCGCGAGATGAAGATCGAGGCCGATGGCCGCTTCGAGATCCTGCTGTCGTGCCACAAACAGCCGGGAAGGAACTGGCTGCGGATGGAACCCGACACCTCGTCGCTGATCGTCCGGCAGACCTTCGAGGACCGCCCGAACGAGCGCATCGCCGATCTGCACATCGAGCGACTCGGCGGCGCGCGCACGCCCGAACCGGTGACGCCCGCGTTCATCGATCGCGGCCTGCAAGCGGCGGCTGCGTACGTCTCCGGCACGGCGTCGATCTTCGCGGACTGGGCAGAAGGCTTCGCGAAGCGCGTGAACGAACTGCCCAAGTTCGACCCCGCGATCGCCGCCGCCGCGCACGGCGATCCCAACATCCTCTACTACCACGGCTACTTCGAACTGGCGGACGACGAGGCGCTGGTGATCGATTTGACGCCGCCGGCCTGCGAGTACTGGAATTTCCAGCTGAACAATCACTGGATGGAGTCGCTCGACTACCGCTACCACGTGATCGCGCTGAACCACTTTGGCGCGCAGGCGCGGCCAGGCGGCTCGGTACGGCTCGTCATCGCGCTGCGCGACCCGGGCGTTGCGAACTGGCTCGACACGGCGGGACACCGCCGCGGCACGATGTGCCTGCGCTGGGTGGGTGCGAAGGAGCACCCGGATCCGAAAACGCGTGTCGTGAAGCTCGCGGAGGTGCCGCGGCTCGGCTGACCGCCGCGCCACGCTGCCACGCAAGCCCCGGTTCGCTCCACCTTAGTCTGAGATCTGCTCTCGAGGAGTTCCTTGATGCGTATTGCGTTCGCCGCCCTGGCAGGACTGTTGCTCTTCGCTCCGCACGCGGAAGCCGGGCGCAGTCGCGGCTGCCCCTACGTGGCGGGCGCGCTGCCCGCCGATACGCTGCCGAGCCGCACGCCGCACGGAGACCAGATCCCGATCGATCACATCGTCGTGCTGATGCAGGAGAACCGCTCCTTCGATCACATGCTCGGGCAGTTGCGCAATGAAGGGCAACCGCGCGCGGCGGGACTCAGGGGCTTCCACGCGAACCCGGCCGCCGATACCGGCGAGTTGATTCCGTCGTTCCACCAGCCGCGGCTCTGCGAGGTCGCCGATCTCGCCCACTCCTGGAACAGCACGCACAAGCAGTACAACAACGGCCGGATGAGCGGCTTCGCCGAGACCAACGCGACCCCCGTGGATCCGCTTGGACGGCGCGCGATGGGTTACCTCACGAGCGCCGACATTCCATTCTACTATGGCCTCTACTCCACGTTCGCGATGGGCGATCACTATTTCTCGTCGGTGCTCGGCCCGACCTATCCGAATCGCTTCTTCCTGGTCGCGGGCACTTCGTTCGGGCGCATCAGCAACGAG
>Ga0315278_10005654_pt1 | contig 11336 bp, 4 predicted proteins | sample YL17G06_0_MG_FD_203880 | JGI IMG/M metagenome (GOLD analysis project Ga0315278, IMG submission 203880) | Sediment microbial communities from Yellowstone Lake, YNP, Wyoming, USA - YL17G06_0 | ecosystem: Environmental > Aquatic > Freshwater > Lake > Sediment | place: USA: Wyoming | collected... | reverse complement strand
GACGGCGGGGATTTCGACGTAGGTGATGTCGGAGCGGAACGTGGTCTGTGGATCGGGCGGCGATTGCTGTGCGGCCCGTGGCGCGACCTGCGGAGCGGGTTGCTGCGCGTTGACGACCAAGAGGGCGAGAGCAGTAGCGATTGAGGTCGCGCCGACCCGAAGGATCATCGTTCCGAGGGACATAACGGAGGGAGTATAGACCATCCGTTGAAACCGAGGGGGCCGGCTGGAAGGCCGACGCCCACCTCGCGGCGGGGACGGCGCTCCTCGGCGAGGTCTGGATCGGCGCGACTCTCTCTCCCTACCCCTACCTCCTGCCGGAGGAGGACGGGAAGTGCCCGGATGCCCCCCGGGGCGTCTCGGGCGTGGAGAAGTTGCCGGCTTTCCTCGCCTTCGAGACGGCTGACGGGGAAAGCGTCACGCTCACGGTGGTCTTCGGGAAGCGGACCTGCAATTATGCCGAGACCGTGAACGTCGAGAAACCTGCGAAGATCCTCGCGCCAGTCGTCTCGATCGAGCTGGCGGTCAGCGCCCCGAAGTCGGAGCTCGCAGCCCTGAAGAAGAAGATCGACCGCAGGGCCTTCGAGGCGCTCCTCGGGCCGGTGGTGAGGTAGGGGCCGCCGTCCAGGAAACCGGATCGTCTTCACCCGCCCCCGTGCGCCGCGCGTCTGCGATCATCAGAACGCGCAGGGTGGGAGCGCAGGAAGACGCATCACCGCGCGAACGCAGCAACTAGGCGGGACCGTCGTCTTTCTTGCCGGTGTCCCCGCCGCTCGATTCCGGTTCCTCACCCCACGGGGATGGCTGCGGACCGGCCACGATCCCCGCGAGATCGCGCGCCTCGCGGTCCGCGGCAGTCGGAGCGCTCTGCCGGCGCGCCTTGGCCTCGTCGCGCCGAGCGGTCTTTTCCTTCTGCCATTCCTGACGCGAACGTTCGCGCATGCGCTTCTGCGCCGTGAGCTTTGTATGAGTAGCCAGTTTTCCCTCGCTTTACTGCCGGCCCCGGGACGCTCGAGCGTCACCGTCCCTTCTATCATCGCACGTTCTGCCGCACGCGGCGACGCCTTCGTCACTTTGTCCCACATCTGCTGGGGACCGTCCGGCGGTTCAGTCTCCTGCGCGATGTCCCTCAACGGATTCTGAGCGATCTGCGGTCCTGACCGTCGCGGGCCAGTCCATCGCGATCACGCAGGACGTGTACCCCGTGTCATTCCTCTGCTTCGTCAGCGATCCCGGACCAATGCCCCCTGGTTGGTGAGCCCCCGCCGTCTGCCCCGGCGCCTGCCGTCCCACCCCGATCGGCGTTGGCCGCCTGCACCGCCGGCGGTCAACCCACGCTCGCAGCCGGCAAGCGCCTTCCGGATCCGAACTGGCAGCGTCGCGTCGGTCCCGGCCAGCTGGCCCTCGCTCTCCAAAGCGAGCGCGAGCGACAGGGCCGTTCGGTAGGATGCCGCCGCTCGGCGCCAGTCGGCTGCGGCCGTGCGGACGCGCGAGCTAGTTCGGGAAGCTGGGCAGACGCAGGCGGCTGGTGCCGTTGCAGGCTCGTCCATCCGTGCAGCCGTCCAGTGCTGCCGCGTTGTCGACGATGACCTGTGAGACGTACGCGGCCTCGGCGTCGTCGGGGCGCACGCGCAGGAGCCCGGACACCCGCTCGCGCGCCGCGCGAAGCTCGCGTGCCGCCTCGGCGTAGCGCGCCGCCCGGCCGAGCACGACGGCGAGCGCGACCTGGACCTTGGCCGCGCTCAACGGCGATTCCAGATCGGCCGGGTCTGCCCGCGACGTGGCGGTCGCCATGGCAAGCGCCGACCGGCATTTCGCCTCCGCTCCGGCCTGGTCGCCGACCATCGAGAGCACCTCCGCCTGGTACGCGTAGGCGATGACCAGGAGGTCCTTGTAGAACGACATCGAGGGATTGGCCGTCAGCAGGGCCTCGGCCATCCGGATCGCGTCGTCGAGTTGACGTTTCCCTGCAGCCGGTTGGCCGAGCCGCGCCGTCTGCATGCCGACGTGCGCCTGCGCAATCGCGACATTGATTCGGTTGGTGAGGTCGCTGGGGTCGGCATCGGCAATCCGAGAGGAGAGGCGGAATCCCACTTCGTAGGCCTCGAGAGCCTTCCGCTGGTCGCCCGCGCGCTCGAACATCAGCCCGCGGTAGTTGTAGGCGACTCCCAGCCAGATCGGGGCCAGGACGGGACGTGTCCGCTCGTCCGAGAGGACCGCGTCGAAGACGGGGGCCGCTTCGTCGAAAGCCCGCGCCTTCTGGAGATGAAACCCGAGTAACACCTGCACTGCGGCTGCAGCGGGCCGTGCGCGGGGCTCCTTGGCGTCGAGCAGCCGCGCCAGGATGGCCAGCGCCCGCCGGTCGTGGTCGATGGCGGCGGCAAACTCGCGAGTGCAGCCGTTTGACCCGGCGCCGCCCATGACTAACGCCAATTGGTTATGCGCCTGCGTTTCGTCGCGCAGTCCCCGGGGGTCGCCCGGCAGGAGGCGTACCGCCTGTCGGGCCGTGTCGAGGGCGCGCTGGGCCGCTCTCGAGGAGTCGCCGACGCGCCCGGTGTCCATGAGCGTGTAGGCGTACTCGGTCAGCACCTCGGACACCGCCATCAGGCCGGTCGCGTCCAGAGGGCGGCCTGCGAGGAGCCCGTCGCGGAGCGCCAGGGCCTTCCCGTAGCTCGCGAGCGCGGCCTGCGAGTCGCCAATGCCGGGGCCGCTGAAATTCCCCTGGAGCTGGGCGATCCGCTGGTACCCGACCGCGAGTTCCTCCTGGAGATCGCGGCGCCCACTCGTTTCGGCATTCAGCCCGTCGAGATACTGCACCGACCGCTGGATCAGCAGATGGCGCGCCGTCGCGGATCCGGGCAGCGGCTGAATCGCGTCGTGGAGTTCGAACAGATTCGATCGGGCGAGCTGCCGGAGGTCCTCGAACCGCTTCTCCGCGAGTTGGCGATTGGACTCGGCGATCCGCGCCTGGTAGGTTGTTGCCGCGAGCCCGGCCACCAGGCCCAGCACGGCGACGGCGGCGCCAGCGACCGCGCCGCGGTGGCGGGTCACGAACTTCGCGGTGCGGTATCGAAGCGTGTCGGGGCGGGCGCCGACCGTCATGCCCGTCAGGTACCGGCGAATGTCTTCCGCGAAGTCGTCCACGGACTTGTAGCGCCGTTCGGGCTCCTTGCGCAGCGCCTTCAGAACGATCGTGTCCAAATCGCCGGAGAGCCGGCGCCGCAAGCGGGAGGTGTCTGCCTTCGTCTCGCCTCCGGCGCCCCGCGCCGCCGCGACCATGGCGCTCGGCGGCCGCGGAGCCTGGTGACAGATGATCCGGACCATCTCGTCCGCGCTGCGGGCGGAAAACTCGTACGGGCGGCGGTCCGTGAGCAATATGTAGAGGATCACGCCGAGCGCATAGACGTCGGTGGCGGTGGTAACGGGATCGCCCCGCACCTGCTCGGGGCTCGCATACTCGGGCGTCATCAACTGCATGCCGGTCGCCGTGTGTTCTGCCTCGCCGGCCTCGTCGCCCGACAGCAGCTTGGCGATGCCGAAGTCGAGGAGCTTCGGCGAACCGTCGGGAGCCACCAGGATGTTGCCCGGCTTGAGGTCCCGGTGGACCACCAGATTCCGGTGGGCGTAGGACACGGCAGCGCAGATGGTGCGGAATAACTCGAGGCGGGCGCGCAACCCAAGGTTCGCTTCCACGCAATACGCGTCCAGCGGCCGGCCGTCCACGAACTCCATCGCGTAGTACAACCGGCCGTCGTCGGTCGTGCCGCCATCGATGAGGCGCGCGATGTGCGGGTGCTCGAGCCGGGCGAGGATCCGGCGCTCCTGGCGAAAGCGCGCCGCGAACCGGGCTGACGTCTGGCCACCGGGCACGAGCTTGACGGCGACCTCCTGGGTGTATTCGTCGCCCTCCCTTCGCGCCTTGTACACCGCCCCCATCCCGCCCCGGCCGACCTCGGCGACGATGCGATAGGGACCGACCAGCCGGCCGACGACATTGTCGGAGCCCGGCGGCGGCACAAAACCCATCTGGGCTGCGGCCGGCGTTTCGAGAAACTCGCCGGCGGCGTCGTGCGCGCGCACCAGCGCTTCCAACTCTGCCCTGAGCGCGGTGTCATCACCACAGGCGGCGGCGAGGAACGCCGCGCGGCCATCTGCCGGCTGTTCCAGCGTCTGCTCGAAGAGCTGCCTGAGGCGGTCCCATGTCGGCTGGGTCACACGGCGCCTCCCAGCTCGCGGTAGAGCCAGGCCTTGGCCATGGTCCAGTCCCGCTTCACGGTGGTCAGCGAGGTCTCGAGTGCGGACGCCGTCTCCTCGAGGTCAAGGCCGCCGAAGAAACGCAGCTCGACCACGCGCGCCTGGCGCGGGTCGAGCGCGGCCAGCTTGTCGAGCGCCTCGTTGAGGGCGAGCACGTCCACGTCAGCCTGGCCATCCATGGCCCGGGGCTCGGCCACGTCGGAGAGCGAGAGCCGCGTGGCACCGGCCCCTCGCTTGTTGGCGGCCTGCGCGCGGGCGTGATCGACCAGGACCCGCCGCATCAGCGTTGCCGCGACGGCGAAAAACTGCGTTCGGTTCTCCCAGTGGGAGTGCTGCTGGTTGACGAGCTTGAGGTAGGCCTCGTGGACCAGCGCGGTGGCCTGCAGCGTGTGTTCGGGCCGCTCGCGCCGGAAGTGCGCTGCCGCGATGCGGTGCAGCTCCTGGTAGACCAGCGGCATCAGGTGTTCGAGGGCATCGCGATCGCCCTGGTTCCAGGCGAGCAGGAGTGCGGTCACATCAGGCGTCATAGGGGAGCCGCCACCGGAGTGCGGAATGCCGTCCAGCATACCCGAAATGCCCGCCGTGGGCTCTTATTCCGGCGCTTTCCGCGTACGTCTCCAGAGGGCGATCCCGTCACGACCAGAGGCTTGAAGTGGTCTGCCGGAACCCCGTCACCCCTGGAGACTCCCGATGATCCACCGGATTCTTGTTGCCGCCGTCGTGTTCGGATTGAGTTTTGCGATGCCGCAGGGCGCTGGCGCGCAGGCGCTTCCGGAGCTGCAGCCGCGGCTTGGCGGACGGGCGTTCTATGACCCCATCCGAAATATTACATGGCTGGATGCCAACTACGCCACGAACTCCGGCTATCACGTCACGGGCTTGATGGACTGGGATGATGCCAATGTGTGGGCGGCCAGCCTGGCCGTGGGCGGGATCACTGGCTGGCGCCTGCCCACGACCCCGCAACCCGATGCCACCTGCTCATATCAAAGTGCCGATCTTTCCGGCGGTTACAATTGCACCGGAAGTGAGCTTGGGGACATGTTCTACCGTGTGCTGGGCGGAGTGGCGAACCAAAGCCTTTACACCACTCATAACGACAACTACCACCTGTTCCCGAACCTCCAGACCTACCAGCACTACTGGTCCGATACAGTGTACGCGTGGTCCGGCACGGAGTACAGAACCTACAGGTGGTCCCCGACTCTGTTCTCCGGTCCTATGGCGGGCTCTCGAAATACCGCCGAAGCGTGGGAAATCTACTTCGGCTCAGGCGGCCAAGGCAGAGCAAGGATCTGGGCGGATGCCGGTTTCGCCTGGGTCGTGCACGATGGCGACGTCGCCCTGATTCCCGATACGACTCCGCCCGTCGTGACGCCAAGCGTCCCGGGCGGAACCTACCTGGTCGCGCAGAGGGTAGGGTTCACGACAGACGAGCCTGCAACGGTCTACTACACCACCGACGGCTCCACACCCACCACGTCATCTCCGATGTATGTAAACCCGATACTGATATCCGGCACGACGACGATCCAGTACTTCGGGGTTGATGCGGCCGGCAACCAAAGCGCCGTCGAAACGGTGACGTACACCATCGCGCGTGGCGAGAGTGTCTGGGCCTGGGGGTCCAACGCTTCCGGCCAGCTCGGCAATGGAACGACGAATGCGTCCCTTCTTCCGGTTCATGTGACCCAGCTAACCGACGTCACGGCGGTTGCGGGTGGCGCAAACTGGAGCGTAGCCGTCAAGAGCGACGGCACGGTCTGGGCCTGGGGGAACAACGCTTCCGGCCAGCTCGGCATCGGCTCGACCGACGATAGCCAAACTCCGGTCCAGGTGGCCGGGCTGAGCAACGTCACCGCGGTGGCCGCCGGTGCGGGGCATACCGTTGCTCTCGATGGAAACGGTCGAGTCTGGGCGTGGGGGTGGAACGGAAACGGCCAGCTCGGCGATGGGACGACCACTGTCCAGAGATTGACTCCCGTTCAGGTCAGCCAGGACAGCGGCCTGGGCAACGTGACCGCCGTGGCTGCCGGCAGCTTTCATACCGTTGCCCTCGACGAAAATGGCAACGTCTGGCAATGGGGGCAATCTTACTCCTCAAACAGATACGCGCCTGTTCAGGTGAGCGGGCTCAGCAACGTGACGGCCGTGGCGGCCGGGGATGCCTACAGCGTTGCCGTCAGAAGCGACGGCACTGTCTGGGCGTGGGGGATGAGCCCGTGGCTCGGCGACGGGACGGGCAGTTACAGCCCCACTCCCGTTCAAGTGCTTGCGGATGGCGCCCATCCGTTGCGCAACGTTGTTTCGGTGGCCTCTGGTGGGGTGCATACCGTTGCCCTCAAGAGGGACGGCACGGTCTGGGCGTGGGGAAGAAACGACAGCTTGCAGCTTGGCAGCGTGACACCCTGGATACCAGGCGCGTGGGGTGAGTTTCCCTACCGCGCCAGCGGATTTCCCCTTGAGGTGAGCGGGGTTGGCAACGTGACAGAGGTGGCGGCAGGCAGCGCCCATACCGTTGCCCTTAGAAGCGACGGCACGGTCTGGGCGTGGGGCGCGTGGGCGCCTTGGGCGACCGGTATTCCTCTTGAAACCCCCGTTCAGATGAGCGGCCTTGCCGATGTGGCAGTCGTGGCTGCGGGATCTGACCACAGCCTTGCGATCGTCGGCGCGCCCTTATCGCCGGTCCGTCTTTCCTATTCGTCGGACCCCGGGTATGGGACCGACGGCGTCAACCCGGACAGAGGCACCTTTCCGACATCGTTCACCTTCAAGATCGTCTACACCCACGCGGCGAATCAGGCGCCAGAGTACGTCAACGTCTGTATCGACAACGTGTGCGGTGCGATGCCGCCGGATACGGAGGCGACCGACCCGCGGCTACGCGACGGGAACTTCGCCAACGGCGAGCAGTACGCCTTCGCCACGATCCTCTCCGCCGGGCCGCACACCTATCGCTTCGAGGCGTCTCCTGACGGAACCAACGTCGTCACGCTTCCCTCAATTGGAGATACTGCCGGACCGACGGTCAGCGACCTCGTCATCACAACGACCAGTCTGCCTTACGGCGTGCAAGGCTCCCCTTACGACGCTCCAGCACTATCGGCATCCGGAGGGACATGGCCATATACGTGGAGCGCACCTGGCCTGCCGGCAGGATTTACGATCTTCCCGGGGACCGGCGTGATCTCCAGCCTTTCGCCGGCGGCCGGGCAGTACTTCTTTGACGTGTCCGTAACCGATGCCGGCGGGTTTGTCTCTGTGATGCAGGTCGGGATCACCATCAATCTGTACTCGACCCCGCCGCCCGTGCGGACATTCAACTTAAGGGATCTCGGCACGCTGCCCGGAGGGAACCAGAGCTTTCCGACAGACATCAACAACTCCGGACAGGTGGTCGGCTATTCATCCACGCGAACGGGTCCCACCTATCACGCCTTCTTCTGGGAACCGGGCACCGGCCAGATGACCGACCTTGGCACGCTCGGCGGAGCCTATAGCCGAGCCACAGCCATCAACGACGCTGGTCTGGTGATAGGAGAAACAACCACGGCCACGAGCAACAATGGGCATGCCGTCCTCTGGCGCCCCAGCACCGGCCAGATGACGGACCTCACTCAACCCGGGGACGATTTCAGCGACGCGTGGGCCATCAACGACGTCGGCCAGGTGGTCGTACGGTCGGGAACGGTGAGTCCCATGGAGAATCGTGCATATCTCTACGACGCCCGAACCGGCGGGTCTACGAACCTCGGCAACCTCGGCGGGCATCCCGGGTATGGGACTATAGCCACGGCCATCAACAGCAGCGGCCAGGTGGTCGGCTATTCAGCGACGGCTGCGCCGCCCGGCATCGAGTATCACGCCTTCATCTGGACCGCGGCCGACGGTATCCGTGACATCGACGGGCTCGCCGGGCGCCAGAGCTTCGCCTGGGCCATCAACGACGCCGGTCAGGTCGCAGGCTACTTCAGGACAGCCTCAGGCGAACAGCATGCCTTCCTGTGGGACACGACCCGCGGGATGGTTGATCTCACTCCCCAGGCGGGGACGACAGCCTACGTGGCCTCGGCGATCAACAGTTCCGGCCAGGTGGCAGGATACTCAAGTACAAGCACGGCGAATTCTTTCTCCGTCCGTGCATTTCTCCACGACGCGGCCCATCCGATGACGGACCTTGGCACGCTCGGAGGGCCATCGACCAGTTACGGGGGCAGAATAGCCCTCAACAGCTCCGGACAGGTCGTCGGCTATTCGCACACGGCCGACGGCATCGGCCGCCCCTTCGTCTACGACAACGGCGTCATGCGCCAAATCGAGAGCCCGTCCCCTGACTGGAATCTCCTGATAGCTGCAACAAGCATCAACGATGGCAGCCAGATCGCCGGATACGGCTCAGTCACGGGAGGACAGGTTCATGCGTTCGTGACACTTTCCGCTGGGCAGGCGGATGTCGGCGTGACGGTCGCGGCCGGCCCAAACCCGGCATTCGTGGGCGAGGCAGTCACTCTGACGGCGGTCGTCACCAACAACGGTCCTGATGCAGCCACGAACATGCACTTCAGCGGTCTCGACTATGTCGCCAGTGTCTCGTCCGCCATCTCGGCCTCGACGACCCAGGGATCCTGCCAGGTGCCCGGACAAGCGGGCTACGCGGGAACCTCGGTGAGCTGCCACCTCGGCACGCTGGGCACGCAGGCGTCGGACAAGACGGCGACGATCACGGTGATCGCCACGCTGACCAGCGCCGCCGCCGTGTTTCCGAGCGGCAATTCGGTGGACATGAGCGCGGACGTGACGGCGGCCGAACTCGACGCGGTCAGCGCGAACAACCAGTTCAGGGGCTCATTCGGTCTGAATCGGCGGCAGGCCGACATGTCGATTGTCGCCGCCTCGAACCTGTCCACGGTCGCGATCGGGCAGCCGGTCACGATTACGGTCACGGCGACGAATGCAGCCGGCTCTGACACGGCCAATGACGTGACGCTCTCCATGCCATGGCCGGTGCTGACGACGCAATTTGAGAACATCTCGCTTAATCCCAGCCAGGGAACGTGCGCTGGCGTCGTGCCAGGCGACCCCGTTCAATGTTCGCTCGGCTCCGTTGCCGCGAACGCCTCGGCAACGGTCACGATCGTGGCCACGCCGACCGAGGCTGTCTTGCCTGGGCCCGGCTTGAACGCCGTCAGCGTCGGGATCTTCGGCACTGTCGCGGCTGCTGAACTCGACCCCGTCGCTGGGAACAACAGCATCCGCAACAGCGCGTTCAACGTGCGCCGGGTACAGGCGGATGTCGGCGTCGCGGTCGCGGCCGGTCCAAACCCCGCGTTCGTGGGCGAGCCGGTCACCCTGACGGCGGTCGTCATCAACAACGGTCCTGATGCGGCCACCAACGTGCAGTTCAGCGGTCTCGACTATGTCGCCAGTGTCTCGTCCGCCATGTCGGCCTGGACGACCCATGGAGTCTGTCATGTACCTGGCGAAGCGGGCTACTTAGGAACGTCGGTGAGCTGCAGCCTCGGCACGCTGGGCACGCAGGCGTCGGACAAGACGGCGACGATCACGATCATCGCGACGCTGACAAGCGCGGCCGCCGCGTTCCCGAGCGGCAATTCGGTGAACATGAACTCCGATGTGTCCGCCTCCGAGCTCGATCCAGTCATCGCGAACAACCAATTCCGAGACTCGTTCGGCGCGAACGGCCTGCGTCTGCCCGGCGGCGGCACGATGTCCATCTCCGTGCCGATGTCCCAGACGATTACCGGCGTGGCAATCGACCCGTCGGCGGGTACGCCGCCGCCCGGCGTGAACTTCCCGTTCGGAGCGCTCTCCTATACGGTGACACTGGCGCCGGCCGAGACCTATGCGACCACGTCGATGACGTTTTCGCCGCCCCTTGCTCCGCGCATCAACCTCTACAAATCGGATCACACCGGGGCCCTGCTCGGTGACATACCCCTCTGCAGCGGGTTCTTCACGGACTGCTGGACGCGTCAGGATACCGCCGCGAGCACGACCATCACGCTGACGCTCACGGACAACGGGCCTCTCGACCTGAACCCCGCCATCGGCGTCGTCGAGGACCCGGTCTCGGTCGGGTATGAAATCGTGAACCGCCCGCCGATCGCCGATGCCGGATGGGACAAGGTTGTGTCATTCATTTCCGGCGTTCAGGTACAACTCGACGGCTCAGGATCGAGAGACCTGTTCAACGATCCGATCACGTATCGGTGGACCATAAACGCCGCCCCAGACGGAAGCATGGGGACCGTGCTGACCGGGGTCAGGCCGATCTTGGCGCCCGGCGCTCCAGGCAGCTACACGATCTCCCTCGTCGTCAACGACGGCCTGCTGGATAGCATCGCGGACACGGTGGTCGTCGATGTGGCCGACTTGACGCCGACGCAGTTGACCCTGAGCCCGGTTGCCATCAACACCTCGGCGGGTGATCAGTTCGACCCGCACGTGGCTGGCGATCTCGTGTCGTATTCCGAGATCACCGCGACCCAGCAGATCCGTTACTACCGGTTCAGCACCGGCGTTGATCTGGCGATCTCGAATGTGCTGGCCGACGGCGGCGTGTCGAGCGACCTGTTGAGCGGCGTGCACGGTGAGCGCATCGTCTTTACCCGCGTCACGGCCGATCGCAACGCGATCATGCTCTTCGACCCGATGGCGACCCCCGCGCTCAGCGAGGTAAACGCGCAGCCCGGCGCCAACCGCATCGGCGTCGCGATCGGCGGTCAGACCATCGCCTACGTTGACTTCGGCATCGAGGTCAAGGGCGAGGTCGTGGTTGTCGATCTCGCGAACGGCAATACGGTCACCCGGCTCACCAACGACGTGGTGGCCGATCAGAACGTCGCGGTGTCGCCCGACGGCAATGTCGTCGTCTGGGAGCGCTGTGCCGGGAGCCTTCTCGCCTGCGATATCTACCAGGCGGTGAAGAGCGCGGGCGCGTGGACCGTGTCCGCGGTTACCGCGACGCCCACCTTCTCCGAGGAGGCGCCCCACACGAATGGCTCCGTCGTGGTCTATACGTCGAACCGCGGCGCGGGGAGCGACGGCTACGACATATTTTA
>Ga0315278_10005651_pt1 | contig 11341 bp, 3 predicted proteins | sample YL17G06_0_MG_FD_203880 | JGI IMG/M metagenome (GOLD analysis project Ga0315278, IMG submission 203880) | Sediment microbial communities from Yellowstone Lake, YNP, Wyoming, USA - YL17G06_0 | ecosystem: Environmental > Aquatic > Freshwater > Lake > Sediment | place: USA: Wyoming | collected... | reverse complement strand
TTCAACGCCACAATCAAGAACGTGGACGTGGACAGCAACATAACAAGCTTCACAGTGTCCGTGCTCGTTGGTTCCACAGTCGCTTCGAACACCACATTCTCCACACCATTGAACATAGGCGAGAACAGGACAGTGCAAGTCCAAGCTGGATACCCGCACACGTGCGGTCCGTCTCCAAAGATCTTTACGATATCCGTGCTCGGTCCATTCGGTGACCTTACGCCAGCCAACAACGCTTACAACGTCACGGTCAACATGGCCAACGCCGTAGCTAAGGACGCAGACGGCGACTCAGCAATGGAACTGGCAGTGGACCAGAATGCCAACGGCGCTGACGGATACGAGGTTTACACGGATTCGAACGACAACAGCAATGCTTTGCAGTGTGACCCTGACGGCGACGGGAAGAAAGATTACTTGGTAGATGCAGGAAAGAACAGCGTCTACGACGCATACTGGGACCCTGACTCGAACGTGCTCTCGTCAGTCCAGGCCATAGGCAGCATCTACATATTCGACTCTGACGGCAATGCGATGCCGGACAAGAAGTATAACGGCACATTCTCAGCCTTGGCAGCCCTTTCCGTTGACGTAGACCACGACAGCGCAATGGAAACGGTCTTGGACGTCAACGGCAATGCCGTCGCCGACGACGGCGACCGGGTGTGGGAAGGCAACGCGACGCTGACGCTACCTGAGCTTACAGTCACAGGGATAACATTCTCACCATCATCGCCGAGACCTGGCGCATCCGTCACGGCCACGGCGACGATAAGGAACAGCGGCCAGCAGAATGCAGTTTCATTCATAGTCGAGATAAAACAAGGTTCCGTATCGCTAGGCAACACGACCATAACAGTCAATGCAGGCGCTACCGCGACGGTCTCAAAATCCAAGACGTTCGATTCCACTGGGACGTATGAGTTCTCAGCTTCAGCGGACGTAAGCGACGTCATCCGTGAATCGTCAGAGACGAACAACGGTGCGACAGCCAGCGTTACCGTTACAGCCGCTTCTTCGTCAAACGAAGCATCAACGTCAGGCGGTTCAGGTGGCAGTGGTGGCGACTACAGGAGTGCCACGTTCAGCGGCGTTCCGTCCGAGCTGCGCGTTGAGTCAGGTTCATCCAATGCATTCACGGCCGACGTGATGAACGACGGCGGCATAACGGTATCTTCCATAAGTCTCCAGGCCAGCGGAGCCAAGGCAGGCTGGATCTTCTTCACCCCGGTTGATGTGGCGAGCCTCAGGAGCGGTGAGTCTGCGGCCATAGGAGCCAAGGTCACAGTGCCCAATGCAACCGCAGAAGGGACTTACGAAGTGACGCTTACGCTGAAAGCCTCAGGAGTCAGCATGCACACCCAGAAGATGAACATCATTGTCACTAAGCCTTCGGCTCCCGTGGACACGGGCAAGCCCATCCTCGTTGTCGAGGGCATAACGATGCCTACGCTGTCACAGGGCGAGTCAGGCTATGCGACGCTGCGCATGCGCAACGACGGGACTAAGAACGCATCTGTGAGCGTGTCCGTCACCGTTCCGGGCGGATGGACGGCAGAACCGAAGACCAAGACCGTAGTTATCGCTCCTGGGAAGAAGGCGGAAGAGAAGTTCGTGCTCACGCCTCCAGTCGCATTCTCAGGCAATGCAACTGTCTCATTCTCCTTGACGATCGAGGGCCAGACGAAGAAAGTGGAGAAGCCGCTGGAAGTTGCAGCGCGCGGCTTTGACCTCTCGGGCATGTTCGCCTTCAACTCAGTGCCGATAATCATAGGCGTTGCCGCGCTCGTCGCCGTCCTCATGGTATTCTCGAACCGCGGAAGGGTAGGCTCGGCCATGGCAGGAGTCGCAGGCTCATTCTCCGGCGCCGGTAGCAGGAAGAGACAGAAGCCGTGGCAGGCCAGCATCTCCAAGGCCAGACATTACAGGTAAGTCCGAATCAAAGCTTCTTGATTTCATCCCAGATAGACTTGTCCACGTCAATCTCGCCAGCATCAATGCTTTTCTTTCGTCTCAGCTCCGATTTCTCTCCTGGGATGTATATCTCTTCGACATCTTTCTGCCTTCTTGACGCTTTTATCTGGCCGGCGAACTCGTAGTTCCTTCGCTTGAATTCGTTAAGATTCGTGAGTTTCGATGGGTCTATTGCAATCACTATTGCCCCTCTCAATGCAGTTCTGTAGTCTCCGGCAGTCTTTCCGGCCCCCATGGGCATGTTTACCAGCGATCCTGTCAGTATCTCAATCAAAAAGGCAAGCGCATACCCCTTGTAATCGCCGAAAGGCACGGCTGAATGCACCTCGTCCGCATTCCTCGTGTATTCGCCTTTCTTGTCCAAAAAGCTTTCGTCCGGCAATGCAATCCCAAGCGCCTTTGCAATCCGAACCTCTCCCCAGGCCCTTTTGGATGTTGCCATGTCAAAGCTGATGACACCGCCCTTGGATGGTATTCCAATGCCGATGGGGTTCGTGCCCAGGATGGGGTCAATGCCTCCGCTAGGCGCTATAGCCTCTTTTCCGCCGTTGTTCACCACAATCCCGACCATTCCCTTCTCTGCTATGGCTCGTGCAGGCGTCCTTGGCCGCAGCCAGGTTAGCATGTCTTTTACGGCGACCATTCCTATGCCTTCTTTTGCAGCCTTCTTGCAGGCCATTTCAGCGGCCACCTTTCCGACCACTTCGCCGAAGTAGCCTCTGGCATCAATGAAAACCATGGAATCCGTCTCCTTCTCTACCGTCCACCGCTCTGGCAATTTGTCCAGTTTTTTCACCAATGCAGGAAATGCTTGAAGACCATGTGATTTCTTCCCAAGGAGTTCTCCCTCGATGTACTCGTCGGCAATGATTTTCGATTCTTCTTTGCTGATCCCTTTCTTTTGAAGAATTAGTTCGCATTTCTTTCTTGCTTCGTTGACTCTGACCCTCATACCATTGTATTTTTTCAACTGCTTAAATTGGTTGCCAATGCATTGTGCGTCTGATAGCATTCGAGCCAACAGTCTCGCAAATTCCCGCTTTTCGAACCTATAGGAGCAGTCTATATGACACACAACAGCATGCTATATGCCATATGGGCGTAATGCGTCAACCGTTAATCTTTAATTCTTTACTATCAACTGATAACTAACATGTTCATTTCAAGAAGCTCATGCTCCAAACAATCAAACGTAATCCCATACGGGCCTGATGCCGAGTTCGCTCAGCCTCAGGGTGTGCAAAGTGCACAGGAAATGACGGAAGACTGCGGGCCTCGGATGAGGGGGGTAGTCGTGTTATCCGAAGGTATAGCCGAAGGTATAACTCTGGCTTTCTAAGCGTAATCCTAAGCGCAATCATCAAGCGCAGAAAAGGAGGGGATCTGCGTATGAGAAACCGCAGAATCCTAGTGTTGCTGTTGGCGGCTTCCATGTTCCTTGTGGCGGCCTTGGCTTCGTCCGCGCAGGCTGTTTCCAACTACAGCGGCCGCGGCGGAAGCGACCAGACCGTTGGGGCGCAATCCATCGACGGGAGGGCAATCTGGAGCGATCCATTGCCTCCGCCGGACTTTGAGATCGGCTTCTTCCTGGACATCGACATCGACGCACCTGAGCCCATGCATCTTCCAGGCATCGGCGCCAAGGAGGAGTTCAGCTACGACGACCCGCAGGTCCTGATCCGCGGCTTCACCAAGACGTGGACACGGGCCTCGTACTACATCCGTCTTGTCTGGAACTCGCCGGACGGCCAGTCCATCAGGTATATGCCGCAGCTGTTCATCCCGCATCCGCACGCGGTTGTCGCGATGTGGGACTACTGGGAGTGGACAGCTTGGTGGCAGTATCTCTTCACCAAGGACATGGAGCCCGGCGCATGGTCCGTCGACGTCTACTTCCGATGGGGCAATCAGCCGGAGGAGATGGAGCAACTGATCGCGACGGAGTCGTTCACGCTCAATGGCATCCGACCCTCATCCGTGCAGGAGTCGACGGTGAAGGCGGATGCATGGACGTCGCCTGTTCCCAGCATCGTGACGTTGTGCAGGGGCATCGACCTGGACGCGATGGAGTTCGACATGATGCCGCCGGTGGGAAGGATCTACTACGGCGATATCATCAGCGGGACCCAGGATGTATGGGCCTACGTCCGTTTCATCAACGACTTCGCGAACGACCGGATTCTGGACGAATCCTTCCACGTCGTGTTCGACTTCCGATACGAAGACCCGAACGTCAAGTTCGACTTCGTGCATATGGATCCGTACATCTTCGACGTCCCTCACGCGAGGACGAGCTTCAAGACGTGGGAGTACTGGGACAGATACTACGTAACTGCGATCGATTTCAACCCGGCGGAGCTGGGTATGTGCGCAGGGACGTGGTACATCGACATCTACGCCTATCCGCATTCAGGAGACATCTCGATGAAGGTGAGCATCGGAACTATCGCCTTCGTGGTCGAGGGCGGAGTGCCTGAGCCGCCCAACCCCAACGTCTCCGAGGACGCGGTCTCAGTGACGGTGACCCCGAATCCGTTCGCGGACGAGGCGCGTTTCGAGGCTTCGGTTCCCGGGATTTTCGTCGACACGCTCGAAGTGAGCGTCTACGACATGACCGGCCATCTCGTTTTCGTTGGCAGCGGCATCAATGTTGTCAAGTGGGATGGGAGGGACCTGAACGGCATGTGGCTCAGCAACGGCGCCTACATCTACATCGCCGTGGCCGGCGTAGGCGACACCGAGAAGACTGCACACGGGATAGTGTGCATCAAGCAGTAGGAGGGCCATGATGAAGACTGTCAGAACAGCAGTAACGTTGACGCTTCTCTTCGCCCTCGCAGCTTTCGCCTGCCAGGGCGCGATGGTGTTCCATAACGGGCATGGGGCGAGGGCCCTAGCGATGGGTGGGGCCTTCACGGCCATCGCGGATGACTTCAGTGCCGCGATGTGGAATCCGGCCGGGCTTGTGCTCATCCAGCCGAGTTTCGCATGGATCGGCGGCGCGACGGCCAATCTCTACGGTGCAGGCGACTTCGAAGGCATTGGCTACCAGTACATGGCTGGAGGCATGGTTCTTGGCGACATGGAGCCGGTCATCGCCGGCGGAGCCAGCTACGCCTATGCGGATGCTGGAATGCTGTACAGGACTGGCGTCTTTGCCATGACAGGAAGCTTTGCCTTCGCAACATGGGCCTGTGCGGGCGTCAGCGTGAAGTACTACTCGGAGACCATCGGCGGGGACACCGAGACAGGAATCGGAGCGGACGTCGGGCTGCTGTGGGTCAGCGACTTCGGGTGGCGTGTCGGAGTCGTTGCGTTTGACATGCTTGGCACCACGGTAGGCGAGAACCAGTTCGTAGATCCGGTGTTCAAGCTCGGAGCCGCCTACACGATCGGGCTCGTGGACTCTGATGGCTACGAACTGACGTTGTCAGGAGACTTCGAGGTCAGCCAGTCTGACAGGCTCCACGGCGGGGCAGAGCTAGTCCTGCTGGATGTGATTGCGCTGCGATGCGGCGCATCCATCCCGCTTGGACGCGACGGTGACGTCACCATGCTCTCCGGCGGAGTCGGCATCACCATCGGTGGGCTGACCATCGACGCGGCGTACATACACGACGGTCCGCTGGGCCAGTCTTGGATCCTGGCAGCCGCCTGGCTGTTCTAGTCCGGTGAAGCAGGGAACGCGGGGAGGTCAGTTTGACCGATCTCCCCGCGGTTTCCTTTTTGTTTCATATTTCTGTTTTCGTCGAAAAAAAATAATATGGTTTCCACGGGCGTCGAAAAAAGTGAAGAGAAACGATAGGTATAAGAATGCAACAATCGGACGTTTTGTGAGACAGTTTCACTGACAATACCGCAGAATGGTCTGGAGGATAGGCGTTGAAATACACATGCACTACAGGCGTATCAGTTTCTGTGATGGGCTTAAAAAACTTAGTCCCTTCTTCAGTTTATCTGCCTCTGGCCACGGCCAGATGAATCGCGCGGTGAGATGTGTGACAGGAGTTGAAATGAACGGCGAAGTGAGAAAAAATGCATTGGTTACTCTTGGCTTGATTCTAGCAGCGTTCGTTTTGTTCGCGCCTGGAACAGTTTCAGCCGGTGGCGGCGGAGGCGGCGGCGGAGGCGGCGGAACCACAGGCGGAACAACAGGCACGACCACATCATACACACCAACGATATCACCTAACGGATCTGCTTGCACCGGTTCAGACGTGACGTTCACACTTACCAGCACTGTCGGTGGCGTCTACTACCAGATCATAGGCAGCGCCGATGCATGCCCTCTCAGGGGAACTGCCGGCTACATCCTTGGCACGAGCGGAATCGTCACATGTGCCGCAGGGGCTGAATGCAGCAAGGCAGTCTGCTATTATAGTTATTACGACTCCGTCGCGCCGATAAAAAGCGGAACGTTCCTGATAGACAAGAAAGCTCCGATGACCTCCGTATATCCAGCGTCCGGCATCCAGTGCTCTCCAGTGGACGTGAGCTTCACTCTGTCATGCGCCGACAGCGGATGCGGCTGTTATCAGAAATACTACAAAGTTGTGGGCGAGAGCGACAGCTGCGGGACTTCATCCTTCACGTTAGGGATATCTGGACAGGCGACATGCCCAGTCGGGCAGGTGTGCAGGAAGAAAGTCTGTTATTATTCAACTGATATAGCTGGAAACGTCGAGACCGTAAAATCCAGCCCAGTCTTTGTAATCGACAAGTCCAGTCCATTAAGCTGCTTCTCCTGTCCATCTGGATCTGCGTTCAACTACTTCAGCAGCGGTGCCATCTCCAACACGATGGACTTTCCAGAGGGCGGCGGATCCAATTCATCAACGAAGATTGCACTCCCCATGGGAAGCGTAGTCACAACTTCCAAACTTAACGTGACTGGAATATGCACATCGAAGATCACAGAGAAGGACTTCGACACCATCATAGTGACGGACACTTCAGGAAGCATGGCGGGTACCAAGCTGACAGCAGCCAAAACAGCTGACAAAGCTTTCGTTGATGCGACGCTGCTGAACGCGGACAACAAAGTTGGCCTCGTGAACTTCGCTACCTCTTTAGTCGGCTCTCTTGACCTAACCAACAGCAAGCCCGCGCTTTACACGGCTATAGACGCATACTCAGCTACAGGATACACTTGCATCTCGTGCGGCTTGAACAAGGCTATGACAATGATAGCTGCGTCCTCGAAGCCGCGATATGTCATACTCATGAGCGATGGTCAGTGGAACACTGGTTCTGACCCCGTCCCGATAGCTCAGAGCGCACACTCCACATATGGAATAGTCATCTACACTATCGGATTCGGTTCCGACGTCGATGCGACGACGCTGCAGAGCATTGCCACCGCGACAGACGGCAAATACTACTTCGCAACGACCGCCAATCTAACGCAGATATATCAGGAGATTGCAACGCTGATAGCCGTGTCATGCCCCACCAATGCCGCCGTGAACGTCGGCGCTGACGGTTACCCGGAGTGGACACATGCAGGAACGTTCAATGCGACAGAAACTGTGCCCGATTTCACATCAGCACTTAACGCGATCCTGCCGACATGCTCATGCATAGGTTGCTCACTTTCCAGCGGCGTGTGCACCGTAGACTTGCAGACAACTTCTCAGTCGGCTGGAAGAATCACGCTTAACGGACTTTACGTCTCCTACAAGTTCAACAAAGAAACAAACTGTTCCAATGGCATAGACGAGGACTGCGACTCGCTCATAGACCGCAACGACACGGACTGTTGGGCCTGCGGAAACGCATATGTCGATGTCAACGAAACATGCGAACTCCCAGGAACTGCTAACTCGACATACTGCAGCCAGTCCACGTCCGACTGCTCGGGTGCCAAGTGGGCTTCGCGCGGCGCCTACGGCTCATGCAGCGCTTCGTGCGGCTGTGTCTCCAACCCATTCGTCTACTCATGCGTCGAAGGCCAGTGCAATGCCACTTGCGATAGCACATCGGACTACAAACTTGCCGGTGGCATCTGTTATTACGGGTGCAACACAGCAGAGTCATGCGCCTACCGGAGCCAGTGCTCCACATCGTCCTACTGTGCAGGCAGTATTCGCTACTTCAACGGATCATGCGCCTCGTCAGGCTGCGCTTTCCAGTCAGAGGACTGCAACAGCAAAGATTACTATGAAGACTATGTCAGCTACTGCGCTGGAGACAACGTCATGCGTCACAGGAAGTTCCACGATTTCTCCTGCTCCCCATCAGGCTGCATCGATAACGCCACATGGGTAGATGAACAGGCTCTGGAAGACTGCAACGTGCAGGACGGCTCTACGCAGAACCAATGCGGCGTTCAGAACTGGACATGCGGTCTCATCAGCGGTGCGCCGCAGTGCGTCGTCTCGTCCGTGACCAAAAATGACACGCTCTGCCAGCCTATTTGCGATGGCGGCACGAGGAAGTACAACGGCACATGCACTACGAGCTACACATGTCAGTACCAGACTGAGAACTGCAACGGTTACGAAGGCAAGTACTGCGTTGGCGATGCCGTTGAAACAAGGGACTACTACTGCTCGCCTGCAGCTTGCCTATACAATACCACGACCACGGAGACATGCTCGTCCGATGGCTGGTACAACTACGGCGACGTTCCAGGGCTTACGGATCCGACGTGCGAACGTCGTGATTATGCTTGCAAGGACTCCGGCCTGAACGATTACTGCATGTTCACCATGCTCGAGAACCACAACTACAATGCAATGGACGGCTCCTACTGCACCGCTGACAACGAATCCGTCCATAAACGCGACTACTACTGCGACGCCACTGGAGCGGCTGCGTTCAACATTACCCAGTCATCTGAGTGCGGCTCAGAGTTCTGGAACGGTGGCGGCGACACACCAGGTTTCGGAAATGACCCGGCATGCTCATACACTGATTATTACTGTACGGAAGCCGGCCTGAACGACTACTGCACATCGTCCGTCACGAAGACCGTGGATTACGACAGCCTTGACAACGGCGACGACCTCTGCGACGCCATGCAGTTGTTCCAGGTGGATTACTTCTGCAACGCCTCCACGTGCGACTGGACGAATCCAACGAATGGCTGTGGCTACGGGAAGAAGCTTTACAACGTGGGCTGCAACAAGGCAATATGCGGCGCAGCCTGCGTCAGCGACACGGATTGCGGGAGCGCAACATGCACCGTTACTTACAACGACACATGCTACGGAAAGAAGCTCAGAGACTACAACGGCAACAGTTTGCTTGACGTTCTTGTGGTCACTAACAGTACGGCAAAGCATTGCCTCGGCTGCTCGTGCTCGTCAGAGCAGGCCGACTGCTCAATGAATACGCCGACTGCGAAATGCGTGGAGAACGTCTGCGGCGCAGAGTGCGACAATGTGACGGATTACAAAGTCAGCGGAGGCTTTTGTTTCTCGTCATGCAGCACGTCCTCATGCCTGTATGCAACCAATGCATCCATGGACAACCGCTGCGAGTCCAATGTACGATACTACAATGCATCCTGCTCACAAACAGGTATTGCATTCTCATCTGAGAACTGTTCTGCACGCGACTACACTGACGCGCTGGTCAGGTATTGTGACGGCGACAAAATCAAGGAGCATGCATTGCGTCATGAGTTTTCATGCGCGCCATCGGGATGCCAGGAGACCACACGCTGGATAAATGAAGCGGTGGTAGAGGATTGCAACATGCGCGATGGTTCCATACAGAACCAGTGCGGAAACCAGAACTGGACCTGCTCCGCGGCGACGCTCCAGTGTGCCGTCGCTTCCGTTGTGAGGAACGACACGCTTTGCCAGCCTTCGTGTGGCGGCGACATCCGCTACTACAACGGTCAATGCAGTTCTAGCTACGCATGCCAATACCAGCAGGAAAGCTGCTCCACGTCCGATGGGAAGTACTGCGTCGGTGATTCCATCGAAACGAAGGATTACTACTGCACACCGTCAGCATGCACGTTCAACGTCACATCCACAGAAACATGCGCGTCCGACGGATGGTACAATTACGGCGATGTGCCTGGAACGAACGATCCTGTCTGCGAAAACAGGAACTACTATTGTAAAGATTCAGGGCTCAACGACTACTGTTCTTTCACAGCCACGGAGACGCACAACTACAATGCAATGGACGGCTCCTACTGCGTTGATGGTATACAGTCCGTAGAGTCGAGGGACTACTACTGCGACGCTTCCGGAGCAGCCGTATATGCAGCTTCCAACAGGACGTCCTGTGGCCAGGACTTCTGGCTTGGTGGCGGCAACACGCTCGGCTTCGGCGACGATCCATCGTGTGTTTACACGGACTACTACTGCATGGATTCAGGCGTGCAGGACCGATGTACGTCGTCAACGTCGAACGTAGACTACGATTACCTTGACAACTCCGGATCTGATTCATGTTTGGGAAGCATACTGATACCGATAGATTACTGGTGCGACTTCTCCACATGCAAGTTGAGCCCGCTGGGCTGCAACTATTCCAAGACGCTGATGAACTACGGCTGCAACAAGCCGCTTTGCGGCGCACAATGCGAGAAGGAGAGCGACTGTCCAGATAGCACGTGCTCCGTGACATATTCAGACTTCTGCGCAGGCAGCAAGCTGACTGAATATGACAGTGACAAGGTCAAGGACTCGACCGTGATATCAAGTTCGATAAACAACACATGCCTTGGCGGGTGCACTTGCACAACTGAGCAGGCCGCATGCCCGGCTCCGTTGGCCAGCTCATACTGCGTCGAAGGCGTCTGCAATGCCGCATGTGACAGCGCTTCCGACTTCAAGGTCGAAGGCACCACATGCCGCTACGGTTGCACAGACTCATGTTCATATTCAGGCTCGTCATCCATAGCTGACCGTTGCGACGGTGGAGTGCGATACTACGGCGGAGCATGCACGGCTACTGGCGTCACCTTCGTCACGGAGGACTGCAACAGTAAAGATTACTACGGCCCGTGGGAGACGCTCTGCCAGGGAGGCAGCGTCTACCGTCACAGGCAGTTCCACGACTTCTCCTGCTCACCGTCAGGATGCACAGAGTCCATGCAGTGGTCAACGTCAGAGCTGATTGACAACTGCGCCTCTCGCGATGGAGCGATACATAACCAGTGCGGTATAGAGCACTGGTCGTGCGTCGCAGACAATTCGACAAGCGCATCGTGCCAGATGTCATCCATCACCACAGACGCAACCGTCTGCGCTAACCGCTGCGATGGAAGCGCGCGCAAGTACGGCGCTGAGTGCGACGCGAACTACTACTGCACTAACTTCCAGTCAGAGAACTGCTCTTCGTACAGCGGATCCTACTGCGTCGGCAACGGAGTAGAGACGCGCGCATACTCATGCACCCCCTC
>Ga0315278_10005647_pt1 | contig 11345 bp, 9 predicted proteins | sample YL17G06_0_MG_FD_203880 | JGI IMG/M metagenome (GOLD analysis project Ga0315278, IMG submission 203880) | Sediment microbial communities from Yellowstone Lake, YNP, Wyoming, USA - YL17G06_0 | ecosystem: Environmental > Aquatic > Freshwater > Lake > Sediment | place: USA: Wyoming | collected... | reverse complement strand
CGGATCGCCCACGGGCGTGGCGAGGCCGTCGGCGACGATCGCGCCCACGTTGCTGCCGGTAAGCGATTCGAGGAAGGCGACGAGGTCGTCCTTCTCGGTGTCACTGAGGTGGAGCGGCCGGATCGCAGGGTCGAGCAGCTCGTTGGGCGCGCCACCGGCGTCGTAGAAGTCGACGACCTCACGCAATGTCGCGAGCGAGCCGTCGTGCATGTACGGCGCCGTCAGGGCGACGTTGCGCAGCCCCGGCGTCTTGTACTTCCAGCGGTCGTTCGGGTCTTCGGTGATCTCGTAACGCCCGAGGTCGCTTGGCGGCGGCTCGGACGCGTCGGCGATGACGGCCGTATCCATGGTGACGAAAGTCCCCGGCGCGAGCTGGACGCGGCGGTGGCTTGGAGTGCTCGCCATCGTCTGACGGTAGCCGACGCCGGTGTTGTGCAGCTGCTGGTCTGTGAAGAGCGCGTAGTTCTCGGCGATCGTGTGGCAATGGGCGCAGCCGGCCTTGACCGTGAAGAGTTGAAAACCGCGCGCTGCCGACGGCGAGACGGCTCCCCGCTCTTTGCCGAAGTGCCAACGGTCGAACGGGCTGTTCGCCGACAGCAGGGTGCGCTCATAGTTCGCGAGCGCCATCCCCAAGGTCTCCATCGTAAGCCCGCGTCCGTCGAACGCGGCCTCGAAACGCCCGCGGTAGTCCGGCAGCGCACGGATCTTATCGAGCACGTAGCCGACCGCGGGATCGCCCATTTCGTTGCGCGCCAGCAGGGGCCCCCAGATCTGCTGCTCGAGCCGCGTCTCGCGCCCGTCGTGAAACAGGAGTTTGGCGTAGGCGGCGTTGTAGATCGTCGGTGCATTGCGCCGCACGGTCTGCCCTTCGATCCCGACCGCGGTGGCGAGCTCGTTGCTCGTGAACCCCTGGTCGGGGATGTGGCACATGGCACACGAGATGGTGTTGTTCCGTGAAAGCCGGCGGTCGAAGAAGAGCCTGCGCCCGAGTGCCACCTTCTCGACTGTGACCGGATCGTCTGTGGGCACCGGCACCTTCGGCAAGCCGAGCGGCGGGTTGATCTGGAAGCGCATGAGGTTCGTCGGCGTGCCGGTCTGCGTGGCGAGACCGTGTGACCGCGTCTCGTAGTCGTCACGCTCGTAGCCGCGCTTGTCGTCCCCGGCGGAGGGAGCTCCGGCAGCCCCACCCGCGAGCTCGTCTCCGGGTCGGCCCGCGTCGCGGTGGTCCTCATGCAGGATCGTTTGGATGTCGCTCGTCACCGTGTCCGCGTGCAGGAACGAGCTGGAGTAGATGTTGCGGATGCGTTTCCCCCTGTCGATCAGATAGACGCGGAGAATGTGGGAGATCGTGCCGAGCGGCTTACCGTTCTCGTCATACTCTCTGCGCACGGACTGGCCGTAGGCCTCCAGGATCGGGGCGAGCGCCTGCTCCGATGCGGTGGTGAGGAAGGCCCAGTCTGCTCCTTCGGGAGCGAGCATGGCGCCGTAGTGGCGCATCGCGGCGGGAGGGTCGTGCGCCGGATCGAAGCTCATGGAGACGAGCCGCACCTCGTCGCGGAGAGCCGGATCCTCGAGAACGCGCCGCTCAATGCCCGTAAGGACGAAGCTCGCTAGCGGACATCCATTGACGTCCGGGCACGACCGGTAGACGAAGCTCAGGACGACGACCTTGTCGCCGAGAAAGTCATAGAGGTGGCGGGGGCGGCCGGCGGTGTCGAGCACGTCACCGTCCGCCGCCTCGCCGAGCGGCGGCAGCTCGTATGTGCCCGGCGCGGGCGCCGCATAGCCGAGCGCCGTCCAGCCGGGCGCCAACACATTGGGCGCGGGTGTGGGCTCGGCGTGCGCCAAGCCCGCGGCCGCGGCAAACGCCAGGACGAGGAGTGGCGGCGCGCTACGCATGGTCGCCACGCCGCGGCGCGGCGACCGCGCCACCGCCCCTCGGGTTACGGTACCGCCTCGGCGACCCGCACGCCCTCATCGAGCCGAGCGCTGCCGTACAACGCACGGGCACCGAAGCGCATCTGATGCGGCGCACCGAGCTTCTCCTTCTGGAAGTCGATCGCGAAGGCGGGTGTCAACTTCTTGCCGTCCCAACCGTAGGCCTTGAAGTACTGCACGTCGCCCGGCTTCCCCTCGGTCTTGTCCCAGTTCGACAGCAGCGACGAGGTGAAGTACACCCGCTTCCCATCCCAGCTTTGCGACACCATGTTGACCTGATCGCCGATCTTCTCCTCGTAGACCTGCTTCGGATGATGCGGGTCGGTGATGTCGAACAGTCGTGTCATCCCATCGTTCCAGGTGTTCACCCAGAGCTGGGAGTCATCGGCAGAAATCGAGGTGTCGACGGGCAACGGGATCTTGCTAGCGTCACCTATGTCGGCGACGGCCTCGGCCTGCCAGTCGCCTTGCCCGTCGGCATAGATCAGCCAGATCTTCGAGGTCAGCGCTGTGCTGGTAAAGCAGTAGTCATGCCGCGGTCCCCAGGCGCAACGGATCTCCAGCGGGGCGCCCGGGACGTCGAAGATCTTCTTCGGCTTGCGCGTGTGCAGGTCCCAGACCACGACGGTGTTGCCGAAACGTTTCATGGCCTCGGCATCGGCCATCATCTTGCCGAGGTTCATCATGTAGTTGTTCCAGCCGGTGAACGAGGAGGTGACGAGCACGTTGAGCCGCGGCAGGGCGCGGACATCGTAGCCGTACCCGTCGGCGTACTTGCCGCTCTTTTTCGCGCCCGCGAGCCGATCGTCGGTGGGCATCCAGTGCGTGGTGACGTACTTGCCGTCGTTGGTGTATTCGACCATGCCGGTCCGTCCGCCGTGGTCTTTGTTGTTCGACAGCCCGGTGATCATCATGCGCCCGGGCAGCGCATAGTGCGTGTGCGGGCCGACGACGCCCCCGCTCTTCGCCACGAAGTCGGTGATCGTCTTGTACAGCTTCGGCTTCGCGGGATCGGTGTGGATGTCGAAGACGAAGATCTTGTTCGTATCGAGGCCGCCCGCCCACAGGTACATGCGGTCATCGGTCAACCCCGAGTGGTGCGCCTCGTTCCGGCCGCCCACCGAGAGCGTGTTGACGACCTTGCCATAGTCGGCCGATTTTGGGTTCACGTCGATGGTGACCAGCTTGTCCTGCTCATCGCCGACCCCGGTCATACCCAGTGTCCACACGTAGATGAAGTCTTCCTGCCCCACGATCTTCGCCATATAGGGCGACATGCAGGTCTCATCCGCCAGGGCTGATGCCGCTCCGAAAAGAGCCACTGCCCAAAACGTCACGGTCGCGACCAGACCGGTGCTCCGACAGGTCCGCGAGTGCGTTGTTGCCATATCTCCTCCTTTGGGGCCGTACGTTTCGGACACCCACGCCTGTCGTGGGGAAGCTCGATTCGCTTCCCGCCCGGCCGGGCGGGGTCCAAGAGCACCCGTACCCAATCGTTCAACCGGCTGCGGCTGTCAAGATCGATCACCGGGCGGAGCCGACCGCCCGGGGAAACGGAGCCAGCCCGAATGGCGAGCGGAGTTTTGCCGGCCGGGCCGGCACCGGCGGGGATACCGCCGACCGAGGTCGAGCCGCGATAGGGAGGGCGCGTCGAGGCTTGCCTTGGGCCCGGCTCTCGGTAAGAGTCGGTCGCCGCGGGAGGTGGCTCACGAAGCGATTCGCTCCGACGGGGTAACGTCACTGCTCGTCGCCGGCTTCTGGAAAAGGCGGGCCCACCGGCGATCGCCCTGGTCCGCGGCGCCATGTCGGCCGAGCCCACTCGCCTCGATCATCCAAGCGGGCGGCGCCGCCGGCCCCGCGAAAGGAGTCGCCAATGACGACACGTGAATCCGATCTGAACCCGTTCCTGCAAGGCAACTTCGCCCCGTGGCGAATGGAGGGCGATGCCGACGATCTCGAGGTCGTCGGCGAGATCCCGCCCGGCCTGAACGGCACCTATTACCGCAACGGCCCGAACCCGGCTTACGAGCCCGCCGGCCGCTACCACTGGTTCGACGGCGACGGGATGATCCACGCGATCCGTCTCGAAGACGGCCGGGCGTTTTATCGAAACCGCTACGTGAGGAGCGAGGGTCTCCTCGAGGAGCGGCGCGCCGGCAAGGCGACCTTCCCGGGTCTCTTGAGCCTGTCGATGACCGAGGCGCCGCGCTTCAAGAATACCGCCAACACCAACATCGTCTCGCACGCCGGGAAGCTGCTCGCGCTGGTCGAGAGCTCGCTGCCGACCGCGCTCGTCCCCTGCACGCTGGAGACGGTCGGCGTCTACGATTTCGCCGAACGGCTCGCCGGCCCGATGACGGCTCATCCGAAGATCGACCCCGAGACCGGGGAGATGTTGTTCTTCGGCTACTCGCCGTTCCCGCCTTATCTCCAGTACCACGTGGCCGACGCCAGCGGGACGCTCGTGCGGAGCGAGCCGATCGACGTCGCCTGGCCGTCGATGATCCACGACTTCGCGATCACCCGCGATCACGTGATCTTCATCCTCTGCCCCATCGTCTTCCGCTTCGAGAATCTCGCGGAGGGTAAGGGAATCTTCTCGTGGGAGCCCGAGCGTGGCACGCGGCTCGGCGTCATGCCCCGCGGCGGCGGCAACTCCGACGTTCGCTGGTTCGACACCGATGCGTGCTTCGTCTTTCATCCGTTGAATGCGTATGACGACGGCCACCAAGTCGTTCTCGACGTCGCGCGCTACGAGCAGCTGCTCTTCATGTCGCCGCGGGCGGCACGCGACCCCGACTGGCGCGGCAAGAACGTGGCGCGACTCCATCGCTGGCGGATCGATCGCGAGCGCGGCGGCGTTCGATCCGAGCCGCTCGAAGACGGCGAGGGAGAATTCCCGCGCGCCGACGAACGGCGCCTCGGCCGCAAGCACCGGTTCGGCTACATGGCCGCCACCGGGCCGGAAGGCAACGAGACGCTCCACCCCGTGTTCACGGCGATTCGAAAATTCGACCTCGAGCGCGGAACGATCGAGACACGGGCCTTCGGCCGCGGCCACGGCGTCGGCGAGCCGCTGTTCGTTCCCCGCCGGGCCGAATCCGCCGAGGACGATGGTTACGTGCTCGCGATCGTCTACGATCAGTCGAGGAATGCCAGCGATTTCATGATCCTCGACGCCCGGAGCATCAACGCGGAGCCCGTGGCGCGGATTCCGCTACCGCACCGCGTTCCGTATGGTTTTCACGGCAACTGGGTTCCGGCTGAAGCCCGAAGCCCGAAGCCCGACGCTTGAACTCATGAAGGCCTTCGCGCTGCATTCGCCGGCGCCGGTCGACGAGGCGCCGCTCCGCTGGGAAGAGGTCGATCTCCCGGAGCCTCGGGAGGACGAGGTTCGGGTCCGAGTCCATGCGTGCGGGATCTGCCGCACGGACCTGCACGTCGTCGAGGGCGAGCTCGCGCCGCGCCGCTCGCCCGTGATCCCCGGGCATCAGGTCGTCGGCACGATCGATGCGCTCGGCGAGCGTGCGCGCCGGTTCGCGCCGGGCGAGCGCGTGGGCATCGCCTGGATTCACAGGACCTGCGGCCGCTGCGAGTACTGCCGCTCGGGCCGCGAGAACCTCTGCGACGATCCACTGTTCACCGGCTGGAGCGTCGACGGTGGCTACGCCGAATACGTGGTCGCGCCACAAGCCTTCGTCTATCGGATCCCCGAGGGCTTCGGCGATCTCGCGGCGGCGCCGCTCCTCTGCGCCGGCATCATCGGGTTTCGCTCGCTCCGACTCTCCGGCATCGGCAAGGGCGGCCGGCTCGGTCTATACGGATTCGGCGCCGCCGCGCACGTCGCGATCCAGGTCGCACGCCATTGGGGCGCCGAAGTCTATGCCGTGACCCGCGAGCCGCGGCACCAAGACCTCGCGCGTAGCCTCGGTGCAGCGTGGGCCGGAGGCGCAACCGATCCGCCACCGCAGCGCCTCGACGCCTCGATCATCTTCGCGCCCGCAGGCGAGCTCGTTCCGCCCGCGCTGCGAATCCTCAAGAAAGGTGGCGTGCTGGTGCTCGGCGGCATCCACATGAGCCCGATCCCGTCGCTCGAGTATTCGCTTCTCTATCAGGAGCGCATGATCCGCAGCGTGGCGAACAACACGCGCCAGGACGGCGAAGACTTTCTGAGCGTGGCGGCGCGGATTCCGATCCGCACGGAGATTCAAGTGTTCCCGCTGGCGCAGGCCAACGAGGCGCTCCAGGCGCTCAAGCACGATCGTGTGCGCGGCGCGGCGGTGCTGAAGGTCGCGTGAGAAGTAAGGGCTCTCGGTTCTGGATCGGCGTGACGCTGATGGCGACGAGCTTCGCGCTTTATCCCGCCTATGCGTTGATCGTGTTTTTGCCGATCTCTCCCGAGGACAAGATCGGGTACGGCCTCGCCGGATGGATGCTCAGCTGGAGCCTCTTCGCCCTCGGCAGCGCTCTGGCGGGCAAGAAAGGCGTGCGCTACGTGAGGGAGACCTTGCTCCGTCGCCGGTCTCCCACACCACCAGGGTCCTGAGCGATGCGGCGCGGCGCTGGCTCAAACCCCGAGGATCCTCACCGATGCCCGCGTCTTGTGCTTTCGGTTCAGGTTGAGGAGCAGCGCGGTCATCGCCTCGAAGACCCCCGCGTTGCGGAGGTCGCCCGCATCCACGGGGCGGAGGTCGCGGATGCGGCGAACGAGCTGAGCGACCACCCCCTTCGCGGATTCGTCGTTGCCGCAGAGGAGGACGTCTCCCTCCATCGCGTGCTCGAGCTCGATCAGATGCTGCGCGCTCTGGTGCTTGAACGCGCTCACCACCTTGGCGCCTTTCACACGCGCCTGGATCTTCTCGCCCGCCGACCCCTCGGGTGGCGGTTCGACGCCGAAGAACTTGCTCGCGACCTTGAGCGGCACGATCGTATCGATCACGAGCTTGCCTTCCATCGCCGCGGCGCAATCGGCGAGGATCCCGTCGATGCCTTCGTAGGGGAACGCGAGCACCACGACTTCCGCCTCGGCTGCGGCCTTGACATTCGGTCCGCCCGAGAGTGATGCCTGCGGCAGCTTCGCGCGCAGAGTGTTCACGGCGTCCTCCGCGCGCTCGGCGGAGCGCGAGCCGATGATCACCGACTCACCGATCTGCGCGAGGCGCGCGGCCAATCCGAGCCCCTCGGGGCCGGTACCTCCAAGAACGGCTATTCGCATGGCGCTTCCTTATCCCTTTCTCCGCGGATCGTCTGCGATCGAAATTACCAAAACGGCCATACCAAAGAGAGCGCCGGACGGGAAACCCCTCTCTGGAGCACCGAGCCGATTCACGATAGAGAGTTGCTCTTGGGCGGATGACTGCGGTCCCGCCCTCCAGAGCAAGGATTCGAAGCGATGAAACTGGTGCGGATCGCCAACTCGAGCGGTTACTGGGGCGACGACCCCGAGGCGCTCTACCGCCAAGTGACCGGCGGAGAGATCGATTACGTGACCGGCGACTACCTCGCCGAGATCACCATGGTGATCCTCGAGCGCCAGCGCCGCGCCAACCCGAGCCGCGGCTACGCCTACGACTTTATCGGCCACCTCCGCCGCGCGCTTCCGGAGATCGCCCGGCGCAGCATCCGCGTCGTCGTCAACGCCGGCGGCGTGAACCCCGAAGCCTGCCGGGACGCCATCACCGAACTCTGCCGCGGCGCCGGGGTGTCGATCCCGATTGCCGTCGTCGACGGCGGCGACCTCCTGCCGCGTGTCAACCAGCTCCGCGAGCAGGGCGTCTCTTTTCGCCATCTCGATACCGGCGAGGATTTCTCGACGATCGCCGATCATCTGGTGAGCGCGCACGCCTACCTCGGGGCGCGGCCGATCGCAGCGGCGCTCGACCAAGGCGCGCAGATCGTCCTCACCACGCGCGTGACCGATGCCGCCGTCGCGCTCGGCCCGATGATCCACGAGTTCGGCTGGAGCGAGACCGACTGGGACCGGCTCGCCGCCGGCACCGTCGCCGGTCACATCCTCGAGTGCGGCGGGCAGGCGACGGGCGGCAACTACACCGACTTCCTCGAAGTGCCTCTGTGGAGCGAGAAGGGTTGGTTCGGTTACCCGATCGTCGAGATCGACGAGAGTGGCGACTTCGTGGTCACCAAGCATGAGGGCACCGCCGGGCTCGTCAACGTGAAGTCGATCACCGAGCAGCTGCTCTACGAGATTGGTGATCCCAAGGCGTACCTCACACCGGACGTGACGTGCGACTTCACGAGCGTCCACCTCAAGGAAGTGGGCCGCGATCGCGTTCGTGTCAGCGGCGCCAAGGGCTTTCCCGCCCCGCCCTACCTGAAGGTCTCTGCGGTCTATACCAAGGGTTATCGGGCCACCGGCATGGTGCTCCTCTCCGGATCGCGCACCCGGCAGAAGGCCGAGCATCTCGGCCAGCTCCTCTGGAGCCGGCTGAAGCACGAGTTCGAGGACTCGCGCGCGGACCTCATCGGATTCGACGCCTGTTGGCTCGGCGCCGCTCCCGAGCGCACGCCGAACGAAGGGATCTTGCGCTTCGCGGTGCGTGACAGCGATCGCACCAAGGTCGAAGAATTCTCGCGTGTGCTGCTCGGCTTCGGCCTCCAGGGACCGCCCGGACTCGGCATGATCGGTGGCCGTCCCGAGGTGCAAGAGGCGTTTGCCTTCTGGCCGACGCTCGTGCCGCGCGACCTGCTGAACGCCCGCGTCCAGGTCCAAGGGGCGCGCGACGCCGCGCCGTTCGAGATTCCCATGCGCCTCGATGCCGCGGCCGAACCGACCGCGACTGCGCGCTCCGTGGGCGGGTCGACGACGAGCATCCGCGGCCGAACGCACGATACGCGCCACGCCCGATTGGTGTCGATTGCCTACGCGCGCTCGGGCGACAAGGGGGATTCGGCCAACATCGGCGTGGCGGCACGCTCCGATGCCGCCTACGAGTTCCTGCGACGCGCGCTCACCGCCGAGGTCGTCGCCGACTACTACAAGGGCCTCTGCAAGGGCGGCGTCGTGCGCTACGAGATGCCGAACCTCCGCGCGCTGAATTTCGTCCTCAAGGAAGCGCTCGGCGGCGGCGGCACGCTCTCGCTCCGCGTCGACCATCAGGGCAAGACGCTCGCGCAGGGGCTCCTCCGCATGGAGCTCGACGTACCGATCCAGGTGTTCGAATCTGTGAAGATCGAGAACCTGAGGGAAGCGTGATGGCCGAGTCGTCCGTCGTCGTCCGCACGGAGTCGAAGGGCACGGCCCGTTGGATCATCCTCGATCGGCCGGAGATCCGTAACGCTCTGTCCGCCGAGCTCGTCCGGCAAGCGCGCGAGGCGCTGCACGCCGCGGTCGGCGACCCCGCCGTCCGCTCGGTCGTGGTGACCGGCGCCGGCAAAGCCTTTTCCGCCGGTGCCGACCTCAACGAGATGAAGGCGTCGCGGAGCGCGACCTACCAGGAGAACGTCGAGAACGCGCTCCAAACCTCGAGCCTCTTCTACGAGATCGCCGCGGCGCCGAAGCCGGTGATCGCGCGCATCCACGGGCCGGCGATGGCGGGCGCGCTCGGCATCATCTCCGCCTGTGACCTCACCGTCGCGGCCAGCGGCATCTCCTTCGCGTTCACGGAAGCGCGACTCGGCATCGCTCCGGCGATGATCTCTCCGTTCGTGATCCGGCGCGTCGGCGCGGCTTGCGCGCAGCGCCTGTTCCTCACTGGCGAGACCTTCAGCGCCGAAGACGCGGAGCGGTTCGGGCTCATCGATCGCGTGGTCGCACCCGAGAGGCTCGACGAGACCGTCGAATCCATCTGTCGCGAGCTCGAGCGCTGCGCCCCGGGCGCGCTCGCTGCGGTCAAGGAGATCGTCGCCACCGTGCTCTCCGGCGCGCCGGAGTCGAACCGGCGCTACACCGCCGAGATGCTGGCGAAGATGCGCGCTGGCGAAGAGGGACAGGAAGGGATGGCGGCATTCTTCGAGAAGCGGCCGCCGCGCTGGGCGCGGTAGTCGCCGGCGGGCAGGCCGTCGCGCTTCATCGTGACTCCGCTCGCGGGGCAGAGCTCGGCGACGCCCGCAGCCAGAGGAAGCCTTTCCCCAGGCGACGGTCAATCGAGAGAACGGCGCACGTGCTTCCGCTCGGCGCGGGCGCGTTTGTCGCGTAAGCGCCGTTCGACCGCGCCACGGCGCGGCCGCGTCTTCTTTCGCGGCGTAGGAGCGACGGCCACCTCGGCGAGCATGCGCCGCAGGCGTTCGAGACAGTCGTCGCGGTTGCGCTCCCGGTCACGATGGCGGTCGCATGCGATCACGATCTCGCCGGCGACCGTGATGCGCGAGCCGAAGCGCTCGAAAAAACGGCGGCGCACGTCCGTCGGGAGGCTCGGGCTCGACGCCGCGTCCCAACGGAGCACCGCCTTGCTCGCCACCTTGTTGACGTTCTGCCCGCCCGGCCCCGAGCTGCGGACGAATCGAAAGGCGATCTCTCGGTCGGGGATGCGGATGTACACGGCTCTCAGCGATCGGCCATCCGCTCTCGGCGATCGGCAAAGGCACCGCGAAGGCTCTTGCCGAAAGCTGAGAGCCGATTGCCGATCGCTTGTAGCCGTTCAGTGGGCCGCAGTCGACTGAAGCCATGCGGATCCGGACTCGCTTGGGCACGAACCGAGGGCCGCATCCGCGACGGAGCCTGACAGCGAGGCGGGCTCGATCTCCTCAGGACCGGCGTGCTGCAGGACCTCTAGCTCACGCAGGGCAATCGGTGGATCGAAGCGGAAGCGCGCGGTCGTGCCGCTGCTGCCGCCGTCGACGTGAAACGAGCCGCGCACCCGGACCGCTGCGGCACCGAAGACGGCCGAGATCTCGGCGGGACAACAGGCGAGGGTTCCCGAGCGGAAGATGCTCGGGCAGAACGAGAGACGCAGCTCGGCTTCGACCGGTGACAGCGCGGTCAGCCGCGCCCGGTAACGGCTAGCCAGACGAGCCGGGACTAGGAAGTCGACGACCAGGCCAGCAGCGATGCCGTTGCGCTTCATATCGATCGGGTTAGCAAGGGCCGTGCCCGTGCTTCGAAGCGCCTTGTACAAGGTAAACCTCAGATAATCTGCCTGGATTTCCGGATGGCAATACATCAATCATCGTCAAAAAATAGACACCCACGCAAAATCTGTAATGGTCTGTGTATGGAGTCCGTCGTCCGGGTATTGTAACAACGCGGAGCCGCCATGGAGAAGATCATCTCGAACCTGCGTACGGGGTCGGCCGAGTTCGCCGAGAACCGCCGAAAGATGAAGGAAGAAGTCGACAAGCTTCGTGAGCGCCTCGCCAGGGCGCGCGAGGGCGGACCACCGGAATCGCGGAAGCGTCACGTCGAGCGTGGAAAGCTCCTCGTCCACGATCGCATCGAGAAGCTAATCGAT
>Ga0315278_10005646_pt1 | contig 11346 bp, 9 predicted proteins | sample YL17G06_0_MG_FD_203880 | JGI IMG/M metagenome (GOLD analysis project Ga0315278, IMG submission 203880) | Sediment microbial communities from Yellowstone Lake, YNP, Wyoming, USA - YL17G06_0 | ecosystem: Environmental > Aquatic > Freshwater > Lake > Sediment | place: USA: Wyoming | collected... | reverse complement strand
CGGCCCGCCCCCGGGGGGGGGGGGTCGGTGTGCGTGCCCCCCGTGCCGCGCCCCCCCCCACCCGACCGCGCACTTCGTCCTCCCGAAGCATTCGAGGCGAAGACTGGAGCCTCACCCAGGTCCGACCAGGTCCCTTCTTAGCCGAGCGCGACGCCCGAGCGGCGCTCCGCGAGCATGCGCACCACGCAGCGAACGATCTCTTCGGCGGCGGCTTGCGGAAGCTTGCCGCGACGATGAATGCCGCAGATTGCCGTCGTCGCCGCGTGGTCGAGATCGGGGCTCCATCGCGATCGTCCGTGCGGGTCGCGGCCGTAGGTGAGATACGCGGAGAGCGTATTGAGGCCCGTCCCGGGCCGTTCGCCGATCAGGTGCACCACGACGTCGACGTCGAGAAGAGCGCCGACGTGGTAGCCGGCGCGCACGCGACCGTCGTCGACGACGACGTCGCGGGCGCCGACATGCCGCCCGGTCTCCTGAAGGCCGCGTCGGATCGGCCGGAGCACCTCGCGAAGGTTCTCGTTGACCGCGTCGGCGTTGAGACCATCCGCAATGACGATCTGAATCTCCGGACGTCGCGTCGGATAAAGCCTCGCGACCCTCGCGGCGTCCTCGTCGCAAATGCGCTCCCCGGACGGCGGATGGGCGAGATAGTCGTCGCGATCGCGGGCGAGCGTTCGCACGCGCAAGGGTTGCGCGGCGGCGTCGGCGATGGCGGCGTCGTCGAGCTTCGCGTAGAGCGCTCGCCGCGCGTGCGCGTAGAGCGCGTCGATGCGTGCGCCGACCTCGGGAGGATCGCTGAAATCGGGGCCGTGTCCGTAGCCGAGATCGAAGCCCCGGCTGCGAAGGGCGTCGATCTTGCGCTTGGCCTCGCCGCACAGAGCCTCCGACGAGCGGGTCTCGCCTCCGGCCTTCGCAAAGGCGGCGTACAGGCGCGCGGTCCGCTCGACACTCGCTGACCCGTCCCCCGGAGCTTCGATCGCGCCGAGCGCGGTCAGGCGCACCTCCATCGCCGTCGCCACCCGCCGGCCCGTCCGCCGGCGCAGGCGCGGATGCTCGCGAAACGAGGTCGTCAGGTAGCCGAGCATTGGATCGGCGTTTCCCGCCACGGCTATGAGGTACGCGGGCGCGCCGCGCACCGTGATCGTCTCGGTCAGGTGGCGGAGCTCTTGCGGCTCGATGCCCATGTGGAAGGTCGCGCACACGTCGAGCCCCATGGTGAGACCGTGAAGCTTGGCCATGACGACGTCTTCGAGGCAGGCACGCTCGAGCTGGGCGGGGGTGCGAAAGACTTCGGGCCCGATGAAGCCGGCGACGTCGTTGACGATCGTCCAAGCTCGCTCTCCCCGCCGCTTGGCGATGGCACGCGCCACGCCGTACGCGCGTGCCTCGAGCGTCACCATGTCCACGCCTTCGGCGGCGCCGTTTGTCACCTCCGAGCCCTGGCCGGTCTCGAAGTATAGGCCCGGGAAGCCGCGCGCGAGCTCGGCGAGGCCGTCGACGTCGAGACCGAGCATTCCGCCGAGCGCCTTCGACGTTCCGGCGAGGCTCTGAAAGCCGACGTCGACCCGCGTCCGCGCTCGTGCGCGCGTCTGCTTGACGATGTCCGAGAGCACGCAGAACCGCGTCGGCAGCGCGAGACGCTCCACCACGGCCTCGAGCAGACGCTCGAGGCGAACGATGGTGTCGACGTCGTCGCTCGCGGGGTTGAGGCCGAGAATGACGTCGCCGCAGCCGTAGGCGAGTCCCTCGAGGATCGAGAGCAGGATCTCCTCCTCGTCGTCGCCCGGGCTGTTCGGCTGGATGCGCGAGCCGAAGTGTCCGGCCGATCCGATGGCGACGCCGTCGCCGGGGAGCGGATTGAATAGCGCGCACGCGACGCGAGCGAGCTCCTCGTTGCTCATCAGCTTGGCAACGGCGGCGATGACCTCGGCGCCGAGCCCGCCCCGGTTTCGCGCCGCCCATCGTGCGCCGTCGGGTCCGAGCAGAAGGCGCTTCAGCTCCGCGATCGTCAACGGAGCGAGCTCGGCCGCGAGCGGCGCGTCGAGCGAGCGCGCCAGCGCCTCGCTGACGCCGTCGTCGACGAACGCCGAGGGAGCGATCTCGCCGACGCGCAGCGCGGCGATCGCTCGACGAGCTTCGGCGCGCAGCCGCTCGTCGCTCGTCCCGCCGAGCGCGAGGTCGCCCTCCTTGAATTCGTTCGCCAGGATGAATGCGGAGCGGAGCTCGCCGGGATTCATGCGCGCGGGCGTGGTCGGGTCGGAAGGTCGGCGAAGATCCGAATGCCCTCCAAGTAGCCCATCTCGACGAGATCGGTCGTCGGCGCCGATCGCGCGAGCGCCTCGCGAATCGGTGCGACGTCGATCGCCCGGGAAAAGCCCGGAAGCCAATCGTCGTGATGATTGAGCACCACCCGTCGCGGGCGCAGGAGCTCGACCTCGCGGGCGACGAAGTCGACGAGCGAGCCCTGGATCGGCTCGCCGTCGAGATTGCCGCGTCCGGCCGCGGCGAGGATCGCGACGTCGGGACGGAGATCGCGCAGGAGAGCCGCCCAACAGCCCGACGTGTCTTGGTAGAGGAGGGAGCCTTCGGGCGTTTCGAATAGATAGAGGAGCGGGCCGCCGTCGCCGCGGCCGCCTTGGCCGGAGACGCGCAGGTGATCGAGGACGTCGCCGCCGAGGGAGGCGAGCCAGCCGAAGAGCTCGTGCAGGCGCGCCTGCTGCTCCTGGTAGGTGACGCCGAGATCCCCGAGGCAGACCTGGTCGACGTCCGCCATGGCGCGGTGCGACCAGACACACGAATGCTGGCTCGGGAAGACCTTCACCGTGACGTCTTCCCAGAGACGCACGGTCTCCCCACCCGCGACGGCGATCAGCTGCCGGTCGGGGATCCCCTGCGCCTCCATGATTCGCACGGTCTCGTAGGAGCCGATGATCGTCGCGCCGGTTTGCCGCGCGATCCGCTCGGCTCCGTAGATGTGGTCGAAGTGAGAGTGGCCGACCACGATCCAGTCGGCGCGGTCGATCTCGGCGATCCCCAGGCCGATCGGCTTCGCGCTCGGCACGCGATCGAGGTAGGCGTCGAGATAGACGATGCGCTCGCCGATCGTCAGGCGAAACGTCGCACAACCGAGCCAATCGAGCGTGGCGGTCATGATCCCGGAGTCTTTAGTAGCGCAAGTTCACGCCCCACGGCGAGCGTTCCGCCCGCGCAGTTGCCGGATTCGCGGGCGAGCGCGTAGCGACGACCCAATCCCGCCGCGTTGACCCAGCAGGGCCGCCGATCTACAGCCATTCTCATGAGCCTCTTCAAGCGCCACCTCGACATCCCATCTCCCGCCGAAGCCCTTCCGGGCCGGGCGCGGACGATGCCCGTACCCGATCGTCATTTCCTCAGCGGAAACCGGCTGGCGCCGCCGTTCCCCGACGGCATGGAGCTCGCGCTGTTCGGCATGGGCTGTTTCTGGGGCGCCGAGCGGAAGTTCTGGGAAGCCGGGGGGGTCTACTCGACCGCCGTCGGTTACGCGGGCGGCTCGACGCCGAACCCCACCTACGAGGAAGTCTGCAGCGGGCGGACGGGCCACGCCGAGGTGGTGCGCGTGGTATTCGACCCGAAGCGCACGAGCTTCTCGGCGCTGCTGAAGATCTTCTGGGAGGATCACGATCCGACGCAGGGGATGCGCCAGGGCAACGATATCGGCACGCAATACCGCTCCGCGATCTACTGCGCCTCGCCCGCGCAGCGCGAAGCCGCCGAGGCGTCACGCGCGCTCTATCAGCAGCGACTCGCCGGCGCCGGCTTCGCGCCGATCACGACCGAGATTCGCGACGCGCCGGAGCTCTACTATGCAGAGGAGTACCACCAGCAGTACCTCGCGAAGAATCCCAGGGGCTACTGCGGCCTCGGCGGCACCGGCGTGGGATGCCCGATCGGGGTCGTCGGCGCCGGCGAAGGGTAGGGCGCAGAGGACGCTTCCTGCGGACCACGAATCGGCCGAGCGGCCGAAGCGGATCCTCTGTCGCCAGTGCGGCGAGCCGCTGAGCGACGCGTCGGCGATCTTCGCGATGAGCGCCTCGGGGACGGCGCAAACGTTCCTCAACCCGCACGGCTTCCTGCACGAAGTCGTGACGGTTCGCTGGGCGCAGAATCTCGCCGTGGCCGGCCCGCCGACGACCGAGTTCGCGTGGTATCCGGGCTATGCGTGGGAGGTCTCGTGCTGCGGACGCTGCCGCGCGCACGTGGGCTGGTCGTTCACCGCCGTCTCGAACGATCAGCCGGCTCGCTTCTGGGCCCTCCGGCGTGACGGCATCATCGAGGAGCGTTCGTGATCGGCACGCGACGAGACTTGCAGTAGCTCTCGGCGGGACTGCGGTAATTGCTGCGGCATGCGCGGCGCTTTTTTGCTAGTCCGTGGAAGGGTATGTGGTCGGAGCCTAGAGCTTGTTTCTTTTCGTTCCCGTTGCTTGCAAGGTCGGCTCCGGCCGAACACTCGAATGGAACAGCCTCGCCACCGACGGGAGCGAGGTAAGAAGATTACGTAAGGAGGGTCGCGTGAGCGGTAGAACAGCCCCCGAGATCACCCAAGCGCTCGTCGATTCGGTTCGCGAGCTTCGTTACGAAGAGATCCCCGAAGACGCCCGAGAGGCGGCGCGGCACTGTCTGCTCGACTTCCTTGCGGTTGCGCTCGCCGGCGTTCGCGAGCCCCTGGTCGGCATTCTCGTCGAGACGATCGTCCGTCCCGAGGGCTCGACGGAAGCCCGCCTAGTCGGGCGCCCCGAGCGTGCCACGCGCCTGACGGCGGCCCTCGTGAACGGCGCCGCCGGCCACGCGCTCGATTTCGACGACACGCACATGCGGATGAACGGCCACCCGACGGTCCCCGTGTTGCCGGCGCTTCTCGCGCTCGCCGATCGCGAAGCGGTGACGGGGCGAGCGCTGCTGACTGCGCTCGTCGTCGGGATCGAGCTCGAGTGCCGCCTCGGAGTCCTGGTCGGCGCACAGCACTATGAGGTCGGCTTCCACTCGACCGCGACGCTCGGCACGTTCGGCGCGGCGGCGGCTGCTGCCCATCTGCTCGGGCTCGACGCTGGCCAATGGCTTCACGCGATGGGCCTCGCCGGGAGCCAGGCGGCCGGGCTCAAATCGGCGTTTGGAACGATGACCAAGCCACTCCATGCGGGTCGCGCGGCTTCGGCTGGGTTGCTCGCGGCGCTACTGGCGCGCGGCGGATTCACGGCGGCAACGGACGTCCTCGAGGCGAAGCAGGGATTTCTTGAGACGCACGCCGGCGATCGACCCGAGCTCTCGCGGCTCGATCGCCTGCGCGATCGCTTCCTCGTCCGCGAGACGCTCTTCAAGTACCACGCCGCGTGCTATTTGACCCATGCGGCGATCGAGGCGGGGCGCGGCCTGCGTCAGCGGCACGACATCGATCCAGCCGCGATCGACGACGTCGAGCTGACCGTCGCGCCCGCGCTGCTCCGCGTCTGCAACATCGCCGAGCCGAGAACCGGCCTGGAAGGGAAGTTCAGCCTGCGCGCGACGACGGCGATGGCGCTCCTCGGCGTCGACACCGCCGACCTCGCGACGTACAGCGATCGGCGGATGGCGGATCCCGCGCTCATCCGGCTGCGGGATCGCGTCCGCGTGGTGGCCGACGCGGATCGTGAGGCCACTCGAGCGAGGGTCACGGTACTGGCCGGCACGCGCCGGTTCGAGGCGGAAGCGGATACGGGCATACCTGCGACCGACCTCTCGGAGCAGCGGTCCCGCCTGCGCCGCAAGTTCGACGCGCTCGCCGAGCCGTGCCTCGGGGCGGAGCGAGCGGCCAGGCTTGCAACGGCCGCGCTCGGTGTCGACGACCTTCCTCGCGCGGCGGAGCTTCTCGAGCTCGCCCGGCCGAAAGCGGATTGAGGCTCTCCATGGCTCCATCCTCTCACCATCTGGAGCCTGCTTGGCCACACGCGCTGGAAATTCCTGAAGCGCTGGATCTTCCGGTCGGCCCGTGCTCGGGTCGACCGGAAGATCCAGCCACCGCGCGCAAGCGCGGCGGGCAATAGACCATCTCGTGGGTTATTGGCTTCCGCGCTCCGCGCGGTTGCGGTCGGTTGTGATCGACCCGAGTACGGGCCGATCACAACCGACCGCGCTCTTCGTCGTTCCGAAGCATTCGAGGCGAAGACTGGGGCGTTACGAAAGAATCTATCCTCCCGTTATGTGGCTTTCCGGCCCTTGTGGCCGCTTCTCTCTATCCTCTCTGTCCTCTCTGTCTTGCCGTCGTCCGTGGCCGAGCGGCTCGTGGGGCAGCGTGGCCGCCAGAGTCGGCAGATAGTGGCGGGTCACAACTCCGGTCACGAACGTCGCACCGAGGAGCGAGAGCGTGGGGGAACGCAGCCGCCAACCGGCAAGGGAGAGAAGCGCAGCAGGTGCGACGCGCCACCAGCCGAGACCCGCGAAGGGATTGAGGCTCACGTCGCAGTGCGGTCCTTCGCGCATCAGCGTCACGGTCACGTTCACCCAGGCCCTCGGCCCAAAGATCATCGTTCCGGTGGCCGCTAGCCCGGCCGCGAGGGCCAAAAACCATCGTAGGCGCGTGCGGTCACTCCAAAGGAGCGGCAGGAGCACGAGAGGATATCCCTTGATCGCCACGGCGAGAGCGAGGGCGATGCCGCCCACGCGGCCGGGCCGGAAAGCTAAGGAAAGAAGGCCTAAGATGAGAACGTTGACGTTCCCGAGCCAGAGCGCCGCGCCGAGACCGATGAACAGGAAGACGGCGGCGAGCGGGATAAGCCCGAGGCGCGGTGGCGTCCAGATGACGGGAACTGTCCCGAGCGCCAGGAACTGGTAGGGGAGGTAGGCCGCCATGGGCAGGAGGGGCCAGGACGAGGGTGGGTAGATGTAGGGGAAGTCGCGACATGGGTCCCACCTCGGCGGGAGAATCTGGTAGGGGGTTCCCGTCTCTCTCCAGCGGCGGAACGCCTCGCCATAGATGCTCCAGTCGAAGCCAAATGGCGCATCTACCTCTCCCACCAGGAACCACGCGGCGGTCGAGGCCACGGCGATAATCGCCCAGAACCAGCGCGGCGTCGGTGCCAGCAGCCAGGCCCACCGAGGGGCTGGGGCGGCGGATGGGTCGGCAGCCTCGAGGCTCGGGCTTGTCCCGCTCATCTCACCTCCTGAAACGCGCTTCCCATGATAGCTGTCGACGCCGTCGCCCCGTAGGGTTGGAGTGAAGAGAGAATGTCAGGTCCTTACCTCGTTCGGCGGGTAGGTCCCGATGGCGCAGTCCGGACGGAACCCGGACGAAGAACGCCATCCTAGTTCTGCCCATCTTTGAGTTCTATCAGCGTTCCACTGACCTCAAGCTCAGTCGCCGACTGTTCGAGGGCACCGTCGCCGGACTCACCGGAGTCTCGGGTGGAAGACATTGGACGCCCGTCCATCTGGATCTCGTGGTTGCCAACCGATTTCTACATCCGGAAGGCTACGGCCGTCTGCGATGACAACCGGCGCGGTCGTGCCGGCGGGCGATGCCTTCGCTGAACCACCCCGGATTCTCCGGAGGCTCGACCTCGCACGACCGAACGCGGATTGAGCTGAATCCCGAAGCGTTTGTACCGCGGAGGAGCTCGCAAGCGAATGCGGCTCCTCCTCCTCTTTTAAGTTCCCGCTACGGGGTGGGAGTCCGAGTCGGTGTCGGCGTCTTCTTGTTGCCCTTCGGCGTTGGTGTCGGCGTCACGGTGGGCGTAGCCGTCGGCGTCAGCACAGGGGTCGGCGTCGATGTTGGCGTGACGTAGGCGTGACTGTCGGCGCCAGCACGGGAGTTGGCGTCGCCGTCGGTGTTGGCGTCTTCTTGTTGCCCTTCGGCGTCGGTGTTGGTGTCACGGTGGGCAGAGCCGTCGGCGTCCGCAGAGCCGTGCCTCGGGGCGGAGCGAGCGGCCAGGCTTGCAACGGCCGCGCCCGGCGTCGACGGGATCCCACGGGCGTCGGAGCTCCTCGACCTCGCACGACCGAACGCGGATTGAAGCACGCGCCCGTCTTTCGCTTTATCTCTCCCCAGGCGGTGGGTCGGAGGACGGCGGATGCGTACATCGACAACGAGGCGGCGAGCCTGACGATGTGGGAGGCGGCGACGCGGCTCACCACGGACTTGCCGGCCGCGAACGAGGTGGCCGTGGCCAAGTTCTGGGACGCGGACGACGGCAGCCGCATCGGCCATGATGGTGAATGCCTGCTCATCGTCGAACCACTATCTCGGGGGTTCCTCCGCGTCCGACTCGGGCGATGAACGGCCCAGGCTCGCACGCCAAGAATTGCAGGATTCTCTTCCGCGCTCGGGCGAACGCCTCGCCCATCTCGTGTGCAGAGAGGTGCTGCGCTGTCAGCACCAGAGCCCGCACTCCAGCGCCGAGGAGGGCCTCGCGTTCGATGGCCCGATAGCGGATGTGCAGGTCCCGGGTGACGACCACCCAGTCATGCTTGCCCGCCTCCGTGAGCCATACCTCGTCCTTGCAGTCCTGGGGAAAGTGATCGTCGTGGAGGATCACACGGAAGCCAGCTGCCCTCAGGGGTTCCGAGAAGCGTCGGCGGCCAAGAGAGCGGTCGATGAAGAAGACCGGCTCATCAAGCCGCTTCCGTGTGCCGCTCGAAGCGGATCGCTTCTTCGATCTCGTCACGGCGCCGCCCGTAGTCCTCGGCCAATTCGTCGATCGTTTCGCCCGCGTTGAACCGCTCCGCAACCGTCTCGGTCGGAATTCCGGTCCCGACCAAGACAGGCCGGCCGAAGGAGATCTCCGGATCGATGACGACTGGCTTCGGCTCTATCGCTCCATGGCATCGCGTGAACGGATAGAGTCGGATTGGGATGCCGTTTGGGTTTCGATCGATGCGTGCGAGGTAGGCCACGACGACCCTCCTCATCTCGACTTGGCCGTGCCGAGAGACGTTGATAAGCCCCCCGTAGTGCTCGATGAAGAGGTCGAGCTTGTCGGTCTGAAGCTCGTGGTCGGCGAGTGGATGAGGGCTCGGCACGTGGCGCTCCAGCCAGGATAGCGCGCGCCGCACCTTGCTGAGCGATACGCCGTGCTCGCGCCGGATGGCGCTCAAGACGTGAGCTTCGACGAGGTTGACGAACGAAAGCAATATCGGTGAGCCGTTTCGCACGCGCACGATCGGCCGAAACCGCTTCGGCCCCGCTTCGGTCGGGTAGTCGCGCCCGGCGACCCATGAGCGAAGCGTCGCCGCCGGTAGATAGAGGAACCCGGCGGCCTCGCGGATCGTGTACGTCGGCTGCTCGAAGAGCCATTCACGTCGGCTGCTCAAGACGGGTCCCCTTTCTGCCGGATGATGCCCGAGGCTGCGACCCCGGGCAAAGCGGGCATGGTCGGCGCTGGGCTGCTCGCTCAGTACTACTTCGCAGCCCTGGAAGCTACGAATCCGAGTCACCGACGGTGCCGAATCAGCTTCTCTCGAATAGACCCTCGAGGTCCGCGAGGAGCTTCGCCTCCAGCTGCTCGAAGTCCTTCTGTGGCACCTTCTTGTATCGCCAGTTCTCGCCAGTCAGGCGCTTCGCGTTCTCGCACCATAGGCGAGCCGCCCGATCCTTGCGGGGTACGTCGGCTGTCTCTTGCCCTTTGGTTTCCAAAAGCCAGCGAATTCCGGCGGTGTCGATGGCTACGAAGTCCGGGTAGTAGTGCCGGAGGTTCATGTTCGAATCGGTGTACTCGATCGCGAAACCGAACGGCTCCGGAAGCTTGCTGAACGAGGCAACGTCCTCGGCGAGATCGAGAAACTTGGCGAAGGCCCGCTCGAAAGCGTTGTCACACGGCACGAGGTTGAAGACGCACTTCCGGCCTTCCCACACGGGGCGCGACCACGGGAACGGCTGCGTGGCGGAAAGCGCCCTGCCGGGATCGAGAAGGACCGGCTGCTGATCTTCGATGGTCAGGGCGCGGAGCGCGTCGGCAAACGTCTTGACCGTCACGTAATGAGCGATCGTCGTGCTCATGGCCGAGACCACCGCTTTGCTTTCGAGGTCCACCATTTGGCCGAAGGCGCGCTTGTCGAAGAACTCTCGCACCTTGGGCGCGATCGCCGCGAACTGCGAGGGCAGCTTCACCTCTTGGGCGATCCTTCGGGCGTAGAAGCCGATCACTTCCTGGGCGGTTTGCGGTTCGGGGATCGTGTACTGCCTCTCGATCTCTTTCTCGAGGGTCAAAAGATCGTAGCCCTCGTAGCGGAAGTCACGCGCCGCCTGATCATCGCGCCGCAGCGGCAGCGGAGGAAACTTGAGCGCCACGACATCGAGCGCGGCGATCTCTTCGGCGAGGCTCTTCTTGCGTACGAGCGCAGGGGTGAGAGCGGGGAGCCGGATGTCGTACGCCGCCCGGCCGCTCAGCGGCAGGATCGTAACGATCTTGAGCTTGTCCTTGCCGACCTCGAACTCGTCGAGCTTCAGGTCCTCGAGCTTTTCGAGGTCCTCGACGAAGTCGAGGAACGCTTTGTTGCCGATCACGTCGACGCGCTCACGGTAGTCCACCGGCAAGCTGCGGAACATCAGGCGGAGGCCCCGGCCGATCGTCTGCTCGGGGAGGATGTTGGCCTTCGCGGTGTACGGGCGGAGCCCTACCACGACCGTCACGTTCTGGACGTCCCACCCTTCGCGGAGCATGAGGACGCTGACGATCGCGTTCACGGGATTGTGCGAAAGGTCAACCTCGCGTGCCAGGCGCCGGGCCGCTTCGAGGTCTTTCTTGAGAATTTCCCCGCCGCGGTCCGTGTGGATCACCAGCGTCTTCTCGTCGCCGAAGTCCTCTGGATAGGTAGTGCGGAGCCAGTCGCCGACGTCGTCGGCTTCGTCGGTCGAGTTCAGCATGATGAAGAGGATCGGCTTCTTCTCGAGCGGTGCGAGCTGATCGCGGTATTCGCGCCAGCGCTCGACGCCGGCGATCAGATAACCGCGATAGCGGGTGCTGGCGATCGTCGATTTCGCCTCGTCGATCTTGGCGACGCCCTTCATCGGCCGCTTGACGATGTTGTCGAGGATCGCCTGCTTCAGCGGATAGTCGACGATCGTCCATGGAAAGAGCGCACCCTTCTGGAATCGCGGGGTAGCGGAGAAGTCGACCTGGGCCGTGAGCGGGGTTTTCTCGTGCAGCTCGCGGATCACACGGTTCCACTCGCTGCCTTCATCGTGCGTGTGGTGCGCCTCGTCGTTGATGACCAGGCAGTTTCCGGCGCGAAGCGCAACGCGCTCCCGGAAATCGTTCATCTCGATCTTCGCGGTCGGCGGCCGCGGCCCGAGCACGCCGGTCATCGCGTCCGGCTCGTCAGCTCCGGCGCTGTCCTCGC
>Ga0315278_10005645_pt1 | contig 11346 bp, 6 predicted proteins | sample YL17G06_0_MG_FD_203880 | JGI IMG/M metagenome (GOLD analysis project Ga0315278, IMG submission 203880) | Sediment microbial communities from Yellowstone Lake, YNP, Wyoming, USA - YL17G06_0 | ecosystem: Environmental > Aquatic > Freshwater > Lake > Sediment | place: USA: Wyoming | collected... | reverse complement strand
CCGAACGCCGTGAGGCCGCCGCCGGACAGATCCCGTTGATCTCCTGGAACGGTGTGGCATACGCAGCGATCAACAACGGCTCGCAGGATTCGGTGATCCGGGCGAGGGCATTGGGTCTCAGGCGATTTGGCAAACCGGTCTTCCTGCGCTGGGCGTGGGAGATGAACGGGAACTGGTTCGCGTGGGACGGCGTACACAACGGCAGCAGGCCGGCCAATTACGTGCGGGCATGGCGACGAGTTGTGACGATCTTCAGAAGTGTGGGCGCGACGAACGTGGCCTTCGTATGGTCGCCCAACTTCGAGTCGCAACCGGGCCTGTCCAACCTCCGATCCTGGAACAACTGGCGCCGCTACTACCCGGGAAATGCCTACGTCGACTGGGTGGGCATCGACGGCTACAACTTTGGCACGTGGGGTTGGTGGTCGGCGCAGTACTTGTTCGGCCGTATCTACAACGACTACGCGCGCTACAAGCCGATCATGATTGCCGAGACGAGTTCTACCGAACGTGGGGGCATCAAGGCGTCGTGGATATCGGCGCTGGGGACGTGGGTCGGTCGGCACCGCCGGGTCAAAGCAGTCGTCTGGTTCGACACGAGACAGTCCAATGACTGGCGGGTCGACTCCTCCGGGCGAACGTTCCGGGCCTATCGAGCGCTGGCACGAAGCCGGCTCTTCCTCGGCTAGGTCTGGAGTGTCCGAAGAATCACCGACCCCCGCCGAGTCTGGACTTAGAAACCTTCCAATGGCCACGGAACCGTCGACAACTGCAGACTCGGCGGGAGAAGTGGAGTCCAGGCGGCTCAGCGCCACCGAGACTCCCGCCACCACGAATTGAGCGCGCTCGGTGGTTCGTCAGGATCGATCCGCGGTGAACCACAGTGTCGCGAGCGGCGGCAGGGTCACCCAGGCCGACGCCGGTTGTCCCTGGTACGGCGCCGCGTCGGCGACGACGGAGCCGAGGTTCCCCTTGCCCGATCCGCCGTACACAGCGGCATCTGTGTTGATGACTTCGTTCCAGCGTCCTGCGTGGGGGAGGCCCAGTCGATGGTTGGTCCACACCGAGGGGCTGAAGTTCGACACGCACACGACGGACTCGCCCGACTCGCTCCACCGCACCCAGGAGTAGACGTTGTGGGCGGCATCGTTGACGTCGATCCACGTGAAGCCGGACGGAGTCGCGTCCTGCTCCCACAGCGCACTGTGGGCGCGGTAGGTGCGGTTGATGTCGCCCACGCAACGACGTACGCCCTGATGGAGTTCTTGATCGAGAACGAACCAGTCCGGGCCGCGCTCGTCGGACCACTCGGTGAGTTGCCCGAACTCCGCCCCCATGAAGATCAACTTCTTGCCTGGGTGGGCCCACATGGAGGCCAGGAAGGCCCGCAACGTCGCCAGTTTCTGCCACGTGTCACCGGGGACCTTCGACGCCAATGAGCGTTTCCCGTGGACGACCTCGTCGTGAGACAGGGCGAGGATGAAGTTCTCCGTCCACGCGTAGGTCAATGCGAAGGTCATGTCGTCGTGGTGGTGCTGTCGGTGGATGGGCTCCCGGGCCAGGTAGCGCAACGAGTCGCTCATCCACCCCATGTTCCATTTGAAGCCGAAACCGAGTCCCCCCTGATCGGTCCGCGCGGTGACGCCTGGCCACGACGTGGATTCCTCGGCAACGGTGATGACTCCGGGCGCGCGCCGGTAGACCGTGGCATTGAGTTCCTGCATGAACTGAACGGCTTCGAGGTTCTCGTTGCCGCCGTACACGTTGGGGTGCCATTCACCGGCTTGACGTGAGTAGTCCAGGTACAACATGGAGGCGACCGCATCGACGCGCAGGCCGTCGATGTGGAACTCCTCGCACCAATAGACAGCGTTGCTGACCAGGAAATTGCGAACCTGTGGGCGACCGAAGTTGAAGACGAGCGTGCCCCAGTCGGGGTGTTCACCGCGGTGCGGTGCGGGATGCTCGTAGAGCGGTGTGCCGTCGAAGCGAGCCAGCGCCCAGTCGTCGCGCGGGAAATGAGCGGGAACCCAATCCAGCAGTACGCCGATGTTCTTGCTGTGCAGGTGATCGACGAAGAAGCGGAAGTCGTCCGGAGTGCCCAGTCGTGCGGTTGGAGCAAAGTAGGAGGTGACCTGGTAGCCCCACGATGGGCCGTACGGATGTTCGGCAACCGGGAGGAGTTCTACGTGGGTGAAGCCGTGCTCGACTGCATAGTCGGCGAGGACGAGGGCGGCGTCGCGATATCCCAATCCCGGCTGCCATGAGCCGAGGTGTACTTCATAGATGCTCATCGGCGAGCGGCTGTGGTCACGATCGTGTCGAGCCGCGATCCAGTTCTGGTCCGACCATTCGTGATGGGATCCAGTGATCACCGAGGCGTTCGACGGGGGAGCTTCCGCAGCCCGCGCCATCGGGTCTGCGCGCAGCGACCATTGACCGAGCTTGTCTTGGATCGCGAACTTGTAGTGCTGTCCCTCGACGGCTCCCACTTCGACGCCGACCCACACGCCGCTGCCGTGATCCTTGCTGAGCGGGGAGCGATTGTGGTCCCAGCCGTTGAAGTCCCCCGCAACTTCGACGCGCAAGGCGTTCGGGGCCCAGACCGAGAACCGGACACCGTCCGACACTTGAATGGCACCGAGGACTTTCCAGAGCGACTCGTGACGTCCTTCGGAGAACAGGTAGAGGTCGACGTCGCCGAGTTCGTCGGGATCGCGCGGCGGCGTGGTCATAGCGCACGAGGGCGTACGTGGAAGAGATGGGCGACTTCACCGGTGGGATCGAGGCGCACGTAGTTGTGGGCACCCCAGGTCCAGGTGTGACCGCTGATGAGGTCGTGCGCCTCGAAGCGTGCTTGGTCGGCGATGCCGAGGGCTCCAAGGTCGAGCCAACTGACCGACTCGCGAGGCATGTGCGGGTCCAGCGTGCACACCACCAGGATGCAGTCGTCGCCGTCGCGCTTGGAGAAGCAGATCATCGAGTCGTCGTCCACCCAATGCAGGGTCAACCCGTGAAGCGTCTGCAGCGCAGGGTGATCGCGTCGAGCCTGATTTAGCAGGGTCAGATAGCCGCGGAGTGATTGTCCGGTGGCCTCGGCCTTGTCCCAATCGCGCGGCCGGTACTGGTACTTCTCCGAGTCGAGGTACTCCTCACTGCCGGCGGCGACCGCAACCCGCTCGTAAAGCTCGAATCCTGAGTAGACCCCGTACGTCGGGAACAACGTCGCGGCCAGCGTCGCACGGATACGAAAGGCCGCCGGACCGCCGGCCTGCAGGTACTCGGACAAGATGTCGGGAGTGTTGACGAAGGCATTGGGCCGCATGTACGACGACGATGTATCGGACAACTCTTGTGCGTACGCCAGGACCTCGTCCTTGGTGTTGCGCCAGGTGAAGTAGGTGTAGCTCTGCTGGAACCCGACCTCGGCCAGCGCCTTCATCATGTGAGGAACCGTGAAGGCCTCGGCCAGGAAGAGCACATCGGGGTCGGACGCGTTGATCTCGGCGATCAACCGTTCCCAGAACTGGACCGGCTTCGTGTGCGGGTTGTCGACGCGGAAGATGCGTACGCCGTGTGACATCCAATGACGCACGATGCGAAGGACCTCGTCGTGCAAGCCCTCGGGATCGGTGTCGAAGCTCAGCGGATAGATGTCCTGGTACCTCTTCGGCGGGTTCTCGGCGTAGGCGATGGTTCCGTCGATCCGATGGTCGAACCACTCCGGGTGCGAGGTCACCCATGGGTGATCGGGCGAGCACTGCAGGGCGAGGTCGATGGCGATCTCGAGGCCAACTGCGCTCGCTGCGGACACGAATTGGTCGAAGTCCTCGAGGGTTCCCAGGTCCGGATGTACGGCGTCGTGGCCACCATGGATTGATCCGATCGCCCACGGTGACCCGGGATCACCGGGCGCCGATGTCACAGAGTTGTTGGGCCCCTTACGGAAGGTGGTGCCGATCGGATGAATCGGGGGGAGATAGACGATGTCGAAACCCATGTCCGCGATCGCGGGCAGTCGCGTTGCCGCTGTGGCGAAGGTGCCCGATATCCACGAGCCAGACGCGTCGCGATGGGATCCCTCGGACCGGGGGAAGAACTCGTACCACGATCCGACCGACGCCCGGCGGCGGTCCACCTGGAGTGGGAACGGACCGTACGTGGACACATCCTCCCGATAGGGGGCACGCGCGAGTGCGTCGAGCAGGGCCGGTTCAGTGGCGCCGGCGAGTCGCGCATCGACAGCGCGAGTCTCGTCGCGCATCAGGGCAGCCGCAGCAAGGACGAGCTTTCTGCCCGCACCCCTCATCCCACGTACGGCGCTCTCGAGTAGTTGCGCACCGGATGCGAGTTCCAACTCGACATCGATACCGGCGGGGATCTTGATCTCAGCGCGGTGGCGCCAAGTCGCGAGCGGATCGGTCCACGCTTCGAGGGTGAAGGTCCATGGACCGGGCGAATCGGGACGTAGCCGGGACTCCCAGCGATCACGTCCGTCGACCGAAGACATCGGCATTCTTCTGATCACGCCCCCGGGCGACCGGGTCACCAGGGTGGCACCGACCGCGTCGTGTCCGTCGCGAAAGACCGTCGCGGAGACGTCGAGTGGCTCACCGACCGCGGCTTTGGCGGGTCGGTCACCGCCATCGACGAGTGGCCAGACGTCAGTGACGAGAACGCGCTGACTGCGTACCCGTGGGGCTTGGCCGACGGTGGGGGGTGCGGCCGGCTCGGTCGATTTCGGCATCGACACCAACTTACCGGCGTAGATCCGCAGCGTGCGGCAGGTACGGTAATCCGCGTGAAAGCGATCCGACGGTTCACCGTCCGTACCGTTTTGCCCGAACCGTTGTTGGCCTTGACGGAGTTGGCGAGCAACCTCCGGTGGTCATGGCATCCGGAGACACGAGACGTATTCGAGGCCGTCGACCCGCAGTTGTGGCAGCAGTACCGCGATGACCCGGTGGGTCTGCTGGGTGCCGTGTCTCCCAGTCGCCTCGACACGTTGGCCAACGACGTCGAATTCGTGGCACGGGTCAACCGGGCCGCAGCCGACTTGCAGAGCTACCTGTCCGAGGACCGTTGGTATCAAGGTCTGGACAACGGTCACCCCGAATCGATCGCCTACTTCTCGCCGGAGTTCGGGATCGCCGCGGCTTTGCCGCAATACTCCGGTGGACTGGGCATCCTGGCCGGTGACCATTTGAAAGCGGCCAGCGACTTGGGGATCCCGATCATCGGGGTCGGACTCTTCTACCGCTCGGGTTACTTTCGCCAGTCGTTCTCCCGGGACGGCTGGCAGATCGAGACGTATCCGGTGTTCGACCCTGACGCGCTGCCGGTCTCCCTTCTGCGCGAAGCGGACGGTCGCGGCGTACGGGTGTCGCTGGAACTTCCCGGTGAGCGTTCGCTCAGCGCGCGAGTCTGGGTCGCCCACGTCGGGCGTACGCCGTTGCTGCTGCTCGACTCCGATGTCGAAGAGAACGCGCAAACCGAGCGCGACGTCACCGATCGCCTCTACGGCGGGGGAGGCGAGAGCCGACTCACGCAGGAATTGCTGTTGGGTGTGGGCGGCGTCCGTGCGTTGCGGGCGTACTGCCGCCTCACGGGGACTCCCGATCCCGAGGTGTTCCACACCAACGAGGGGCACGCGGGCTTCCTCGGGATCGAGCGCATTCGCGAGCTGATCGCAGACGGTCTGACGTTCGAAGAGGCGCTGCAGGTTGTCCGGGCCGGGACGGTGTTCACCACGCATACGCCGGTGCCCGCCGGTATCGACAAGTTCGCGCGCGAAACGGTTGCCAATCACTTCCAGCTCCCCGAGTGGTCGAGCGTGCCATTGGATCGCTTGCTCGCCCTGGGGGCCGACGCCTCAGAACCCGGCGGAGCCACGCAGTTCAACATGGCGGTCATGGGCTTGTCGCTTGCTCAGCGTGCAAACGGAGTGAGCTCGCTGCACGGACGCGTCAGCCGTTCGATGTTCTCGTCCTTGTGGCCGACCTTCGACCTCGACGAGGTTCCGATCACGTCGATCACCAACGGTGTGCACGGACCCACCTGGGTCGCGCGCGAGGTTCGCGACCTGGCTGTTCGCGAGATCGGTCCGCATATTCTCGACGGCGTCACCGGTTGGGATCAGGTGGGCCAGGTCAGTGACTCTGTCATTTGGTCGACCAAGAGGGTCCTGCGCGAACGTCTCGTCACCGATGCCCGAGATCGGTTGCGGAAATCGTGGTCGGCACGGGGCGCAAGCGACGCTGAGTTGAGTTGGGTATCGGGGGCCTTGGACCCGGACATGCTGACCATCGGCTTTGCGCGACGCGTTCCGTCCTACAAGCGATTGACCTTGATGCTCCGCGATCCGGCCCGGCTTCGAGCGCTGTTGCTCGATCCGGATCGACCGGTACAGATCGTGATTGCCGGAAAATCGCATCCCGATGACGTGGGTGGGAAGCGACTGATCCAAGAGATGGTTCGCTTTGCCGACGAAGAGGATGTACGGCACCGCATCGCCTTTCTTCCGGACTACGACATCGGGATGGCTCAGATCCTCTATCCCGGTTGCGACGTCTGGTTGAACAACCCGCTACGACCGTTGGAAGCGTGCGGGACCTCGGGAATGAAGGCCGCGCTCAACGGTGCACTCAACCTGTCGATCCGGGATGGGTGGTGGGACGAGTGGTTCGACGGGGAGAACGGCTGGGCGATCCCGACGGCCGACGGGGTCCATGACGATGATCATCGTGACGATCTCGAGGCCGCCGCTCTCTACACGCTCATCGAGAAGTACGTCGCACCGACGTTCTACGAACTCGATGGCGACGGCATGCCGGCGCGGTGGATCGCGATGGTCCGTCACACGTTGACGTCGTTGGGTCCCAAGGTATTGGCCGGCCGAATGCTGGGCGACTACGTCCGGCGTTTGTACCTGCCGGCGGCGCAGTCCGCTCGCCGAATGAAGGCCGACTCGTACGCCTTGGCTCGGGACCTGGCACCGTGGATCGAACGAGTCCGATGGGCGTGGCCACACGTGCAGTTGGAGCACGTCGAAGCAAGCGGTGTCGGCGACGAACCTCATCTTGGGCAGCAGGTAACCGTGCGCGCGGTGGCAGTACTGGGTTCGCTCACACCGGACGACGTGGTGGTCCAGGTTGCCTACGGGCGGGTGGATTCTGACGATCGACTCGTCGGGACCACGCTGGATGTCTTCGCCCCGGTGGAGGCCTACGACGACAACCGCTGGCTCTACGAAGCCAAAGTGACGTTGGATCGCACGGGGCCTTTCGGCTACACCGCGCGGGTGGTGCCGCGCCGAGATGGGCTGTCCTCGGCAGTCGAACTCGGCTTGCAGACCCTGCCCATGGTGCAAGACGGGCTCTGATCGACTTTGGTCGACCGTCAATGCGTTGACGGTGGCTGCAGCTCGCCCGTGGTCGCGCTCCACACCGTTACCGAATGCGGAATCAGCACCATGGACGTGCCGCTCTCGTGGGGTCCCGTGTCCGGTCGATCGTTTGACCTGGTGTCGACCAGCAGACTCCACGATGGTGCCGGGTATGAGTCGGGCAAGGTGAATCCGACTGTTGCAGGAGTTGGGTTCAGCAGGAGCAACAGGCGATGGGTGGTCGATTCGTCCTCGTCTAACGATGTGAAGCAAACGCCCAACGGGCCCATCTCGTCGTGCTCCCAGTGGTCTTCAGTCATGCCCGAGCCATCGGGGTTGAACCAGCGCGCTTCTGAGCGTGCACTTCGGTCCGCGTTCCGATGAATGGCGTCGACAGCGATCAAGTCCCTATGTGTGTGGCGGATCTCGGTGACCAGCCCCACAAAGTCGGTCATGTCCCATCGACCGTCGCTGGACCAGTCCAGCCAGGAGATGTCGTCGTCATGGCAGTAACTGTTGTTGTTCCCACCCTGGGTGCGACCGATTTCGTCACCGGCGACCAGCATCGGAAGCCCGACGGACAGCATCAGACTGGTGAGCAGATTCCGAACCTGGCGCTGCCGCAATTCAACGATGGCCACGTCGTCGGTCTCGCCTTCGACCCCGCAGTTCCAGGAGCGGTTGTCGTTGTTGCCGTCGCGGTTCTCCTCACCGTTTGCCTCGTTGTGCTTGTGGTCGTACGACACGAGATCGCGCAAGGTGAAACCGTCATGGCTGGTGATGAGGTTCATCGACGTTCGCGTATGCGCTTCGCGATGGAAAACGTCTGCGGACCCTGTGAGCCGCCAGCCGAGTTCTCGTACGCCGTGCAGTGAACCGCGCCAGTAGTCGCGCAGGGTGTCACGGTACTTGTCGTTCCACTCAGCCCAGCCGGACGGGAAGTTGCCGACCTGGTAGCCATCCCCGCCCAGGTCCCACGGTTCGGCGATCAGCAGAACGTCTCGCAGCACGGGGTCGTCGTGCACGGCTGGCAGGAACGGACCCGTCATGGCTGAACCATCAGCTCCTCGGGTCAGCGCGGGTGTCAGGTCGAACCGGAATCCATCAACATGCATCTCCTGGACCCAGTAGCGCAACGAATCCAGGACGAGTTCGAGTGCCGGTGGACTGGACAGGTCGAGTGTGTTTCCGCAACCTGTGACGTCGCTGTAGCCCTCACCAGACTCATCAAGTCGGTAGTACGCGCCGTTGTCGATCCCTCGCAGTGAAAGCGTTGGCCCCCCCGGTCCGGCTTCGGCAGTGTGGTTGTAGACGACATCGAGGATCACGGCGATTCCCGCCTCGTGCAGCAAGCGCACCATGTTCTTGAACTCGTTCACCTGCCCACCGCGAGTTCCCGCTGCGGCAAACGCACCGTGGGGTGCAAACCAACCGAGCGAGTTGTAGCCCCAGAAGTTGACCAGGCCGCGGTGCTGGAGTTCAGGCTCGCTCGCGAAGTGATGGACGGGAAGCAGTTGAACTGCGCTGACCCCGGTGCGGTGAAGGTGCTCGATGACAACCGGATGGGCCAGACCGGCGTACGTACCACGCAGGTCCTCCGGGAGGCCGGGGTGTTGCATGGTCAAGCCGCGGACATGCATTTCATAGATCACGTGCTCGTCGAGCGGGGTCGCCATCGGCTGATCCGAGCCCCAGTCGAATGACTCATCGACGACGACCGACTTGGGAACCCATGGCTCAGAATCTCGGTCGTCGCGTAGATGCGGCTCCCAGCTCGTTGCGGTCACCCGATGACCGATCGTCTCTTCGCGCGCGACGAAATCTCCGGTCAAGGCCCGAGCTCGTGGATCCACGAGGAGCTTGGCGGGGTTGTATCGACGACCCCGCTCCGGGTCCCACTCGCCGTGGACGCGGTAGCCGTACATCGTCCCGGCGTGCACCCCGTTCAGGTGGCCGCCGAACCAGCCGGCACCGATCGGCGACAGATCCGTCTGGTGGAACAGCCCTTCGTCTCCGAACAGGCACAACTCCACTCTGGTTGCCTGCCCGGCCCACAGGGTGAATCGGGCACCGGCGTCATCGAGTACCACCGGTCTCCGAACAGGCACGTGATTCTCCTCAATGACGGGGGCGAAGTCATCGGCCAACAGTGTGACTGCCGACCGGGTGACAACGCCGACTTCGACTCATGGAAACCCAGAGTCTGACCGACACCTCCGATGCAGGAGCCAGTAGGGCGCTCTTTGGCAGCGCCGTATGGGGGGTGACATGCACCGAGGATTGCGTACGACCATGTGCGCGGCGACGGCTGGTGCCCTCGTCGCGCTCGCTGCGCCCACCGTCGTCACCACGGCCGAGGCCGGCATCGCGACGTACTCGCTGAACTCGGCGCGCACCCCCGATGGGCATACTCTGCGAGTCCGGTGGAACCCGTGTCAGACCCGCATCCTCTACCGGGTCAACGTGGCAAAGGCAGGAACGACGGTCGCGGTCCGGAACTCCGCACTGACCGATGTGCGTACCGCCTTCGCCCGTCTGGGCGCGGGCACCGGCATGAGATTCGTCTACGGCGGGACCACGACGGCGATCCCCACGGGAAGCACGTGGGCGTCGCGGCTCTCCACTGCCGAGATGGTCGTGGCGTGGGTCGATCAGCGGTCCAGGACCACGGCATCAACGCTCTTGGGCAGGGACTCCCGGGGTCACTACGTCGCCGGCTCGGGTGGGTACGCGTTCAAGAGCTGGTCCACGGGCGGGCCGTGGTCCGGGGCGATCGGCCGAGGGTTCGTCGTGCTCAACGCGGCGAACAACGCGACGTTCAAGGCCGGCTTCGGCGTGGGGCTGCGCCGGGGCAACCTGGTCGAACACGAATTGGGTCATGCAGTCGGCCTCAACCACGTGGGAACGCCGGGTCAGATCATGTACCCGGTGATCTCCTCGAGAACCGGCAATGGTTACCGATCGGGCGACCTTGCCGGTCTGGCTCGACTCGGCCGACGCGCCGGGTGCATCCGCGTCCCCTCCTGGGTCTGGAGAGACCTCTAGCCCCTCGCACCCTGGTGCGCTGTACGGTCGACGCAGGCTCGACCGTGGGCGATCCACGAACGGGCGAGGCGGACGACAGAGGGGTCGGCATGGGCGAGTTGGTGCGCTTCGAGGTCGAGAGCAACGTGGGCACGATCCGACTGGATCGACCACCGATGAACGCGCTGTCGGCCCAGGTCCAGGACGAGATTCGCGCTGCCGCAGCCGAGGCGAGCGCACGTGCCGACGTACGCGCCGTCATCGTGTACGGCGGACCGAAGATCTTCGCGGCCGGCGCCGACGTCAAGGAGATGGCCGAGTGGTCCTACCAGGAGATGGTCGACAAGTCGGTCGGACTGCAGTCCGCGTTCACCGCCATTGCCCGCATCCCCAAGCCCACGATTGCCGCGATCACGGGCTTCGCGCTCGGTGGCGGCTGCGAGTTGGCCCTGTGCGCGGACATGCGCATCGCCGGTGACACCGCCAAACTCGGCCAACCGGAGATCCTGCTCGGGATCATCCCGGGAGCGGGCGGTACCCAGCGTCTTCCGCGGCTCATCGGCCCCTCGCGGGCCAAGGACCTGATCTTCACCGGCCGCTTTGTCGGGGCTGAGGAGGCCCTGCGGATCGGCCTGGTCGATCGGGTCGTCCCCGGTGACGACGTGTACGCCGAGGCGATGGCCCTGGCCGTACGCCTGGCCGATGGTCCGGCCTACGCCCTGCGCGCGGCCAAGGAGTCCATCGACCGCGGTCTCGCAGTGGACCTGGACACCGGACTGGAGATCGAACGGGTCCAGTTCAGCGCGCTCTTCGCGACCGAGGACCGAGCAATCGGGATGCGGTCCTTCCTGGACAGCGGGCCCGGCAAGGCGGTCTTCACCCACCGCTAGCACGCGCCCGCCCCGAGAACCCACGCTCGGCCGCTTGCACCAGGGCTT